>JADMIO010800078.1_pt1 | contig 11670 bp, 9 predicted proteins | sample 8958161 | NCBI WGS metagenome assembly JADMIO01 (sample SAMN16585339, study PRJNA669376) | soil metagenome | isolation source: Crop rotation soil | place: USA: Cullars Rotation, Alabama | collected 2011
CCGCGACTTCAAGTCACGTGAATTCCAAGCTTCGGATCCCACTGTGCTGGAAAGCAACGATACGGTTGTCCTGCAGGCGCGGTCAGTCGTGCAGCATGACCGCGAGTGGGTGCGCACCACGCTCACGGGCGTCGCCCGCAGCGTGGATGTAACTCCCGACAATTCGATCTACTCGTATCAGATCGCCGAGCTCGTCGCCAAGACGGAAACCGAAGGCGATGTCACCAACGGCAGCCAGCCGGGATTCGTGCCGCGGGTGTTTGATGCGGTGAACCCGTTCTAGTCGCGTTCCGGTTCCAGGTCTTCGCAAGAACGAGGCAGGCCATGTACGAAATCTCATCGAGCACAACCTCTGATAGCACCTCCCACAGGATGCCCGTTCGTCCCCTGCTGCTCGTGCTGCTGGCCGCGATTTGCGTGCTGACTGCGCCGCTGCGCGCAGTCAATGTAAAGATCGCCGACATCACGCATCTCAGCGGGGAAGCGACCGAGCAGATGGTTGGTCTGGGGTTGGTCCTGGGGCTCAAGGGAACCGGAGACGGCGGATCGTATTTCCCGGCCATGCGGCCACTGATGAACGTGCTGGGGGCATTGGAAGACCCCGTCGCCTTGCAGGAACTGAATAACGCCTCAAACGTGGCCATCGTCGCCCTCAGTGCTGAGATTCCCGCGATAGGCACCCGCGTCGGCGAAAAGCTGGACGTCAAGGTCTCCACCTTCGGCGCGGCCACGAGCCTGCGTGGGGGCAGGCTTTTTCTTAGCCGCCTGGTGCAGTTCCGCGAACGGCCGGATCCAACCAAGCCGGCCGTGGCATTTGTGATGGCCGACGCTGCCGGCGAGGTGCAACTGGATGATGCACAAGTGCCCACGCGCGGGATTGTCCGAGGCGGGGCGGTCATGCGCGTGGATGCCCGCGCGCAGGTGGTCAACCAAAATCGCATCGAGCTGATTCTCGATGATTCCAATGCGAACCGCACCAACGCAGCCGCCATCGCCAAGCGCATCAATGAGAGCGAGCTCAACGGCGTCCGTATCGCCGAAGCCATGGACGCCAAGACGGTTAGGGTAGAAATCCCCGAGAGCGAGCGAATCCGCCCCAACGATTTTATCAGCCGCATCCTTCAGCTTCCGGTGCAGATCGACCCGGCCGAGGCCCGCGTGGTGGTCAACCGCCTCTCCGGCACCATCGTGATCACCGGCGATGTGGAAATCAGCCCGACGATCATCCAACACAAAGGCCTGACCATCACCACCGTCCAGCCCGAACCTGTGCCGACGGCCCGCAATCCGCAGACCACCGAACGCCGCTCGCTGGCCGTCGATCCGTCCAACCAGGGCGGGCCCAAATTGCAGCAGTTGCTCGATGCGTTGGATGCCATCAAGGTGCCCACGGAAGATCGAATCTCCATCCTGCAGGGTCTGGCGAGAAGTGGAAAACTGCATGCAAAGGTGATCATTGACGACTGAGTGTGCTCGATCGAGTTTGATCGTGGAAATGAGCGTCGGAGACGCGATATGGCAATTGGAGCAATACAAGATCAGCGGAACGGCCTTGCCGGTGCACGCCCGGCCACGCGGCCGACGACACGCCCCTTCTCCGCTGGCGCCCTCGATGGCGCCAATCCTTCCCTGCACAGCCAGGCCGAGATCGAAGCCATGGCCCGGAAGGTCGTCGCCGTCTCGTTCTTCGGCACGATGTTCAAGCAAATGCGCGCCAGCTCACAGGATACGCTCTTCAGCGGCGGCCAGGCGGGCAAGACATTCCAAACCATGCTGGACGGCCAACTCGCCGAGCGCATGGCCAGCGCCCCGGCCGGCGATCGCCTCTCCCACAGCATTGCGCGACGCCTCGCCAAGAGCCACGACGAGCCGACCACGCAGCTTTCGCTGCAGGAATCCCAGCACACCCCGCCCGGCCGGCGAACCAAAGAGCGGCCGAAAATGTCACCGCAGGAAGCGATGAAAGTCCCGCCCGGCCTGAGCCGCCGTCCGCTGCGAAAACCCATGGAGCTCGATCAGGCCCGCCAGACACTGCCCGGCAAGCGAAATACCGATCCTCTTCCCACGATGTCCGTCCAAGATGCCCTGCACACTCCCGCTCACACCCGCGTCACCGGCCGTCCCACCACGCGTCCGTCGATCACGCTGGACCAAGCGCGTAAAGCGGGAAATGGAATCTACTGGGGCCCAGCGCCACAAGTGCCGCCGGTGTCCTCACCGGCGGAATCCGAAACTCAATCCAACATCCATGTGAAAGGCTAGACAGGAAAACCCCAAGTCCCCCAATCCAAAATCGAAACTCAAGAACCGAAAATTCCCATGTCCCGCCAACTCTCCGATCTTCAATCTGTCCTGCAACTGCTCGTCGCCGAGCACGAGCGGATGCTCAAGCTCATGGATGAGCAGCAACTGGCAGTCAAGAAACTGGACGTTAAGCGGATCGAAGAGCTGGCCGTTCTGCAGGAGAACACGCGGCTGCGCATCAGCGGCATGGACTCCCGACGGCGGCTGCTCATGCAGCAGATTTCCGCCGCGGCGCGGCTCGATGGCTCGCCCACGATTGCACGGCTGGCCGAGGCGTTTCCGCAGTTTCGCGCCGCGTTGCTGACGCTGCGCGACCGCCTGCGCGCCCTGGCCGCCGCCGTCTCCGCTAAGGCCCAGGTAGCGGGCAAGATCGCCGGTGCCGTCCTGGGGCACCTAAACACGGTAGTCCGCGTCTTCGCCGGCGCAACCGAGCAAGCCGGACTCTACAGCCGCCAAGGAGTACCGGTGGCGTCGAAACGGATTGGAGTGATCGAAGCAGTCGGATAGGAATTAAAAAGTAAAAAGTAAAAAGTAAGAATTAAAAAGTCAGAAAGACCAGTCCAAGAACCCGCTACAAAGAGCCAACTACCAACGATTCACTACTCTCACCTTACTCATGTCCTTAATCGGCGCTCTCAATATCGGAAAGACGGCTCTGGCTGCTCATCAGGCGGCCATCCAGGTTACCAGCAACAATATCGCCAATGCTGGCAACCCCGAGTACACGCGCCAGGTGGCCACGCTGCAGCCAGGGATCGAGATCTCCTCGCCTCTGGGCCTGATGGGCACGGGGGTGAATGTCGCTTCGATCTCGCGACAAGTCGATGAAGCCCTGGAAGAGAGGATTCGCGCCAGTAATTCGGATGAGCAGTCGGCCTCGGTCACCAAACAGTTTCTCGACCGCGTGCAAGGCATTTTCAATGCGCTGGGCGATGGAAACCTCTCCTCCCAGCTCGCCGATTTCTTCAATAGCTGGTCCAACCTCGCCAACAATCCCTCCGACATTGGCCTGCGCCAGGTTGTAATTCAGAACGGCAATCAGATCGCGGGCACCTTCCAATCCGTACGAGGGCAGTTGCTCGGCATCACCACCGACGCCGCCACGCAGCTCAAACAGGTGGCCAAACAGGCCAACGACCTGGCCAACAGCGTCGCCAAGTTCAACTCCCAGATTTCCACCGCCGAGGCGGGCGGCGATGAGGCCAGCACGCTGCGCGACCAGCGCGATGCCGCCCTCAAGCAGCTCTCGCAGCTCATGGACATCAAGACGCAGGACACTGGCAACGGCATGGTCAACGTGATGGTGGGATCGACGCCGCTCGTCCTGCAGAATCAGAGCCGCGGCGTAGCCGTCACCACCGAAGCCGTCAACGGCGAAACCGAAGTGAAACTCACCACCCTCGTCAAACAGGCCGACCTGGAAGTGCAAGGAGGCCAGCTCGGCGCGCTGATGAAACTCACCGACGATCCCAACGGCGCCATCGGTCAGCTCGACAAACTCGCCTCCAACCTGATCTTCGAGCTCAACAAGATCCACTCCTCAGGCCAAGGCCTTTCCTGGCTCTCCAGCGCAACTGCGACCCATACCGCCGTCGACAAAGATGCAGCGATGAACTCCACCGGGGCCGATCTTCCTTTTACGCCGCAAACCGGCACGCTGCTGGTGCAAGTTCGTCAGAAAAGTACCGGGCTGGTTTCCAGCACGCTTGTGAAAGTCGATCTCGATGGCCTCAACGGCGATGATACCACGCTGCAAACCCTGGCCGATCAGATCGAGGCGATTTCCGGCGTGACGGCCAGCGCGGCCGGAGGGAAGCTCTCGGTTTCCAGCGAATCCACCGACTACGAATTCTCCTTTGCCCAGGACACCTCCGGCGCACTCGCCGCTGTGGGGATCAATTCCTTCTTCAAAGGAACGGATGCTTCCGACATCGCCATCGCTGATCCGATCAAGAGCCGCCCGGCGTTGCTGGCGGCGTCGGCGAATGGCGAGAGCGGGGACAATACCAACGCCCGAAAGATTTCCGATCTGGCGAATACCGCCATCTCCGGCCTGGGAGATGTGAGTTTGAACGACTCTTATCAGGCGATGATCAACAGCATCGGCGTTGCCGCCGGCGCTGCCAAAACCGGCCAGCAGGCTGCCCAATCCGTCCGTGAAACCCTCGACAGCCAGCGCGAAAGTCTCAGTGGAGTAAGCCTGGACGAAGAAGCCATCAACCTCATGCGCGAACAACGAGCCTATCAAGCCGCGGCGCGAGTGATCTCGGTTGTCGACGGGCTTATGCAGACGTTGATGCAAATGGTTTAAGAACAATGTCCACCACCGCCATCAATTCCGCCCGTGTCTCCTTAGGCCAAAAGCTGGCCGCCACCCAGCATCAGCTCTCGCGCACCCAGGTGTCCTTGATGGATGTGCAGTCGCAACTGGCCACGGGCAAGCGGCTCAGCCAGGTGAGCGACGATCCGGGCTCTGCGGCCATCATCCTGCAGCTCCGCAAAGTGCTGGCCGACCGACAGTCTTACGCCTCCAATCTGCAGGGCATCACCTCGAACCTCGGCCAGGTGGATACGACCCTGGGCAATCTCACCGATGTCCTCCGCCAGGCCCAGCAGATCGCCTCGGCCAACGTCGGCTCGATCGTCAGCGCCAACGAGCGCACCGCCGCTGCCAGCGTGGTCAGCAGCCTGTACGACCAAATCTTTTCGTTCGCCAATACGCAGTTCCAGGGTTCCTTCCTCTTCGGCGGCGACCGAAACACGACCGCCCCTTACGTCTCCCAGCTTGGCGGCATCCGCTTCGTGGGGTCCTCCACCCAACTAGCCAACCGGGTCGATGAGTCCACCTCCCTCAACTTCACCGCCTCCGGCCCGGACATTTTCGGCGGGCTGTCCGGCCAGGTGCGCGGTACGGCCGACCTCACACCCAACTTGACCAACAACACGCTCCTCACCGATCTCCGCGGCGCCAACGGCGACGGCGTTCATCTCGGTTCGATCGTCCTCTCTGATGGTTCGACCAGCACAAGCATCGATCTCTCCAGCGCAAAGACTGTCGGCGATATCCTCACGCTCATCAACAACGCGGCCGTCGGCGGTATCTCCGCCTCCCTCAACGGCACAGGCATTTCCCTGAACGCCAGCCCGTCTGATGACATCACCGTCACCGAAGGCGGTGGGACCACGGCCGCCGACCTGGGCATTCTGCAAACGACCAGCGGCGGGCCAGGCCAATCAGTCAGCGGGAGCAGTGTCCAACCCAGCGTTACGCTTCTCACCAATCTCGGCGATCTGCGCGGCGGGCTGGGCTTTGACCCGGCGGGGTTCATCATTACCAACGGCGCGAAGTCGGCCACCATCGACCCCTCCACCGCCGTCACCGTCCAAGACCTCTTCAATCTCATCCAATCCGCCAATGTCGGCGCGGTAGGCCAGGTCAAGCCCGATGGCAGCGGCATTGATATTCTGAATGCCGTCCAGGGCACTTCGATGACAATTACCGAGAATGGCGGAACCACCGCGTCTGACCTCGGTATCCGCTCGTTTTCCCCGCAAACTCTGCTGTCTGACCTCAACGGTGGGCGGGGAGTTGGGCTGGTGAGCGGGAATGATATGCAGATCACTCAAAGCGACGGACAGACGTTTCAGGTGGATCTCACCGGGGCCATGACCATCGCGGATGTCATCGCGGCCATCAATTCGGCTTCGCTGGGCGGAATTACAGCCGCATTCTCGACGACCAGCAATGGGATCGAATTGACCGACTCGGCCGGCGGGGCAGGCGTGCCCAAGGTGCAGTCGATCAATAACTCCACCGCCGCGGCCGACCTCGGGCTGGATGTGACGGCCACCGGCTCGGTTCTCACCGGACGGGATGTGAACCCCGTGCAGGCCGATGGCATTTTCTCAAGCCTTGCCGGCCTGCGGGACGCCCTGCTGCATAACGACCAGGCCGCTATCACCGCGGCGGCCGCCAAGCTGCAAACCAGCTTGGACACGGTTGTCCGCGTTCGAGGCCAGGTTGGTGCTACGGTTCAGGAAGCCGAAAACCGCCAGGAGCGCCTCGCCGACCAGAATCTGGCGACGCAGTCGATGCTCTCCAGCCTGGAGGATGTCGACTACAACGAGGCGATTACCAAGTTCCAAACCCTGCAGACGGCTTTGCAGGCCCAGCTCCAAACCACCGGAAGGATCCTGAGCACCTCGCTGCTGGACTACCTGTAATGCCCGTCAAAAATCAAAACTTCGAGATTCCTCTTCTGGTCCAGCAATTGCTCATTCCCTCTCAACTCGTCGTCAGAGCCGCTTGGAATGCGGCGGCGACGGCCGAAGCGCAGGAAACTGTGCCGGACAGGCGCAGAATCGGCGCGAGGCCGAGTGGATGCAGAGAAAATGCTGGAAGGCCGCGGGCGAGCGTGTCGGAGACACCAAATGCCCGCAGCTGCCCGAGGACCAAGGTCATGGAATGGACCAGGCCGGGCTTGGCCGAATGAAGTGACGGGATGGAATCCCGGAAAAGTAGGGTGTGCTTCAGCACACCACAGTAACTCGCCGGTGGAATCCGGCGCAATGAGTGCAGAACGGGCGTAGATGCGGGATGAGTCCCGCCCCCACCCGCGCGGTTGTGTCGGATGCACGCCCGCGTGGCAGCGCGAAGGATTCGCGACAGTGAAAGAAAAGGGCCGGATGCAGTTTGAAGTGAGTCAGTGGCCCTTTCTCACCGGCATCGGTGGAATCCGCCCGCCGGCGGGACGATCGGAAGATCGAAGATAGTTACGCATGGATGCGCCGCGACCGGATGTTCGCGGCAGCCGAACCACGGATCGGACAGGCGAAGGAACGCCTGCCGGAAGACCAACAGAAACACACAGGATTTAGTGTGCAGAACGGAGTTCGCATGGAGATCGAAACCACACGTTTCGGACGCATGGAAGTGAATGATCAGCGGATCATTGTTTTCGCCAAAGGGTTGCTCGGATTTCCCGGGCACCAGCGTTTCGCGCTCATCCAGACCAGCGAGGAGAATTATTTCTTCTGGCTGCAAGCCGTGGAAGAGCCGAGCCTGGCGTTCGTCGTGACCGACCCTGGCATCTTCTTCAAGGACTATGAATTTGTTCTCAAGGAGGAAACGCAGCAGGCTCTGGAGATGAACGACATGGGCTTTGCCCAGGTCTTTGTCATCTGCAATAAGGTCGGGGAATGGCTCACGGGCAACCTGCAGGGCCCCCTGGTAATTAACGCCCAGAACCGCCAGGGCGAGCAGATCGTGCTTAACGACAAGAAGTGGACCACCCGCCAGCCGCTGTTGCGACTTGGCGCCGAGGTTGCACTTGCGCGTTCGGCATGAATTGACCTCGCCCCAAGGCCGCTTCAGGCCGCCCAGGGCCGCACAGGCCCAGGCATCGCGCCGGGGACCGGACACGGATGTCCGTCAGTGGCTCACACGAGCTCACACCCGGTGCACCGCGAATGGAATCGCGATATGGCCGGGCTTCGAGGAGCGTTGCAATCGTTTCGACTCCCTATGATTCCATAGGATGTTCTGAACGTTTCACACCTCGGATGCCTCATTGTCCAGGAAGGAGCCGTTATGTTGGTGCTGTCTCGACAGCGCGACGAGACGATCATGATCGGAGACGACATCGAGGTTACCGTGGTGGATATCCGCGGCGACAAGGTGCGTCTGGGGATTACCGCCCCACGAGAGATCAGCGTCCATCGCAAGGAAGTGTACGACGCCATCCGGCGTGAAAACCGGGAGGCGGCGCAGGTGAAGCCCGAAGATCTTTCGGGACTTGGAAAAGTCTCACCAGGATCTTCAGGCGCCTCCACCGCAGCTGGCGCAGCTGGCGCCGGCGGTGCAAGCGTATCCAAAAAGGAACCCAGGAAGGAAGAACCACCCAAGGCCGGCGAGTAGTCCGGAGTCTTGCCGGCGGCAGCTTGTGCAGATTGCCACCGGTTCTGGGAATTTTCCCCATCATTTCGCGTGCTCCCGGGACGGGAACCACGCGACGGGAACGATGAAGACAGGCATATGAACACCATTCGTATCATGTGATCCGCCTCCGCCGCTCCCGCTCAGCCATCTTCAATCATGGAGGATTGGTATGGCCCGCATCAATACAAATGTCGCCGCCCTCACAGCACAGAGAGGGCTGGCCAAGTCGCAGAGAGCGTTGAACGATACGTTGCAACGTCTTTCCAGCGGCTTAAAGATCAATCGAGGAGCAGACGACCCCGCCGGCCTGATCGCCAGCGAGGGGCTGCGCAGCGAGATGGCCGGCATCAAAACCGCCATCGATAACTCGCAACGCGCCAGCAACGTCATCTCCACTACCGAAGCCTCGCTCAGCGAAATTGCCTCCCTGCTGACCGACATCAAGGGTCTGGTCGTCCAGGCCGCCAACTCAGGTGCTCTCAGCCAGGACGAAATCGACGCGAACCAGCTTCAGATCGACTCGGCCATCGCGTCGATCACCCGGATCTCAAACACCGCCTCGTTCGCCGGGCTCAAGCTGCTCAACGGCGCGCTGGATTACATCACCTCCGGCGTCGATCCGACGTTCGTGCAGGCGCTGCATATCCGTGCCGCCAACTTCGGCACACAGACGGTGATTCCGGTGAACGTCAACGTCATCACCTCGGCCCAGGGCGCATCGCTGCAGTTTCAGACCAGCTCGGTTGCGTCGTCGGTGAATCTCAACATCGGCGGGCCGGACGGCGTGACCAACCTCACGTTCATCTCCGGCACCACTGCCTCAGCGATCGCCTTCGCCGTCAACCAGATCTCCGACGCCACCGGCGTCACGGCCCAGCTCATCAACGGCGCCAACCCTCTCTCGGGCATCGTGTTTGTCTCAAGTGCATTTGGCTCTAAGTCCTACGTCTCGGTGGAGAGCAAGACGGGCACGTTCAACACCGTCAATTCCGCCAACGCCGCCGCGACTCGTGCCGTCGGCATCGACGCCGTGGCCACCATCAACGGGGCTCTCACCGTTGCCGACGGCGCGAAGATCAAGCTCAACACCGCGACCCTTGACCTGGATTTCACCCTCGACCCGGCAGTCGGTACTGGCACGACCAGCTTCAACATCACCGGCGGCGGCGCGAAGTTCCAGCTTGGCCCGCGCGTCGATTCCTCGCAACAGGTGTCGCTGGGCATGCAGTCGGTCGCGGCGGCGAAACTCGGTGATGATGATATCGGGTTCCTCTCCGACATCACCTCCGGCGGTTCGGCCTCGCTGCGCAATGGCGGCGCCAGTACGGCCTCGCAAATCCTCGAACGCGCCATCAGCCAGATCAGCGTCCTCCGCGGCCGGCTGGGCGCTTTTGAGCGTAATACGTTGGACACCAACATGAACAGTCTCTCGGTCGCGCTGGAAAACGTCACCAGCTCCGAAAGCAGCATCCGCGACGCCGATTTCGCGGCCGAAACCAGCAACCTGACCAGAGCGCAAATCCTCACCCAGGCCGGCACATCCGTCCTGGCCACGGCCAACTCAACCCCGCAGAGCGTCCTGACGCTGCTGCAACGATGAAAGGAATCATCAGGAAGTATTTAGAAATTAGAAGTTTGAAGTTCGAAGTTGGAAATTCGAAATAGATTTGAATATGTGATTTGAAATATCTGAAATTTCAAATCTCTAATCCCACCCCCTCCTCACGGCCCTCCCACCGGCCGTCCTTCTTCGCTGCGCCTTTAGGCACCCCTGGGAACGCCGATCTCCCGATCGGCACTCCGCGGCCATTCCGCGGCTCCCAATCTCAAATCGAAAATCTAAAATCCCCGACGGCTTGCCCGCACGATCTGCACCGTCACCCCGCCCAGCACCGCGACCATCGTCCCCAGCATCGTAAACACGCTGGCATTCATCCCCCCAGGCACCCCCGACGCCGTGGCCGCATCGCTATCAGGAATCGAATCCTTGCACATCGGACACGCCGACGCCGGGATCGCCGATGCGACTGCTATAGCGAAAATGAAAATGCCTTTGCGAAGCATATACCTGTCATCCTAATAAGTTAGGCCACGTTCGTCACGCCGGCCTGAAGAATCGGCAGCGCCAATTTCCCCTCCGGCGGCATTCCCGCCTCCTGAACCGCCGGCCGGGCGCGGTACGCATCGGCGTGCAGCCGCAGTTGCTCGGCGATCATGTCGCGCACCAGCACGCGATAGGCGAGAAAATGCTCGGCCTGTGAGCAGGTCGAGAGATAGCTTCCGATGCCACCCGGATTTCGGCGATACATCCCGTACAAGTTCTGCCAGAAGCGCAGCCGCGTCTTGCGAACCACGCCCTGCCGCCAGAAAACAATCATCATCGCCCGCAGGTTCGACCAGTTCATCTTCCGCGCCACCGGCCGGGGCTTCTTGGGGAAATCCGCCTCTTTCAGCAGCATGAAATGACGATAGACGCGATCCAGAAACTTGATCGGATCGTACAGCACCCAGAACCCGTCAATATATTCTTTCGAGATTTCCTCAATCGGCCGCGTCGGCAGGAAATTCATCAGCGTGGTCTGGTTGATGTCGCCGCCCTGATTGCCATCCAGCAGCCGGCCCTCTTTCGCCAGGCGTTTGGCCAACCCCGTGTCCGGCAGCGACTGCAACATGCTGAACACGGCCGTGGGGATGGACGTCTTCTCCACAAAATCGACAATCCGCGCTCCAGCCCCGCTCTTTTCGCCATCAAATCCAATAATAAACCCAGCCATGATCCGCAGCCCCGACGTCGCAATCCGCCGGATCGAATCCTCCAGCGGGTCGCGCATGTTCTGGGGCTTCTTTGTAAGTTTCAGACTGTCCGGATCAGGCGTTTCAATCCCCAGGAACACCGCCCCGAAATTGCACGCGCGCATCTGGTCCATCAGCTCCTGGTCCTGGGCCAGGTCCACGGAAGCCTCCGTGGCAAAGGAGAACGGATACCCGTGAGAAACCATCCACCCGTGCAGCTCCTTGAGGAATGCCTTCACGTTCTTCTTGTTGCCGATGAAATTGTCATCCACAACGAAAATGCTCCGCCGCCAGCCCAGTTCATACAGCCGATCCAGCTCGGCCAGCATCTGCGCCGGCGTCTTGGTGCGCGGCTTGCGGCCATAGAGCACGATGATGTCGCAGAACTCGCAGAGGAACGGGCACCCTCGCGAAAACTGCACCGACATCTCCGAATACGCATCAAATTCCAGCAGATCAAACCGCGGAATCGGCGTCATGGTGACATCCGGCTTCACTCCCTCCGATCGAAAGACTCCCGTCTTCTCCCCGCGCGCCAGCGCCGCCAGGAACATCGGCAGGGTGATCTCCGCCTCATCCAGCACCAGGTAATCCGCCCCCGCGCTCTCGCATTCATGCGCCAGCGCTGTTGGATA
>JADMIO011101973.1_pt1 | contig 11670 bp, 11 predicted proteins | sample 8958161 | NCBI WGS metagenome assembly JADMIO01 (sample SAMN16585339, study PRJNA669376) | soil metagenome | isolation source: Crop rotation soil | place: USA: Cullars Rotation, Alabama | collected 2011
CCGCGACTTCAAGTCACGTGAATTCCAAGCTTCGGATCCCACTGTGCTGGAAAGTGCCACGGACGCCGCCGGCCGCTCGAAGAACGCGAGCTTCTCGTACGCCCGCCCCTCGCCGCGGGCGGCGGTCGCGATGACGATCGCCGTGAGGATCTCGCCCGGCTCTAGGGCCGTCGCCAGCGGACCGACCACGAATTCGGCCATTGGAATCGTGCGCCCGCCGCCCGGCCCCACGACTTCCACGGACGCACCACACGCGAGCAGGAACGTCGCCGGATCCGAATGCGGCTCCGCGAACGCGAGGTTCCCGCCCAGCGTGCCGGTGTTCCGGACACGGACGTTGGCAACACGACGCTCCAGGGCGACCAGCCCCGGCACGGCGCGGGCCACTTCGGAAGACCGCTCGATCTCGCGATGCGTGGTCGCCGCGCCGATCCGCACGACGCCGTTGACGAACAGGCCGCGCAGGTCCGGGATTCGCTTCAGGTCGATGAGCGTTCCGAACTGGGCGAAGCCCATCTTCATGACCTGCAGGAGCTCGGTGCCGCCGGCGATGTACGCGGCGTCTCCGTCGGCCGCGGCGAAGGCCGTGAAGGCCTCGTCGAGCGTCGTCGGGCGAACCAGCGAGAAGCGCGGGATCATCGGTCCTCGGCGGGATCGCGGAGCCTCGGAGAGCGCCGCAGTCGGGCGTGCTTCACCGTCGGTCCGTCGGCCGGAATGGTAACAAATACGGTAGGATTGTCTACGACTCACCCCGCGCTGTGTGCAACTCTTCGGCCCCGCCCGCTCACCGGCGGCTGCCGCCCGAACCGCCCGAACCGCCAGGAGAACCCGCGATGGCCGACGACAGGAATCTGGTCGCGACGAAGGAACAGCGCCTCAGCGGCAGCGCCATCACGGAGATGACGCAGCGCGAGGCCTGGAACAAGAAGCACCCGCCGACCGAGGCGACGATCATCAAGGACCTCCGCACCACGGAGCTCGTCGCTCGCGAATATCGCGGCACGAAGGCCCGGTTCTACCGGCTTTCGGGCGCGATCCGGCTCCAGCCGCATCTCTCGGAACTGCCGCCCGGCAAGGCGTCGGTGAAGCATCGCCACACGACGGAGGCCGTCCTCTACATCGTCAAGGGCAAGGGCCACACGGTCATGCACTACGACGGTGAGCCCGAGGAGCGAGTGGACTGGGAAGAGGGCGACATGCTGGGCATCCCGCTCTGGGCGTGGCACCAGCACTTCAACGACTCACCGGACGACACGGCGCGCTACCTCGCGATCCAGGACACGTTCACCATCAAGCAGATGGGCCTGCACCAGATCGAGCGCCATCCCGACACTCCGTACGACGAGTAGGCCCGCTCCAATGGCTTCCACCTCATCGGGGCACTCCTCCTCGGCCGCCGTTCCCCAACCGGCGGCCTCCGACCCGAGCGCGATCGCCGGCCAGCCCAATGCCGGCGATCGCGCCTCGGGCGTCTACTACGACGAGGGCCGCCAGTTCCTGATGGTCGAGGGCGTGATCGCCCGCGACATCCCGCATTTCCCGCTGCTGCCGCGACCCAAGCGTCGCGCCCGGGCCGAGGGTGAGGCGCGCGACGCGGCTGTCCCGACGGGGCCGGTACCGCGCGCGGCGGCGTTCGACGGTCTCGGCGGCAACACGACGCTGGGCATCCACCTGTCCGAGGTCCCGCCCGGCGGCGAGAAGCAGGGCCACCGGCACCTCGACGAGGCCACGTTCTACATCGTGAGCGGCCGCGGCTGGAGCGAACTGCGGCAGGGCGAGGACATGCCGGATCAGCGGATCGACTGGGCGGCCGGCGACATCGTGACGATCCCGTCGAACGCGTGGCACAAGCACTACAACGCCTCGCCGGACGAGCCCGCCCTGCAGATCGCGTGGAAGAACACGCGCTGGCTGCGCAAGCTCTTCCACTCCCGCGAGTTCGTGTACGCGAACGACTTCCGTTTTCCCGAGCGGTACAACGACGAGGCCACGTACTGGACGGACCGCGAGGCCGGCAACTACGGCAAGGTCCGCGTCAACTACATCCGCGACGTCGTGCGGGAGTCCATTCCGGCGGATCCGTCGGCCGGCCAGGGCGTGTCGATCGGGCGGTACTCGATGGGCGGCCACCGGACCCTGGACCACTTCCTCTTCGAGATCGGCGTCGGCGGATCCGTCCGCGAGCATCGGCCGCTGGCGGAAGAGGCGTTTCTCGTGCTGCAGGGTTCGGGCCGAACCACGCTGCGCGCCGAGGACGGCCGCACCGAGTCCTTCACGTGGACCGCGGGCGACCTCATCGCGCCGCCGTTCAACACGTTCCGGCGCCACGAGAACACGGGTTCCGAGCCCGTTCGGTATTGGCTCGTGAAGAACAACTTCATCGAGCGCGCGCTTGGCGTGAAGGGCAACACGTCCCTCGACGGCGCGTTTCCGGATCGCTGGCCATCGATCATCGAGGGCGACCCGAGCGCCTTCACCGGCAGTGGCGGCGGCGAAGGCTGAAGATCGTCCGGCGAAGCAGCGCGCTGCGCGCGCCCAGCAGGCCGTCGTGGTTCGACGGCCGTGCCGTTCGGCTCGCGTCGCCTGTGGTCGCAGACTCTCGCCGCGGCCGCAATCGCGCCCGTTCCGGGCGCCGGGTCCCGTTGCCATCGGCAGCCAGTGAACGTCGCGATGGCCGTTGGCCGCCGGCTGCCGGTTGCCCGGCGCGCAACGGCCAGCAGCGTCGACCCGATCGACAAATCCAGGGCATCGGTCGGCGCAACGCCGCCACGTTGGTGGTTGATGCCGGCCAACGGGCACGCCGTGTCGACTGGGTCGACATCCGCGGCCTGAACGGGCTTGTGGCGCGTCCGCCGGCCCTCGCCATGCGCAATGAGCCCCTCGATCGCCAGGCGTTGTCGACTGGGTCGACACCGCCGTGGCCGGAAGTGCGCTGATGGCGACAGCCGACGTCGACGGCGTGCCGATGGGCTACGAGGTCGTCGGGTCCGGCGTGCCCATCGTCCTCGTCGCCGGAACCGGGTACCCCGGCGCGACGTGGCATCCGGATCTCGTCGGGCGGCTCGCCGAACGGCACACCGTGCTGACGTTCGACCACCGCGGTACCGGCGCGACGCCGCTCGGCAGGGAACGCCTGTCAACGCGGTTGATGGCGCAGGACGCCGTTGGGCTCGTGCGTGCCGTCGGGCTGGGGCCCGCCCACGTCGTCGGCCATTCCATGGGCGGTCGCGTGGCGCAATGGATGGCGCTCGACGCGCCGGAGGGCGCTCGGACCCTTGTCCTCGCGGCGACCGGGCCCGGCCAATGGAACCCCGACAAGCCCGTGACGCGCGGCGTCCCCGTCCACACCGCCCTCGACCTCGTGGAGCACGGCTATGAGCGGTACATGCGCGACCACGTTCGGGCCACGTTCTTCACGCCGGAGTTCGCCGAGGCGAACCCCGATCGCGTCGAGTGGCTCATCAACGCCTTCTGGTCCCACCGCCCGACGCTCGAGGCGTACCTCCGGCACATCGTGGCCCGCCAGGAGCACGAGACCACTGCGCGTCTCGGCGAGTTGTCGATGCCTGCGCTCGTCCTGATCGGCGACCGCGACACCCATGAGGGCGGCACGGGCGTCCACTGGGACGCCTCGGAATTCCTTCTGCAGCACCTTCCGAATGCGGAGCGCGTCGTCATGCACGGCGCCACCCACGGCTACTTCTGGCAGATGCCCGAAGCCGCCGCCGACGTCCTCGTGGAGTGGGCGGCGCGCCACTGAATTCGTGCGCAAGCCGGGGTCTTGACATGCATGTCGCACGATGCGGGTGTTGAGAAATCTGCCCTCGGAGGTGCGCCATGGATGAGGCCGAAATCGTTGCTGCAGTCGCCCGGCTCGGCGAGGTCGAGGACCTCGTCGGCGACGCGAATCACTTCTTCTATTACCGACCGCCGGACGGCGGGACCGACTACCGATTTCCCTTCGCAACGCTGATGACCAACAACGTCAACGACGACGCGTCGGACCTCCACGGCCCGGAGCGAACTCGTCTGAACGTGGGTGTCGGTCGCGAGGAGTTCGGCCGGCTGTTCCCGGATCCAAGTGCAAACGTCGACTACCGGGCCGTCGACACCCTGATGCCGCACCCGCAGTACGGCCGCCAGTTCTGGATCGGAGTGATCAACCCGAGCCGCGACACCTGGACGCGGATCGAGCCCTATCTCCGCAAGTCATACGCCGATTCCAAGCGACGTCACGAGCGCAACGCCGCGCCGGATGCCGGACCGGCGGACGACGCCGGTGAGTGGGGCTGACGTTCAGCCGTCCCTGGCGATCACCGCGAGCACGATGCCGACCACGATGGGCACGATCCCTGCCGCGACGATGAGCTCGAGCTGATCGCTGTGGCCGCCGGTCATGAACTGGAGGCCGACGAGCAGCGACCACAACGCTCCGAACCCGATGAGCACGCCGGACAGGCCGATGAGCCGCCGGCGGCCGAACGCCCCGGCGCCCGCCGCGAGCAGTGCGACGGCGACCGGCAGCCACGGCACAAGTTCCATCGCAAGCAATGCGAGGACCCCTGTCCAGAACGCCAGCGACCAGGCTCGGCCCGCAGTCATCGACCGATGATGCGTCGGATCGGCCGCTACGATGCGGGTCCGGGCGGGCGGCGAAACGGAGGGAAACGGCGATGGCGACCCAGCTGCATGGCGTCAAGGGCGTCGACGTCGTCGGGCCGGACGTTCCCGGCTTCGATCGCGTCCTGACTCCCGAAGCGCTGGCCTTCGTCGCCGACCTGCACCGTCGGTTCAACCCGACGCGCGAGAAGCTCCTCGCCCGACGGGCGGCCCGCCAGCAGCGGATCGATGCGGGCGAGATGCCCGACTTCCGCGCCGACACGGCGCACATCCGCGCCGCCGACTGGCTCGTCGCGCCAGCGCCCTCGGACCTGAACGATCGCCGCGCCGAGATCACCGGCCCCGCCGAGCCCAAGATGATGATCAACGCCCTCAACAGCGGCGCGCGAGTCTTCATGGCCGACCTCGAGGACGCGCTCAGCCCGACATGGGCGAATGTCGTCGGTGGCCAGGCCGCCCTGCAGGACGCGGTCCGTCGCGAGCTGGAGTTCACGAGCCCCGAAGGCAAGGCCTACCGGCTGAATGAGAAGACCGCGACGCTCCTCGTCCGACCGCGCGGCTGGCACCTGCCGGAGGCGCACGTCCATGTCGACGGTGCACCGATCTCCGCGAGCCTGTTCGATTTCGGGCTGTACTTCTTCCACAACGCGGCGGAGCTCGTCCGGCGCGGGTCGGGCCCGTATTTCTACCTGCCGAAGATGGAGGCGAGCGAGGAGGCTCGTCTCTGGAACGACGTCTTTGACGCGGCCCAGGACGCCCTCGACATCCCGCGCGGCACGATCCGGGCGACCGTCCTGATCGAGACGATCCTCGCCGCGTTCGAGATGGACGAGATCCTGTACGAGCTGCGGGACCACGCCGCGGGGCTCAATGCGGGCCGTTGGGACTACCTCTTCAGCTGCATCAAGAAATTCCGCTCGCGACCGGACCTGGCGTTGCCCGACCGTGCGCAGCTGACGATGACCACGCCGTTCATGCGCGCCTACACGGAGCTCCTCGTCAAGACCTGCCATCGGCGCGGGGCGCACGCGATCGGCGGCATGGCGGCGTTCATCCCGTCGCGTCGCGACCCGGCGGTCAACGAGGTCGCGATGGCGAAGGTGGGCGACGACAAGCGGCGGGAGAGCAGCGACGGCTTCGATGGCACGTGGCTCGCCCACCCCGACCTCGTGCCGCTCGCGACCGACATCTTCGACGGCGTGCTCGGGATGCAGCCCAATCAGAAGGAACGCCGGCGCGAAGAGGTTTCGGTGACCGCGGACGATCTGCTGAACCTCCATGTGGACGGCGCACGGATCACGGAGGCCGGCGTCCGGGCGAACATCTCGGTGGCGCTGCAGTACCTGGATGCGTGGCTCGGCGGCAACGGCGCGGCGGCCATCAACAACCTCATGGAGGATGCCGCGACCGCGGAAATCAGCCGGAGTCAGCTCTGGCAGTGGCGGACGATTCGCGCCCGACTGGACGATGACTCGATCTTCGATCCACAGCGGTATCGCGAACTTCGCGACGAGGAGGTCAGCCGGCTCGGCAAGGGCGCGTACGGCAACCTCGATCGCGCCGCCACGCTCCTGGACGGCCTCGTCCTCCGCGACGACTTCGCGGAGTTCCTGACCTTGGGCGCCTACCCGCTCCTCGGCTGATCAGCGCGCCCTGGCGGGCTCCGCGACGCGAGGAAAGAGGACGGGATACTCGGCCCAGCGGGTGTAGCGCTCGGTGCGGGTGTCGGGCACGGCCTTGCGGTCCGGGTCGGGACGGACGCCTCGCCGGAGGACTTCCTGGACCATCTGGGCGACAAGCCCGAACAGGTGATCGTCCTCGGCCTCGAACGTCGGCGCGACCGGGAGACCACCGGCGACCAGGCGGCCCGGGCATTGATGCGCGCCGGCCCCGAACGACAACCCCCAGCGCGGGACGTCGTCGGCCACTGCGCGGTCCGGGTTGAACACGTCGGCATCTTCACCGAACAGTGCTGTCTCGCGATTTGCGACCGCCGCATTCAGCACGACCATGCTGTCTCGCGGAATCGGGCGGCCGCCGATCTCGAGGTCGGCCTCCGCGCGGCGCCGGATCTTGGGCGTCGTCGGGCGCAGCCGGAGCGTCTCGTGAATGCAGCGCTGTGCGAAGAGCCGGTCCTCCACCACCCGCGCCAGCAGCGTCGGGTCCGACTCGGCCGCCGGAAACAGCAGGTCCAGGCAGTTGATCAGCGTCTGCGACGACGTATGCGTCCCGCCCTGCAGGTAGGTACCAACCTCGCGCACCACCCGACCGTCGTCATCGAGTTCCATGCCCGGCTCCTCGCGATGGGCCAGCAGGGCAGTCAGGATGTCGCGCGGCAGCTCAGCTTCGGTGATCTCGCCGCGCCGATAGGCCCCGACGGCGGCCGCGCGCCGTTCCCAGGCGGGTCGCACGAAGCGCCGCTCGAAGTCGTCCCAGGCCTCGCGGACGAGGGCGCGAACCGCGTCGGGATCCTTCGCATCGAGGATCGCGGCGGCCTGCGAGAAGGCATCGACGTACCCGACAAGACGGTGCAGCTGTTCGACATCGGCTGGGTCGAAGTCGATCCCCGCGCGTCGGGCGGCAAGGACGACTGACACCAACTCCCCAAGCGGAAACAGGTCGACGTGCTCGTCGGTGATCAGCCGGTCCAACAGGTCCGACAGCACCGTCGGAAACAGGTCGCGCTCGTATTCGCGGAGGCGATCGGGCCGGAACTGCGTGTTCTCGACCCGCCGCCGCGCCCGATGGACCGAGCCGTGGACGATCGACACGACGCCCTCGCGGACGTTGCCGTCGTGATACCCGCGCTTGTCGAACGAGCGCGACAGATCGCGGTGGAAGAGCGCCTCGCGGATGTCGGCGTAGCGATCGAATTCGATCGTCGCGGTGGGCTTCGTGAGGACGTCCTGGGTCATCGCGTGGCCGTCCTCAGTTCGAGTCGTGCAGGACCGTGCCGTCGGCGGCGACGACGCGGATCGCCTGCGTCGGGCAGTTCAGCGCGGCCCGGAGGAGGACCGAGACGTCGGTTCCTTCGGCGCCCGGGAGAACGTCCGACACGTTCCGTTCCTCATCGACCCGAAACGCCGCGGGCGCGAAGCGCTGACAATCGCCGGTGCCGATGCACAGCTCAGGATCGACCGTGACACGGACGGACATGCGGTGATTGTACCGACTTGTGTTCAATCTCGGCAGGAATGAATACAATCGAGCCGTGATCCTGGAGCAGGCCCGACCGACCGAAGAGACACGCGACCGCCACGCCCCGCCGCTCTTTTCGTCGTTCATCGACGGCCGGTTCGTCGATCCGACGCCTGAGCCGACGATCGACATCGTCGATCCGGCGACGTCGCGGCTGATCGGGCGGTTGTCGGAGGCGGGTGCCCCGGGCGTCGACGGGGCCGTGGCTGCGGCTGAGCGCGCGTTTCCCGCCTGGCGCGCCATGCCGGCCCGCGATCGCGGCGCCTTGATCGCGGACCTCGGCAAGCGTGTCCTCGCCACGGCCGACCGCCTCGCCGAGCTCGACGCGCTCGACACCGGCAACCCCATCACGGCCATGCGCGCCGATATCGCCAAGGGCGTGCGAAACATGACCGACGCCGCGGGCCTCGCGCTCGAGATGAAGGGCGACACGTTCCCGCTGCCCGGGCTGCACTACACGCAGCGCGAGCCGTGGGGCGTCGTCGGGCGCATGGTCACGTTCAACCACCCCGCGATGTTCACGCTCGCGCGGCTCGGGGCGGCCCTCGTAGCCGGGAATACGGTCGTCCTCAAGGCATCCGAGCTGGCGCCGCTGTCTGCCCTCGCGATCGCGGAATTGACCGCGGGCCTCTTCCCGGACGGCGTCGTCAACGTCGTGACGGGCGGGCCGCCGACCGGTAACGCGCTCGTCCAGCACCCGTCGGTACTCCGAATCTCCTTCACCGGCTCAACGGCGACCGCGCTGCGGATCCAGGCCGCGGCGGCCGCGAGCGGGCGGATGAAGACGCTGTCCTTCGAGCTGGGCGGCAAGAACCCGATCGTGGTCTTCCCCGACGTGGATCTCGACGAGGCGGCCGCCGCCATCGTGCGGGGCATGAACTACACGCGCGTCCAGGGACAGTCCTGCGGGTCGACGTCGCGGCTCGTGATCCACGAGTCGATCGCGGCGCCGGTCATTTCGCGGGCAGCCGGCCTGGCCGAGAAGATCCGCGTCGGGATGCCCACGGATCCCGCGACGGAGATGGGCTCGATGATCACGCGCGCGGCGCGAGGTCGAGTGCTGGAGGTCGTCGATCGGGCGACGGCCGCCGGCGCGCGACTGGTGACCGGCGGCGCTGCTCCGTCCGACGAGGCGCTGTCGCGTGGGGCCTTCCTGCAGCCGACGATCGTCGACAACGTCGCCCCCGGCAGCGAGCTGGCCGACGAGGAGTGCTTCGGGCCGGTGCTGGCGGCGATGACCTTCTCGACCGAAGCGGAGGCGGTGGCCCTGGCCAACGCCGGACGCTATGGACTGACGGCCGCCGTCTGGACCCAGGACATCGACCGCGCGTTCCGTGTCGCGAACGCGCTCGAGGCGGGGTACGTCTGGATCAACGACGTCGAAACGCGGTTCCCGGCGGTCCCCTTCGGCGGCTGGCGCGACAGCGGCGTCGGATCGGAGCACGGGCTCGAGGAGATCCTCTCGATGACCCGCGTGAAGGCGGTCAACCTCCGGATCAGGTAGCGCGGCTCGGCCCTCAGTCCGCCGCGACGGCCCCCAGTTCCGGGACGACCGCCGACCGGGATCGCGCTTCCGACAACTGCCGCCAGCCGAGGCGCGTGACGAACAGGCCCAGGGGCGCCAGCACGAGCCCGCCGAGCACGGCCGAATGCGGGCCGACGAACGTCGCCAGCGTACCGACGGCGAGCGCGGCGAACGGCCGGTTCCCGAGGTGGAACATCGTGTGGTACGACATCACGCGGCCGCGCATCGCGTCGGGCACCTCCGACTGGAGGACGCCCGTCGCGACCGGAAACGCGAACGCGAACCCGAGGCCGATGCACGCGATCGCGACCATCGCCGCACCGAGGGAGCCGACCAGCGCCACCACCAGCAGCCCGGCCATCTGCAGCACATAGCCGCCGGCCTGCATCCAGCGGACGAGACCGCGCCGACGAAGCGGCACGAACAGCAGCAGCCCGATCGCCGATCCGGCGCTCTGCGCGGCAACGATGAGCCCGGCGGACGAATCAGGTTCATGGAACGCCTGGACGGCCAGCGCCGGCGCGAGGGTTCGGATGACCTCGAGGGCCGCGCTGGTCGCAAAGACCCCCAGGAGCATCGACAGGATCCACGGCTGCGATCGGAGATATGCCCGGACTCCGATCCCGGCCGGCCGCGCCCGCTCCGCAGCCGTAGCCGCGGCCGCCGGGCCTCGTCGCGCCGCCGGGGCTCCTCGCGCCGCCGCGCGCCGCGCCGCACTCGCCGCGCCGCCACCCAGCCCCACGCGGTACAGGTAGGCCATCGCGAGGACAGGCCCCGCGAATGTGAGCGCGTTGATGAGGAACGCCCATGCGGGTCCAGCGGTCGCGATGACAGCAGCCGCGATCACCGGCCCGATCAACTGGCCGCTGATGAACTGCAGCGAGTTGAGCCCCACGGCGTCCGTCAGGTCCTCGCCCGGCACGAGGTCCGGCAGCTGCGACGCGAGCGCTGGCTTCGCAAACGCGTACGCCGTGTTGATTGCGAACGCCGTGACCATCACGTGAATCGCGGTCGCCTGGCCCGCGAACGTCAGCACCGACAGGACCGCCGCGAACACCCCGGCGACGACGCTCGTGACCATCACCAGCATCCGCCGGTCGAACCGGTCCGACAGCACCCCGCCGACCACCGAGAACAGGAAGATCGGCAGGAACGACGCGAAGTTCAGCAGACCGACCTGGAACTCGGATCCGGTCAGCTGGTACACGAAGATCGAACCCGCGACCGCCTGCAGCCACGTTCCGATGTTCGAGAGCAGACCACCTGACCAGTACACGGTGAACGGGACACGTCGGAACGGGCCCAGCCGCGAAGGCCGCCGCGGCGCGTCCGGGATTGTCTGCATCTCGGTCACTTTTCTGGACAATCCTCGGGCGATTGCATACATTCTAGGGGTGTCTCCAGCGCCCTCGCAGCGGCCCGTGCCAGCCCGCGCCAGATTTGCCGCTTCCCCGCGGGGCCCCAGATCTGCGACTCTTCGATCGGTCGCCGTCACCGCGACCTGGACCGCAGTCACCGGTCCTCACGGATGGGGAACACAGGTATGACCGAGCTCATGGAGCCGGGCCGCACCGCTGACGAGCGGACTGGTCGGGCGGCGAACGAACGCGCCACGACGGCCAAGCTGAAGGCGATCATCGCCGCCGCGCGCGGCGAGAACGTCACGGCGCAGGAGCTGGTCCTTGCGTCGGTCCGTGATGCGATCCTCGCTGGCGTCCTGGACCCCGGCGCGCGACTGCGCCAGGAGGAGCTCGCCGAGCTCTTCGGCACGAGCCGCATCCCTGTCCGCGAAGCGCTTCGGGCCCTCGAATACGAAGGTCTGGTTCGGTCGGAGCCGCATCGCGGCTTCACGGTCACTTCCCTGGACGCCGATGACGTCGAGGAGGTCTACGACCTGCGGATCGTCCTGGAAAGCCACGCGATCCGGCTGGCGATCCCCCTGCTAACGGACGAGGATCTCGTCGAGCTCGAGGCGATCTACAAGGAGATGGTCGAGGCGCCGAACGCGGACGCGCAGCTCGCCGCGCGCGAACGGTTCTACCTGCGGCTGTACTCCGTCAGCGGCCGGCCGCGGCTCGTCGGGCTGATCGCGCGTCTCCGCCAGGAGGTGGCGCGCGCACTGCGCATGCCGACGCTGCAGCACGCACCGTCGATCCACGAGGCGTTCTTCGACGCCGTCCGCACGGCCGACGCGGATCGTGCCGTGGCGTCGCTCGCCGGGCACTACCGGCGAATCCCGGTCCTCATCAGGCGCTATCTCCGCGAGGCCGAGGCGCGCGAACGCGGCTCGGTGGATCGCCGGCTTTACAAGTAGCGGCGGCTTTCGG
>JADMIO011449888.1_pt1 | contig 11670 bp, 14 predicted proteins | sample 8958161 | NCBI WGS metagenome assembly JADMIO01 (sample SAMN16585339, study PRJNA669376) | soil metagenome | isolation source: Crop rotation soil | place: USA: Cullars Rotation, Alabama | collected 2011
GCCGCGACTTCAAGTCACGTGAATTCCAAGCTTCGGATCCCACTGTGCTGGAAAGCTTGAATATGTTCGCGATGCTGGCGTTACTGATATTGGGATTAACTATAATGATTCATCAAAAGAATTCGAAGATTTATTGGGTGATGGGTCAGATTATGGTGTACATATTACCTACATTCATCAGCCTGAACCTATCGGCCTTGCAGACATTTTACGTGTTGCTCATCCATTTTTAGGAGACGAGCCATTTATCTTTTATTTAAGTGACAATATTTTAGCCGGTGGTATTACGGAATTTGTAAAGACCTTTGAAAAGGAAAAAGCAGATGCACAACTATTGCTTGCGGAAGTGCCCGATCCAGAACGATTTGGTGTACCAGAAATGAAAGACGGAAAAGTTATAAAAGTAGAAGAAAAGCCTGAACATCCAAAAAGCAATTTTGCGGTAACAGGTGTGTATATGTACAACAAAAATGTGTGGGGTGCAATAGAAGGGCCTGAAGCGATTAAACAATCCGCTCGGGGTGAATATGAAATTTCAGACGTCCATCAATGGCTTATTGATCACGATTACACCATTCATGCAATTAATGTGACAGGATGGTGGAAAGACACGGGTAAACCAAATGATCTGTTAGCTGCAAATAGGCTTATTCTTGAAAAGCATTATCAGTTTGCAGCACGTGGTGAGGTAGATGGGCAATCAGAAATTCATGGCAATGTTGATTTACCGGAAGATGCTAAAGTGGTGAACAGTATAATTCGCGGACCAGTTACTATTGGGCCAAATACCAAAATTATTAATAGTTATGTAGGACCATTCACTTCGATTAATGGTAATTGTGTTATCGAAGGCAGTTCAGTAGAAAACTCGATTGTTTTTTCTAACAGCACAATTGCAAATATCGAAGATAGAATAGATTCAAGCTTAATAGGAAGAAATGTTATTATTACAAAAAGCCACATGCCGCCCCATGTTATCCAAGTTATTTTAGGCGATAACAGTGAAGTAAAATTATCGTAAAATTTTGAAATTCCGAAACGTTTATGAGTAAAAAATTACTTATTACTGGTATTAATGGGTTTGTTGGGAGGCATCTTGTAAATTACGTCCTATCCAACAATTTATACACCATAACTGGCGTACAACATGAACATCCTAATGGGTATATAGAGCAGAATAAAAATGTAGATGTGGTAACAGGCGATCTTTTAGATCCATCTTTCTGTCATAAACTTATTCGACAGGTAAAACCAGACTATATTATTCATCTTGCAGCACAATCATCAGGGCGTGTGAGTTGGGAAAAACCCACGGAAACAATCCAAACAAATGTTCTTGCACAACTACATGTGTTAGATGCAATACGAGAAGCAAAAATCGAACCCGTTACGCTTATAATCAGTTCCTCAGATATTTATGGAGATGTTACAAAAGAAGATTTACCAATTGATGAAGAAACACCTATTCGGCCAAATAATCCGTATGCAACTTCAAAAGCATTACAAGATGAGCTGGCATATAGCTATTTTTTAACATATAACTTGCCAATTATTCGTATGCGGCCATTTGGTCATTTAGGTCCCGGAGGTTCACCAAATACTGCAATAGCTTCATTTATAGAAAAGATAAAAAATGCAAACCAGCATGACACATTGTTGGTAGGGAATATAGAAATAAAACGTGACTTTACCGATGTAAGAGATATTGTCCGTGCGTATATTTTAGCCTTAGAGCAGGCGAATCCAGGAGAAGCATATAATGTAGGTTCAGGTCATGCGTATAGATTAAAAGATTTACTCCAGCAACTTATCGCATTGTCTGGTAAGTCATTAGAGGTGAAACTTGATCAGTCATTAATACGACCAAAAGATATTCTGGAAACTGTCTGTGACTATAGTAAATTTCACAAGGCAACGCAGTGGCAGCCAGAGATACCAATCGAACAGACGCTGAAAGATATGTTCACTGCAAATCATGCTTGACCATAGGGTCTGTTGCTGTATCATGTATAATTATTGCTAGCAAGCATAAAAGGAGAAGAGGGATATTTTATGAAGCGAAAAAGCGCTTTGATAACTGGTATTACGGGTCAGGATGGTTCTTATTTAGCAGAGTTTTTACTGAAAAAGGGATACAAAGTATACGGATTAACCCGTCGCAATAGTACTCCAAGTTTTGAACGTATCCAAAAGATAATTAATAAAATTGAACTCTATCAAGCAGATCTACTTGATCAACATTCTTTAACGCAAGCAGTAAAACTCTCTATGCCAGACGAAGTGTATAACTTAGCGGCACAATCGTTCGTTGCCACTTCTTGGGATCAACCAGTATTAACTGGTGAATTTACTGCTTTAGGGGTCACGCGTATGCTTGAGGCATTGCGGTTTATCAAACCTGAAGCAAAATTCTATCAAGCATCATCTTCTGAAATGTACGGCAACGTTTCTCAGATACCTCAGGATGAAAACACCCCGTTTCACCCAAGAAGCCCGTATGGTGTTGCAAAAGTATATGGTCACCACATAACGATTAACTATCGTGAATCATATAACATGTTTGCAGTTTCGGGCATTTGCTTTAATCATGAGTCACCACGTCGAGGAATTGAATTTGTCACACGTAAAATTTCGAATGCAGTAGCTCGTATAAAACTTGGGTTACAGCCCGATCTTCATTTAGGTAATCTAGACGCCTCCCGTGATTGGGGATTTGCTGGTGATTATATAGAAGCTATGTGGCTTATGTTACAACAAAAAGATCCAGAAGATTTCGTTATTGCAACAGGACAAACACATTCTGTTAAAGAATTTGCTGAAATTGCATTTACAGCAGCAGGGCTAAAAAATTGGGAAAACTATGTAAAAGTCGATAAAGCATTATTACGACCAGCAGAAATAGATAAACTTATTGGTAATCCAAAAAAGGCAAAAAAATTACTTGGGTGGGAACCAAAGATAAGCTTCGAAGAATTAGTAACAATGATGGTAAAATCAGATTTGAAACATGAACGCATGATGATGGTGGCAAATGGCGAACGAAAGAAATCAAAACGATCACTTGCAAAACATCTTCCCCTTATTGGCAAACGTGTCTACGCAACTAAAGCGTAAGAATGATTCACCGAGAAGTTTCCAGTAATTTGTGTTGTGTCTTTAAGACATAGGTTGCTGCTTCCAACCAAACACTACTATACTTTCTACCTCTCGGTGTTGCTTAGGATTACGAACTTATCCCTCTGCTATAAATGCTTTTGCAGCTTCTAGTGCATCCTCTCCTTTGCCAGCAGCGATTACTGAAGCAGGTGCTTCGTCTCCTAGTATAGGATTCATGCCTATGAACCACGCACGTATAACGTCTCTTGCATCATACGGTTTTAACATGGTAACTACTTCATGAGCATATCGTAAGCGTGACTCGACTTCATCATCTGCTTTTTCACGGCCACGCTTAATTTGTTTCATTTCCTTCTCACTAGAGAGACCAGTCACAAGCCATGCAAGCTTATCCCCAAGCTCTCTTTCCAATACTTGAATGAGTTGAGGAACGGTAAGGGTTTCGTTAGGCATGGTTACACCTCCATACTATGCAAACAACTTCTTCCAGTTCGGCGAATTAAGGTAGATGTGGCACTCAATATCCCCTATCGTGATAGTGATTACAAAGCTAGCAATCAGTGCTATTGCCAATGACTTAAGAATGGGCCCTAGTCCAAGCTGTACTACTCCTATGTATATGAGTAGCTCAAAGATATAAATCATAAGCAAAAGGAATGCGCGAAGTTCACTATTATCTGGTTTGTTGTAAAACCTACCTTTCCAGATCATTTCACTCACAGTCCAGAAAATAACTATCGAAAGTATGATCAAGGCTATCATCTTTATCTCCTTTTTACCGCATCTAATCTTTTTGTCGGATGATCTGCTCTAAAGCATTCTGCAGCTGCTTGCGAGAGATTTGTAATGTATGTCGGAGGTAGTTTATGTGAGTTGCACATCTGACTGCTTCTTCGAAAGAATCGAATTGGACAAAATAATCAGATGCTGCATCGTAGTTGGGTGTATCTGGGAAGGTGTCTGATATGATCTTATGATCATCAGTCCCCTCGAGCAAAACGCTATAGGATCTCAACGGAATCAAGTTTTCTCTGACTTTAGCCATGAGACTTCCTTTACACTTTCATGTGATGGTAAGGTGCTATGAATCTTGAAAACTATTATATCAGAATTTATTCGCACTATGGGGTGATAAATCTCACAAAGAAGGTGTTTTTATCGTTGCCTCTGTCTATAAACTATGGTATATTTTTTATCAAGTGTGTAGAGATATACAAGCTTCTAAAAGGAGAGATTGAGTGAAGATTTTAGTCACAGGTGGAGCCGGATTCATGGGTTCTAATTTTATTCATTACATCCTAAAAAAATACCCTGACTATGAAATAGTTAACTTAGATAAGTTAACGTACGCAGGTAACTTAGAGAATCTCAAAGATATTGAACATGACGAGCGATATACGTTTGTAAAAGGTGATATTGCAGACGAAAAGGTTGTAGAAAATGCCGTAGAAGGAGTAGACGCGATTATTAATTACGCGGCAGAAACGCATGTGGACCGTTCGATTACAGGTCCGAAAGATTTTGCAATGACAGATGTGATTGGTACCCTTACACTTTTGGAAGCAGGAAGACAGCACAATATACCCAAATATATTCAAATCTCTACAGACGAAGTGTTTGGTTCCTATGAAAGTGGAACAGCAACCGAAGAGACACCATTTGCGCCAAATAGTCCATATGCCGCATCAAAAGCTGGTGGTGACCATATGTGTCGTGCATACTGGGTAACGTATAAGTACCCAACTATTGTAACGCACAGTATTAATTACTATGGCCCATATCATTATCCAGAAAAAATTATTCCATTATTTATTACAAACCTGTTGGAAGATAAAAAAGTGCCAATATACGGCTCAGGAAAAAATTACAGGGAATGGATTTATACTGAAGATCATTGTGCAGCAATAGACGCAGTACTTCATAAGGGAAAAGCTGGTGAAGTCTACAACATTTCAACAGGAGAAGGTACAGACAATCTTACTTTAACAAAGAAGCTATTAGCACTATTAGAAAAGGATGATTCTTCTATAGAATTTGTAACAGACAGGCCAGGACATGATTTGCGTTATGCATTGGATGCAACGAAAATACGTACCGAACTTGGTTGGCAGCCGCAATACACACTAGATGAGGGATTACGGCTAACAGTGCAATGGTTTAAAGAACATAAGGAGTGGTGGGAAAAGATAAAATCTGGTGAATATAAAAAGTATTACGAACAACAATATGGAGAAAGGAATACATAATGGTTACACAAGAACCTGCAAAAAAAGTCAGTACAAATGATGCAGAAGGAAAGGAAAATGGTTTTTTAATAGAGCTTTTTAAAGATGCCGACAAAACTGAAGTCTATCTCTCAGCAGCACTTCCAGGTGCATTTAAAGGGTATCATTTACATCGAGTACGAGCAGCACGGTATGTTTGCTTAAAAGGTAAAATGCGTATTATTACCTATGAACGAGAAGATAATACATGGATTCGTTCAGAACATATCTTAGATGCAGCAAACCCAACACGACTCTTTATTCCGAAAGATACTGCTACTGGATTAGAAAATATTGGTGATGAAGAAGGATGGCTTATTAATTATCCAGATCCAGCTTATGACCCAAGCCTTAAGGATGAACAAGTTGAATATACCCAAGAAGAGTTAGAAGCAGGGACTGTAAAGTAAGTATGAAGGAATTGATTATTGGCTCAGGTCTTGTGGGAACACGAGTAGCTGAATTACACAAACCTCATTATTCCGTTGTTTCAGCTGATAAAATAGTTGCTGAAAATACTGAAGAGGAAGTGGCGATAGATATTACAGATAAAGAAAATGTCGCTACTGTACTCGATAAGGTAAAACCAGATGTTGTTATTAATTTTGCTGCTATTACTGATGTTGATAAGTCTGAAACTGAAAGAAATAATGAAACAGGTGTTGTTTGGAAGGTGAACGTTGAGGGTACCAGAAATGTTGTAAAGGCATGCAAAACAATGGGTATACGGTTAGTGCAAATTGGTACTGATTATGAATATCCTTCGCAGGGCAACGGTAACTATAGTGAAACTGATGCACCGATGCAAAGTCCAGACGAAGGTACCTGGTACGGGTGGACAAAATATGTTGGTACAAAACTCGTTCTTGATACACTAGGAGATAGAGCGATGGTCATACGGATTGCATACCCATTTCGTGCGCAGTTTGCACCAAAACTCGATTTTGCACGAAAAATTATAAAGCAGCTTCGAGAAGGCACGTTGTATCCAATGTTTGACGACCAGTTTACGAGTCGTGTTTTTATCGATGACATTGCCGAAGCGCTTCGCTCTTTACTAGATGCAAAAGAATATGGTGTATGGCATATTGTTGGAACAGGAAGTCATTCAGCATATGATGATGCAAGAGAAATTGCTTCTGTATTTGATTTTGACCCAGAAACGGTAAAACGAGGTAAGTTGGAAGCCTATTGGGCAAAACAAGAAGATCAGCAAATGGCGCGCTTGCGGTATCCAAAAAATTCAACGCTAAATGCAGAAAAAATTAATACCTTCTTATTGCAGCAGGGAAAAGCACAGATGCATACACTGAAAGAATCGTTGGAGATTATAAAAGAACAAGGAGTTGACGTATGAAAATTTCATTTGTAGGAACAGGATATGTTGGGCTAGTAACTGGAGCAATTTTTGCAGACTACGGGTATAAAGTGCATTGTATAGATGTAAACGAGCAACGTATTAAAGAACTAAATGAAGGGAAAATTCCATTTTTTGAACCAGGACTTGAAGCGTTAGTTAAAAAGAACGTTGCGAGTAAAAATCTCCACTTTACTACTGATTATGCAACAGCAGTGCCAGATTCACAGGCTGTCTTCATTTGTGTTGGTACACCACCACTTTCGAATGGTGAAGTAGACCTTTCACAATTAACAAGTGCTGTTGAAATGACTGCAAAGCATCTTAAGGGATACACGGTCATTGCTATAAAAAGTACCGTGCCTATTGGTGTTGAAGTTATGTTGGGTGAAATAATCAAAAAACACGTGAAGCAAGGTGCGACATATGAATTTGCCTCTGTTCCTGAATTTTTAAGTGAAGGAACTGCATTAGAAAATACCTTGCATCCAGATAGGCTGGTATTTGGTGTGACTTCGAAAAAAGCAGCAGATGTGTTACTTGGCATTCATAAGCACATTTCTGGTGAACGAATTGTAACAGACTTACGAAGTGCGCAGATGATTAAATATGCTTCGAACACGTTTCTAGCAATGAAAATTTCCTATGCAAATGCTGTTGCAAATATTGCAGAACGTGCTGGTGCAAATGCCAGAGATGTGTTGTATGGGATGGGTCTAGATAAACGTATAGGTCACGCTTTCTTTAAATATGGTGTTGGGTTTGGTGGTTCCTGTTTCCCGAAAGATGTACAAGCATTTTATGATGTTGCACTGAAAAATGGTTATGATTTCACTCTTGCGAAAGCAACATATGACACAAATTTACAGCAAGTGACCCTCTTTTTAGACAAAATTCGTGCCGCAGTTGGTGGTAGTGTCGAAAATAAAACGATAGGTATTCTAGGACTTTCTTTTAAACCAGATACCGACGATATTCGAGAAGCACCTGCATTGCGTATTATGAAGCAACTTGTCGAAGAAGGCGCGAAGCTACATGCATACGATCCGGTAGCAATACCAAAGGTACAACTTGTACCCTTTGTGCATGAATCGTCGCAAATTCACTTTGCCGATGATGCATATGGTGTTATGAAAGATGCAGACGCGATGTTATTAGTAACAGAATGGAATGAGTTTAAAGAATTAGATTTCAAAAAAATCAAACAACTGATGAAGAAGCCAGTTATTGTCGATGGAAGGAGTATTTTTGATGCTCAGGCGCTTAAAGAAATGGGCTTTTCCTACGCACAATTTGGAAACGGTAGCAAATCATAAGGCTGAAAAATTACCGTATCCACTCTTTTTAAAATCATTTGCATTAACCCCACGCGCTGCTGTGAATTTACTTTTAGAAAACCAGCATGGCGAGATATTGCTTACGAAGCGTGCTATTCCACCTTGTGAAGACATGTGGCATTATCCTGGGAGTTATGTTTTAAAGTATGAAACCTTAGAAGTATGTTTGCAGCGAGTCGCATTGGAAGAACTTGGTCTTGATATAACGGGTATGCCATACAAATTAGCTGGCGTATTCGATGATTTGTTTGGTGACAGTAGAGGACACACGATTGATATTATGTATGTATTGCGGCTTACAGACTCACTTGAACTGCATACAAACAAGGAAACAAAGGAAATGCAATTCTTTTCATCTCTACCGGAAAATATTGGTTTTAATCATCGTGAAACCCTGGAAAGCCTAGGATATAGCTAAGATTACCCTAGTATTTTTTAAAATGTATTAGGTACAATAAGGTCACTATGAAGATAGTTATAACTGGTGGGGCAGGTTTTTTGGGTTCACATTTGTGTGAACAATTATTAAAAGAAGGCAATGAAGTAGTCTGTATTGATAACTTGGTGACGGGTAACAAAGAGAATATTGCACATCTTTTAGAGAACCCAAAATTTTCCTTTAGAGAACATGATGTTATTCAAGGACTTCCAGAAGATCTTGTTGTAGACCAAATATACCATTTAGCCTCTCCTGCATCACCGAATATACATAGCCCAAAGAGTTATCATGCCTTAGCGTTTGAAACAATGCAGGTAAATACGGTAGGAACATGGAAAATTGCTGAATACTGTATACAAAACAACGCGAAATTACTTTTCGCTTCTACATCTGAGGTGTATGGCGATCCACTTGAACATCCACAAACAGAATCATATCGAGGTAATGTTTCTACAACTGGACCTCGTTCTGTGTATGATGAAGCGAAGCGGTTTGGTGAAACAATTATTTCTGCATTTATCCGTTCAAAAAAACTAGATGCGAGAATTATTCGCATATTTAATACCTATGGTCCACGAATGGCCCCTAATGATGGCCGTGTGGTTATTGAATTTATGCAAGCAGCCCTTTTGGGAAAACCATTTCCTGTCTTTGGAGATGGAAAGCAAACGAGATCTTTTTGTTATGTTTCAGATCTCATTGACGGCATTATAAAAGCTATGAACACAGAGGGAACTGTCGGCAATGTGTATAACTTAGGGAATCCTACGGAATTTACTATTCTAGAACTGGCACAGAAAGTAAATGAAGTTGCAAACACTGCATCTCAAGTTGCCTTGCAGGAACCACTTCCCACAGATGATCCGATGCAGCGATGTCCAGATATCACCAAAGCAAAACAAGAACTATCTTGGGAGCCAAAAGTTCAACTTGAAGCTGGGCTTCATAACCTGTTAGACTACCTAAAGAGCGGTACTTCTGCAGTGTAAAAACATGAAAATAGTTGTTATTATTCCCACCTACAACGAGAAAGATAATGTAGAAAGCATTATTAAGCAAGTATTTGAGCAAGCGAAACATATTCCCAATCATGAACTCCATGTCTTGATAGTAGATGATAACTCGCCAGATGGTACCGGCAGTATAGTTGAAAAGATGATGCAGACAAATACTTGCCTGCATTTACTGAAGGGTGAGAAACAAGGGTTGGGTGCTGCATATGTGCGGGGTTTCAAAGAGGCACGTGCGAATTTGCATGCAGACGTTGTGATGGAAATGGATGCAGATGGATCACACCCTCCTTCATTTATTCCAGCAATGATAAAAGCAATTGATGATGGTGCAGATGTGGCTGTTGGTACGCGGTATATAAAAGGTGGGTCAATTCCGAATGATTGGGGAATAACACGAAAGTTTTTATCTCAAGTTGGTAATATTATTGCACGTGTTGTTCTTTTCTTGCCGCAATATCATGATATGACCACAGGGTTCCGCGCAACCAGGACATCTATGCTACAGAAAGTAAATCTAGATGGCTTACTTTCAAAGCGCTTTGCCTATAAAATTCACTTATTCCATGCGCTTCATATGGCTGGAGCCAAAATAGTTGAAGTGCCATTTGCATTTGTTGATCGAGAAAAAGGGTATTCAAAAATGCCAAGAAATGAAATTATTGATTCGCTTCGAGTTGTTTTTTCTATTCGACTGTATGAATCAAGGCAACTTGTGAAATTTTTAATTGTCGGGACAATAGGTTTTACGGTGAATGCAGTCATTCTCTATATACTCGACGATACAGCTGCTGGTTTTTTCTTACCGAGCCCGGAAACACAGGGAAATTTCCTTATGTTTCCTTTAAAAGATACGAGATTATTTTGGGCGACAGTTATTTCGGGTGAACTTTCAATATTCTCAAATTTTATATTCCATGAACGATGGACGTTTAAGCATAGAGATAAATCTGGCAACGATATACTGCGGTTTCTTAAATTCAATGTATCATCAATAGTTTCACCAATTATTTCTATTGTTACGGTGAACATATTAACACCACATTTTGGACTACCAAAAATTATTTCGCTTGGTATCGGTACATTGCTTGGGTTAATTTGGAATTATACAGTAAATGTGCTGCTCATTTGGCGAGAACGAAAGGAAGTATAATATGCAACATGAAATCGAGCGCACTTTTCTAGCAAAATATATACCACCAGAGGTTTTACAAAGTAAGTACATAGATTATCAAGATATTTATATTCCTTTCTCAGATCTTCACCCAAAACTACGTGTACGAAGAAAAGGCCAGGAATATGAAATAACAAAAAAAGTCTTGGCGAATAGTAATGATGCTTCTGTGCAACAAGAACTGACAATTCCGCTTTCTCGAGAGGAATATGATGAGTTTGCAACTATTCATGGCAATCGGATTTTAAAGCGGCGATTTTTCTTATCGGTAAACCAGAAAATTGCAGAAATAGATGTGTTTATGGGTGATCTTGCGGGCCTTGTACTTGTTGAATTTGAATTTGCTTTGGAACAAGAAAAGGATTCATTTGCACCACCAGATTTTTGCTTAGTTGATGTTACACAAGAGGAGACATTTGCAGGTGGTAAATTAGCGGGGAAAACATACAAAGACATTACACCTGTTCTAGAGAAATACCACTATCAGCAAATTTTGCTTCCGCAGTAAGTTTTTGCTTAGCAATTGTCCCCATAGGCAGCTCTACTACAGTGTATGTCGTAAATCCCCACCAAATAACACGCCATGGGTGCACATTTTTGTATAACTTTTCTACGGTATCATTTTTGTTCAGTAAGACTATATCGATTGGAACTAGAACAAAAAAGGTGTGGATGCCACAAGATGTTGTAAAAGCCATGCCATTACCTATATCTCTTTTGAACATAAGCCCAACAGTTTTTTTAAGATATGAATTGTAATAGGCAACCTTCATGAAATGCTATCGATATGGAGCTAAATTTGCTGTTGGGAATGTATTGCCAGCTATAAAGTTAATACCATAAAGGAAAATTGCGAGTGTCACAACGAGCATAACAAGTTTGAATTCCTTCCTTGCAAGTACTGGTTCAAATGCAATTAAGGCAAATGGTGCTATGGGAAGTGCGTACCGTGCGATATCCCTGTGAGCGACA
>JADMIO011201789.1_pt1 | contig 11668 bp, 13 predicted proteins | sample 8958161 | NCBI WGS metagenome assembly JADMIO01 (sample SAMN16585339, study PRJNA669376) | soil metagenome | isolation source: Crop rotation soil | place: USA: Cullars Rotation, Alabama | collected 2011
CACCTCGGCAAGAGCTCCGAGGAAATCATCAACGAGTGCATGATTCTGTCGGCCATTGAATCGACGACGCTCGCGCTCGATGCCGGACTTCGCAAAGACCAGATCATCATTTCGTGCAAGACATCACGCCCACGCGATCTCATTGGCGTGTACCGCGCGCTCGCGAAACAGACTGACCAGCCGCTTCACCTTGGTCTGACCGAAGCAGGCATGGGACTCAAAGGCCTGGTGTGGTCGTCGGCGGCAATGGGCGTGTTGCTCAACGAGGGAATTGGCGACACGGTTCGCGTATCGCTCACACCACGGCCCGGCGGCGATCGACGCGAAGAGGTGTACGCCGCGTGCGAACTGCTGCAATCGCTTGGTTTGCGATCGTTCTCGCCGAGCGTGACGGCCTGTCCGGGCTGCGGCCGGACCACGAGCTCGACGTTCCAGGAACTTGCCGAACGGATTCAGGGCTACGTCCGCGAGCAGATGCCGAAGTGGAAGACGGAATACGAAGGCGTGGAAACGATGACGCTTGCCGTCATGGGCTGCATCGTGAACGGTCCCGGCGAATCGAAAGCCGCCAACATCGGTATCAGCCTGCCTGGGACTGGCGAAGCGCCGAACTGTCCGATCTACATCGACGGCGTCCATGTAAAGACGCTTCGAGGCAACTACGACGAGCTCGCGGCGGCATTTCAGACGCTGGTGGACGACTATGTGGACGCCAAGTATCCGAGGAAGATGTGACACATCACCACATCACAACTTCACTAGGTGTCGACTTACTCCGTCATGTCGGCCGCGACCATCTGCGCCAGCAGCTTCATCCGGTCGGCCAAGGCATTCGCCACCGCGAGTGAATCGTAGAACCCGCCGGTGTTGTCGGTCAGGTTCATCAGGATTTCTGTCGTAATGCCGCTGGTCACACCGCGCACGACGATGCCGTGCGCGCGTCCGCCGCGGCGCAGGAAACGGCCCAACCAGTCGTTGTACTGATCGATGCGCACGTCGTTGCGGCTCGCGGTTGTGTCGGTCATCAAGATGACGAAGACCGGGCGGCGTTCTCCGGAGTTGACGAGGAATCGCTTGTCGGCCTCGAGCATCGTGTCGAGGAACGAATTGCCGCCGCCGTCAGCCGCGAATGAATTGAACGCCCGGTGCAGTTGTTCGCGGTCGGTCGTCGGTGGCACGCGGATGCGGAGCTGGCCGCCGGTCGTGATGAAGGCAATCTCCGGACTGCCCGGTAACGCATCGAGAAAGGCGTTCATGCCGGCGCGAAACTGCGGCAGCATCTGCGCGACCGTCCCGCTGGAGTCGACGAGCATCACGATCCGCAGCGGTCCTGGACCGCGTCGCTGACCGGCGATCGCGCTGCCGCCCAGCAAAACAGCGATGACCACCGCCGTGACGAAACGCCTGGCGTTCACAGGGAACCGCGCGCTCGAGAACTCACGGGAGTGCTGAAACCTGAATGGCCACGGCTTTCATCTTGTCCGCCAGGGAGTTCGGGGAGTTGATCACTTCGTAGGTGCCGCCGGTGTTCTGAGTGAGGTTGTTGACGATATCCGACGTGGGGCCCATTCCACCGCCGACCCGTATGACAACGCCGAAGGCGTGACCGCGTCGCCGCAGGAAGTCGTCCACAAACCGGTTGTAATCGTCGATGCGTTGTTCACCACGCGACGCACCATTGTCGGTCGAGAGAATCACGAACACATGACGCCGATCGGTCGCCTTGCGAAGAAACCGCTGATCGCTCTCGAGCAGCGTGTCGAGGAAGGCGTTGGCGCCACCGTCCTGAGCGAAACTTCCGGCGGTCTTCAGGAGTTTTTCGCGGTCCGCGGTCGGCTGTTGACGTATTCGGAGCTGGCCGCCGGTGGAAATGATCGCGACCTCAGCATCCTCAGGCAGTCCATCGATGAACGACTTAATCCCCGCCCGAAACTGGTTGACCATCGCGCCCACCTCGGAGCTCGAGTCGAGGAGCAGCACGATGCGCAGCGGTCTCGGATTGAGCAGGATCTGCGAAGCCGCCAGCGTGGCCGTGAGGCACACCGCGACGAGGCACGCGAGACCCGATCGGTTTTTCATGAAACCTCCCGGACGTGCGGAGTGTATAACGAGATCGCGATGGCTTTGGGCGTTAGTCTTCAGCCTTTAGGCTGTGGCGTCCACGCCAAAGCCCAACGTCCAAAGCCGTTAATGGATGGTGTAGGGTTCGTGCAGCTGAAAGGGCGCGATTTCGATGTCGAAATGGTCGCCATCTTCCGTGACCATCTGGTACGTGCCGCGCATCAGGCCTGTGGACGTTTTCAGTGGGCACCCGGACGTGTATTGAAAGGATTCGCCAGGTCCCAGCACCGGTTGCTCACCGACCACGCCTGACCCCCGGACCTCTTCGGTGTGCCCGCTGGCGTCAGTGATGATCCAATGACGGCTGATGAGCTGAACGGTCTCTTCGCCCTCATTGGTGATCCGCACCGTATAGTGGAAAAACCAGTGGCTTTGGAACGGCTGCGACTGCTCGGCCGCGTACCGCGATTCGACTTCCACGCGCACATTGTTGGTCACGGCCTCAGAACTCGAGGCGTGCAGCGCGTGCTGATGCGCACCGGGACCGCCGCTTTCGTGTATTTCGTCTTCGTCTTTGTAGTGAGCCATCAAACCCCCGCGCGGCCTGGAACAATTTCCATCATACACGGAACTTCGTCCCCGGATGGCCTCGTCTGATATGTTCAGCCAGCCTGCCTTTCGCCCACGTGACGCCGGGAAGCGGTTGCCGCCGACCGGCGGTCCCGGATGGACGTGGTTCCGCCTATGACACCAGCACGGTTCGTCCTCTGCTTGCTCGTGGTCGCATCCGCATTCACGGCGATTTCGGCCCAGACGGACCTCGATGCCTTCATGCAACAGGTGCTCGCGCGGCGCGATGACAACTGGAAGAAACTCCAGCAATACGTCCTCGACGAACGCGAAAGCATCGAGCTCCGTGGCCCCGGCGACATCTCGCTGTGGGGTGAGCGCAGCGATTACACGTGGTACATCCGCGATGGGTTCTTCGTGCGGAGTCCCCTCAAGGTGAACGGCGCGGCAGTGGGTGACGCCGACCGGCGGAAATACGAAGCCGATTTTCTGCGCCGCGAGCAGGCCCGCGACAAACGCTTCCGCGACCGACAGAGTGGCTCAGTCGAACCGCCGGCGGGCTCTGGTGCGTCGCCGACTGATGTCGACAGCTTCATCAAGCAAACCCGTCAGCCGCAGTTCATTTCCTCGGCGTACTTCCTCCGCTTCAGATTCGATGAAGGGCGCTACGCGCTCGTCGGCCGCGAGCGGCTCGAAGATCGTGAGGTCCTGCGCATTGAGTACTACCCGACGCGGCTCTTCACCGACCAAGGGCGCAGGCCGCGGAATGGCGACGGCAAACCACAGGACGATGCCTACGCGCAGCAACTGATGCGGCTGATGAACAAGAAATCCAAGGTCACACTCTGGATCGAGCCCACCTCCCATCAGATTCTGAAATACACGTTCGACGATCTTGGCTGGGAATTTTTCCCCGGCCAGTGGCTGGCCCGCATCTCGGACGTCAACGCGTCGATGACTGTGTTCCAGCCATTTCCAGACGTGTGGCTTCCGCGCGGCCTCGAGATGAACATCGGGATGCTGTTTGCGCTCGGTCCCGTCAATGTGCGCTACACGCTCGATTACCACGACTACCGGCGCGCAGACGTGACCTCAAAAGTCGGCATTCCGGGCGTCCGCTGACGTGCTGGCGCTCATCGCCGTTCTGGCCGGCCTGCTCGCGCAGCCGCCGCAGCGCATCGTTGACATCCAGGTGCACGGCAACGCCCTGGCCTCCGACCAGGAAATCATTCAGATCGCTGGTCTCTCGATCGGCATGGCCGTCGACGCGAACACGTTCACCGAGGCGGCAGAACGGCTGCGGCAATCGAAGAAATTCGAAGGCGTCGAGGTGCTCAAGCGGTTTGCCTCGATCGCGGATCCTTCCCAGATTTCCGCCGTGATCGTCGTCGACGAAGGTCCGGTCACGATTCAATCAGACGGATCCGTAAAAGCGGGTCCTGACAGCCCGCCGGGAGTGGTACGGGTGGTACGCCGGCGTGGCGGCGGCGTCATGTTTCTGCCGCTTTTGAAATACGAAGACGGGTACGGGCTGTCGTACGGCGTCCGTTTTTCGATGCCCGACGCGCTTGGCAAAGGTAACCGGGTGTCGTTTCCAGCAACGTGGGGCGGCGATAAGCGCGCGGGAGTCGAGTTCGAACGCGACAAGGCGGCTGTCTTCAGCCGCATCCAGCTTGGTGTCGATTTCGCCCGCCGGGAAAATCCGTTCTTACACGAAAACGACGATCGCGGGCGTACCTGGGTTCGTGCCGAGCGGCGGTTGGCTCGTCCGCTGCGCATTGGCGGCACCGGTGAGTGGCAACGCGTGTCGTTTGGAGACATCGGCGATCGTTTCTTCCGGCTTGGCGGCGACGTGACGCTCGACACGCGAGTTGACCCGTTGCTGGCGCGGAATGCCATCTATGCACGCGCCGGATGGAGCCGACTGCTGTTTCGCGACGCGACCGATGCTTCCCAAGCCGACGTGGATCTTCGAGGTTATCTCGGCCTGATCGGTCAGACTGTGCTGATGATTCGCGGCCAATTGCAGGACTCGACTCATCCGTTGCCGCCGTACTTGAGCCCCCTGCTGGGCGGCGCCGACTCCGTTCGCGGTTTCAAAGCCGCTTCGTGGGTTGGTGATACGCTCGTGGGAGCGTCGGCCGAACTGCGCGTTCCGATCACGTCGCCGCTCAGCTTTGGCAGAGCAGGTCTGAGCGCGTTTCTCGATACGGCGAGAGTGTACAACAAAGGACAGCATGTCCGGGATCAGCGGTTCCACCGCGGCGTCGGCGGTGGCATCTGGTTTTCTGCGCCATTTGTGCGCCTCGATGTCTACGTGGCTCATGGCCTCGGCGGATCGACGCGCGCACACGTGGCGGTCGCGACATCCGTGAGCTTTTAATCGCGCGAACGCGGGAGCGCGGAGGCGCTGCCAATCACGATACAGATTGTTTTGAAATGACTGATTCGCAACGAAGAGTCGCCGCCGATATCGGCGTTCCGGTCGCGCGTCGCCACATTTTTCTCTGCGCCGATCAGACGACCCCGAAGTGCTGCGACAGGGCGCGTGGGTTGGAAGCGTGGGATTACCTGAAGCGACGCCTCAAGGAGCTCGGGTTGTCTGAACACGGCGGCATTCTGCGCACCAAAGCCAACTGTCTGCGCATCTGCGAAGGCGGGCCCATTGCCGTTGTGTATCCGGAAGGCGCATGGTATCGCACGTGCGACCCACCAGTGCTCGAACGTATCATTCAGGAGCATCTCATCGGCGGCGAGATCGTTCGCGACTACCTGATCGAACTCCATCGCCTCGACGCTGACACACCACGATGACGGACGAACGCACGATCGCGGTTACCACTCACGGCCGGTACTTGATTGATCGTCCATCGGCCATTCACGAGAACGTTCCAGTCCTCGTCGGGTTTCATGGATACGCCGAAGACGCGGCGTTGCATCTCGAGCGTCTGCGCTCGATTCCTGGCGCAGACCGCTGGATGGTGGTGTCGGTGCAGGGGCTGCACTGCTTCTACCGCGGTCGCTCGACCGACGTTGTCGCGAGCTGGATGACTCGCCAAAACCGCGACCTGATGATCGCCGACAACCTGAAATATGCGGCCGCGGTCGTCGACGAAATCAAACGCGACGCGATCGCCGGCTCGACGCTCGTGTTCGCTGGATTTTCACAGGGTGTCGCGATGGCGTTTCGCGCCGCAGCCGCTGGCAAGCACCCGGTGAATGGCGTGATTGCGCTCGGAGGCGACGTCCCGCCGGAGCTCGGCGCGGAAGCGCTCGGCCGGATTCCCGAAGCGCTCATCGGACGCGGAGACCGCGACGAATGGTACACGCCGCAAAAGCTCTCAGACGATGATGTGCGGTTGAGGGGCGCTGGAGCCAACGTGGTCGTGGCCACCTTTGACGGCGGCCATGAGTGGACGGCTGACTTCAGCCGCGTGGCGGCTGGATTTCTGGCGCGCTTTGCCTGACCTGCTGCATCCAGTTCACGATCGTCTGTTGCACGCGCTCGTACACGAGACCCTGTGCCGTTTTCCCGCCGCGTGACACCTTGAAAGAATGATCCCCGCCGTCGACGACGTACATCTGTAACGTTGGCGACAAGCGAGCAAGCAGCGACTCGTATTCCGGCGGAGTCCCGAAGGTGTCGCGGCTGCCCTGAACAATCAACATCGGCCGCCGCACATCTCCGAGATGAGCGTCTCGACGTTCCGTCGGTCGTCCCGGCGGATGAAGCGGGTATCCAAGGAGCACGAGCCCGGCGACGGGCAGCGTGTGGTCGGCCGCGGCGACGTGGGTCGCGATGCGTCCGCCCATCGATTTCCCGCCGATAAAAAGTGCCGCTCGCGCACTGGGAAGATGACGGCAGGTCGTATGGATCACGGCGTCGTAGCACGCGTCGAGTACCGGCCGGCGGTCGGGGACGCGCCGCTGTGCCTCGGTGTACGGGAAATTGAATGTCACAGTATCGACGCCGAGAGCGGAAAACGCGTGGGCGAACGACACGATAAATGGGCTTCGCTGACCCGCACCCGCACCATGAGCGAGGATCAGCGTCGTCCCGGTCGGACTGATTTCGGACCTGTAGACCAGCGCGGTGATGGTCACGCCCGCGCCCAGGTCGATCTTCAGCTCTTCACAATTTCTCAAGCTGTGCCTTCACTTCGGCTTCAGTCTTCAGATCGTTCTTGACCGACATCGCCCCGAACTGGGTCGCCAGCGAACGGGCGAGCATGCGATCGACGTTGTTCTGGACGACGCCAGTCAGGGTCACGTGACCGTGATCCACGATGATGTGAATCGGCGGGTTGGCCATGATGGCGTAGTTCCAGAAATTCGAGTTGCCGTAAATCGACCGCGCGATGCGTCGCCGCAGCTGGTCGTCGAAGCCTGAGACCGGCAGCACTTCGATGTGATTGACGACGTGCTGGACGCCGTCGACCTTGGCGACACGCTTTTCGAGGTCGCTTCGTTTGAACGGCTGCGTGACCTGGCCAGTCAACGTCACCGTACCGTTCTCCACATTGGCGCTGACATCGTCAAAAATCGTGAAGAACGAGTAGCCGTTCACACTATCGGAAATGTCGTTGAAGATTTGAAGATTTTTCCGTCCGTCCTGCGCCCATGTCGGTGCAGCGCACAAGAGCAGGGTTGTCGCAAGTGCAGCAAGTCTGGTTTTCATAACCCCTCCGAAAGCGATGTGGAAGCTCGCGACCAGCTGTGGAGTGCGTGTCTACGGCGATCGCGAATCTACTGCTCGACAGGGCAAATGAAATGCCAGTTGAGCCATCCGAAAATCCATGGATCTCCAATGATTTCGCAGGCGGCTCTGGTTTGATGAGGCGCAGGTGTCCAATCCGCAGGACGACTGATCAGTGACGGGCGAACGCGAGGCCGAGGCCGTAGGTAATGGCGGCTTCCAGGACGCCTACGATTGTCATCTCTGCACCGCTGGCCCACCACGATCGCGTGGTGACCAGCGCCTTCGAGGCGCCGACGATGAAGTGGGCGGCAGTGCTGATGATGAAGGACGCGATGACGGCCGGCATGCCGACCGTAAAGAAGAACGGAATGATCGGGATGAATCCGCCGATCGCGGTGGACACCGCGGCGGAAATCGTCGAGCGCAGCGGATTGGGAAAGTTCTCCTCGGACAGCCCGAGCTCCTCGTGGACCAGGGTTCTCAAGAACTGCTTCGGTTCCTTCTGGATCCGTTCGGCCATCGTGCGCGCTTCTTCGGCCGAGAATCCCTTTAACTGATAAAACAGCTCGAGCTCGAGCAATTCCTCGTGTGGGTCCTCCTCGATTTCGGCGCGCTCGCGAGAGACTTCCGATTCGTACACCTCGCGCTCGGATTTGGACGCAAGGTAGGCCCCTGCTCCCATCGACAGCGCGCTGGCGAGTGTTCCAGCAAGCCCCGCAGCCAGGACGACTTCGCTGCCGCCCGTGTAGCCCGCCATGCCCGACACAATGCCGAAAACGGCGCCAAGCCCGTCGTTCACACCGTAGATCGCGTCGCCGATCCACCCGGTGCCGCGCACGTGCCAGCGTTCCCTGCGAAGAATGGTGTCGAGCGTTGAGCGCGGCGACGGCAGCGAGCCGCCGGCGAGGGTTCGCAGGATGACCGCGTGATCCTTTTCCTCGTTCTTGGCGTCCTCTGCGATTTGTCGTGAGATCGGATCGCTCAGCCTCGCCATCAACTGGTCGTATTCAGCTTCGGCGCGATTTTCTTCTTGTTCGAGGCGATGGAGGACGACGCTCGGATCGGAGATGCGCTGGAACCACGACAGCCCATGCTCGACTTCCTTGCGATCGGGGGTGCGGCCGGTCGCGTCCTTTATTCGATCGGCCCAGCGAGCGGCGTGGTTTTCCTCCTGGTCGGCGAGCTTGACAAGGATCTCTTTGCGCTTGGGATCGCGTTCGCGGTCGGCGAGATGGCGATACGTGGTCGCCGCTTCGACTTCGCGCCGCCACATTTTCTCGACGGTCGCGAGATTCGCTTTGTCCAGGGGCATCGCCCCCGTAGCTTAAATGAACTTTGCCGCAGAGCGCACAGAGAACCTAGTTCGCGTAGTAGCCCTTGCGTGCGCGGACGCGGTAACTGCCGCTTCTGAGCTCGACTCGGATGGCGTGCCAGCGGCCGTCTTTCGATGCGGTAGGCGTGTAGCCGAGGTAATACTGCTTACTGAGTTCGTCGGCGATGCTGGCAGTTGCCGGATCGAGATCGCGTGGATAGCGGACGATTTCGGTTCGACCGCCACTGTCGTCGGTCATGTCGCGAAGCGCCACGACGTTCACCCGATCGTCGCTCGGCCAGCCGCGTGAACCGCTGCCCTGACCGAATTGCGGCAACAGCGGGAACGGCCGCCTCGGCCCGCGGGTCGGTGGAAATGGATATGGCACCGGAGGTGGACGGCGTGGACCGCTCGGTGTTGACGGACGCCGAATCGTGTCGTCGCTCTCGCTGTCGATGCCAACGGCGTAGACGAGCACCTCGCTCTGCTGAATTCGCTGCTTCAGATCGCGCATGCCGATATGGCTCGACGTATCGTTGCCGTCGGAGATGACAACCAGCGCCTTCTTCTGATTCCGGCCGCGCGTGGCCATTGGTACGGCGTCGGCCACGGCGTCGTACAGAGCGGTTCCGCCCTCAGGCATCACTCGTCCGAGGATGCGCGCCACTGACGTCTTATCGGTGGTCCACCCCTGAATCAAAATCGGATTGTCGCTGAACCGGTAGATAAACACTTCGTCGCGCTCATCGAGCAGATCCGACAAAAACCGGTCGAGCGCGCCGCGCGCCGCTTCGATTTTTTCGCCCGCCATGCTGCCGCTGGTATCCAGGGCGATACCGAGGCTGACCGGCACCCGCTCGGCGCTGAACTGCGACACCGTCTGGCGGACGTCGTCTTCGTACACGATGAAATCGTCTTTGGTGAGGCCGGGAACAAATCGGCCGCTCGAATCGGCGACGGTCGCGGTAACGTTCACCAGTTCGACGCCGCTCTTGAACCGGAATGAATCCTGATTCTGAGCCGACGCCGCTTGACCGTGAAGAGTCACGACCGCAGCGGCGGTGAGGACGGCGACCGACAGCGCACGCAGAATCTTCATCATCTCCGGTCCACGTGTGGAACGACGCGATCGTCGGTGCGGAAGCTGACCCGGTATTTTCCCACGTCAGCGACCCCGGGCACATCAACAACAAACCTGGCCTCAGTGCCGGGTTGCAGAGCTGGCGTATCGAACGGCGACCGCGCGCTCGTCAGGAAACTTCCCTGAGCATTGAACAGCAGCACAACGGCCGTTAGATGATCGAGTTCCTTCCCGGTCTGCGGATTGCGGACCACCCCGCTCACCGTGAGGTGGTCGCCCGCCTGCTGGTGATCGAGCGTGACCAACTCGAGGGAATGGGTGGCCAGCGGCGCGGCAGCCGCCCGTTCGTCGCTGGCGTTGGCGCGATACCGCACCGTGCCGACGATCATCCCGATGACGATTGCGGCCGCAACCGCCACGAGCGGCGCGACCGGCACCCTTCCTGGCCAGGCGGCGGCGGTTTCAAACGCCAACGCGCTGCCCTGATGGATGGCCGGCGGATCGTGCAGCACCACCAAGTCCTCGTCTTCAGTCTGATAAATGTCGGCCTGAAGCGCCGCGACTCGCGCAGCCGATCGACGCCGTTCCTGGAGGATGACACGGACGGTGATCGACAACATCACGAGCGCGACGCCAATTGAGATCGCCGCAATGGTGAACGTAACAGTCATGGTTCGTACCTGAAGTCCAAAATCCAAAGGCTCTCCATCAGCGAAGTTTGAATTCGACGGCGACCTCGACGATCACGTCGACCGGCACGCCCTGCTTCGTCGCCGGAGCGAAGCGCCACTGCCTGACGGCCTGACGCGCCCGATCGTTCAGGCCGCCACCGAGTCCTTTGAGAAGTTTCATATCGCCGACCGATCCGTCGCGGCGCACTACGATCTCGAGCACGACCTCACCGGTGATGCCGGCACGCCGCGCTTCATCCGTGTAATCAGCTTTGACTTCCTGAAGCACGCGTGGCGCAGTGATGCCGGAGCCAGGCCGGTATGGCCCTCCACCAGTGCCGCCGCCAGATCCTGGCCCGACGCCAGAGCCGTCGCCCGGACCGACTCCCGTCCCGCGACCCGTGCCGACGCCACCGCCCTGTCCGGATCCGCGACTCTCTGTTTCCTCCCGTGCCTGCTGCAGCACTCCGGCGCGGTCGCGTTGATCCGCGGGCGCGACCACGATTGGCGCGACGACGACGGGCAGCGGCTCCGAGTTCAGCGAGGGCGGCTTGGGTTCCGGCGGCTTCTCGACGGCTTCAATCGGCTTGGGTTGCTCGCGTTTGGGCAGGGGGCTGCTGATTTTCTTGCGGCCTTCGCGGAGCGCTTTCGGCGGCGGAGTGTGCTGCAGCAGGCCTCCGCCGCCGCCACCTCCACCCGGCCCTGGCGTGTCCAGGAACACCAGCCGCATGGGGTCGGCTGGCGGCGGATCGGCCGTCAACGTCGTGGCGACCGGCGCCGGACCAAAGGTGAAGATGAAAACGATGGCAGCCATGACGCCTGCGTGGACCGTGCTCGACAGGGCGAAGGGCAGGCCCGACCGCGACGAGCTGGCGGCCTCGAAAATTGAGAATAGGTGCTGCGTACGCGCGTGTTTATCCGACAGCAGCAGCCGCCCGAGGGCGACTGCGTCCTGATGCGACAAGAAGTCAACACCATCCATCAACGCCGCACGAACGCGAGCCTCAGGCACACCCGCAGCTCGAGCAATCTCGCGTGCTGAGTACATGTGGGTCGGCTCATCGCAAAAGCCTTGCCGAGAGTGGCTTAGCGGAATTCGACGGCTTTCGGCCGATTCGCTCGCAGAGACCCGTTTATTTGCTGAAGGGCTGTAATCGCCGCGTGACAGGGCATGTGCCCGTACGAGGACTGAAAAACCGGGGGCAGGCCCTGACTGTCGGAGGACTCAAGGCTCAGGGCTCACGGCTCACGGCTCAGGGCTCACGGCTCACGGC
>JADMIO011718088.1_pt1 | contig 11667 bp, 6 predicted proteins | sample 8958161 | NCBI WGS metagenome assembly JADMIO01 (sample SAMN16585339, study PRJNA669376) | soil metagenome | isolation source: Crop rotation soil | place: USA: Cullars Rotation, Alabama | collected 2011
TTCGCCGCCGGCAAGTCGCAGACTCGCCGCGCATCAGAGTGGCAGAGCCATTGCCGCGGTCGCATCGAAGTTCACAGGAGTCGCGTCAAATATGTCACTACCCTTTTAAGGCCGGGCTAAATTCCCGCCGCTCTGCGACGAACACTTTTCTGGGCCAGCGACTTTTGCAGCAAGGCCGAGGTACGACTCGGATTGTTGATAGCTGTCGCGAGTCGGCAAGCGTGGTTTCTCAATTCCTAGATATTCTCTTTCGCACTTTGCCGCGGCTGCGTTTTTGCGAACGCGACGAGACAAATTGCCAGGAAGCACGCAGCAACTCACTTAGCGCGTCCTGGTCGATATGGTTCAAACGTACCAGCACGCACGGGTAAGCCAGGTAATGCGGCTTTACATAATAAGTTTCCGGAGCGTCGGCGAGCAGACCTTCCCGCTGCTCGAAATCGATGCTAATTGCGAGCGAGTCCGGCTCGGCAGATTTGTTAGTGGGAACACAGGCGAGCAAATGTCCTTTGAGCTTTAGCGCGGGCGCTCCATACATCGTGCCTTCCTCGACGCCGGGAAGCTCCAGGCCAAGTTTCTTCACCGTCTCAAAAGTTATCTTGCGCCGCGGCATACGGTTCATGCTATCACCGACGAGATGTGCGCCGCATCACATTTGCCCGGCCGAATTGCGTGATATACTCCCGCTTCGCAATTCTAGCCTTCATCAAACATTAAGGGTCACACCGAGCGAGATGAATATCGCGGTGCTGAATGAAACGTCGCCCGGCGAAGCGCGCGTCTCGTTGATGCCGGATTCAGTGCAGAAGTTGATCGGCGCCGGGGCATCTGTATCTATCGAAAGCGGCGCCGGCCTGGGCGCGGCGCGCACCGACGATGAATACACAAACGCAGGCGCACAGGTCGTCACGGACCGCGAGACATTGCTGGCTAACGCGGACGTCCTGGTGGTCGTCAGCCGTCCTTCCTCAGACGATTTCAAGAAAATGAAAAAAGGCGCGGTTGTGCTCGGCTTTCTGCGGCCGCTGGATGAACCGGCTGAATTAGCTCCAGCGTTTGAGCACGGCCTGACAACTTTCTCGATGGAGCTGGTGCCGCGCATCACGCGCGCGCAGGCGATGGACGCGTTGTCATCGATGGCCACAGTTGCCGGGTACAAAGCAGTCCTCCTCGGCGCCGATCGCATCCCGCGTATGTTTCCTTTGCTGATGACCGCCGCCGGCACGGTGCCGCCCGCGCGCGTGCTCGTCCTGGGCGCGGGTGTCGCCGGACTGCAGGCGATTGCGACTGCACGGCGATTAGGCGCAGTCGTCGAAGCGTACGACGTACGCGCGGCGGCCGGCGAACAGGTGAAATCCCTCGGCGCAACTTTTTTGGAAGTAGATCTCGGCGGCATTCAAACTGAAGACAAGGGTGGATACGCCGTAGAACTTTCAGAAGAAGCTTTGCAGCGCGGCCGCGATCTGGTCGCTGAGCACGCGAAGACAGCGGACGTGATTGTCACCACGGCACAAGTCCCGGGACGGCGTGCGCCACTGTTGATGAATGAAGCGGCGGTGACGGGCATGAAGCGCGGCTCAATAATCATCGACCTCGCTGGCGCGACTGGCGGCAATGTCGCCGGCAGCAAAGCCGACGAGATCGTCGAACGCGACGGCGTGACCATCATGGCCCCGACAAACTTACCGGCCACCGTGCCGGTGCATGCCAGCCAGCTCTACTCGCGCAACGTAACGTCTTTTCTGAATCTGCTGATCAAAGACGGCGCGCTCAATCTCGACATGAACGACGATGTGATCGGACCTTCGTGCGTCACGCATGAAGGCAAGTGGATGAATCAACGTGTGGCGGCAGCCATGAATGCGGCCGCTTCGTGAATACCGATTAGGAGAAAGAACATGAGAAAGACTCGCTTATTCGCTTTAGTGATGGCCGCAACCCTGCTCGTTCCCGCGTTGACCTGGGCGCAGAGGCGAGGGAGCCGCGCCGGTATGGGAGCCGCCGGCGCTCCTTACGTGCCGTCGATCAAATACACTCAGTTCTTTCTGCCCAACGGATTGCGTGTGATCTTTCACGAAGACCACTCGACACCAATCGTCGGCGTCAATCTCTGGTATCACGTCGGCTCGAAAAACGAGACGCCTGGCCGCACCGGGTTCGCGCACCTGTTTGAGCACATGATGTTCCAGGGGTTCAAGGGCTACGACTACGACTACATCCCGGTGATTCAGGAAGTCGGCGGCGCCATCAATGGTTCAACCAATACCGATCGCACGAACTACTGGGAACTGCTGCCGTCCAACTTCCTCGAGACTGCCATCTTTATGGAAGCAGGCCGGATGAAAGGCTTGCTGGATGCGATGACGCAGAAGAAGCTGGACAACCAGCGCGACGTGGTAAAGAACGAGAAGCGCCAACGCATCGACAACCAACCTTACGGGCAAGCGATATACAAGATCAGCGCGACCATGTATCCGCCCGATCATCCTTACCACTGGTCGACGATTGGTTCGATGGAAGACCTTTCAGCCGCGTCCCTGGAAGACGTGAAGGGTTTCTTCCGAACTTACTACGTGCCGAACAACGCGAGTCTGGTCATCTCTGGCGACTTCAAACCGGTGGAAGCACGCGCCTGGGTGGAAAAATATTTCGGCCCGATTCCCAAGGGCGCGCCCATCAAACGCCCCAATCCCGCGACGCCGGCGCTCAGCAAGGAAATTCGTGAACAGATCGAAGACCGCGTCCAGTTGTCGCGCGTCTACATGGTTTGGCATGGGGTGCCGCAGTTTTCGAAGGACGAAGCCGCACTCGACCTGCTTTCATCAATCCTCAGCTCAGGAAAGAATTCGCGCCTTTTCAAAACGCTGGTTTACGAAAAGCAAAGTGCACAGCAAGCAATATCTTCCAATCAAACCGGCGAGATTGGGGGCACTTTCAACATCATCGCGACTGCAAAGCCGGGCCACACGCTGGCAGAGATCGAGCAGGCCATTGACGATGAAATCGCGAAGCTGAAGGCGACGCCACCGACGGCTGACGAGATGGAACGTGTGCTCAACGCGCGCGAATCGAGTTTCATCTTTGGGTTGCAAAACGTCGGCGGTTTCGGCGGGAAGGACGACCAGCTAAACAATTACGCAACGTTTCTGAACAATCCCGGATACGTGGCCCAGGATCTGGCGCGTTACCGTACGGTCACGGCAGCGGACGTGCAGCGTGTGGCCCAACAATATCTCACCGACAAACGTTTTGTTCTTTCCGTGGTACCGCGCGCGGCCGGTCCGGTCAAAGCCTCGTTTGTCACACCCGTTCCAACTCAACAACCGGCGACCAGCGTCGCCGGGCAGCAACCTGCTGAGAAAATTAAAAAGACAGATCCCTCGCTGCTGCCAAAAGAAAAGCCCGATCCAAAGTTGACCTTACCTGACGTGCAACGACGCAAGCTCTCAAACGGATTGGAATTATTAGTCGTCGAACACCACGAATTACCGGTCGTCAGCATGAATCTGGTGATGAAGATGGGCGGAGCCGGCGACCCGGAAGGCAAGGCAGGACTCGCGAGCTTTACCGCAGACATGCTCGACGAAGGGACGACCACGCGTTCCGCGCTCGAGATTTCGGATCAGCTGTCTCGCATCGGCACCGCCGTTCAACTTGCGGCAGGCTGGGATTCAACGACGGCATCGATGCGCACGCTGACACGTCACATGGATCGCGCCCTGGAGATCTATGGCGACATAGTCATGAACCCCGCGTTTCCCGAGAACGAGCTGCAACGGCTGCGTGCGACGCGACTGGCCGCGTTGCGGCAGCAGCGCGACAATCCGGAAGCAATCGCCGGTCTGGTTTTCCAGTCGGCACTCTATGGCCGCAGTCATCCTTATGGCCACCCGCTGAACGGCGACGAAACTTCGCTTGCCTCGATCACGAAAGAAGACATGCGCAGTTATTACGAGACGTTCTTGCGTCCGAACAACTCGACGCTAATCGTTGTCGGCGATGTAAAGCCTGACGTAGTAGCCGCAAAACTCGAGAAAACTTTCGGCGCCTGGAAGCGCGGTACTGTGCCGCCGGTTGACGTCAGCGCCGCGCCGGCGAAACACGATCGCTCAACCATTTATCTGGTCGACCGTCCCGGCTCAGTCCAGTCGATCATTAATATTGGACAAGTAGGAGTTCCGCGCTCCAGTCCGGACTACTTCCCACTATTTGTGATGAATCGCGTGCTCGGCGGCGCTTCGTCCGCGCGCATCAATCTGAACTTACGCGAAGATAAAGGCTACACGTACGGGGCCAGCTCGAACTTCAGTTTCCGCCGCGGCGCGGGTCCGTTTCTCGCGCAGGCGCCGGTGCAGGGATTCTCGACTAAAGAGTCAGTAGTCGAATTCCTGAAAGAACTGCGTGGCATCCGCGGCGAGATTCCCGTGACGGAAGACGAACTGAACGCCGCCAAGCGATCGCTGGTGCGCGCTTTTCCGCGTGCGTTCGAGACGCCGGACCAGATTGCTAACGGCCTGGAAACGATCGTGACCTACGATCTGCCCGACTCGTACTTCAACACTTATATTCAGGGCATACAGTCCGTCACGCTAAACGATCTTAACCGGGTGGCTAATAAATATCTGCAGCCGGATCGCATGGTGATCGTCGTGGTAGGCGACCGGTCGAAGATCGAGGATGGTTTGCGCTCGCTTCCGGAAATCGGCGCCAACATAAATCTAATCGACCGAGACGGCCGCGCGATTGGCGGAAGTAACTGAGAAGCCTCGGGGTAACCAAAAATGTCTTCGCAAACAATCATTGCGGCGCTCTACGTGTTCGCGCTCGCGGCTTTTCTTGGTTATCAGGTCATTTCGCGTGTGCCTCCGCTCTTGCACACGCCTTTGATGTCGGCGACGAATGCGATCTCGGGCATCTCGCTCGTCGGTTCGATAGTGATTGCCGGAGGCACGGGACCACACCACAGCAAAGTGGCGATGGTGCTCGGGTTTATCGCGGTGGTGTGCTCAACCACGAACGTGGTCGGTGGATTTGTGATCACCGATCGGATGCTGAGGATGTTCAAACGAAAGAAGTAAAACTGATCTTGTGGCCTTGCTGCAAATCGCTGGCCCAGAAAAGTGTTCGTCGCAGAGCGACGGTTGAATTTAGCCCGGCCTCTTAAGGGCAGTAATATACTTGAGCAATCAAATATCAACGAGTCCGCGCAGTGGACGGCAGCATAAAGCCCGGGGTGAGCGGTAGCGAACCCCGGGAACCAGATGTCCAGGAATTTTTGAGTCCGCGGAGCGGACGATGGCTCGCAATTCAAATAAATCGTTCGTCGATTTGAAACTGCTTCGTACAAACTCAAGGAAAGCTCTTATCAACGCGCCGTCGTCCGCTTCGCGGACTCAACGCCGCGGCTGCGGCGTCTTCCGGGGTTCGCTACCGCTCACCCCGGGCTTTATGCCATCGTCCGCTTCGCGGACTATTCACCAGCGGGTGATTCGTCAAGTAGGTCATTGCCCTCTTAAGGCCGGTAATTATTTGACTCAATTATGGCAATGGCTCTGCCACTCTGATGCGGTCGCATTGAAGTTCGCAGAAGCCCGCGCGGAGTCAAGTATGTCACTACCCTTAAAAGGCCCGGCTAAATTTAAGCCGCCGCTACGCGGCGAAGCGGAACCTGATCGACCGAGAGACTTTTGCAGCAAAGCTGATCTTTGTACTTTGATGTCTCATCAACGTTTTAGTTAGAGACCAAAGCGCTCTTTAAGCAACACGACAAAGTCCAAAGACCAAAGCACTAAGACCATCTTATGGTTTGGCAAACCTACTTCATTGAGTTCAGTTACCTGCTCGCTTCGATCCTTTTCATCCTCGGATTGAAGGGCTTGAGCCATCCCGAAACGGCCAAACGCGGTATGCATATGGCTGAGTTCGGCATGCTGATGGCCATCATCGGCACGCTCATGCACTTCGAGATCGTCTCGTACACCTGGATCATCGTCGGACTTTTGCTGGGATCAACTTTGGGTGCGGTCATGGGCGTTTGGGTCCCCATGACCGCCATGCCGCAACGAACCGCACTATCGCATGCCTTCGGCGCATTCGCTGCCGCGCTGGTCGGTATCGCCGAGTACTACAGCTACACACACGGCTTCAAACCTATCGCCGATCTCGATCACCTGAAGATGGGCGCGATGGGTTTCGAGATCATGCTCGGCGCGCTCACCACGACCGGCAGTCTGATTGCTTTCGGAAAGTTACAGGGGATCGTGCCGGGCAAGCCGCTTGTCTATCGCGGCCAGAATGTCTTCAACATGACTCTGCTGGCCGCCACGATCGGTCTTTTTATCTATCTCATCTTTGTGCCAACGGCCGTGATTCCTTTTTACCTCATGCTCGGCCTCGCGTTTTTGTTTGGAGTCCTGCTGGTGATGCCGATCGGCTCGGCTGACATGCCGGTGGTGATGTCGCTGCTGAATTCATACGCAGGCCTGGCATCCGCGGCGACCGGCTTTGTGTTGGGCAACAATGTGCTGATCATCGCCGGCACGCTCGATGGATTCTCGGGATTCATCCTGTCAATCCTGATGTGTCGCGCGATGAATCGCTCGATCACCAATGTGCTGTTCGGGGCCTTTGGCAGCGCCGCCACTGCTACAACCGGCGCAGGAGAGCAGGGCGAGATGCGCGAAGTCGGCATCGAGGACATCGCCGTCCAACTCGCCTATGCCCACAAGGTCGTCTTTGTGCCGGGTTACGGTCTGGCCACCGCGCAGGCACAACATGCCGTGCGTGAGCTCGCCAGCGTGCTTGAAAATCGCGGCGTGACGGTCAAGTACGGAATCCATCCCGTCGCCGGACGCATGCCCGGCCACATGAACGTACTGCTGGCCGAAGCCAACGTTCCCTATTCGCAGTTGTACGAGCTGGAACAAATCAATCCTGAATTCCCCACCACCGACGTTGCGGTCGTCATCGGCGCCAACGACGTCGTTAACCCCGATGCCCGCGACAATCCCGGCAGCCCCATCGCCGGTATGCCGATTCTCGAAGTTGATCACGCCAAATCCGTCGTCGTCCTGAAACGCGGCCAAGGCAAAGGTTTTTCCGGTTTGGAAAACCCTTTGTTCTTCAAACCCGTAACAGGCATGTTGTATGGCGATGCGAAGGACACGCTCACCAAATTAGTGGGTGCGGTGCAACACGCGTGAGTGCGAGAACCTCTTGAAGTATGATTAGCGAGCGGCTTTGCCGCCTGATGTGCGGAAGGCCTCCGGCCTTCCGAAAAAGATTTTGGAGTTGAGAGCGGGCTACGCCCTGCGGGCGCAGCCCAAATATTTTTCACGCATCCCGGAAGTGCATAGCACTTCCGCACATCAGACGGCAAACCGAAGCCCTGTCGAATGGTTTGGTGAAATCCAGACCATCCGATAACAAGCTGGGTAAATACTAAATTCACAATTCTGCTGCGGAGTATTTTTATGAAAATCAGGCGATTCTCTCTCTTGTTCGCGGTAGCAACTGGAGTAGCGATGACTATCAATTCCTTGCCCATGGCTCTGGGCCAAAAACCCGGCGCCCAGTCGCTGATGGATCTGAAAGAAGGCCAGGTGGTAAACGGCTTCAGGACCGAAGCTGTTTACCTGAACGATTCAGACAAGCCGTTCGGCGCGCGCTTTCGCCACGTGCGCACCGGATTCACACTCGATTTTCTGCAAATCCAGTCGGTGCCGCAGGTATTCGCGTGGGTGAATTCGTTTCCTACTTCCGAACGCGGCGAGCCACACACGCAGGAGCACCTGCTGCTGGGCAAAGGCAACGTGGGTCGCACGCATGCGAGTCTCGAGGGAATGTCGCTGGTGAGCTCATCGGCGTTCACGCAGCAGTGGCGCACCTGCTATCACTTTCATACGGCGGCGGGAGCGGAAGTCTTCTACAAACTTTTCGAAAGCCAGATGGATGCCTTGCTTCATCCCGATTACACGGACGAGGAAATCCGGCGCGAAGTCAGTCACTGGGGCATCAACGAAAATCCGGCCACCAAAGCGCTGCGCCTGGAAGAAAAGGGCACGGTGTATCAGGAGATGGTGACCACTTACGACCGTCCCATCAGTCTCTTGTTTCGTGAAGAGAACCAGATGCTTTATGGCCCAACGCACCCGCTGGCGCTGTCTGCGGGCGGCTGGCCCGCGAACATTCGCGAGATGAAGGCCGAAGACATCCGCAAGTTCCACGCGGACAACTACCACCTCGGCAACATGGGCATGGTCGCTTCGTTTCCCAACGAGATGCCGATGGCCGACGTGCTGCGACGCCTCGACGCGATCTTCAACCAGATAGAGCCCAAACAGGAGAACCGCAAGTACGCCGCCGAAGCTGATCTGCCTGTGCCGCGACCTGCGCCGGCCGGACAGATTCGCCTGGTCGAGTATCCACACAAGAACGAACAACAACCCGGCTGGGTGATGTTTGCTTATCCGGCCCGGATAAAACTCGACACGCAGGAAAAGACGCTGCTCAATCTCTTTCTCGCCAATGTCGCGAGCGATCCGACCACGAATCTCTACAAGATATTCATTGACTCGAAATCGCGGGTCGCGGACACGGGCGCCAAGAGCGTCTTCGCGTTTCTCGACGACGAAATGGTGGCGGGCAATCCGGTCTACATTGGATTGACGGACGTCGTGCCGGCGAACATGACAAATGAAAAGATCACGGACATCCGCCAGAAGATCATGGACGAGATGAAGCGCATCGCTTCGTTTCCGGACGGCTCGCCTGAGTTGAAAGAATTCAACGAGCGGCTCAAGAGTCGTGTGATTCAGACCAGACGCGTGCTGGCCAAGTTTGTGAACTCGCCTCCCGGGTTTGGTTTTCGCAACACCGATTCAGGATGGATGACCCATCTGCTCGATCTGAACCGCACGCCGGGCTTTCGCAAGTCAGTTACGCTGAAGCCGGAACTAAACGCCGTCGATCAAAGTCTCGCTTCCGAAAAGAATGTCTGGCGCGATCTGATCGCGCGTTGGCATCTTGCCGATTCCGTACCTTACGCGGTGGCCGCCAAGCCTGCGCCGCAGCTCATCGCTCAGGGCGAGAGTGAACGGGTCGCGCGCGCAAAAGCCGAGGCCGAACGGCTCGAGAAAAAATACGGCGTCGCTACCGAACAGGAAGCGATCGCGCGCTATAAAGCCGAGTATGACGCCACGACTGCAGAGCTCGAGCGTCTGGCGAAGCAGTCCGGCAACATGAAGTTTCTCGACAAGCCGCCGCTCACGCTGGATGACCAGCTCGACTTTAAAGTGACGACCTTGCCGGGCGGCGTAAACATGGTCACGTCTAATTTTGAAAACATGACCAGCTCGACTACGGGCATTGCGCTTCGCCTCGACGGCGTGCCGCAGGACAAGCTTGTCTATCTTTCGGCAATGCCGGCCCTGATGACGCAGGTCGGCGTGGTCAAGGAGGGAAAACCCATTCCGTTTGAGCAGATGAGCGAGATGCTGCGCAAAGAGATTCTTGCGCTGAACAGTTACTTCAGCACCAATTTCCGCACCGGTCGCGCGGAGCTGGTAGTGCGTGGCGCAGGGAACGATTCGGCTGAGTCGCGGCGTTCGCTTGAATGGATGAAGCTGGTGTTGACGTCACCGTACTGGCGTGAGGAAAACATCGCGCGTATCCGCGACGTGGTCGACCAGGCACTGAGCGGCATGCGCAATCGCACGCAGTCAGCCGAAGAGAACTGGGTAAACGATCCGGCGGATGCTTACTGGCGTCAGGATAGTCCTTTGCTCCTTTCGGTCTCGTCGTTCATGACCCAGGCGCACAACGTTCATCGCTTGCGCTGGATGCTCAAGGATGCAGGCGAAGGAGCGAACCGCGATGCGATATCGAACTTCTTCTCCAACCTCGCAGGCGCGAAAGGTAATCGGGACGAGCTCAAGACGCTGCTCGCAGCTATGCGCGGGAAATCAGACGCGCAGGTCCCCGCCGGTTTGAAATCCTTTGCGGACGAGTTTGGGCGTCTGCCCGACGCGCCGAAACAACTGGCAACAGAGGCGGCCAGGGACCTCGACCAACTTCTTTCAGACATTCCGGACGCAACCCTGAGCTCAGATTGGGCCTACCTGGTAAAAGAAATTCGCCATGACTTGCTCGTCCCGCCGGCACAGGCGCTCGCAGATCTAAACTCGGTGCGCCAGAGTATTTTGAAGACCGGCGGGGCGCGCATGTTTATGATCGGATCGAGTGCGACACGAACGGCGCTCCAATCAGACGTCAATGCAATTGTGGCCGGACTCGAAAATGCACCTGCGACTCGGGCCACCTATACCAGCACACGACTCGTCGAGACGCGCCTGCGCGAGCGACTGAACGAGAAAGAGGCACCGGTATTTGTTGGTTTGGTAAATCCGAACACGCAGGGCGGCGTCATGGTTAACTCGGCGCCGGCGGCAAGTTATTTGGATGCCGACAATCGCGAGATGCTACTCGACTATCTCGCTTCCCGACTTTACGCGGGCGGTGGCGCGCACGGCATCTTTATCAAAACGTGGGGTGCGGGACTCGCCTACTCGAACGGTTTCCGCGGATCGCCCGGGCAAGGACGTATGGGATACTACGCGGAACGTACGCCTGAACTTCCGCAGACACTGCGCTTTGTGATCGACGAGCTGAAAAAAGCAAAGCCCGATCCGGGACTGGTCGAGTACGCCGTCGCGATCGCTTTTCAGCAATTCCGTTCGGCGTCTCCATACGAGACGCGCGGTGAAGCGCAGGCCGCGGACATCGCCGATGGCATCCCGCCGGAAACTGTGCGCAAGTTCCGCCAGGGGCTGCTCGAATTGCGGCGGATGCCCAACCTCTCAGACGAGTTGTTCAAGCGGATGGGTCCGGTTTACGCCCGGATTCTGCCTGGCTACAGCACCAAAGCGCGTGACGTTCAGGACGGCGTGTACTTTGTGATCGGGCCTGAGCAGCAATTGAATGCCTATGAACAGTATTTGAAGACGGTCGAAGGTCCGGACACAAAACTGTTCCGCGTCTATCCGCGTGATTATTGGATTACTTCGGAATAGGTGGGTCGCGGCGTTACTCTGCTCAAAAGTGGCCTCGCCCAAATCGGCTTTGCCGTTTGATGTGCGGGACCGCTTCGCGCGGCGGTTGAGTCTGATTGTTATGCCGGGCGGCCTTGCTGCAACAGTCGCTGGCCCAGAAAAGTGTTCGTCGCAGAGCGACGGTTGAATTTAGCCCGGCCTTTTAAGGCCGGGATCGTAACGGCCAGAAGCCCACGTCGCGTTACCGACGATTGAGTGAATGTTTCAGCCGTCGCTACGCGAGGATGTCTTTGATCTTTGTGAGATCCCGGCCTAAGGCGTAGTGACATATTGACTCCGCGTGGGCTTCTGGGAACTTCGATGCGACCGCGGCAATGGCTCTGCCACTCTGATGCGCGGCGAGTCTAGGACTTGCCGTGAACAGTCCGCGAAGCGGACGATGGCATAAAGGCCGGGGTGAGCGGTAGCGAACCCCGGAAGACGCCGCAGCCGCGCGGCGTCGAGTCCGCGAAGCGGACGACGGCTCGTTGATAAGAGCGTTCCTTGAGTTTGTACGAAGCAGTTTCAAATCGACGAACGATTTATTTGAATTGCGAGCCATCGTCCGCTCCGCGGACTC
>JADMIO011624674.1_pt1 | contig 11666 bp, 9 predicted proteins | sample 8958161 | NCBI WGS metagenome assembly JADMIO01 (sample SAMN16585339, study PRJNA669376) | soil metagenome | isolation source: Crop rotation soil | place: USA: Cullars Rotation, Alabama | collected 2011
ATCCAGTCGGAGCTAAAGTCGCCGTACCGCCCCGGCCAGTTAAATCCGAACGCGCCCCAGATCACAACGCCAATGAGCAGCAGCCCTGCCACCCAACCCCCCCGCCGTGGTGCGTGCGTGTGTAAGTAAATGAGCAGATCACGCAAATTGAGGACCGCCAGATACATCAGAAGAATGTGGAACGTCAGCCCGAAGAACATCTGCTTGGTTTGATTGAACGTAACCAGCAGGTAAGCGCTCAAAAGCAGCAGCGCCAGCGCCGCCGCGCGAACCAGATGTGGTTTATGCCGCCGTGCAAATTGAACAAGCAGGCCGATCGCGATCAGCACAGCAAAAATGTAGAGATGCGAGCCGAGCATGGCGGCGCCCCCAGCCCCGTCCAGATAATACCGAATATGCGTTGAAAGGCTGGCCTTGAGCTCCCAGACGTCGCGGTATTCCCCGAAGAGGACGCCGACAAAATAATTCCACGTTCGCCGCCCGGCGAGGATGTAGTAGGGCGCGGGCAGGAGGACAAACGGGCCAAGCGTCCATGTCCACGCGCGGAGCAATTGAAGAAACGAGAAGCGTTTCCCGCCAAACCGATCGGCCAGCGTTGCGAGAATGAGCGAAGCGCCAAAGTAGAGAATGGTCGCCGGAAACGCCGACGGCTTGGCCAGCATCGCGGCGGCAAACGCGCATCCGCCGGCCAACCAGTGGGACGGGCGCGAGTGCACAAATGGTCGCCCGATCAGCAGTATCGCCCCGATGCTGATCAGAAGCGAAACCATGAAATCCGGCCGGAATTCATGCACCGCCATCCCGAGCATCGGCGTCGAAAGAATCAGCGCGAAAATCGCCAGCCGCTGCGGCAGCCGAAGGTGGCGGCAGAGTTTGTTGGTGAACAGAAGCGTGGCGATCACGATGACGACGTTGGCCGCGTACGGCGCCCAGTCGCGCACGCCCGCGATCAGGAAACCGGTTATCGCCAGCGCCGTGGCAAACGGAGAATGCGGCGGATTGTTGGCCAGCGCCACCAGCATCGCCCACGGACCGAAATAATAAAGCGTCTGAATGTGCGTCGCGGCGTCTTCGAGATAGCCGACGTCGTCGTAAGTCGGGAAGAGAATCAGCCGCCCATGACGGAGCGAGTAATTGACGATGATCGCGGTGAAAATCGCCGACGCGATGAGCACAATGGCAAAGCCGCCTTGGCGCGAAAGGCGGGCATAGCGGGGGATGCGAAGAGCACGCCGCCGCGCACGACGGGCACGCGATTTCGGGGGAACAGTTTGAGTTCCGGATTGAAGCATTGTGTGGCGGCGAGCGGGAAATGTAGCGAAGGGATTGACGCGCGGCAAGCCGAGGATTTTACAACGCGACGGCTTTGGAGATAATTCCCGACGCGTAAGAGTACACAGTCGCCGCCGAAAAATGGATCCGGCCTACATTGAACAATACGAGAATTTTGAAATGCGCCACTGGTGGTTTGTGGCGCGGCGCGAAATCATCGAGCAGGCGCTGGATGAGTGTGTCGCCCAGCACGAAGCGCGCACGGGCAGCCAGCCGCGCTGGCTCGACGTCGGGTGCGGAACCGGAGTGCTCCTCGACACATATGGCCGGATCGACACCGCCCACAAGGTCGGCCTCGATGTCGATTCCGCCTGCGTCGAGCGCGGCCGCGCCAAAGGCCTGGACCTTCGGCTGTCGGAAATGAACTGGAACCTGGCGCAGCATGGCTCGTTCGATCTGATCACGCTCTGCGACGTGCTCGAGCATGTAGAAGATGAAAGTGCCGCGCTCAATGCGGTAACCGCGGCGCTCAGTGAAGGGGGAACGCTCCTCGTGACGGTGCCGGCCATGCGCGGGCTCTGGTCCGGGCACGATGTGGTGAACCATCATTTCCGCCGCTATTCCCGGCACGATTTGCTCAAGCGATTCGCTCCAGCGACTTGGCACATCCAATGGGCAAGCTATTTTTCATCGCTATTACTACCGTTGATCTATACGGTGCGAAAAATCAAAATACTGGGGGAAGGCCTTGGGTGGTGGCAGGCGGAACACGATTTCAAGTTCGGACCCCGATGGCTGGATCGCATGCTTCTGGGCGCATTCCGCATGGAAAAACCGCTCCTCCGGCGTCACTCCAAGGCATTGCGACTGGGAACGTCGCTCCTGCTGGTGGCGCGCAAAAGGCGGCTCGCTCCGATCCCCCTTGACGAGCAGGAGTCGATCAGCTTCGCCGCGGCGGCACCCGCTCGCTGAGCGTCTGGATCGCCTGATCGCGCTGCTGATTGTGACGCGTCATCTCGGCCAAAGTCTCGGAAATGTGGTTGATCGCGGCGTCGCGCTGCTGATTCTGAGTCGTCATCTCGGCCAGCGCGGCGGAGATTTGCGCAATGGCTGAATCCCGCTTCTGGTTTTGAGAAGTCATTTCAGTGATCGCCTCAGCAAGCTGCGCGATCGCGGCGTCGCGCTCTTTATTGTGTAACGACATCTCCGAAAATGAAGCGGAAAGCTGCGCGATCGCCGCGTCGCGCGATTGATTTTGCACAGTCATATCGGCAATCGCCTGGGATAAGCGATCGATTGCCGCATCGCGCTGCTGATTATCCGCCGTAATAGCGGCGAAGACTTCATTGTGTCGGTGATTTTGAGTGAGCAGCGCTACCACCTGCTCCTGCAACTGGGTCAGGCGACAAGCAAGCTGATGATCGGCCGTCGATCGTAAATGGTTCTGCACGCGCAGGCCCGCAATCTCCAGGTCCTGCGCCGCACCGGCGCATTGCCGCACGATCCCCGCGAGATTCGCCGGATCGGCCGCAAACCACGCCTCCACCTGCACGAGACTCAGCCCCCCAAGCTGCCCGATCAGCGCCCGGTGAAACGCCGGCTGGCGCAGCAGATCGATCGGAATGGAATAGTTCTGCACCAGACGATGCGTGAACGCCCCAACTTCCCGGCGTTTCTCCGCCGTCCAGAATTTCCCTTCGCGCACCAGCTTGATGAATTTCTCAATCGGAAGTTCCCCCGCCTTTTCCGGCCGAAACGCACACCGATAAAACCCCTCCGACAGACTCATCGCCGGGACTCCGCAAAGCAGCGCTTCAAAACCTCCAGCCGAATTGAGCGTGATCACCGCGTCGTACCCCAGCACAAGCTGAGAAAAATCGTACGCCCCATCGTCAATCTCGACCGTTGGAAACCGCGTCGCGATGCGCTTGGAATAATCCCCCAGTCCCGCCGGGTGCGGCCGAACCGTCGCCTTCACATTCTCAATCGCCGCGAGCCTCTCCAGCACCCGATCCACAAACTCCCCCATCTCCGCAAACGCCGGCCACACCAGAAAATTAACGTCGTCCTCCTTCTGAAGCAGCACGCACACCCGCAGCGCCCCGCGCGCGTCGCCCCCAGCCAGATCAACGTGCGGCGCCCGATGCAGCAGCGCATCCCGATACACATGCTCCGCCGCCCATTGCCACCCCTGCGCCGACCACTCCTCGCGCGGCTCGACCTCACTCTGCGTCAGCGCCGAATCCGGCCCAAACCCGCGCGGATCGACCGTAATTCGAAACCCCGACGGCGTCCGCACGCCCCCGTATTCAAACGTAATCGTCGCCACACCCGCCGCCCGGCACGCATTCTGAAACAGCGAATTCTTATTCCACGCATATGCCAGCGTCGGCGCAAAATCGGTTACGACATGCCGATAAAACTCCCCCCACCTCCCCACATTCTGGCCGTTCAGCATCTTCACCCAATTCCCCTGCCAATCCCCGCTCATCGCCTCATCGATGCCAAACTCCCCCGGCGTATAGCAGCGCACATGCGACGGCACACGCGCGCCCAGCGCGCTGTTGCACACGATCGCGCAATCGATCTCCCCTTCGATCGCCAGCATCGCCGCGATGTCGCGGAAGATCTCCAGCGGCGTGCGGAAATCCTCCGCCCCGGAGCGGACGACATACGGCTCGACGAATAAAACCAATCGATGGCGGGCGGACATGCAACCTGCAAGTTTACGGGCCTTTGACCGCGTTCACCAGTTGAGGCTCTGAATGTCGCCTTCGAAGCTGGATATGGTTTCGCCAAACGGGTTGACCCGCCGTCGCGCGAGAATCTCCGCTTCGATCGAGGGAGGAAAGAGGTGATGCAGACGGCAGAGAATCTCGTCGTTGGGCTCGATCGCCGGCGGATTCTCCGCGCGCCGGACAATCCCGCAGATATTGTAGAGATGCCGAACGTACGAACCGCCGCGGATATCGAAACCCGCGCGCAGCAACGTGAGCATCAATTGTCCGACAGTCCAACCGGTGAAAACATGTCGGCCGACGACTTCCGTCTTAAACGGCGGCACAACGACCGCCAGTATGCCGCCCGGGCACAGCACGTCTCGCCAATGCCGCAGCGCCCCAAGAGGATCGGTGAGATGTTCGAGAGTATGCGATGACCAGATCGCCGCCTGCGAACCCGCCGGGAACGGCAGATCAGTAGCATCGCCTTGAACGAAGGACGCGCAATCTTTGTGTTGTGAAACGATTTGTTGCAGCGAATCCGTCAAGACGCGATCGGTCGCGGTCACGCGCACGCCGTGCTCCAGCAGATAACCCGCATGCCGGCCAAGACCCGCCCCCAGATCGACAACACTCGCAGGTTTTTCCCGCAGCAGACGGTCCAGCAGAATGTTTTGTTCGGTGTCGTGCACGTTAGTACGGATACAAAATATCATCCAGCGGCGTTTGCCGGTGCCGCTCGTATTCGGAGCGAATGAGTTGTTCAAATCGCTTTTCCGCGCCCTCACAAAGATGATTATTACTCAGAAAAAACTCGAGCGCCGCATCGCCAAGCCACGGGCGGAACGACGGAATCAAATCATCGACGTTGCTGCGCTCTTTCCACCGATCGAACTTTTCATGCGACGCCTGCCGGACGAAATTGTAATCCCCGAATCCGGCGAGAAACGTCCGGCATTTCGCGCAGTACAGCCAGTCGTTCGGATCCCACTCATAGCGCTTTCGCTGATCGAGCGGCCCCCCGCAGTTCGGACAGACGCGCGGAATATCGGCCTGCTCGTCAACCAGCGTCTCATCGTTGCACAGCTCCCGAACCTGCCTGACGACCAGCCCGCGATCCTCCGCCGTTCGCTCGTGAATCATCACGCATGCCCGGCCGGTGGGCAGCAGATCCACGGCCGCCCGGCACATCTCCAGCCAATCGCGCGACAACTGCTCAACCTCCGTCCAGCGCAGCCGCTGCGGCTTGAATCGCTTCACCCAATCGCAGCGGCTGCGGTGAATCTCAAATGGATTGCGAACCAGAAAAATCACCCGCGTATTGTCGCCGGCCGCGATTCGATCCACCCAGTTCTGCGGATGGCAGCGCAGCGAATAATTGATCTTGTTCAGGCAGAGATAGTCGACGCCGCCGTCGGGATTTTTCGCCGGCGGCAACGAACCCTCGGCAACCGCTTCGCGCGCCAAGCCCCGATGCGGCTCGGTCTCCCCGGGAAGCGTAAGTCGGCTGACAGTCTCGTTTAGCGCGATCACCCCGCGCATCCCATGCAGCCGCTCCGCGCAAAGATTCGTTCCCCCGCGGCTCAGGCCATAGATGAGAATGTAGCCGCGCGCCGGGCGAACGCGATTGGTATCGATCGATTCCATGAATCGTGCGTGTCCTCTGATTAACCCGCCCGCGACGCCCAGCCCGACCAGCTCTTGTCCGGCGATTTCGGATTCTCCAGCCGCACCGCCAGCAGCCCGACGCGCTGGAGCGGATGCCCGAGCCGCGCGCCGACGCTCTGATCGTATCGCCCCACGTATTGATCGATCCGCCGCGCGTGAAAACCCAAACTGGCCAGCACATCGACCAGCGCACGAATGCTTGGGATGCGCACCGTCGCATCATCCCCCGCCGCGCTTGTCCAATTGTTCTTCGGATTCCCCAGCTCCACGATTCCCGCCGGCTCCTCATCGCTCACGCAAAATGTGTCGACGAGCATCCCAATCGAGCAGCGCGACGCGAGGATTCCCAGGATCGATTCAAAGTCGTGAAAATAATAAAGCATCCCCATGCACAAAACCGCGTCGTATTGGTCATCGCGGTGACGCAGGATGGCGCGCGCATCACCATGATGGAACTCGATGCCCGGGCGGAGGGTTTTGGCCCGGCGGACGTTGTTTGCGTCGGAATCGATCCCAATAAGCCGGGCGGCGGGAAAGCGCCGGTGGCACGCATCAAGCCAATAACCGACGTTGCATGCGCAATCCAGCACACTTTCCACCGGGGCGCACGCATCGATGCGATCCAGCGCATCGCGCACCATCCAGACGCGCTCGATGTCGTAGATGCGCAGATCGTTGACGGCTTGAGAAGGTTGATTCATCGCGCGATGCTCTTGGAAAACCAAGCATCGTCGGATGAATCATGCAAATCAATAGAGCGATACCTCTGCCCAACCCTCTCCCCATTTGCGGGGAGAGGGAGGGTTTTAAGAGGTTTTCGCCACTGATTACGCCACCGGCGGGAGCAAGTCCGTTCCGGTGCGGTTGCCGTTGCCGTCGAAATACCACAGGACATCGTTGTTACCGAGCAACTGGTAATTCCTCAGCCCGATGTCGGCCTTGCCGTCGTGGTTCCAGTCGGCAAGCGAGAATATTTCCCACTGGAGATTTGCCGCCGCCGGCAATGCGGCCGCGCCGGTTCGTTCCACGGTTCCGTTGAAATACCAGACCGCGTTGGCGCCGCTGGAGAAATTGCGGAAGACCAGATCGGACTTGCCGTCTCCATTGAAATCGGCCGCCCCGGAAAGCTGCCACGCGGTGCTCGCCGTGCCGGGCAGCGTCCCCACGCCAATGCGGGTCGTGTTGTTGAAGAACCAGACAATATTCTGCCCGGTGCTGTAATTGCGCAGCACGAGGTCGGCCTTGCCGTCGTTATTGAAATCGCCGGACGCGCCGATCACCCACTGGAGATTGGGCGCCGCCGGCAACTCAGCGCCGCCTTGCCATTCGGTCCCTTCAAAGAACCAGACGACATTGCGGCCGTTGGTGTAATTGCGAAGGATCACATCGTCCTTCTTCCCATCGCCATCGAAATCGTTGATCGTCTGCACCCACCACGTCGTGTCGGCAGTGCTTTTGATCGTCACCGGACTGGCGCTGCTGGGGCTGGTCATGAGCCAGATCGTGTCGGCGCCGGTGGCCTGATTGCGAAGGAAAATGTCCGGATATCCGTCGTTGTTAAAATCGCCTGTGGCTTCAAAGTGAACATTGAAATCCGCCCCGGCATTGTACGACGGTCCGACAGGTGACGAGCCGTCGAGGAACATGCGCCGTTCCAGCGGCTCCATCGATAAGATGGCTTGATTCTTGTGCGGTCTCTTCATTAGAGGAAGCTCCTTTGTGTAACCCCGACCACCCACCCGGTGGTTTGCCCGACCACGATCGTCGCCGTCGTCAGCCCGATGCTGAATCGCCGGTATGGCCGAGCCCGTTAAACTCAACCCACCCTAACCAAGCCGACCCAAAGCGAGAACGCACATTTTTTGCGGATTCGCCTTGATGAGGTAGCGTTTATGATGAGCTTGCCGAATGGGATGGACTGTATGGCGCAAACCCCCGATTTTCTTGGACTTGGCCACTCCGCAGGAGGCCCGATTCGGCAAGTGGCAGCAGTCTGAAAATCGAGTATTCTTGAGGGTGCTCGCTGGTTGATCGGCCGACCGATACCGGCCTCATCTGCGTTATTTGTATGCCCGAGTCATTGCCCAAAGTTTCAATCGTGACCCCGTCCTTCAATCAGGGACGGTTCATCGAGGCGACCATTCAATCGATTCTCGCACAGGATTACGCCGGCGGAGTCGAGTATCTCGTGGTCGACGGGAAATCGACCGACAATACCCTCCAGGTCTTATGCGCCTATGAAGGCCGGATTCGCTTTATCTCGGAAAAAGATCAGGGGCAGTCCGACGCGGTCAACAAGGGTTTTGCACAAACCTCCGGCGACATCATCGCGTGGGTCAATTCCGACGACACGCTGCTCCCCAACGCGGTTTCTGCCGCCGTGGAATATCTCCAGTCGCATCCCGACGTCTCGATGGTTTATGGCAATGCGGATTTCATCGACGCCAACGGCGATCTGATCCGGCCATGTGCGCACATCGAGCGATTCAACAAACATCGGCTCCTTCATTACAGCGATTTCATCGTGCAACCCGCGGTCTTCATGCGCCGCGCGGCCTTCGAAGCAGTCGGCGGGCTCGATCCATCCCTTCATTATGCGATGGATTACGATCTCTGGCTCAAACTGATGCACCGGTTTCCGATCGCTTATTTGCCAAAACTTCTCGCGCACTATCGATGGCTGGGGGACAATAAATCCGCGCGTGGCGGATGGGATCGGCTGCGTGAAGTGCAGCGCGTGGCGCGCCACCATGGCGCCGGACGCCTGCCCGCATTTTTCCGCCTCGAACAAATCAATCTGCTCATGCAGGAAGCATTCGGAGCGATCAAATACGGCGACGTGCCTATGGCCGCGATGCTCTGGGCCAAAGCAATCGGCTCGCTGCTTTCTTCGCCGCGCGCGATCATCAGCATCCTTTCGCCATTCACCTGGCGGATCATTCACACCGGCCGCGTGCTGCGGCGAATCGGTTTCGACCGCCAGCTTCCCTCGTCTTTCCAGGCGATCAGCGCCGTCGCCTCGGCGCGGCATGGGAATGCGGACGCGGAATGGGTCAACGTGCAAGGCCAGCAATCTCCCATCGCCGCGCGCGAGCAGATCGAGATTCCGCCAATCGAGAAAAAGCCCGAGGGGTCCAAGCCGATCACCCCGTGGGACACGATCGGCGAAGAACAAACTTTAGCGCCGGGGACTGAATCACCAGCGCCCGCGCCTGCCGAACAAATCGTTGCCAGCGCGGATACCGCGGCTGTTGAAGCTCCCGCTCCAGCGACAATAAGCCCGACGCCCGAGCCTGCTGCGACCTCCGCGAACGCTCCCGAGCCCGCCACCCCGCGCGCGCCCGCACTGGTTACTCCCGCGGACCTCGCGACCTCGCCGCGCATCACGCTCGAACTAACTGCCGGCCCGATCCTCACCGGCGATCCGGATTCCGGATTCTCAACACCGACCAAGCCGGGTCGAAAGCGAAATCCGTTCTTCGTCGAGACCCCGGACAGTCAAACCAGCGGCAACGGCTCGACCAACGGCAACGGCCAGCACTAAATCCCCTCGCTCAATTCCTGTACAATCGCAGCAATGAACGACGTGGCGCCATGGACGGTCCGCCGGCTGCTGGAATGGACCACCACTTTTTTCACGCGCAAGGAAATCGATTCGCCGCGCCTTTCGGCCGAGCTGCTCCTCGCGCATGTCCTGAGCGTTGCGCGTATCAAGCTCTACACCGATTACGAGCGCCCGCTCAGCGATCACCAACTGGCCACGTATCGCGAGCTCGTTCGCCGCGCCGGCGAGCACGAGCCCATCGCCTATCTCACGGGAAAAGCCCACTTTTTCCACCTCGAATTCCAAGTCACCCGCGATGTCCTGATCCCGCGCCCCGAAACCGAAACCATCGTCGAACACGTGCTCCAGCTTGCGCGCAATAAGGGAGGATTCGAAGCCCCGCGCGTGCTCGATCTATGCACCGGCTCGGGATGCATCGCCGCCGCCATCGCGCATCATCTCAAGAGCGCCACCGTCTTCGCCACGGATGTCAGCGATAAGGCGTTGAAACTGGCGCAGAAGAATATCGAGCGACTCGGCCTGAGCGATCGCGTCACGCTTCTCGACGGCGACTTGTTCGATGCGCTCAGTGGCCAGGTCGATCTGCATCCCTTTGATCTGATCGTCAGCAATCCGCCGTACATCCCGACCAATCAGCTCACCGCCTTGGACAAAAACGTGCGCGATTTCGAGCCGCTCAGCGCCCTCGACGGCGGGCTCGATGGCCTGACGCTTCACCGGCGCATTCTCACCGACGCCCCGGATCGCCTGGTCAGCGGCGGGCGCATTTACCTTGAAATCGCCTTCGATCAGGGACCATTGGCCATGGATGTTGGCCGCGGATATGACGTCTATGACGAGGTCAAAATCCTCAAAGACTCCGGCGGCCGCGATCGCATCCTCAGCGCCCGCAAAAAGTAGTTCTTGCCCCGACGCAATTCGGCCGATATAATTGCGGTAAGAAGATACCAATGACCATCGTCACCTTCGCAGTTTCGCAGCGCACCCAGGTTCAGCAAGGACAACAGGAGCTGCTGCGCGCCGGGTGACGAGGGTCCACGAAGAAAGCAATGGAAGCCCCGAAGCCCGCCGCTTCGGGGTTTTTTGTTGCGCATTGAAAAGTGAATGCCCTGTGGTGTAACCGGTAGCACGCCTGACTCTGGATCAGGAAATCCACGTTCGAATCGTGGCGGGGCAGTTTCGAAATTCCGTTCGTTTGCCCTGTGGTGTAAACGGTAGCACATCTGGCTTTGGACCAGACGATCCACGTTCGAATCGTGGCGGGGCAGTTTGCACGCGCTCGAAATTATTTTGGAATCGGGGCCGATGGCATGCGCGCCATCTCGCGCCGAATGAGCGATGCGGTGTCGCCCGTCAATCTCACCACCTCTTCGACCATCGCCTCCGCGCCCTGATAAACCGTCCACGGGCCGACATCATTCATGTAGCACGGCGTCGAGACCAGCCGGTTTTCGCTGTCGATGCAAATATCCGTCGGCCCGGTGTCCTGATGCACCGCTCCCATCGCCCCCATGGCATGCGCGGTGTCGCGGTCGGTGCCGATGGTCAGCCGCGGATGATGCGCCCCCAGAACCGCCGCCGCCAGCACCGGCGCGATGCATGCAAATCCCATCGGTTTTCCCGCCTCGTGCATCTCGCGAATCAGGCGCGCCACATCCGCATGAACCATCGCGCGCGAACCTTCGGTGGCGAAATTGGAAAGATTCTTTGCCGCCCCGAAACCGCCGGGAAAAACCAGCGCGTCAAAATCATCGGCGTTGGCGCTGGCGATGTCGCGCACGTTTCCGCGCGCGATGCGCGCCGATTCCTCAAGCACATTGCGCGTCTGCGGAGGCGAACACGGTTTGCGGGTCTGGTGATTGATCACCGACGTCTGCGCCATGTCCGGCGCCAGGCAGGTGACAGCGGCCCCCCGCCGATCCAGCGCGACAAGAATGCTCACCGCCTCGGTGATTTCCGTGCCGTCGAGATAGCCGCTGCCGCTGAGGATCACGCCCACTCTCACCGCCATTGGTGCACCTCCATGTTGAGCGACGGATGACGGGCGCCATTATAGGACGTTGACGACGCCATGGGGGAGAGACAAACCCGGCCGCCCACAATTAATTTCTTCGTGCAAGAGCACGCCCAGACGGTATGATCGTGGCCGGACTCAAGCACACGCACACATCGTCACAACAAAACGGAGCCGTCCGCCGTGGATAGCCTGGTCAATCTCATCTACCTCATCGCTCGTTACCTGCACATCGTGTGCGGCACGCTGATCGTCGGCGGCACGCTCTTTTTCGAGATGGTCGTCCCCGTCGCCATTGCCGATCTCAAACCCGAGCAGCAGCTCGCCATCTTCGCCCGCGCGCGATGGGTCTTTCGCCAGATCGTCTGGAGCTCCGCGGTCGCCCTCATTCTCAGCGGCGCGATCGCCACCGCGCGGCAGTGGCGGT
>JADMIO011560818.1_pt1 | contig 11665 bp, 9 predicted proteins | sample 8958161 | NCBI WGS metagenome assembly JADMIO01 (sample SAMN16585339, study PRJNA669376) | soil metagenome | isolation source: Crop rotation soil | place: USA: Cullars Rotation, Alabama | collected 2011
ACCTGCACGGCGCTCAAGCCGCAAGGCCTTTCGCCGCAAAAGCTTGCCGATTTGGCCCGCCGTTTCGCCGAAGGCGGCATCGACACCATCAAAGACGACCACGGTCTCGCCGACCAAACCTATGCGCCATTCGCCGGCCGTCTCGCCGCCGTCTGCGCGGCGTTGCGGGACGTTGGCATGACGGTCTATGTGCCGTCGCTCAACGGAGACCTCGACGCGATGCGGGCGCAGATCGCCGCCGCCCGCAATGAAGGCCTCGACACCGTGATGGTAACCCCGATGGTCGCCGGCCTGTCCAACGTCCAGAGGCTCATCCGCGACAATCCCGATTTCGCCTTTCTGGCCCATCCGGCGCTTGCCGGGTCGCGAATCTCGCCGTCGCTCCTGTTCGGAAAAATCTTCCGCATGATCGGCGCCGACGCACTGGTCTATCCCAATCACGGCGGCCGCTTCGGCTATTCGCCCGCGACCTGTCAGGAGCTGGCGCACACGGCGCGCGCCGAATGGCACGGGCTGAAGCCGGCGCTGCCGGTCCCGGCCGGCGGCATGACGCTCGACCGCGTGGCGGAGATGCTTGATTTCTACGGACCGGATATCATGTTGCTCATCGGCGGCGGCCTGCTCACCGCGCGCGAACGCCTGACGCAAGAGACGCGTGCGTTCGTGGAGGCGGTCAAGACGCATCGATATCAATGAGCTGAACACGACACATGGTCGACCAGACGAAAATCCATCGCAGGGCCCACGACTACCGCTGGGACGATGTCGAGGTGCTGCCCTACAAAGAGGACGATCGCGCGCTGTTCAAGGCGATCACGCGGCAGGTTTTGTTCTCCGATCCGGCACAATGCTCGGAGCTCCGCTACTTCGAAGTCGCGCCGGGCGGCTTCTCGACCCTCGAACGCCACGAGCATACGCACAATGTCCTGATCCTGCGCGGCTCGGGCCATTGCCTTGTCGGAAACCAAGTGCGCAAACTTGCGACCAACGATCTCGTCGCGGTGCCGCCGATGACGTGGCATCAGTTTCGCGCCACCGGGATTCCTGTGCATGGTGAACACGAGCCGCGACAAGCCGCAGCTGCCCACGTCCGGCGACGTAGCGGCCATGGAGCAGGATGAGACCGTAAGGGAGTTTTTGCGGGGGGAGCAGCCGACTTAGCGGTTCGTCAGGATGCGAGGATGCTTGCGCGCAAGCTCGCTTCGCGCCTTGCGTGCGACTTGCTATCATCCATCCCGTTGCGACGAGCAAAGCATTCAGCCTGCGAGGGAGGCATCCCGAGGGCGACATGAGCGATATTTTCTTCTCCTATTCGAGCAAGGACCGCGAGCGCGTCCGCGTTTTTCATGACGCGCTGGTGGCGCGCGGTTTCACTGTGTTCTGGGATCAAGCCGTTCCCACCGGCACCGATTGGGACACCTGGATCCGGCGGCAACTCAACGATTCGAAATGCGCGCTCGTCGCCTGGTCGGCGCATTCGGTTGTGTCAGACAACGTGCGGCACGAAGCGACAATCGCGCGGCAGCAGAACAAGCTCGTGCCGATGCTGCTTGAGGCGCTCACGCCCGACCAATTCCCGATGGGCCTCTATGCGGTGCAAGGCGCCAATCTTCCTGCCTGGTCAGGTGACACAGAGCACCCCGAATGGCTCAAGCTCTTGACCCAGATCGAGGCGAAGCTCATGCCGCCGTGGGTGGGCCGTAAGATCGATACGCTCGACGCCGAGCTCGTGGCGGAGCGGACGCGCCGTGAAGCCGCCGAGTCGCGCGCCCAAACCTTGCGCGAGCAGATCGCCAAAGAAGCGAAAGCACAACAAGACTTGCGTCACGAACGCGATCAGGCACTGCATGATATCGGCGCGCTGAAGGCACGCATCGAGCCCGCAGGGCAGCCAAACCCGCAGGTCACAGAACTGTTGCAGCGCCTCAGAACACTCGAAGTCGAGCGTGACCGGCTCGCGCAAGAAGCCGGCCTGAGCCGCGACAAGGTCGCGGCGCTGGAGCGCACCATCGACGACTTGCGGAAGAAACGCCGGTCGTCAGCCGATCAACCTGAAACCGTGTCCGCCAGCGCGGACTTCCCAAGACACGGCGCCGTGCCTGACAATCGGCGCACGGCGCGCGCCATCACATTTGCGGCGGTCATGCCGTTTCTGTTGATAGGCATGGGCGCTCTCTTCGGAAGCATGCGATTGAACCTATTCGGCCCTTCGAGCACGGACGGAGGCATGGTCACCGGTTTGCTGCTGACGATGTTCCTTGTCACCGCGTTCGCCATTCTCCAGTTGCGACGTGAGGGGACCACAGGACATGAAACCGCGCTTTACTGGCTCGGCTGTGGAATCGCAGGGGTCGCCGCGTTGACGGCACTCGCTTACGGCGTCAACCCGACCAGCAGATCCTCAGGTCCGGTCGGATTGGAAATTGGTTCGCTGCTCGCGCTTCTATCGGGCGGGGTGGTTGCTGGCCGACGCGGAGGGAAACTATCCGGCGTCGAGATTGCACTCTTTTGGGTCGGTGCTTCGCTTGCCCTTGCGGGTGCGGTTTTTGCCTTGATCCTCCTCACGGGATCGAGCTGGTTTGGTCCGTATGAGCAGGCTTCCACCGGGTTCTTCGCCGCGGCGGCGGTCGTCCTTCTCTCCGGGATGGTGATGCTCTACCGCCGGCGCGCGGTGCTCCGAACCGTAGACGGCGCGATCTATTGGGCCGGCTGCTCGCTTGCGCTCGTCGCCGGCATTCCGGCTTTTTTCGTAGGAACGGGATTACGGGCGACCGCGATCCCGGTCGGTCTCCCCATTGCGGCCCTTGTTTCGGCCGCGATGGGTCTCGCACTTTATCTCGCGCTTCGTAAACGCGGCGCCAGCAAGCGCCAGTATCCGTAGGGGACCGACGGCGACTTTGGCCTCCTATGGCGGAATGCGCGTCAGCGCATTTCGACGAAGCCGACCATGTTGACGAGGCTATTTGCGGTGACGACGTTGCCGCCCGCCGTGACGTCCATGTTGCGGACAATGTCGCCGCCGCCCGGGAATGGCCACGTCTGAAATTTTTCCGTCTTGGGATCGAACTTCACGAGCGTATTCGGCTTGGCGTTCGACTCGTTGTACCAGATCGCGCCTTTGGCGAATGCGATGCCATAGGGCTGCGACTGCGGGCCGCTGGGCGATGCCCATTCCTTCACCTGACCATTGGAGAGATCGAGCCGGCCCAGGAAGCCGCGCGAATAATCCGCGTAGTAAACCGTGTTGTCATCAGTCAGCGTGAGGCGCCGCGGACGGGAGTCGGCGTTCGGCAGCGGATATTCCTTCACCGCAAGCGTCGCCGGATCGATGGTCGCGACCTTGTTGGTGCCGAACAGCACCACGACGGGCACGCCCTTGGAATTGACGTGCAGCCCATAGGGCCGCGAATTCGGCGTGAGCGATTTGATGATCTTGATCTCGCCCGAGCGCGGATCGAGCCGGCCCATCACATTGGCGGTCTGCGCGGTGAACCAGAGAATGCCGTTCTGATCGAAATTGAGCGTGTGCGGGTCCTTCACCGCGGGGTCCGGCATCTTGTATTCGGTCACATTGCCGGTCTTCGGATCGAGCCTGCCGATCAGGCCGGAGCTGTTGCCGGTGAACCAGATGTTGCCGTCCTTGTCCTCGGCGAGGCCATGCGGGCCGGTGCGCGGCGTCTTGAGCTCGTATTCCTTGAACTGCGCGGTGGCAGGATTGAGCCGGCCGATCTTGTTCGACAATTGCCCCGTGTACCAGATCGAGCCGTCTTTGCCGGCGAGCGGATCGTGCGGCCGCGATCCGGGCGTGGGCACGACCCAGACGCGCAGCCTGATCTGCTGCGGGCCATCGATGACGGCCGCAGCGGGCCGTGGTTTCTCCGGGAAATTCTTGATCAGGTAATCGGTAACGGTGCCCCACCGATCCTGCGGCACCGGCGCGCCGACGTTCTGCATCATACGGATGACGGTACGCCAGCCCTCGGGCGTATAGCCCGCGCGCACGCGGTTGACATCATGACAGGCGCCGCAATGAGCAAGCACGATCTCCTTGCCGGGACCGTTGGGGAAATCCTGTTGTGCTGCGGCCGGGAACGACCAGAGCAGCGCCGATGCGAAAAGCGTGAACATACAGTTGATTTTCATGGACTCCTCCCTTGCCTCCGAGCTGCTGTGGGCGCGCGCCCGCTTATTCGGCTTTTGCAGCTTCAGGTGTTTTCTTGGTTCCGGTGATCATTGCAGTAACGAGATTCTCGCGCTGCCGGATCGAAGTGAAGATCACGCCGGCGACGTGCAAAACGACGAACACGATCAGCGCGTCCGTCAGAAACTCGTGCAGCTCGCCGACCCAGGCGACGCCCCAGAATCGGTCGGTCGTGTAGAGCCAGCCGCTGATGCAAATGCCGGCGGTGGTCGCGAGCAGCATCAGAATCATCCAGCCGCCGAGCGGATTGTGTCCGACGTAATGCGGCTCGCGATGCAAAACGAGCTTCCCGAGATACTCGGCAGTCGCCCGCGGCGAGCGCACGAAATCGATAAAGCGCGCATAGCGAGGGCCGGCAAATCCCCACACGATGCGCAGCGCGACGATCGCGAGCACCGCGTAGCCGATCTGCAGATGACGCGGATCCTCGCCCTCGCGGGTGAGCCAAGCGCCGATCACCGCGGCAACCAGCGACCAGTGCAGGACGCGGACGAGGAGATCCCAGACTCTGACCTCCCGCATCGCGGAGCGCTCAGCGTTGCGTGGTCATGATGTGTTCGAGGGTAACGGGATGGAAATAGGACTCGGCCAACCGATTGTTCTCGTTGAGGCCGTAGACCTCCCAGCAGCCGCCGTCCGGCTTCATGCGGCGCACCTCTTTCCACCCGGCCTTCATCAGGTGCTTGGTAACGGCCTCCTGCGACTGCCAGCCCGATTGTGGGCCGGATTCGCAGGTGGCGAGCCCAGTCGCGCTGCCGGAAGCCGGCATGGCGAGAACGAACAATCCCAATGCAATGATTGCGAGCCGCATCGATCGCCTCCCTCGTGTTTGGCGGGGCTGATCGGCTCGGTGTGGCCGAAAATCCACCCACCGGGCTTTTTCGCAACCAGGCCCCTTTTTTCCTTTCTTTATTCTTATTCTAATTTGAAAGAAACGCAACTGAGGGCGTGATTGGGGGAGGCGGCGTATGTGGGGGGACAAGCCTATTTTGCTCGTGACAGCGTTGGTAGTGCTGACCGTGTGGGCGGGTCGCGCGCAGGCCGACGACGAAATCCAGGTCTACACCGGCGAGATCGCCGACGTCGGCAAATGGACAGGGCAACATCATTTCAACTACGCGATCCTCGGCCGCAAGGAGCCGGAATTTCCCGGTGGCCTGATCCCCAATCACACGCTCAATGCCACGCCGGAATTTGCCTATGGCGTGACCAACTGGTTCGAAGCCGGCTTCTACGTGCCATGGGCGATCGACAAGGACGGCTATCATTCCAACGGAATGAAGCTGCGTACGCTGTTCGTCATGCCGGACGCGGCCAAGCAGTCGTTCTGGTTCGGCATCAATTTCGAATACGACTACCTGATGCCGAAGTTTTCCCAGACGCGCTGGGGCATGGAAATCCGCCCGATCATCGGATTCCGCCAGGGCGACTACGAATTCATCGTCAACCCGATCATGGACGCGAGCTTCGGCAAGAACGGCGAATACACGTTCGCGCCGAACGCGCGGCTCGCGCGCAAGTTCGGCGAGGATTTCGCGCTCGCGATCGAGTACTACACCGATCTCGGCCCCATCAACCGCATCCTGCCGTTCAAGGAACAGGGCCACAACATCTACGGCGTGGTCGATTTCAAGGTAGATCGTTTCGAGGTCGAGTTCGGTGTCGGCTATGGCCTGACCAATCCGGGCTCGGATCGATGGATGACCAAGCTCATGATCACCACCGACTTCTACGAGAAGGCGCCTGAGACGCCGGAGCCCAAGAACGGCAAGAAGGTGCAGACCGTGAAGGCGATGCCGAAGAAAGCGCCCGAGAAGCGCGCCGTTGAGCCGGCTTACAACTACGGCGGCTGCTTTGCGGGCGGATATTTCGGCGGCACGGCGGCGGGCAACGTCGACGCGACCGATCCGGTCTCCACCGGTGGCGCGATCCCGGCGGGAACGTTCTACAACGCGCCATTTGCGAACGCGGGCAACGGCGGCTCCTTCGAAGCACGATTCAAGATGAGCCCGACGATCGGCGGCACGCTTGGCTGCAATTGGCAGCGCATGGGATCGCCCATCGTCTACGGCGTGGAAGGCGAATCCGGCTTCATGCGGCTGCACGCCAGCGCGGTCGATCCCTACAGCGACCCGTTCAACAGCGACACGTTCAGCAACCTGACGGTCGGCAACTGGTACGGGACGCTCGCGGGTCGCATCGGCTGGGCGTTCGATCGCGCGCTGTTCTATGCCAAAGGCGGCGCCGGGTTCAGCTCCGTCAAAGCATCGTTCCTCGATACGTGCAGCGCGGCGCCCTGCGGTACGGGTCTGTTGAATGCGACGACCGGCACCAGCGCGCGCGCATTCTGGGTGGCGGGCGGCGGCGTCGAGTTCGCCTGGTTCGGCAACTGGACGGTCAAGATGGAGTATCTGTTCCTCGGCCTCAACGACAGTCTGTCGGTGTGCGGACCGGGAGGCGGCACCGCGGCCGGATCGGCCTTCTGTGGCAGCCAGGCGCTGCACGGCATTCACACGACGAAGCTTGGGGTGAATTACAAATTCTTCTGAGGCAGGCGAGGCTGCCTGCATTGCATTGGAGAATATCGCCTCTGCGCACGCGCCCCCTTTCGCAACGGCGCGCCGGCGATGTAGCCTCACTGCAGAGCTGCCCGGCGGGACGTGCCGAAATCCTGCTCTCATCAGCGGCAGCGCAATGATGGCCGTCGGCAGGTCAGCAAGCATCCTCTGTGACGGCTGCCTTTTCGCCGCCCACCGCACCTTATGTCTTCTGCTTGCCTCGATCTCAGGGGGAGGACGGCCATGCTTTGGCGACGCTTGAATCTTGCGGCTGCAATCATCGCGACGCTGTTGATCTGCATCGCGGGCGCGCGAGCGCACGACGAATCGAAATATCCGAACCTGAAAGGCCAATGGGACCGCTTCGCGGTGCGCGGACTCATCGGCCAGCCGTCATTCGATCAGACCAAGAGCTGGGGCGAGTACCAGGGGGCACCACTGACGCCCGAATACCAGGCGATCTTCGAGGAGAATGTGCGTGACCAGGAATCCGGCGGGCTCGGCGCCGGCGTCGATCATGCGCGCTGCGTCGCGGCCGGCATGCCGTTCATGATGGTTGCGTTTCGGCCGTTGGAATTCGTCGTCACACCGGAGACGACGTACATCCTGATCGCCGACTACGATCCGCTGCGCCGCATTTTCACCGACGGACGCGATTGGCCGAATGCCATCGAGGCGAGCTTCCAGGGCTATTCGATCGGGAAATGGATCGACACCGACGGCGACGGCAAATACGACGTGCTCGAGGTCGAGACCCGCGGCTTCAAGGGACCGCGCATTTACGACATCCGCGGATTGCCGCTGCACTACGACAACCAGTCCGTCTTCAAGGAGCGATTCTATCTCGAGAAGGACAATCCCAATATCCTGCACGACGAAATCACCGTCATCGACAATGCGCTGACGCGGCCCTGGACGGTGGATAAGCGTTACGTGCGGAACGCGACCGCGCACGCGGACTGGCCGGAATCGATTTGCCCCGAGTACAACGCCAACGTCGTCATCGGCAAAGAGAATTACTGGCTGAGTGCGGACGGCTTCCTGATGCCGTCCAAGAAGGATCAGCCGCCGCCGGACCTGAAATATTTCCAGAAGGCGAAGTGAGGACGCGCACTTCGTCGGCCGCGATACGGTCAGAGCTGAAGGGCATTATCCCGGGGAGGCATGGTTAACGCCCGGCCGCCCCGCGGCGGGGGTAGCCCATCCGCGCCAGTTGGAGGTGCGGGGCAACCAGTTGGGCGCCGCACGCCATTATTTCTGCACATCAAGGCCCTTCCCCCATCAAAAAATCGTCCCGTCGGCTTGTTCCTTTATGGGCTGGCATCGTCCACGCATGTGTGGGTCGGAGGGGATATGCGCCGCACGAACGCCGTTCTCATCGTTTTGCTGCTGCTGCTTGCGCCGGCAGTGGCCACGCCGTCGCGACTCGTCGATCTCGTCTCGACCGAGTCGGTGCTGCGCTGGGTCAACGTCTATCGCGACAAGCCCGACCCGGCCGGCGTGCCGGATGCGGTGAAAGCGCTCAGCAAGTTCGGCGCGTTGAAGGAGCCCGAGCAAGCCGGCGTCTATACCGGCTTCCTCGCCGGCGTGCTCGCGGCCAATCCCGAGATGGCGGAGGGCCTCGTTGCCAAGATGCTGCCGCTGCCGGCGGGCGATCAATGGTTCGTCGTGCGCGGCATCGGCTATTCGGGCCATCCCGACTGGCGCAACATCCTGCGCCGCAGCGCCGATCGCTTGCCGGCGCGGCGCGTGATGATCGACAAGTTTCTCAACGGCTCGCTGCCCACGCTCTACCAATACGAGCCCGAGCCTTACGTCTCGACCTGGACTGCGGTGAGCAGCAAGTTCACCGGCAAGGATTTACCGAAGGCGCACGTGCTCGAGCCGACGCCTGAACTGCTCGATACCTACTGGGGCTTCTATTTCGCCACCACGCAGGCGCGTCCGATCCTACGCATCGTCGAGATGCTGCCGCTCTCGAAGGACACCGACAATCTCGACAAGATGACGCTTGGCAACATGGCCAAATACACGCTGGCGAGCAACGCTGCGCGTCATCCGGAACTGCTTGCCATTCTCAAGAGCGAGCGCGAGCACCGTCCGAAGAAGGAGGCAAAAATCCTCACCGAGGTGATCGACGCCGCCGACACGGTGGAGCTCGCAAAGCTGCGGCGAGACGCCATGGCGTCGATTCAGGACCTGCAACGCAAGGGCCCGGAGTCGCGGCGCAACCTCAGCATGTGGGGTCAGATTGGCCAGGGCGCGCTGGCGGTCGGCTGCCTCGCGGCGGCAGCCACCGGCCATGTGGAACTCGGGCTGCCGTGCGTGATCGGCGGCGGCGCCTCATCGGCGGCGCTCAGCTTCTGGGAGAAGCAGCAGTAACCGAGAATATTGGAAGCGCTGCGGAACGAATCGCACCTTTGCCCGTTACGCGGAGAATGTCTGCGAAACGGGCATCGGCGTCCCGATGCACCGTCTCCGGGGCCTCGGTCACTGTAAACAGTGGGGAAGCCGAGGCCCCGGATCTCTCTGTCACCGCGCCAGCGGATCGGGGCGAAGCTGGAACTTCACCACCTTGCTGGTCGTACCTTTGCCGCCCTCGATGTGATAGGGCGCGCGGCCCGCATAAGTTGACCACAGCGCCCTGCCCTTCCAGCCGGCATTCGGATCGTCGATGCGGCCGTCCATACCCTTGGCATGGAAGCCCATCGGATACGGGATGCGCAGCGTCACGAACTTGCCGTCAACCAGCGCCTCGATCGAATCCGACATGTTGCCGGTCGCCATCGGCACGTCCTTGCCGAGGCCGAACGTGTCGAACTGATCGACCCAGGTGTAATAGCTCGACTGCACCGCGCCCGGTTCGTCCTTGATGCTCTCGAACTGCGGGCCCGGGAATTGGTAGAGCGTCCAGCCTTCCGGACAGTGGCGGCCGTTCGCGATGGTGGGACCGTTGAGCGGGCCTTTGCACTTTTTGCGATCGAAGCTCGCGAGATGTCCGCTCGCAAGCGGAATCCACACGACGCCCTTGCGATCGATGTCCATGCCGCGTGGCCCGAAACCGTTGACCGCAGCTTTCGGCTCGTTGAACGGCACTTCGTAATATTCGCTCAGCGTCGTTGCGGGCGGATTGCTGCCCGGGATCACGTGAATGACGCCGCCAGGCATCGAGAGCACCGACCCCCAGATCGAGCCATCATTGGGGTCGTAGCCGATGCCGTAGAGTCCCGCGACAATGCGCTTGTCCTTGGTCGGATCGACCGGCTGGTTCGGCTCGACATAGCCTTCATCGCGCTTGCCATTGCCATTGGTGTCGAGGATGAACGGCGTCCAGGCCTGCGATGCAGCGGCGTCACCGGTCTCGAGGAATTTCCGGGTGTTGAGCCAGCCGACCACCGGCGAGCGCGCGCCGCCGGCCGAGAACCACAGCGTGTTGTCCTTGTCCTCCGCGAACGCCATGTGGTGCGTCGTGAAGCACAGATCGACATGCATGAGCTTGTCGGTCTTCGGATCGTAGACGGCGGCCTGCCGGCCCGCGGTTTCCATCGGGAAAAGCTTCGCCGACGTCAGCTCGGAGCCTTTGCGGCAAAATGCCGGCGTCTGCGCCGCTCGGATGCGCGCGGTCAGCCACAGGCGGCCATCCTGGTCGAGCATCGGATTATGCGGCGTGGTCTGGCTATGCCAGATCATCTCTGAGCCCCAATAGGGCGAGGGCAGCCGGGGGAAGTTGCCGGACTGGATGAAGCTGCCGCCGGGCGTGTTCTCATCGCGCGGCTTCATCTTGTAGTAGCTGACCGAATTGGTCTTGGGATCGAGGATCGGCAGGTTGTCGGTTGAGTCCTCGGTCGCGCTGTAGATTTTGCCGTAGGCGTTCACCGTCGGATTGCGTTTGTCGCTTGCGATCTCGTCATGCAGGTAGGTCTTGGCATCGCCCCAATCCCACAGCGTGACCACCACATTGCGCTCGACGCCTTGCGGACGGGTCGGCTTCGTCTTCGGCAATTCGCCAGCCGCGATGCGGTCGGTCCAGTCGGCGAAGTTCTTGAGCGCGACCTGGGTATCGATCTCGGAGAGGTCTCGCACCATGACCTCGGCGGCCGGCCCGACCTGGATGCGGTGCGCCCAGGCCTCGTACGAATTCTTGAACTCGCCGAGCTCCTTCATGATCGTGCGCGTGGGCTTATTGCCAAGCTGGTGGCAGGAGTTGCAGGCGTGGGTCTTGAGCTTCACGAGCCAATGCCCCTGCGTCCGCACGTGCTCCGACATGCCGTTGCCGTTCGGACCAGTGCCCGGGAACATGGTCTTCGGCGGAATCTTGAGCATCGAGTACCAGTACTGCGCCGGGTAATATTCCGCGGCGGCCGCAGCGTTCGGCGCCGCCACCGCCTTCAGATCGAGAATTTTGCCGGGCGTCGCTTTCACCTTGGGCGAGTCGACGAGGCCGTAGCCGCGCACCCACACGTCGTAATTGGCCTTCGGCAGTTCGGGCAGGACATAGCGCCCTTGATCGTCGGTCACGACGATCTTTGCGAATTTGGTCGGCAGGTCGCGCGTCTCGGCAATCACCCAGACGCCGGCCTCCGGACCGTTGCTGCTCGTCACGACGCCGCCCAGGTCGGCATCTCCGACGGTGACGCCGGCCGGGCTCGTCTGCTGCGCGACGACCTGCGCAGGCGGCGCACCTAAGAAGGCCGTAAGCGCGATGGCGGCAACGCCGAGATACAACCTTGCCCGGATTTTCATGAATTTGCTCCTGTTTCATCCCTGCGGCGCTGGCACGCCTGGCCGGCTATGCCGGCTCTGTTGCCGTTATCCATGCACAATCCGGACGCATCCGCAACGCGGCACGTCATTCCGGGGCGCGCCGAAAGGCGCGAGCCCGGATCCATTGCGCCGAGTGAGATCG
>JADMIO011135949.1_pt1 | contig 11664 bp, 10 predicted proteins | sample 8958161 | NCBI WGS metagenome assembly JADMIO01 (sample SAMN16585339, study PRJNA669376) | soil metagenome | isolation source: Crop rotation soil | place: USA: Cullars Rotation, Alabama | collected 2011
GTCGAGTTCCCAATATCGCTGGGCGAACCAGGGTCGTCGAACATCACCGTATGCGTGAGCGATTTGAAACTGAATGTCACCGTGCCGCCGGCCGTGATGTCAACCGTTTGCGGACTGAACATCGCGCCGGTGGTCGCATCCACTGTGATCATGCCGGGGAACGACCCCGCGGTCACCGTAGTGATCGACTCCCCGAACTTCGTCGCGTCCGCTTGAGCTGTGGCTCGAATTCTCGCGGTTCCCACCGATACGGCTGTCACTCGCCCGGTGTTGTTCACCGAGGCCACGCCCGGATTGTCGCTTGTCCACGACACCGCCGTCGAGGCATTGTTGCCGACGGTGACTGTCGCGTTGAGCTGTCCGCTCTGCCCCACCGTCAGTGAGAGCGTGGCAGGTCCGACCGTCACCGATAGCACGATGGCCGACGCGTCCAATCGAATGGATGATGTCGTTGCCGCCTTGGTTGGGTCGAACACCGAGCGCGCGGTGATTGTCACGGACCCTGGCGCAATTGCGGTCACCTGCCCGCCAGCACTCACCGACGCCAAGGCAGGATCGCTGCTGGTCCACGTCACCGCGTCGGAGGCACCCCCAACGGTGGACACAACCACATTGAGCTGCGCGGTCGTGCCGACAATGAGCGCCGTCGGAACGTTGGACAGTGTCACCGCCGTCACGCCAGGCGCGGCGTTGACCGTAACGGATGCCGTGCCGGCCTTGGTTCCATCAAACACAGACGTTGCAGTGATCGTCGCCGACCCCACGCCAACACCAGTCACCTGCCCCGACTGAGAGACCGTCGCGACTCCGGGATTGGACGTCGTCCAATTGACGGCCGTCGAAGCACCGTTGAGTGCGGTGACGGTCGCTGTGAGCGCGACCGTGCCGCCCACGACCATGGCGGCCGGCGCCGACGGCGTCACCACGACTGATGTGACCGAGGGCGGTGGCTGCACGATCGTGGCCTGAATGCTCGACGACTTCGTGTTGTCGAACACCGACGTCGCCGTGACCGTGACCGTTCCGGCGGTAACTCCGGTGAGCACGCCCGCTTGCGATACCGTCGCGATCGCTGGATTGGATGTCGACCAGTTGAGCGCCTGCGATGCGCCATTCACCACGGTCACCGTCGCGTTCAACGTGACCGGCGTACCGATGACCACGTTCGCCGTCAGCGGAGTGATGACGACAGACACGACGGCGGGCGTCGCCACGACGGTGATGGTCGCAAACGCGGACTTGGACGCATCAAACGCCGAGGTGGCGGTGATGCTTGCCGAGCCTGCTGCAACACCCGTGACGACTCCGGTGCCGCTCACGGATGCGATCGCCGGATTCGACGACGTCCAGTTCACGGCGGTGGACGCGCCACCGACTGCGGTGACGTTCGCTGTCAGCGCTTGCGTCGCACCGACGTTCACGTTTGCTGTCACTGGTGTGACCGTCACGGCACTCACGGCCGGTCGCACGTTCACGGTGATGGACTGCGTCGCGCTCTTGGTGGCGTCCGCGGTGGACTTGGCGGTGATGGTTGCCGAACCGGGAGCAACACCCTGCACGACGCCCGTCGACGACACCGTGGCGATCGAAGCATCGGACGTTGACCACGTGACGGCCGTCGATGCGCCGTTCAGCACGGTCACAGTCGCCGTGAACTGCACCTGGTCGCCCACAACGACGGACGATGCCGGCGCGCTGATGGCCACCGAAACCACCGACGGTGTGGCCGGTGGAGTGGTTCCGTCATCGCCGCCACCGCATGCCGAAAGCGAGGCGGCGATTGAGAGCATTAAGGCGACGGCGCTGCGTGATACCAGCGCTCCGGTGTTTCGCAATAGTCGGGACATGATCACATGGTCGAAAGAGAACGGAACCCCCGACCGACATTGGACAGGAGCTCCCGCGTCAGCAGACCACGCACATCAGAAAAAAATTCCCAGTCGCCACCCGATCCACTTCGTGATACCGATTCCCGATTGTTACTTCCCGGAGTCCAAGTGCCAGGAAGGATGCGACCATTTCCCGTCCTGACGGACGAATATCTCGGTGGCGCGGCCCGCATATGTCGAGCGCTTGCCGCCGTTCTCGAGTTCCATCCTGTAGCTCGTCAGTATGATTGCGGTGTTCCCATGCACCTGAACTTCGGTGCGCGGAAACTCGAGCTTGGTCATCTTGCCGCCCGACGACGCGTATCCGGCCGATGAGGCAATGGTCTCGTCACGCCCCGCCCAGGTCGTGTCATCGCCAAACGGGATGGACAGGAAATCGGCTGGCAGAGCCTGCCTGAGGAATGCGGTGTCTCCGGCGAACCAGGCGTGCCAAACGGAATCGCGAAAGGCGAGCAGGCCAGTTCGTGTTGCGGCGTCGAGTGGTGACGTGAGTGTGTCCGACGAGGCCCCTGTCACAGTCGCGGTTCTCGCCGACGCGGGTGGCTGCGATGAAGGTGTGCAAGCCGCGAACACGGCAAGGCCGGCGAGGACGAAGCATTTCCTGATGGTCATGTGGTGATCTCGTTCAGTGTAGTGTGCGTTGCTGCTCATACCATCGCATCACGGAAGTCCTGCGCCGTTTTCGCCGATCCAGTCGAAGCGATGCTCCGCACCGTTCATCCGCCAGCGAGCTGGGTACACGTTCTGCATCCAATCCAACGGCTCCGCCAATGGTTGCGGCACCGCCGCGCGAGCGAATGCCGCGCGCAGGTCGTCGCGCTGTGGCTTTCCAAGCGCATCCGGTGCCAGTGACGTGAACAGCATCGTGCCGCTGCGGGACAGGGCGTCGAGCCACTGCCGGTTGAGTGACCACGGTACGGCGTTCGTCACTCCAACACAGTCCGCATCGCTCACATAGAACGTGCTATGTTGCGGTGCACGGAACGCGAGCGTGTTCACACCCATCTTCCGAGTGCGCGACCACTCGGTACCGCTGGTGTCATCGCCGGTACGACAGATTTCGAATTGTCCGGCGGACAGGTGACTCACGGTGTTGCATCCAATCACGAGCGCGTCACCGGCTGCCGAACGAATATCCGCATACAGCGCGTTGATCACCTCGGCGGTGGTGCGCGAAGGGCCGCCAGCAAACGTCCATCCGTCACGCGTCATCGCCGCGCCCATCTGGAAGCCCCAGCGTCCGAAAACCTCGAACGTCGTGTAGTCGTGCTTGATCAGTTCGTAGCCCCATGAACGAACACGCGCGATGTCGTCCATGACTTTCTTGCGCACGTCAGGCACTGTCGGGTCGAGCACGTTCTTGTCGCGCGCCAAGCGCCAGCTATCAGGTGTTTCGGCGGATGCACCTCCGCAGCCAACGCGGCCATGTCGCCGAACTTGTCGTTGCCACGGTCCCAGGCGCCGGTACCCGTTTTCTCCTTGCCGCGCCCGGGCTGCCATCCGTCGTCGATCACGGCGAACGGACGGTTGGCACCAGTCGGTGAGAGTTCCACGATGTGCTGCGCGTCGGCGCGCACGGTGGCCGCACTGTTGTTGCCGTAGGCCCAGTACCAATCGTTGCTGCCGTACACGGGCGACGAAGGCAGGCGCGGATTCGGGCACATCTGTTTGCAGAACGCGCGAATGGCCGCGAAGGAATTCTCGCCCGCGCGCCCTTGTCGCGACACGACATCGCACATGTGCAAGGTGCGTTCGCCAAGTTGAACAGCGGCGCTGCCACTGCGCACGTCAGCCCAGAGCGTGATGCCCTCTGGATCGACCTGCCAACTGCAGAAGGCGTTCGCGCCGGTGCGCACGCCGTATGCATCAGTGCGCGTGCCGTTCCACGTGGCCACGTACCACGGCATCAAGCGATCCGGCACCCACGCGCGCCACTCGAGGTCACCATAACCGCGTTCCCACGCATCGCCGAGCATGAGCCGCACGTCATTCAACGATCCGCTCCATCGGAGCATTACCCGCTTGATGGGGACCGCTGGCGATTGCAGTGTGAGCCGAAGCGCATCACCGACGAGCGTTCCGGAAACCGCAACACCGTTGTCGCCGGTCCATCGGCCGTCGGCAGCGCGCGTCAGCGACTGTTCGCCCGATGCGAGGTGCACCAGCACACGGCTCGGCCCGCGTCGCACGTCGAGATAGCCCGTTGCCGGCTGCAGCGCGTCATCAACGCGGCGCACCGGCATGTCACGTGCCGATGCCGCACTGATGGGGAGCACGAGACCCATCGCGGAAAGGGTCGCCTGTTCGACGAATTCGCGTCGCGTAGTCATGCCATTCGTTGCGGGATGTGATTGGGATCTCAATGATACGCCAGGGGAACGTGCTCGCGTTAGATTCCTCTTTCGTCTCCCAACCTACAGGAACATGCGCTTCGTACAACTTGCTGCAGTCGCCGGACTCGCCTCGTCGCTCGGACTTGCTTCCGCTGTGCAGGCCCAGGCCGCCGCTCATCCCTGCGTCACCCCCACGACGCCATGCGAACGGTGGATCACGTTCGGCGCTGGTCCAGCGCGTTCAATGGCCTACGCGACGCATCGGCTGGATGCACCGAACGCCACCCTGACGCGCGCACTCATCATGGTGCACGGCGCAGGTCGTAACGCCGATCACTATTTCGAAACCGCAACGGCCGCCGGATTCCTCGCGGGTGCGCTCGAGAACACGCTCATCATCGCGCCGCGCTTCATCGCAGGACAGGACAAGCCGTCGGCGAACGAAGTGATGTGGCCGGAAGGCGGGAATTCATGGCGCGCGGGCGGAATGTCGCCCACCAATCCCACGATCTCGTCGTTCGACTTCATCGACGAAGTGGTGAAGAAGCTTGCCAACAAGAAGAACTTCCCCAAGCTCACGACGATCGTCGTCGCGGGGCACTCGGCAGGTGGACAGCTCGCGACGCGTTACGCGATGACGAGCAAGGTGCACGAGACGCCGGGCGTGAAGATCTCCTATGTCGTGGCGAATCCGTCCAGCTACGCGTGGCCTGCTGCGGTGCGTCCGCTTCCAACCGGAAACGGCAATCCGGTCGATGCAGACAAGGAAGCGCTTGGCCCCAACCAGGTGAAGGTGAATTCGGACTTCACATTCGGTTCTTTCGATAGCACCAAGGCGCCGAACTTCAACAAGTGGCCAGCCGGTCTCGAGAATCCCGCCGGTTACTCCGCGGGCATGACGTCGGACCAGATGATCAAGCAGCTCGTCGCACGCCCGACCACCTACCTGCTTGGCCAGGTGGACGTCCTCCCGCTCGGCGGCTTCGATTCGTCGCCAAACGCGATGGCGCAGGGCCCGACGCGGCGCGCGCGCGGTGAAGCCTTCTTCAAGTACGTCACCGAAACGCTTGGCGCGAAGCACGTGGCGATGATCGTGTCGGAGTGCGGGCACAACGATCGCTGCATCTTCACGACCAACGATGTGTTCCCGGTGATCTTCCCGAAGTAGTCGCACTGTCCGCATAAAGGCGAATGCACGCCCTCACGGTGCGTCGCACCATGGCCCTGCCGGTATCCACGCTGTATCGCGCGTGGACCACCGGGTGGGCGACGTGGTTCGCAGAGGCCGACACGATTCGTATGCGACCCGTCGTCGGCGCACCGTTCTTCCTGGAAGTAGAGCAGCGTTTCGACGATGGCCGGCCGATGAAACGTCATCCGCACTACGGCCGCTTTCTCGAACTCGTACCGAATGAGCTGGTGAAGCTCACGTGGGTCACGGGTCCCGGAGGCACTGGTGGTGCGGAGACCATCGTGACTGTGCGCTTAGCCGCTGCAGGAAACGGCACCGACGTGACGTTGACCCATGAAGGGTTTGCGACGGTCGAAGCGCGTGATCATCACGAGGCGTCGTGGCCGATGGTGCTGGAGCAACAAGAGCACAAGCTTGCTGCGCGTGCCGCAGAGCCAACACCGGTTGAAGGCGGCGCCGGCCTCGATGCCCTGCGGGTGAATCGCTCCGTTCCCGACGCATCGCTCATTCCTGTGCGCAGCTATCCCGACCTCGGTGCTGCAGTGACGTGGTTGCGCGACGCACTCGGATTCACGGAGCGCCTCCGCATCCACGGACATCGCGTGCAGTTCTCGGTTGGAAACGGTGCGATGGTTGCGGCCGAGTGGGACCAGGCGGCGGCGCCCGCAACGGGGGGTCGTCCACCGGCGACGCTCATGATTCGCGTTGCGGACATCGACCTGACGTACCAGCGCGCGATCGCGATGGGCGCCACGGGTGTCACGCCGCCTGCTGATCACCCGTATGGCGAGCGCCAAGCCGTGCTACGCGATCCCGCGGGACATTCGTGGACGTTGACGCAGACCATCGCCGACGTCGATCCATCACAGTGGGGTGGTGAGCTGGTATAGCCGGCTGCGTTCTCGAGAGGTGGCGCCCTACGCCTCGCGATACGCCGATCGGTTGCGCGACTCCCACACCCGAATGTCATCGAGCGCTGACGTGTCGCCCGTGGCATACCGGCGACGGTTGTCCGGCGACGTCTCGTCAGGCTCCCACGCCGCCATGAGCGACGCGATAGGGATGCGCCAATGCTGCCAGTGTGAGAAGTAGCTGTTGGTGCCAATCCAATTCTCGGCGCGGCCCGACTTCCGGCCGTCGACCAACGGCGTGTTGCCCACGGCGGTCTTCGAGAACAATGGCACCGCCGTGCATACGCCCGTCAATGCGTCGACGCCCACGACAAGAAAGTCATGTGCTCCGACGACGGCTCGGTCGCCGGTCGGGCCGAGCACGGCATTGGTCTGGCAATCGCCGCGCGCGCGCAGAACCGTCGTGTCGACGCGCACCACGAGGCCAGCAGTGATTTCATCTTGTGTGATCGGCATTCGGTCCTGATGCATCTGTAGTGTTTCCTTCGCTCGTGCGCGCGCGAAGGAACAGTTTGATTCCCGCCGCGCTCGTGACAACCGTTGCAGAAACCAACGCCAGAAGCCCACGGGTGCACATCATGTAACCCTCAGCGTTGACGCCTACTTGCCGTCCAGCAGGGAGTAGATGACGGGTGCCAGCGGCGCACTCGCGGCAACCAGCTCGGGAGAAGGAGAGCCGAAGCACTCGATCTCCATCCCGCCGCCCAGGACCATCAATCGTCCGAGCCGAGGACTCACGGCGACGATGTGCGTGAGGCAGGAGGCTGAATTGGCAAACACTTCATGCACCACGCACACGGTCTGATCGGCGTTCAGGTAGTAGTCGTAGCGCAATGTTCCTGGCTCGTGCCTGCTGACTTCAACCAGCTCGGCCGCCGCGATCTTGAAGTCGGCAAGCTGGCCTGGATCGATGTTCGGAAACCTGACCGTGACGTGAAACGGGTGCATGAAGGATCCCAATGGTGATGCAGCGTGTCGAACGCATCGCGCTGCGAGGCCGGGACGCCAATATACTACGGGCGCTTGGCACTTGGATCACCAGTCGGAGGCGGGGCAAGGTCGGTCTTCGCCGGCGGGCCAAGCAACTCCGTCAAGATCGGCTTGAGGGCATCGGCCCACACCTGATAGCCCTTCACCGTGGGATGCAGCTTGTCCACGGTCATCCCTTCGAAGAGAACGCCGTTCGCATCGGCCAGCTTGTCGTTCACGTTGAGGTAGCGCACGCGCTTGCCGTCGGCCATGCGGGCAATGTTCTCGTTGATGCGATTGATCTCGGGTACGACCGCCATGTTGTCGTTGCGCGGGAAGATGCCGGTAAAGATGATCGTGGCATTCGGCGCCTTCTGGCGACAAAGATCCAGCAACGCCTGAAGGCCGCGCGTGATGTCGGCGATCTTCGCCTCTTCGCCGGGTCGCGTGCCGACGTTGTTCGTGCCGGCAAGCAACACGATCACCTTGGGGTTCACCCCATCGAGTTCGCCGTTCTCGATGCGCCAGAGCATGTGCTCGATCTTGTCGGCGCCCCAGCCGAAATCGGCGGCGTTCCATCCGAAGAAGTTGGCGCGCCAGTTCTCGAGGAACTGCGGATAGTCAGTGGCGCCCCAGCGACGGGTGATCGAATTGCCCATGAAGTACACGTCGATCTTCCCCTTCGAGCGCTTCTCCAGCAACTGTTGGTGCGCAAGCATCGAATTGCTGTCGGTGCGCGGTGTGGCCTTGTCCGCGGGCCACTGCATCGGGACTGGAGGGGCAGCGGTGTACGGACGATTGAAGAACCGGTCGGCCCACGGAAGGAAGTACTTCCAGTTTGGCGCGTCGGTGTGACCACCATCGTGCTGACGCCACGCGAGGTGGCCATCGAGCAAGCCTGCATTCACCGGCGGCATCTTCTCGGTGTTGTAGTCGTCCGAGCGACCCAAGTCTTTCGCGCCAAGCAGACGGAACGCCGGCTGCGCGGCAATCGTCGCCATGTAGCTGCCCTGCTGGTCGAGCCACTTCGCGTCGCCCTTCTCTGGAACGCCGTAGCTCACGAACGTAAGTCGCGGGGCGCAGAGTGCGATCAGTTGATGTGCGTCGACGGGAATATCGCCGGCGTTCTTCGCGCCGAACGTCGATTCGGACGTGCCGTACTTGAGGAAGTTGCCAGCCATCCAGTGGTACTCACCTGAACCGGTAAGGCTCTCCACCGCTTCGCCGAAGTTGCGGCGGTGAAGCTTCGCGCCGCCTTCGCCGGACGACCCGATGAGCACGACGGCGAACCGTTCATCGAATGCCATGGTCACCAGCGCGGCCTTTCCGTATCGCGACACGCCTTCGATGCCGACCTGCTTCGCGTTCACTTGACGCTGGGTCTCGAGATAGTCGAGCGCGCGCGACGCACCCCAGCCCCAAGCGCGCAATGCACCCCAATCATCCGGCTTCCGCGGCTGGCCTTTGTTCACCAACCCGATGATGCCCTTGGTCAGGCCGGCACCGTTGTCCGCCTGAATGCTGCCAGGATTGACGAACGCATAACCCCAACCATCAACGATGAGTTGTTCGGTGTTGGGCGCGTCGCTTCCCGGCAGTGGCGGCGGTGGATTGAATCCGCGGCCGCCGGGAGGCGGGGGCGGGGCCGGGCGTCCGACTGCTTGTGCGAGTTGGCGACCGCCAAACAGCATCATGACGGGCGCCGAGGTTGCATCCGCCGGCAGCACCAGCGTCATCGCAATGTCGACGGTGATTTCCGGATACGCGCTGTTGTCGACGTGACCCGTGAGTTGCTTGCCGACGACCTTCCGCCCAGCCACGGTTCCCGTGTCTGTCGCGACAACCGTCCACGTGACCTTCGGCACACGCTTGGGAACGCGCCCGAGCACTTCGCGTTCGAAGTCCTCCACAATCTCCGCTCGGCGTTGCGTCCAGAGCGCACGCGTCGTGACCTTCTTCCCGTTCTTGAGCGTGAGCAGCTCGGGAAGCTTCGGAAATGGATTCGCCTGCGATTCGTCGTAGTTCGCGTGATTGGGATCAGCTTCGTTCCCACTCGGACCGGGTCGCAGCGCGGTGATGCCAAGCTGCTTCATCATGTTTCGATGATCGTCTTGCGTGGTCCACGCTTTCGTGTCGACTGGTGCGGAGGATTGCGCACGCAGTGCGGTGGACAGGCACACGGTCGCGAGGCAGAGCGCGCGAATCATCGGCAGCGAGCTGCGCGGCGGGAACGTCAAGGAAGGGAGTCGCATGTCACGCTCGTCGACAAGGCTTCACGGCAATTGCGGTCTGGCGGATTGATGTCGTGTTCATATGATACTGCCTTGCCGCCAGCGGAGTTGGCAAAATTGTTTCTCGGGGTGCTTGATGAAGCTTTATCGCACGGGTGATGGTGTCGTGTTGGAATTTCCAAACGGACGCGTGCTGCTCAGCGATGATTGGGACGCGCTCATGCGCGTTGCCGATCTGGGCAAACTCTTGGAATTCCAAGCCGGCGCGCCTTCGTACACCAAGCCGGTGCAACCGCTGGCGCCTGTGGTCAGCCAGGAAGTCTGGGCGGCGGGGGTCACGTACCTGCGAAGCCGCGCGGCACGCGTGGAGGAGTCGAAGGAAGCCGGCGGCGGCTCGTTCTACGATCGCGTGTACGATGCGGCGCGACCTGAGCTGTTCTTCAAGGCGGCGGGGTGGCGCGTGCGCGGGCCCGGCGAAGAGGTGCGCATCCGGCGCGACGCGCGGTGGAGTGTGCCCGAGCCTGAGATTGCGGTGTACGTGAACGCGCACGGACGCATCGTTGGACACACGATCGGGAACGACATGAGCTCCCGCGATATCGAAGGGGAGAATCCGTTGTACTTGCCGCAAGCGAAGATCTACGATGGTTCGTGCGCACTGGGTCCGGCGATCCTCGTGGGCGAATCGCTTCCATCGTCGACGACGATCAGCATTCGCGTCGACCGCGGCGGCGTGCGGGAATTCGAAGGCGAGACGGCGTGGTCGCGCATGCGCCGCAACCCGCAAGAGCTTGTCGACTGGCTCTATCGCGAGAACACGTTTCCGAACGGATGCGTCCTTCTTACCGGAACCGGTGTCGTTCCGCCCGATGAGTTCACGCTCGCGCCGGGCGACGTGATCACCATCGATGTCGCGGGAATCGGAACACTCACCAACACCGTGGCGATGCAATGAACATGAGACCGACGGTGGCTGCGCAAATCGCACTCACGCTGATGCTCGCTTTCGCAACGGCGGGTGCGCAGGCCACGCCGCGAGCATCCACCCTGCGCGACGCGTACAAGGGCGCGTTCCTCATCGGCACGGCGGTGAACGAGGCGATCGTCTCCGGGGCGGATGCCGCGATGCGCGACCTGGCCGTGTCGCACTTCAACAGCGTCACGCCTGAAAACGTGATGAAAGCCGGGCCGCTCAATCCGTCACCGGGTGTGTGGAACTGGCTTCCGGCCGATGCGTTCGTGTCATTCGGCGAGAACAACAAGATGTTCATCGTCGGGCACACGCTGGTGTGGCATAACCAAACGCCAGCGTGGTTCTTCACCGACTCCGCCGGAAAGCCCCGGCCACGTGACGCAGTCGTGGAGCAACTCCGAAGTCACATCCAGACGGTCGCATCGCGCTATGTCGGTCGCGTGCACGCGTGGGACGTCGTGAATGAAGTCATCGACAATGATGGTTCATACCGACCGACCACGTGGGTGCGCGGAGTGGGCAACGGCGACGAGTTGGTCCGCCTCGCCTTCACGTATGCGAGTCGCTATGCCCCCAACACCGAGTTGTACTACAACGACTTCAACACGTGGCGACCGACGAAACGCGATGGCATCGTACGCATGGTGCGCATGCTCAAGAAGGAAGGCATTCGCATCGATGGCATCGGGATGCAGGGGCATTGGGGCCTCAACTACCCGTCCCTCCCGGACATCGAGGCCGCCATCGACTCGTTTGCGTCGACGGGTGTGAAGGTGATGATCACCGAGCTCGACGTCGACGTGCTACCGCTGACGCGGGAGGGGCAGATCATCGGCACGGTCATGAGCGATCCGCAGTTCCAACTTCCGGAGTTCAAGAAGTATCTCGATCCCTACACGAGCGGGTTGCCGGCCGACGTACAGCGGGCATTGGCCGCGCGATATGCCGAACTCTTCGCCCTCTTCTACCGGAAGCGCGACAAGATCGCGCGCGTGACGCTTTGGGGGGTGGCCGATGACATGTCATGGAAGAATGGCTATCCGATTCCCGGGCGCACGAACTTTCCGCTGCTGTTTGGTCGTGATCGCAAGCCGAAACCCGCCTTCGACGCCGTGATGGCGGTACCGAGGCCATGATGCGCGTCCTGTACATCGGTGGCAGCGGGG
>JADMIO011283498.1_pt1 | contig 11664 bp, 10 predicted proteins | sample 8958161 | NCBI WGS metagenome assembly JADMIO01 (sample SAMN16585339, study PRJNA669376) | soil metagenome | isolation source: Crop rotation soil | place: USA: Cullars Rotation, Alabama | collected 2011
GGCGCGTGCACCGACTGCCGCCGTTTCTGGGCGCGATTCCGCGCCGGCGACATCGACCAGGCCGAGATCGACGAAGTGAATGCGAAGCTCGCGCCGACGGCGGGCACGTGCATGGTGATGGGCACCGCCAGCACGATGGCGCTGTGCTCCGAAGCGCTCGGGATGATGCTGCCCAACAGCGCCGCGATCCCGGCGGTGCTCGCCGAGCGGATGCGAAACGCTGAAGCGACCGGTGCACGCGCCGTCGCGATCGGCAAGGAGCGCCTCACGCCCGACAAGATCATGACGCCCGATGCATTTCAGAACGCGCTTCGCGTCCTGCTGGCGGTCGGCGGCTCGACCAACGCGATCGTGCACTTCGCGGCGATCGCGGGGCGCCTGGGGTTCCAGCTCGACCTGGATGCGTTCGACCGCATGGGTCACGAGACGCCGGTGCTGGTCGATCTCAAGCCAACCGGCCAGCACTATATGGAGCACCTCTACGAGGCCGGCGGGCTCGCGACCATCCTGAGGGAGCTGAAGCCGCTCCTGAAAGGCAATGCGCTGACCATCAACGGCAAGACGCTCTTCGAGAACGTCGACGCTGCCCGCGTGCCCGAGAAGCAGGACGTGGTGCGTCCGCGTTCCAACCCCATCTTCGGTAACGGCGGCATCGCCGTCCTGCGCGGCAACCTCGCGCCCAACGGCGCCATCATCAAGCAGGCCGCCGCCGACCGGAAGCTGATGACCCACACCGGCCGCGCCGTCGTCTTCGAGTCGCTCGAAGACCTCGCTGAGCGCATCGACGATCCGAAGCTCGACGTCAAAGCCGACGACGTTCTCGTCCTCAAAAGAGCCGGGCCCAAAGGCGCGCCCGGCATGCCGGAGGCGGGCTACATACCGATACCGAAGAAGCTCGGGGCGCAGGGCGTGAAAGACATGGTGCGCATCTCGGATGCGCGCATGAGCGGCACTGCGTTCGGCTCGATCGTGCTCCACGTGTCGCCCGAGTCGGCGGTCGGCGGTCCGCTCGCGCTCGTCGAGAACGGCGACCAGATCCGTCTCGACGTACCGAACCGGCGGCTCGAGCTCCTGGTGGGCGAGCAGCTACTCGCAGAGCGCAGGAAGAAATGGAAGCCCGCGGAGGGCAACGCCGAAGACACGCGCGGCTATCGCAAGCTTTTTCTCGAATCGGTACAGCAGGCCGACCGCGGGTGCGATTTCGATTTTCTCGTGCCGGAAGTTACAATGCAGGTTCCGAAGACGAACTGATCGCGCAGCAAAAGGGCGCGCACGCGCGGCGCCCTTCGTAGCCGCTCCCGAATCTCAATGTCACGACTCAATGGAACTCCGCGCCGACGTTTTGTCGTCCGGCATTCGCACATACACGGGCGCGGCGTGTTCGCGCTCACGACCATTCCGAAAGGAACGCGACTCATCGAGTATCTCGGCGAGCGCATCACGCACGACGAAGCGGACCGCCGCTACGCCGAAGAGCACGAAAACTCACCGCACACGATGCTGTTCGCCGTCGACGACGAGGTCGTGATCGACGCGACGCACGAAGGGAACTCTGCGCGGTACATCAATCATTCGTGCACGCCGAACTGCGAGGCGATCCAGGAAGACGGCCGCGTATTCATCGAGACGAAGAAGAAAATCGAGCGGGGCGAGGAGCTTACCTACGACTACAACCTCGTGCTCGAAGAGCGCCACACGCCGGAGCTGAAGCGCTTGCACGAGTGTCTCTGCGGGTCGCGGCGGTGTCGCGGGACGCTGCTGGGAAAGAAACGGTAAGCGTTAGTCCTGCTTGTTCCGCATCCAGTCGGCGGTTCCCGAAAGCGACTGCATCAGCCACTCCCTCAGCTTCGCGTCGACCCCGCATTCCTCCATCGCCTGTTTCATGCACGCGATCCAGCCGTCCCGCTCGGCGGTGCCGATTGCAAAGGGCAGATGTCGCGCCCGCAGCATCGGATGGCCGAACTTCTCGACGTAGAGCTGCGGGCCACCGAGCCAGCCCGAGAGGAACATGTAGAGCTTGTCCCGTGAGCCAGCCAGATCGGTCGGGTGGAGCTTCCGTACCGCGTAGTACTCCGGCACCTCGTCCATCAGGTCGTAGAACCGGTCGATGATCCGCCGCACGGCCTGATCGCCCCCGAGCCGGTCGTAGGGCGTTTCTTCAGGTGTCGGATGCGTATCCATAGAGGAAGGGAGGTAACGGAGGGAAGCCTCGGTTTCCTCTGTTCGTTTACCGGCCGCGTGGCTGCCGGAGGGCAGCCGAGACGCGTGCTACGCGGCTCTGGCTGCGCGTTTGCGTTCGTGTTCGAGCAGGTGCCGCTTGCGAATGCGGATCGACTTCGGCGTGATCTCCACGAGCTCATCGTCGGCGATCAGCTCGATCGCGGATTCGAGCGTGATCTGGATCGGCGGCACGAGCCGCACCGCTTCGTCCGTGCCGGAGGCGCGAACGTTGGTGAGCTGCTTCCCTTTGATCGGATTCACGACCAGGTCGTTGTCGCGGCTGTGCAGCCCGATGATGATGCCCTCGTAAAGCGGGTCGCCGGGGCTCACGATCATGCGGCCGCGCTCCTGCAGCTTCCACAGCGCGTAGGCGACGGCCGGGCCGCTCTCGGCCGAGATCAGCACGCCGTTACGGCGTTCAGCGATCTCCGGCTTCATCGGACCGTAATCGTCGAATACGTGGCTCATGACGCCGGTGCCCCGCGTCATCGTGAGGAACTCCGACTGGAAGCCGATCAGCCCGCGCGCCGGAATGCGGTAATCCAGCCGCACACGGCCCTTGCCGTCGGGCTGCATGTCCTGGAGGTCGCCGCGCCGTGCGCCGAGCGCTTCCATGACGCTGCCCTGGTGGCCTTCCTCGACGTCGACGGTCAGCATCTCGTAAGGCTCCTGCTTCTCGCCGTCCACGTCCTTCAGCACGACGCGCGGGCGCGACACCGCGAGCTCGTAGCCTTCACGCCGCATGTTCTCGAGCAGGATCGTGAGGTGAAGCTCGCCGCGTCCCGACACTTCGAAAACGTCCGCGTCCGCCGTGTCCGTCACCCGGAGAGCCACGTTGCTGAGCGCCTCGCGGTGCAAGCGCTCGCGAAGCTGGCGGCTGGTGACGTACTTGCCTTCGCGTCCCGCGAGCGGCGAGGTGTTCACCTGGAAGTTCATCGTGAGCGTCGGCTCGTCGACGGTTAAAAGCGGAAGCGCCTCGGGCTGCGCGGGATCGGCGAGCGTGACGCCAATCCCGACTTCGTCCACGCCGTTCACGAGCACGATGTCGCCGGCCTGCGCTTCGTCGACGACGACCCGCTCGAGGCCTTTGAACGTGAGGATCTGGTTCACCTTGGCGGTCACGGGCGGGCGGTCGCCGTTCAACACGGTCACGAGCTGGCCGCTCTTGATGCGGCCGCGGTTCACGCGCCCGATGCCGATCTTGCCGACGTAGCTCGAGTAGTCGAGCGAGCAGATCTGGAGCTGCAGCGGCGCCTCGACGTCGTCGTTCCGGACCGGCACGTTGTCGATGATCGCTTCGAAGAGGGGTTTGAGGTTGTCGCTCTTCACCGAGAGGTCGTCGGTCGCCCAGCCCTCCAGCGCGGAGGCATAGACCACCGGGAAATCGAGCTGCTCTTCGGTCGCGTCGAGCTTGTCGAAAAGATCGAAGGTCTGATTCACGACCCAGTCCGGGCGCGCGCCGGGACGGTCGACCTTGTTCACGACGACGATCGGCTTCAGACCCAGCGCGAGCGCCTTCCGCGTCACGAACCGCGTCTGCGGCATCGGACCGTCGACCGCGTCGATGAGGAGCAGCACGCCGTCGACCATCGACAGCACGCGCTCGACCTCGCCGCCGAAGTCCGCGTGGCCGGGCGTGTCAACGATGTTGATGTGCGTGCCGTTGTAAGTGACTGCACAGTTCTTCGCGAGGATCGTGATGCCGCGCTCGCGCTCGAGGTCGTTGGAGTCCATGACGCGCTCGACCAGGTGTTCGTGCGCGGCAAACGTGCCGGACTGGCGGAGCAGCTTGTCGACCAGCGTCGTTTTGCCGTGGTCGACGTGCGCGATGATTGCGATATTGCGGAGAGCCCGGGTCATAAGCCTATGTGTTCTTGCAAAAAAGCCCGCGATTGTATCAGGACGGCGTGCTATTTGCTTGTTTTTGGACGTATTATTCGCTGCCGCTGCTTAGAAGATCCCAGCCAATACCAAGTTCCACTTCCGGAGGAATAAATGTTCAAGCAAATCGCCAGCGCGCTCGTCGTCGTTCTCACGATGTCGAGCAATGTTTTCGCCCAGGAGTACCCGACCAAGCCCGTCGTCGTCGTGATCCCGTTCGCGGCCGGCGGCCCGACCGATACGCTCGGCCGTCATCTGGGCGCGATCATGTCGAAATCGCTGAAGCAGCAGGTGCTCATCGACAATACGGTCGGCGCCGGCGGCACGATCGCCGTCAACAAGGTCGCGAAAGCGAAGCCCGACGGCTATATGGTCCTCCTGCACCACATCGGCATGTCGACCGCGCCGGCGCTCTACCGGAAGCTTCCATTCAATCCGCTCACCGACTTCGAATACATCGGCCAGGTTGCCGACGTCCCGATGACGGTGATCGCGAAGAAAGACCTGCCGCCAGACAATTTCAAGGATTTCATCCCGTACGTTAAGCAGAACAAGGCGAAGCTGAACTACGGTAACGCGGGCCTCGGCGCAGCGTCGCACCTTTGCGGCCTGCTGCTGATGTCGGCGCTCGAGACCGACGTCACCACCGTTCCGTTCAACGGCACGGGCCCTGCGATTACGGCGCTGCTCGGCGGACAGATCGACTTCATGTGCGACCAGACGACGAACACGACCGGCCAGATCATGGCGGGCGGCGTGAAGGTCTACGGCGTCACGTCAGCGACCCGAGTCCCGTCGCTGGCCAATGTTCCGACGCTGCGCGAGCAGGGCTTGAAAAACTTCGAAGTCGTCGTGTGGCACGGCCTCTATGCGCCGAAGGGCACGCCGAAACCCGTGCTCGACAAGCTGAATGCTGCGCTCAAGGCTGCAGTCGTCGATCCGTCATTCAAGGAAGCGCTTGCGAAGCTCGGCTCAGTGCCGGTCTCGGCGGACAAGGCGACGCCCCAGTCCTTACAGACTCACCTCAAAGCCGAAATCGACAAATGGGGCCCGATCATCAAGAAAGCTGGCATATACGCTGACTAACGTCAGCGGTTCGCCAGCTTTCCAAACGAAACGAACAGAGGGGCACCTAAGGTTCCCCTCCGTTACCTCCCCCTCTCGACGCTTCAGCAAGCTCGCGTTACCGGTAAACGCGGTCGAGAGCGTCAGTGGCTGGTCGGATAAAGTCGACGGTGGCCCGCGCGCACTGCGCGGGCGCCGTCGCGGCGACGTGATACGAATTCCCCGGGATTGCGAGTAGCGCCGAGCGCGGGATGCGGCGCTGCCAGGCCTCGACTTTCGCGACGGGATAGAGCGGGTTGTTTTCAGTCGTGATGACGAGCGTCGGGCATCTGATGTTGGCGAGATCGCCCGTCACGTCGACGCCGGGAACGGACGAGATGAACCCGAGCTGCGTCGAGAGCGCGGTCCGTCCCATCAGCCTGATCCACCATTCGGTGCCGGCCGCGGGAAAGTCGGGCCCGAGCCGTCCTGACATCGTCGCGCGGGCCCAGCTCTCCACGCCGTCCTTTTCAATCTCTCCGACCCACGCGAGATAGCGCGAGGCCGCGTCCGCGCCGCGCGTGGGCGGGCCGAGCACCGTCAGCGTCTGCACGCGGGCGGGATGCCGCGCGGCAAGGTGGAGCGCCATCGTGCCGCCAACTTTTGCCCCGACGACGTGAAAGCGCTCGATCTCGAGCCGGTCCATCAGCGCTGCGACGTCGTCCGCGATCCGGTCGGCCGACCACGCGTAATCACGCGGCATGGGCGTCGAGCGGCCAAACCCTCGCATGTCGGGGCGCACGACCCGAAATTCCGCCGTGAGATGCGGCATCCAGCCGTACCAGACCTCGCCGCTCTCCGCGTTGCCGTGCATGAGGACGATCGTCTCGTGCTCGCGCCACGGCTCGGCGAAATCGTCGACTTCGTAGTGCATCTGGAGATCGGGGGTGATTGCGGCGACCGGCATCGTCGTGCTCCTCGCTATTCGGCGCGGATTTTCGCGTTCTTGACTACCTTGGCCCACTGCTCGATATCGGCGCGGATGATCGCGTCAAACTCCTGGGGCGTATTCCCGACCGGCTGCGCGCCTTCTGCGGCGAGGCGCTCGGTGAATTCCGGCGTGCGCACGATCCGCACGATCTCGCGGTTCAGGCGATCGACGATCGCGCGCGGCGTCCCGGCGGGCGCGAGGATTCCGTTCCATCCTCTCACGACGAAGCCGGGCACGGTCTCGGCGATCGGCGGCACGTCGGGGAGCGACGGCAGACGCTGCGCAGTGCTGATGCCCAGCGCGCGGAGCTTGCCCGACTGCACGTGCGGCAGGGCGCTGCTCATCGTGGCGACGAAGTACACCCCGATGTCACCGGCCAGAAGCGCCGTGAAGATTTCGGGCGCGCTCTTGTAGCCGACGTGCGTGAGGTCCGCGCCTGTTCTGGACTTGAAGAGCTCCGCGCCGAGATGACCGAGGCTTCCGGCCCCGACGGCGCCGTAGTTGATCTGGCCGGGCCGTTGCTTCGAAACCGCGACCAGGTCGCGCACCGACTTCACCGGCAAGGCGGCGTTGACGACCAGCAGCAGACCGACTGCGCTCACCATCGTGACCGGGGCGAAAGACTTGACCGTGTCGTACGGGAGCTTCGGGATGAGGCTCGGATTCACGGGATGGACCGGATACACCATGAGCAGCGTGTAGCCGTCTGGCGTTGCGGTTGCGACGAGCTGCGTGCCCACGACGCCGTTCGCACCCGGTCGATTCTCGATCACCACGCGCTGGCCCAGTGCCTCGCCGAGGCGAGTGCCGATGATGCGCGCCAGCAGGTCGGTGATCCCGCCGGCGCCCGTCGGTACCACGATGCGCACCGGACGCGATGGGTACGGATCGGCGGCATTGGCCGTTGAGGCGAGCAGGGCACACAACAGCAGCAAACGAACGAGAAACTTCACGGGCGCTTCCGCTTTGTCGCGATGAACCTTTTGATCTCACGCGCGCATTGGTCCGGCGCGAGCAGGTTCACGCCATGGCCGTAACCTTCGAGCGTCACGAGCTTCGCTGCGGGCAAGCGCTGCCGCATTTCCTCCCGCATCGCTTCCTTCACGATCGGGCTCAACTCGCCGGCGAGGATCAGCGTCGGCGTTTTGATTTCAGGCAGCCGCGGCCACAGGTCGCCCTGACCGATCATGCGTTCGAGTGCGACCGCGATGTGCTTGGGATTCCGGTCCATCTGCGCGATGTACCACTCGCAGAGCTCGGGTGACGCTTTCGACGTGTCGAGCCGGTAGGAGAGCGTCTTCCGGCACCAGCCGCCGACGCCGTATTTCTCGAACGCCGCGGCGCGGTCGCTCTCGCCGACGGTGTAGGTTGACGCGATCTCCGCCGAGCGCTTGAAAGGCGTATCGCAGAGCGTGAGGGTGTGGAGGCGCTCCGGGCGCGCCAGGGCGGCGACGAGGCCGAGGATGCCGCCGGAGGATTCCCCGACCCAGTGCACGCGCTCGATTTCGAGCTTGTCCAGAAGCGCGACGGCATCGTCGACGAACCGGTCCAGAGTGAACACGGTGCCGGGCGGCGGTTTCGTCGTATCCCCGCAGCCCCGCGCATCGAACCGCAGAACGCGGAAATCGGAGGCGAGGAGCGGCACGAGCTCCTGCCAGAAGAGGAGATTTCGCGCGTAGCCGTGGTGGAGCAGGATCGTCTCGGCCGGCTTGGCTCGCCACGGTGCGGTGTAATCCGCGAGCTCGTAATGAATGTCGATATCGCCGACGCGTGCTGTCTCGTATCGCATGTCTAATCCGCCTTTGCGCCTGATGCCTGCACGACCTTGGCCCACTTAGGAAGCTCGATCTTGATGAGCTGTGCGAACTGCTCGGGCGTGTTGCCCACGGGTTCCAGCCCCTGCGCGAGCATCCGCTGTTTCATTTCGTCAGTACGAACGATCTTGGCGACCGCGGCCGCGAGGCGGTTCACGATCTCGCGCGGCGTTGCCGTTGGCGCCAGCAGGCCGAACCACGTCGTCGATTCATAGCCGGAGACGCCGGCCTGCGCGATCGTCGGAAGATCGGGCATGAGCGGTGAGCGCTGCGCGCCGGTCGATCCCAGCGCGCGGAGCTTCCCGGCCTTCACTCGCGGTAGCGAATTGGGAATGGTGTCGAACATGAACTCGATCTGGCCGCTCAGGACGTCGATGATCGCCTGCGAGCCGCCTTTGTACGGCACGTGCACGACGTCGATCTTGGCCATGGTCTTGAAGAGCTCGGCCGAGAGGTGCGTGGCCGAGCCGCTTCCCGCCGACCCGAAGCGAAGCTGACCCGGCCTCGCTTTCGCGAGCGCGACGAACTCTTTCACAGAGCGCGCCGGCAGCGACGGATGCACGACCAGCACGAAAGACGTCTCCGCGATGACGCTGATCGGCGCGAAATCCTTCACCGGGTCGTAGGGAAGCTTGGGATAAAGCGCAGGCGCGATGCAGATCGTCGCGGCGCTCCCCATCGAGAGCGTGTATCCGTCTCGCGGGGACTTCGCCACGAGCTCGCCTGCAATCGTGCCGCCCGCGCCGGTTCGATTCTCGATGACGAATTGCTGCTCGAAAGCTTCGGTGAGCTTCTGTCCCGTCAACCGCGCGACGAGATCGATGGGTCCGCCCGCAGCCGACCCCACGAGGACACGCACGGGTTTGGCCGGATAGGTTTGCGCGTGCACGCCCGTGGCCAGGGCGGAGGTCAGAACGACGAAAACGATGTTGTGGATTTTCATGGTCAATGGAGTCGTGGGTTGAGGACGTCGCGCAGGTGATCGCCGACCAGATTGATGGCGACGATGGTGAGCAGCAGCGCGACGCCGGGGAAAAAGCTCATCCAGTATTTGCCTGAGAGGAGGTGCGCGTAGCCGTTCGCGATGAGGAGCCCGAGCGACGGCGACGTGATCGGCATGCCCAGCCCCAGAAACGAGAGCGTTGCCTCGAGCGCGATCGCGTGTGCGACCTGCACCGTCGCGACAACGATGAGCGGCGGCAGGCAATTCGGGAGGATGTGGCGGTAGATGATGCGTGCGCTGCTGTAGGCGAGGCAGCGCGCGGCGTCGACGTACTCCTTGCGCTTCTCGACGAGCGCGTTGCCGCGCACCGTTCGCGCGTAATACGCCCATTGCACGGTCACCAGCGCGATCACGATCTTGTCGACGCCCTGGCCCAGCACCGCGAGCAGCACGAGTGCGATCAGGATCGACGGAAACGAGAGCTGGAGATCGACGATGCGCATGATGAGCGCGTCGACCCATCCGCCGGCATAGGCTGCCGCAAGCCCGATCGCCATGCCGAGGGTGAGCGCGATCACGGTCGACACGACGCCGACGCCGAGGCTGATGCGAAGCCCGTAGAGAATCGCCGACAGCATGTCGCGGCCCTGCTCGTCGGTGCCGAGGAGGAAGGTCTTCCCTTCGACGCTCTTTGCGCCGGGCTCGAGCTTCGAATCGAGGATATCGAGCTCCGCGAGGTTGTAGGGATTCTGGGGCGAGATCACGGGAGCGAGCACTGCGGCCGCGATGACCGTGACGAGCAGGACGAGCGCCGCGAGCGCGACGCGGTCGCGCAAAATAAATGGGGTCAGATCCACATTTCCACGGCGCATTACCTCCAGGAGCGCAGGAAATGTGGATCTGACCCCATTTATTTTCATGCGTGAGCTCCGGAGACCCGCACCCGCGGATCGAGCGCCGTGTACAGCACGTCGACGACGAGATTGATGACCACGAAGAACAGCACGATCACGAGCAGGTACGCGACGATCACCGGGCGGTCGAGCACGTTGATCGAGTCGATCAGAAGCTTGCCCATGCCGGGCCACGCGAAGATGGTCTCGGTCACGATCGCGAAGGCGATCACCGAGCCGAATTCGAGTCCGACGACGGTGACGATCGGGATCATGATGTTCTTGAGCACGTGCGTGCGGACGATGGTCGGCTCGGGAACGCCTTTGGCGCGGGCGTATCGAACGTAGTCCTGTACCATCGCTTCACGCGTGCCGGCGCGCGTGAGCCGAATCAATAGCGCGAGCTTGAAGAGCGCGAGATTGAGTGCGGGGAGCACGAGATGGCGCAGGCCATCCCAGGTGAGGAAGCTCACCTCGATGCCGAGCACGCTGACCGTCTCGCCGCGGCCGGTCGGCGGAAGCCAGCCGAGCCATACCGAGAAAACCATGATCAGCATGAGCCCGACCCAGAACGTGGGGAGGCTGAAACCGAGGATCGAGCCCGCCATGATGGCTTTCGCCGGGATGCCGTCGGGTTTGAGGCCGGCCCACAGACCGAGCGGCAGGCCGAGCACGATCGCGATGACCATCGCGGTGAGCGCGAGCTCCACCGTCGCCGGCATGCGCTGCAGGATGAGCTGCAGCGCCGGCACGTTCGAGGTGAACGAGCGGCCCAGCTCGCCGCTGAACGCGTTCTCGAGGAAGGCCAGATACTGGAGCGGCAGGGGCTTGTCGAGACCGAGCGCGGCGGTCGCGCGTGCGATCTCGGCCTGGTCCGCCTGCGGGTTGATCAGGATGTCGACGGGATTCCCGATCGCGTACACGCCCGCGAACACCAGCGCCGACATGACGAAGAGCACGAGCGCGCTCTGCGCGAGGCGGCGGATGACGAAGAGCAGCATTACTTCGGCGCCATCCGGAAGAAATGCGCGTACGTGAACTCGTCGGTGCGCGCCGCGTAGTCGATCCCACGCTTCATCGCCCACGTGACGACCTGATAGTGGAGCGGGATGAACGCGACTTCGCGCGCAGCGAAGGCGCTCGCGGCGCGTGCCGCGGTCTCACGCGCGGATGGCTCGACGGTGCCGAGCGAATGCTCGATCAGCTTGTCGAGCGCGGGATTCGAGTAGCGCGCCCAGTTCCACGTGCCGTAACCCTTCTTCGGATCGGGTGTGGCGGAGAGCGAGCGCAGCGCGAGGTCGGCGCCGAGCGAGCCCCAGCCGAGCAATGCCACGCCGAACTCCTGGTTGCGCGCTTTGGTAAGGTAGGCGGAGAGCGGCAGTGCTTCGACTTTCGTCGCGATGCCGATGCGCGAAAACATCTGCGCGCAGGCCTGTGCAACCTGCTCGTCGTTGATGTAGCGGTTATTCGGCGTCGCGAGCGTCATGGCGAAGCCGTTGGGATAGCCCGCCTCGGCGAGGAGCTTCTTCGCCCCTTCAGGGTCGTAGGCTTCGGGTTTCACCGCGGGATCGTGTCCGACGACACTCGATGACACGACGTTGCCGGCCGGGACCGAGAGACCGTCCATCACCCGCTCCGCAATCGCATTGCGGTTGATCGCCTTCGAGAGCGCGAGGCGCACGCGTGCGTCCTTGAAGGGATTCGCTGCGAGCGGCTTCCCGGCCTTGTCGGTGACGCCCGGCGGGGTGGCACGGTACTGGTCGAGATGGAGCAGGATGGTCCGCCACGACGCCGTGCGCGCGAGACGCAGCGATGCGCTCTTCGCAATCCGTGCCAGGTCCGCGCTCGGCACGTTCTCAATTGCGTCGAGCTCGCCGG
>JADMIO011778426.1_pt1 | contig 11664 bp, 7 predicted proteins | sample 8958161 | NCBI WGS metagenome assembly JADMIO01 (sample SAMN16585339, study PRJNA669376) | soil metagenome | isolation source: Crop rotation soil | place: USA: Cullars Rotation, Alabama | collected 2011
CTTTCCCCGCGAGGCCGAGGCCGGTGCCGCCGTATTTGCGGGTGGTCGAGCCGTCGGCCTGCGTGAAGGCCTGAAAGAGATTTGCCTGGGTTTCCGGCGCGATGCCGATCCCGGTGTCCCGCACCAGAAAATGCGCCGTCATTTCCCCGTCGGGCATGGCCTCGGTCCTCGCCCGGACGCAGATCTCGCCCTGTTCGGTGAACTTGACCGCGTTGCCGACGAGGTTGAGCAGGATCTGGCGCAGCCGCGTCGGATCGCCGCGCAGCAGCGTGGGTGTGCCGTCCTCCACTTCCGCCACGAGTTCGAGTCCCTTCGCCTGCGCCACGGAGGCATGCAGCTCGAGGGTGCTCTCCACGATCTCGCGCAGATCGAAGTCGACATCCTCGAAGGTGAGTTTGCCGGCCTCGATCTTGGAGAAATCGAGGACGTCGTTGAGCACGGTGAGGAGCGACTCGGCGCTGTGCTGGGCGGTTTCGGCGAAGTCGCGCTGATCGGGGGCGAGCGCGGTTTCCATCAGCAGATTGAGCATGCCGATCACGCCGTTCATCGGGGTCCGGATCTCGTGGCTCATGTTCGCGAGGAATTCCCCCTTGGCGCGGGAGCCGGCCTCGGCGGCCTCCTTCGCGGACCGCAGTTCGCGGGTGCGCTCCTCCACGATGGTTTCGAGGTTCGCGACGTGGAACCGGGCCTGGCTGGCGAGCTGCCATTTTTCCGTGAGCGCCGTGGCGAGTTGGAGCACCTCCACGTTGTCGAACGGCTTCTTGAGAATCACGAGTTTGTCGGACTGGCCGAGCGTGCGGCTCATCTGGTCCCAGGAGTAGTCCGAGTACGCCGTGCAGATGACGACCTGCAGCTCCGGGTCCACCTCCCAGAGATGGGCGGTGGTTTCGATGCCGTCCCAGCCGGGAGGCATGCGGACATCCATGAACGCCATCGCGTAGGGCCGGCCTTCGGCGAGGGCCTCCCGGATCTTGGTCAGGGCCTCCTGGCCCTGATAGGCGGAATCCAGTTCAAAGCACACATTCGGACCGGCTTCGTCGGTCTCGCCGAACAGCACCGCCTCGACGGCGCCGCTTTTGTCCTGGGCGCTTTCGCCGGCGAGGATCTTGCGGAAGTCCGAGTGGATGGTGCGATTGTCGTCCACCACGAGGATGCGGAGGTTTTTGTCAGTTGGAGGAGTCATGGAGGGGGGAGGTTGATTGATAGGGAAGTTCGAGGGTGAAGGTGGCGCCCTGGCCGCGGCCGGCGCTGTGCATGAGGAGCGCGCCGCGGAGCTGCTTGGCGGAGAGGGCCGCGTTGTGGAGGCCAAAGCCATGGCCGTGGGCGCGGGTGGTGAAACCGTGATTGAAGATCCGGGAAAGATTTTCCTCCGGGATGCCGACTCCGTTGTCGCTCACCACGATCCGCACCGCCTGGCTGTCGGCGGTGATGCGGAGGACGATCTTCTTGTCGGTCCGGCCCGACTCGTCGCAGGCGTACTTCGCATTCCGCAGGAGATTGATGAGGATCTGGATGACCTTGTGCTTGTCCGTCGTGATGACCGGACGCGCCTGGTAATCGCGGACGAGTTCCACACTGTGCCGGGCGAAGGAGCCGGCATTGATCCGCACGGCATCCTCGACGATGTCGGGCACGGAGATCGTCTCCAGGACGCCCGAGTTTCGGGCATAGGACTGCTGCATCGCGACGATCTCCTTGATGTGTTCGACGTTCTTCTTCAGCCCGTCGAGTTCGACGTCGAGCGTCGCCCGCTCGGCTGCCAGGTCCTGGGCGAGGGTGTCGAGATAGCCCGGGATCATCCGCCCGCGGGAGTCCTGGGTCAGGAAGGTGGCAAGGTCGGTCTTGTGCTGGGCGAAGAGGCTGGCGAGCTTGCCGACATTCTGCGCCTTGGTCTGCCTGATCTGATCGGCCACGAGGGTGGCCGACACGTTGACGCTGTTGAGCACGTTTCCGACATTGTGCAGCACGCCGGTCGCGATCTCGGCCATGCCAGCCTGACGGGAAACCTGGATGAGCTCGCTGTTCAGGCGCTGCACTTCGTTCGCCGCCCGCTTCAGCTCCGTCACATCCCAGAACATGCCCTGGGTGCCGACGACCTGATCCTGGCTGTTCAGGAGCGCCACCTTGAGGGTCTGCACCCATCCCATCGTGCCGTCCGGGCGCACATGCGGTTCCTCGCCCTGGAACTGCTGCCGGGTGGCGATGACGCGGCCGTCGTCGTCCAGATATTTGCGGGCGACCTCCGGCGGGGAGAGATCGAAATCCGTCCGGCCGACGATCTCCTCCGGCGGCCGGGCCACGATCGCGCAGAACCGGCTGTTGGCGAAAACGAAGCGGCCGTCGAGGTCCTTGCGATAGATGCAGACGGGCAGGTTTTCCATCAGGGAGTGAAGGAAGGCGTCGGAAGCCTTGAGCTCGTCCGCGACCCGGCGGCGTTCGGCGATCTCGGTTTGCAGTCCGGCCTCGGCCTCCTTCCAGGCGGTCACGTCCTTCGAGATTCCGAAGGTGCCGACGATTTCGCCCGCGCCATTCCGCCAGGGCATCTTGGTCGTCAGGACCCAGCCGACGCGGTTGTCGGGATGGATTTCCTTCTCGAGCTTGCCGATGATCGGTTTGCCGGTGCGGATGATCTCCTGCTCGTCGGCCAGCGCGAGTTGCGCGTGTTCGGTGTCGAAGAAATCGGCGTCGGTTTTTCCCACCAGCTGGGCCGGGTCGGTCAGGCCGAGGCGCGGGAGACAGGCCTTGCTGAACCGCTTGAAGCCCGACTGGCGGTCCTTGAAATAGATCAGGTCGGGACTGTTCTCGAGCATGCCTTCCAGCAGGCCGCTGGTCTCGGCCAGCTCGGCCGTCCGTTCGAGCACGCGCTGCTCGAGGTTGGCGTTGGCCGCGTGCAGGGCGCGGTCCCGCGCCTGGATCTGCACGAGCATGTTGTTGAATCCGTCGACCAGCAGCCCGACTTCGTCGTTGCCGTGCTTGACGGCCCGGAGGCCGTAATCCTTTTGCGTCGCGACCCGCTCGGTGGTCGTGGCGAGGGCGACGATCGGATCCGAGATCACGCGCTGCAGCCGGAAGGCGAGGAACAGCGCGAAGAGCGAGCATCCCCCGAGCAACCCGGCGGCCATCGTGGCGAACCGCCGCAACCGCAGCTGGTACGCGATGAGGTCCGAGGCCACGTAAAAGCTGCCGATGCGTTCGCCCTGCAATTCGATGTCCTTGAAGGTGTCGATCCGGTCGGACACGAAATGCTGCGCCGTGCCGTCCGCGACGGGGAAAACGAAGTGCCCCCCGAGGTCGGGTCGTTGGAAGGAGGCGTAGAGCACGCCGGCCTGGTCGTAAACCGCGGCGGCGAGAATGTGGGGGTTCGCCGCCAGGGTCTGGAGCGTCTTTTGGAGCGCCGCGGTGTCCATGAAGACCAGTCCCGGGGCGACGTTGTCGTCGAACTCGTCCGCGAGGATCGCCAGGTCCCGGGTCATCTCCTTCCGGTACGTCGTACGGTCGTAGACGCCGAAGACAATGAAGGCGACGAGGAGGGCGACGCCGCAGATCAGGACGGTGATCGCCGTCAACTTGCGGGCCAGGGGAAGGTCGCGGAAGGTCGGCATGGTCAGCCTTTCCGGGGGACGATGGTGGCCAGCTTGAGGAGCTGGGAGCTCAGCTTGACGCCGGCCCGCTCGGCGGCTTCCGGGCTGATCTCGAAGTTGACCTTGTTGCCGCTCAGGACGAAGCCGATCACGCCGCCGGTGCGCGCAAAGTCCGGCGCCTCGCCGACGGTGAGAATGCCCGTTTCCCGCAGGCCGGGTGCGAGCTCGGCGAAGCGGGCCTGGTCGGAATTCGCGACGAAAAGAAGATGCACCGCCCGGATTTCCACCGGGGTCGTCACCACCCGGACCACGATGGGGTGGTGATCGATCTGCCGGTCCCGCACGGTCGCGGCGATCTGGTTGCCGATCCCGCCGGCACTCAGCAAACCGATGACGATGGGGCTGCCTTCTTGCAGGCGGTCGGCGGGCCACTCGGCAAACTTCGCGAAATTATAGACGAAGGCCGCCTTGACCTGTTGGTCGGCGTTCGCGGAGACCGCCGGGTTCGCGGCCTGGACGGCCCGGGTCAGCAGCAGGAGGAAAAACATCCGCGCGGCATGGGGGCGTTGTCCGAAGAAAATCGACCACAACGGACGGCATGGCCCGAAGAGGGGGCTGGAGCGGGGTCGAGACATGGTCGGTTGCGGAAAAAGAGAATCAGAATGGGCGGGCCGCTTTCGGCAGGCCGATGAAAATGATGGTGGGCACGTTCCCAGTATCCCGATTTTAGTCCGCCCCGGCCATTGGCCTGAAGCTGATAGAATTGTAGGCTTGGGCCTACAGAACCGGCCGGGCCCTCCGTCGGGCCCGGTGGCGCCGGGACGCCGAAACGGCATCCCGGTCGCAACGGGAGGCGCCCTCTCCGGGCCGGGCTAGAACTTCCAGGAGAGTTTGGCCTCGAACCCGCGCGGCACTTCCGTGAGCACGGGACTGACAATGACGGGGTATTCCTGGTGGCGGCGCCCGATCAGATTCTGGCCCCAGAGGCCCAGCTCCAACGCGTCGGTGGGCCGCCAGACCAGACCGAGGTCCGCCCGCGTGTATGCCGGCACCCGCACCCGGCTCGGACCGGCCTGCGGTTTCACCGCGCCGACGTAATACGCCGCGCCATTCAGCTCCCAGTGACGGGGTAGATCGAGATAGGAACGGATTTGAAACTGGTGCTGGGGACTGTCGCTTTCGGCGGCGGCATTCGGAAGCAGCCGCATGTTCAGCCAGGTATAGCTGCCGACCCAGCGCCACGACGTCGTGGGTTGCCATTGCACGGACAATTCCGCGCCATGGACCCTCCCGGTTTGGGCGTTCTGCTGGGTCGAGGGAATCAGCAGATGGGCCGGACTGGGGCTGGTCTCAAACCTCGCGGGGTCGTCGACGACCGAGATTAGATGATCGTAGTCCTGCCGGAACGCCGTGAGGTCCAGCGACAATTGCGGCAGCGGCTCGGCCCGCCAGCCGAGTTCGTAGGCCGTCAGGTTTTCCGCCTCGATCTGGGGATTGCCAAATTGCGAGACGAGAATGGCCGGACCCGTCGGTGCGGGCTGGAAGGCGGCCACATTCAACCGTGCATTGCGTTCGAACAGGGACGGCGTCCGGGAGGCCCGCGACACCGCGGCCCAGACCGTTTGTTTCGGCGCGGGGTTCCACCTCAACCGCGCATTCGGCAGGAGCGTCCCGCCGTTCAGGTTGTTATGCTCGAATTTTGAGCCGACGGTGAAAGTGAGCCGGTCGGGCGCGAGGACGATTTCGTCCTGGGCGAAGAAATTGAAAAGCTGCAGGCCCGCCTTCGGCGGGGTCCACACCACGATGTCCGTGGTCACGCTTTCCGTCCCGGTGTCCCGGTAACCGGCGCCCAGAACCAGTTCGTGCCGTCCGGCCAAGGTGCGCCGGTACTGCAGATCAAGGTCGAAGGCATCGCGATACTCCGTGCTTTCACCGTAGGCGTGGGCGACATGGTCGTAGTAGGCCTGCACCGTCAGCATCGCGTCGCCCTCGAACCCGTGGGTCCAGCGGCCCAGCAGATTGCTGCCGCGGTTGAGGCCGTCGTGCGTGCTGGGCGTGACGGCCGCCGGTGCGAGCGTCAGCAACCCGACGCGCTCTTCCGCGCGGCCGCGGTAGGCGTCGCCCTGGATCGTGACGGTGTTGACCGGGGAGGGAAACCAGTCCGTGCGGAATCCTACCTGAAGCGAATGCCAGTCATCCGGTGCCGGCTTGCCGGTGGGATCGACCAGGCCGTCGCGGTTGAAATATTTCGCATACACCCGGTAGTAGAGATCGGGAGCGGGCTGGCCGCCGTAACGCACGGTGACCGAAGGCCGGTCTTCCGTGCCGGCACCCAAGGAAATCATCCCGCCCTGGGTGTCTTTCGCGCTTTTCGTCGTGAGATTGATGACGCCGTTGACCGCGTTGGCGCCCCACAGGGTGGCGCCGGGGCCGCGGATGACCTCGATCCGTTCGACGTCTTCCATCGGCAGATCCTGGACATTCCAAGGCACGCTCGCGCCCGCGGGCGAATAAACGGTGCGTCCGTCGACCAGCACGAGCAGCATGCGGGCGTACTGGCTGTTGAAGCCGCGCGAGCTGATCGCCCACCCGTTGCCCGTGATGCGGGCCACGTCCAGCCCGGGAACCAGCCGCAGCGCTTCGGGAAAGCTGGTGATTCCCAGCCGGCGGATGTCCTCCGCGCTAATCACCGAGATGGCCGCGGCCGAGTCGCTGAGCTTCGTCTCCTTTTTGGAGACGGAGGTCACGGGAATGTTCATCAGCTGCTCGATGGTCAGATCGGCGAGGGCGACGGCGGCCCGCACCGCGGCCGGGTTCCCGCAGGCGAGGACGCCGGCGAGGAACGACGCGACGGCGCATCGGGTCCAGACCGGCGGCACCGGAAACTGCCGGATCACGGAATTCGGGGTTCGACGGATGGGGTGGGGACGGGATGGCGATTTCATGGCTGATTTTTTGCGGATGAGATTGAGAGCTGCGATCGCGGGGCGGCTACGACGTCCACTCGAACGGCGTGGCTTCCTCGATTTCCTCGATGGTGGTGAGCCCCAGCAGGACCTTCTTGAGGCCGTCGTAGCGGAGGGAATGGTAGCCCGATTGCGCGGCGGCCTTCGCCACCTCCTGCACGCTGCGGCGCTCCGCCACGAGCGTGCGGATCTCGTCGGTGATCGTCACGAGCTCGTGGAAGGCGACCCGGCCCCGGTAGCCGGTGCCGCGGCAGGCGACGCAGCCGCGGCCGCGATAGAACGGAGCGGTCACGGATTCCGGGTCGTAGAAATAGCGGCTCAGCACCTCGAAGCTCGGCTGGTAGGCTTCCTTGCATTCCGTGCAGATGCGCGCGGCCAGCCGCTGGCCGAGCACGCCGATCACCGATGGGGCGACCATGCAGGGATCGACGCCGAGCTCCATCAGGCGGGTGACCGCCTGCGGCGCCGTGTTCGTGTGCAGCGTGGCAAAGACGATGTGTCCGGTCAGCGCGGCTTCGGTGGCGATCTGGGCGGTCTCGAGGTCGCGGATCTCGCCGACGAGGATCACGTCCGGGTCCTGCCGCAGCAGCGAGCGCAGCACCTTGGCGAAACTGAGATCGATCGGCGCGGAGACCTGGGTCTGCGTGGCATCCGCCAGCTCGATTTCGACGGGATCCTCGATGGTCGCGATGTTGATCTCGGGGGAATTGATCTCCTGCAGGGCCGCATAGAGCGTCGTGGTCTTGCCGGAACCGGTGGGACCGGTGACGAACACCACGCCGTTGGGATTGTGGATGATGCGCCGGAACTGCTGCAGGATGCTTTGCGACATCATCATGCCGTCGAGCGTCACCGTGGAGGTGCGGCTTGCCAGGGGCAGGACCCGCACCACGGCCTTTTCGCCGCGGTGGGAAGGCACCGTCGAGAGACGGAAGCTGGCGGACTCGGCCCCGATCGGGAGGGAGAAGCGTCCGTCCTGCGGGAAACGCGACTCGGCGATGTTGAGCCCGCCGAGGATCTTCAGCCGGCTCAGAATGGCCCGATGGAGCGGCCGCGAATAGGTGAGCACGGAGCGAAGTTTGCCATCCACGCGGAACCGGAGCCGGCACTCGGTCTCCCGCGGCTCGAAGTGCAGGTCGGAGGCCCGCTCGCGGATCGCATGATAGATGATTTCGTCCAGCACCTGGACGAGGCCCTTGCTTTTGGCCAGGACGTCGAGCGACTCGACCGTGGCCTCGCCGCCGCGGAGAAAAACCCCGGACTGCTCGATGCTGGCGAGATTCTCCTCGAGGGTCTTGCCGGTGGAGTAGTGGATCGAAATGGCGGCCACGATCTCCCGTTCCAAGGCAAAGACCGGGCTGATTTTCTTCTGGGTGATATGGGCGAGACGCCGGAGCAGATCCTGGTCGTCCGGCGCGGCCATCGCCACCGTCAGCACGTCGGCGAGCAGATAAAGGCCGATGACCCTGGCTTTCGTCGCGACCTCGGCGGGAATGCACGCGACGGCGTCGTCGGACACCACCGACGTGAGGGGATCGACATACGAGACGCCCACCGCCGTGGCCCAGCAGCTGCAGGCCACGTGCTTGGGGGCCAGTTTGGTGTCGATGACGGCATCGAGCAGGGCGGTGCCTCCGGCCGCCTCCGCCGCCAGTTTGGCGAGCGCCTCGGCGCCGTCGAAGTGCGGCCGCTCCTGCAGCAGCCGGACAAAACGCTCAGGAAGTGGGTTTGGCACGGGCTCCTTTCCGGGCGCTGAACGCCTTGGCGATGTCGGTCTGGCTGAGGTGCTCGGAGCTGATGGCGCCGACGCTGCGGTCCATTTCCAGCTCACGGGCCAGCTCGGCGTACCAGTATTTCACCTCGGTCATCGTCGGCCGGGTGAGGGGAGGGGAGGCGGGATGGGGATTCATGGGGCGACAACGGGATCGAAGTTTTCCGCGATGATGGCGGCGACGGTCCGGGCGATTTCATCCTTCGGAGTGTCCTTGCGGACGTAGCCCGCGGCGCCGAGTTCGACGGCCGTCTCGACGTTTTGGCGGGTGACGAGCGACGTCAGCATGACCACGGTGGATTCCGGGTCGGCGGCCCGCAGCCGGCGCAGCGTTTCCATGCCGTCCATCACGGGCATGCTCACGTCGAGCAGCACGAGACCGGGCCGCTCGCGTTCGTAGGCGGCGAGGCCCTCCTGGCCGTTGGCGGCCTCGATGATCCGGTATTTTCCGAGCTGTTGCAGGACCAGACGGACGAAGAGACGCACGTGGCTCTCATCGTCGATCAGGAGAATGGTGTCGTTGAATTTCATGGGCAGGGCAGGGTGACGCGGAATTCGCAGCCCCGTTCGGGGAGATTGACGGCCTCGATCGTGCCCTGGTGGGCGTCGACGATCTTGCGGCAGATCGCGAGTCCCAGGCCGGTGCTGCTTTCTCCGGCGGTGGGCTGGGCCGAGAGCCGGCCGAAGTCGGTGAAGAGCTTGTGCCGTTCGCCCTCCGGGACGCCGGGTCCGAGGTCGCGGACCGAAAATCCCGCCCGGGTCTTGCTGGAGAAGACGGCGACGTTGATGACGGAACCGCGCGGGGAATACTTCACCGCGTTGCTCAGCAGATTATCGACCACCTGGCGGAGTTTTTCGGCGTCCGCTTCAATTTCCACCTCGCCCGAGTCCGTCACCTCGATGTGCGAGGCCTTGCGGGTGGCATCGATGTTCTGGAGTTTCGCGCTGTCGCGGACGAGGGACCCCAGCAGGCATTTCCGGCGCGTGAGTTTCACGACCCCCGCCTCGATCGTGGTCACATCCAGCAGCTCGTTCACCATGCGCAGCATCGTCTCACTGGCGCTGTGGATGGTGTCGGCGAGCTCGAGCTGGGACGGATTGAGCGGCGCGGCCCGGTCCTCGCGGAGGAATTCCGACAGCGCCCGGATGGCGGTCAGCGGATTGCGGAGGTCGTGGGCGGCCATGCCGAGGAAGCGGTTCTTCGCGGCGTTGGCGGCGCTGAGCTGCGCCACGAGCTGCTTCTGCTGGATGGCGAACAGCTGATTCTGGAGATGGGTGCGGACCCGGGCGATCACCTCGCGGGAGCGGTACGGCTTCGGAAGATAGTCGGTGCCGCCCGCCTCGAAGCCCGCCACGATGTCGTCCGCCGTGTCGAGGGCGGTCACGAAAATCACCGGGGGGCAGGCATTGCCATACTCGCGCTTGAATTCCCGGCAGGTGGCAAAGCCGTCGATGCCGGGCATCAGAACATCGAGGAGAATCAGATGGCACGGTGCGGCGCGGAACAACTCCAGCGCCTCCTCGCCGGAAGCGGCGGGGGTGACGGCGTAACCTTCCCCTTCCAGAATCCGGCCGAGGATCCGGAGGTTGAGGCGTTCGTCGTCGACGATCAGAACCCGGAGCTTTTCCGCGCTGACGGTCGCGACCGGCAGCGGGCCCGCCTCGGTCGGGGCGGTCCGTGGGGCCGCGGGCGTGACATCGGGCGATTCCGGGCCGCGCGTCAGGGCGAGGACCGGAAGCAGTGAATGGATGGCGTCGGCGGTCACGGGGGGAAGGGATGAAAAATTCGGTCGGAAGGATCCGGGTTGTCCGCGGGCATCAATCGATGCGGAGGAGCGCTGTTTTCATGGCCGCAGTATTCCTGATTTTGGCCGGCCGCGCCATTGGCCTGCGGCTGATCGTGTTGTAGGACGGGGCCTACGGGAGCATCGGTGCGTCGTTCTCGTTCTCGTTCTCGTTCTCGTTCTCGTTCTCGTTCTCGTTCTCGTTCTCGAAGGAGGTCGCGCCGGATATCTGAGAATGAGAAAGAGTACGAGAAAGAGAACGATGCTACCGGAGATATCCCTTGCTCAGACCGGCGACGGTGGCGCGGTCCGCCGCTGTTTGCAGATCGAACCAGGCGGTGGGCACCCAGGGCAGGCCGCTGGCGCCGGGCGACACCGCGGCGTCGAGGTGAAAAGCCAGCTTGTTGGGGGACGAAATGGATTTCGCGACGAACGCGCCGATCATCAGGGCGTTGGTGCCTCCGCTGCAGGTGAGGGCGGCGTTGGGCGCATAGACGCAGGCGTTGAGCTGGCCGCTGCCGCCGATGGTGCAGTTGGAGGTCGTGCTGGTGAAGATCTGCAGCGCCCCGGCCCAGTTGGCGGTGTTGTTCAGGCCGTTGCTCCCGGCGCTGATGGCGCCGTCGATGTAGATGAAGCAGCTCGCACCGGTCGACACGACGATTCCGGTGGTGAGCGTGGTGACGGCATTGCCGACGAGCGTGACCTTTTTTCCCGCGGTGATGGTGGTGTTTTTCAACACGGCGTTGCCGAAGAAATAATAATACCGGCCGTCGGCCGCCGGACTGTCACCCGCGCGGGGCAGCGTCGCGGGCACGGTCTTGGCGAGATTGTAGCTGACGCTGACGCCGGCCGCGGTGGGATAGGCCGGCAGGGAATAGGAGCCCGCATACGTGTTGGTGATGGTGCCGGTGACCCGGCTGGCAGCGGGCGGAACGATGCCCGCGGCCAGCGCGAGATTCCCGGAGATGAGGCTGTTCGAACTCAGGGTGACCGTGCCCGCGGCGACGCCGATCGTGGCATTCGGTTGCGCAATGCCGGCAGAATAGGCCAGCCAGGGGCCGGCGGGATTGTCCGAAGGATTGGAGTCAAAACTGTCGGCGGTCGTCTGTCCGGCCCACGAAAGGCCGTTGAGCGCGATGATCCCGACCGGGGCCTGGCCGGTGGCGCGCAATTTGATCCGCAGGGTCTTGACCACGGGGGCGCTGCCGTCGAAGGGGCCGATCGCGGCCTGTGCGAACACCACGGGCGCGGCGGCAGCCCCGGTGTAGTTGGTGACATAGACCTTGACCGTGCCGATGGCGTTCTGGTCGCAGTTGAAGGTCGGGAGCGTCCGGGAGGCATCCGCGCCGGAGATGGTCCAGCCGGTCCAGGCGGTCGTCAGGGACTGGCCCGCGTTGACCTGGCGGAAACTGTAGAGCGCTTCCTCCAAGCCGGCCTCGGCCAGCGCCTCGGCGTTCTTCAGAAACAGGGCGCGCTGGGCAAACACGAGCGTGCGGTTGCTCAGACGCAGGTAACCGACCATCCCGGCGCCGATGGCGAAGGCCAGCAGCATGGCGGGAAAG
>JADMIO011667617.1_pt1 | contig 11663 bp, 7 predicted proteins | sample 8958161 | NCBI WGS metagenome assembly JADMIO01 (sample SAMN16585339, study PRJNA669376) | soil metagenome | isolation source: Crop rotation soil | place: USA: Cullars Rotation, Alabama | collected 2011
GCGACTTCAAGTCACGTGAATTCCAAGCTTCGGATCCCACTGTGCTGGAAAGCAGCAGCCCTCTCGCCCACCTGGAGGCCGGGAACGAGAAGACGGACCGCCGGCACGACCGGCGCGAGCTGACGGCCGACGAGTTGCGGGCGGTGCTGATGACGGCACGGGCCAGCGGAAAGGCGTTCTCTGGGATGGCCGGCGAGGTCCGGTTCATGCTGTACGCCACCGCCTGCGGCACCGGTTTCCGGGCATCCTCCCTGGCCGCCCTGACGCCCGAACACTTCTCACTCGACGCCGATCCGCCGACGGTCACCCTCCCGGTCCGGGCCGACAAGGCGCGCAAGGGCAAGGTGCAGCCGCTCCCGGCCGATGTGGCGGGCCTGCTGCGGCCCTGGATCGCGTCGAGGCCGGCCGGCACCCCGCTCTGGCCTGGCGGGTGGGCCGACCGCCCGGCCGACGTCATCCGCCGGGACCTGGAGGCGGCCGGCATCCCGTACGTCGTCGAGGGGCCCGACGGCCCGCTGTTCGCGGACTTCCACGCCCTGCGCCACACCTACCTCACCCTCCTCGGCAAGGGCGGGGTGGACCTGCGCACCGCCCAGGAACTGGCCGGCCACTCGACGCCGACCCTCACCGCCCGCTACTCGCACCGCCGGCTCGACGACCTGGTCGAGGCGGTGAAGAAGTTGCCCGCTTTTCTGCCGCCCCCGAATGCGGACTCGCCAGGTAGCAGTATCGCTTACACGGCGCTTACACAGGCGGCTGACAGCGGATGCGGGCCGGTGAGGGCGGATGACGAAACCGGAGCCGGGAACTCCCTCCCGGTCGCAGGTTCACAACCGGAGGCCGGGAAAGGAGTTGACGGCGATTGCGGAGGGATGAGGGCGGATGAGGAGACTACCCCCGGCGTGACTCGAACACGCGACCGGCCGCTTAGAAGGCGGCTGCTCTATCCATCTGAGCTACGGGGGCCTGCCCTCACTCTACCGCCCGCCCCGCCGCCCAGCAACGCCCCTCATTTCCCCTCCAGCACCCACACCGGGTGCTCCGGCGGCGTCCCCTCCACCAGGTACCGCACCGCCCGGTACAGCAGCACCAGCGCCGGCCCGTCGTCCGCCTGCGCCCGCCACGCCCCCAGCAGCCGGGCCGCCTCCCGGTACGCCTTCGCCTCGAAGTGCTGCAACCCCGCCTCGTAGTGCTCCTTCGCCCCCTGCCAGTTCGTCTCCGTCGAGAGCAGCTCGTACAGGTCCACCGGCTTCTCGATGTTCACCACCTTCACCCGCCCGATGCGCCGGGCGCACACCTGCTCCCCGGCCAGCTCCTTCGTCGATCCCGTGATCAGCAGCTGGCACTTCAGGTGCTTCGTCGCCCCCTCCACCCGGCTGGCCAGGTTGACCGTGTTTCCCCGCGCCCCGTACTTGAACTTGAACTGCGACCCGACGTTGCCCACCACCGCCTCGCCCGAGTTGATGCCGATCCCCAGGTCCATCTTCTGGCCCAGCTCCGGCGACCACCGCTCGTTCAACGCCGGCAGCCCGGCCAGCATGGACAGGGCCGCCCGGCACGCCCGCGCCGCGTGGTCGGGCTGCACGTCCGGCGCCCCCCACAGGGCCATCAGCCCGTCCCCCACGTAGTCCACCAGCACACCGCCCTGCTCCAGGACGCACTTCGACAGCAGGTCCAGCACCGCCTTGCACCACTCCACCGTCCGGTCCGGCGGCAGGCGCTCGCTGATCCGGCTGAAGCCGCGGATGTCGCAGAACAGCACCGACACGTCGCACTTGCGCCCGTCCAGCCAGTCGGGGTGCCGCGCCAGCTGGTCGGCCAGCTCGGGGGTGAAGAACTGCTCGAACTGCACGCGCGCCGCCAGGGCGGCCTTCTCCTGCTCCAGGCGCGCCAGCCCGGCCGCCACCCCCCGCGCCAGCAGCTCCACCAGCAGCGCCTCCAGCTCCGTGATCGGCCCGGCCATTCCCGGCACCATGCCGGAGCGCCGGTCCCCGTACACGGCCCCGATCACGTCCCCCTTCCCGTTCAGGATCGGCGCCGCCACCACCGCCTCCATGCCGGCCAGGCTGGCCATCGGCCCGCCCGTCGCGCCGGGCACCTCCCAGAACGTCCGCCGCTCCTTCAACAGCTGGTTCAGCACGCGCCGGCTCGGCTCGCGCACCAGCTCATCCGCCGGGACCTGCCCCCGGCTGCTCCCCGCCGGGCCGCGCAACTTCGGGGCCGTCCGCACGGATTCCGCCTTCCACTCCCCCTCGACCAGCAGCAGCACCCGGCCGCTGTCCAGGTCCACCAGGTCCACGACGGCCTGGGCCGCCCGCTCGAAGAAGTCGGCCGACCCGGCCGCCGCCTGCAGCACGTCCATCACCGTCTGCATCCACTGCACCGCCTCCTTCGGGTCCAGCCCCTCCCCGGCCTGTTGCTTGTGCAGCGACGGGAACTTCGACGACGGCGCCGCCCCCACCGGGCGCGGCGGCGCCGTCGTCCCCTTCAGGCTCTGCAACAGCCCCGACGGCTGCACCGCCGTTATGCGGATCGTCTTGGTGCCCAGGAGCATGACCAGCGGCAGGGGCACCTCGGCCGTCTGCTGCCCCGGCAGGTCGGGCCGGTCGAGGAACTTGATCGGCGTCTCCTTGGTGCCGTTGCGCAGGCGCACCTTCGTGTCGGACATCGGCTCCATGAAGGCGTGGTGCCTGCCGATGGCGTTCTCCGACCCGGCGGCGATGATCAGGCGCCACTGCCCGCCGGCCAGCTTCTTGGTGAACGGGCCCTTCTCGCCGTGGTCCTGACGGCCCAGCTCGAGCGGGCCCTCGAACTCGTCGGTGAACTTCAGCTCGCGGTTCTCGTACACCTTCACTTGCAGCATCGTCATGGGAGCGACACCTTTCGGTCTCCGCCGTCGGCAGCGGGGCGGGTAGGCCGTTGCGCGGTTTTATCGTAGCCCATTCGGCGGATGACGGATAGTTCTTCTGCGCGCCCTTCCGGCGGAAGCGGCGGCGACCGCCTCGTGCGCGTTCCTCGATTAGACAGGCCCCCTCTGTCCGCAGTAAGATGGGAGGAGGCGACGACCGTGGCCGCCCGGATCGGCCTCGCCGGGGTCGCTCCCGGTTTCAGGGTATCCCTGTTGTGGGTGTCCCATGTCCGCCCCAGAAAAGCCGCCCGAACCGCCCACCGGCCGCGACACCCCTGCCCCGACCGGCGGGCGCGGCACGAAGCCGGACCTCGACCGGCCCTCCTCCTCCACTGTCGCCGACAGCCAGCGCACCTGCACCTGGGTGAATGGCGAGGCGGCCGCCGCGCCGGCGCCCGCCGCCGCGCCACCGCTGCCGCAGATCCCCGGGTATGAGGTCCTGTCGGAGCTGGGCCGCGGCGGCATGGGCGTCGTCTACGCTGCCCGGCAGACGGCCCTGAACCGGGTCGTCGCCCTGAAGATGATCCGCGCCGGCACCGACGCCAGCGCCGAAGAGCTGGCCCGGTTCCGCGTCGAGGCGCAGGCGGTGGCCCGCCTGAGTCACCCGAACATCGTGCAGATCCACGAGGTCGGCGAGCACGAGCAGCGCCCCTTCTTCTCGCTGGAGTTCTGCACCGGCGGCACCCTGGCCGCCCATCTGAGGCAGGCTTCGCCCGCGCCGCGCCAGGCGGCCGAGCTGATCGAGACGCTGGCCCGCGCCGTGCAGCACGCCCACGTGGCGGGCATCGTGCATCGGGACCTGAAGCCGGCCAACATCCTGCTGCAAATGCCCAATGACCAATGCCCAATGACCAATCAAGAGCCGGAGCGCCAGGGCAGGCGAGAACCCTCTGGCGGGGGCCCTCTGGTCATTGGTCATTCGTCATTGGGCATTCCGAAGATTACTGACTTCGGCCTCGCCAAGCAGCTCGACGCCGACGCCGACTGGACCCGCAGCGGCGCCATCATGGGCACCCCCGCCTACATGGCCCCCGAGCAGGCCGGCGGGGCGCAGACGGTCGGGCCCCTCGCCGACGTCTATGCCCTCGGCGCCATCCTCTACGAATGCCTGACCGGCCGGCCCCCCTTCACCGGCACCGGCGCCCTCGACATCGTCGACCGCGTCCGCCGCGACGACCCCGTGCCGCCACGCCGCCTGCAGCCGAGGTCGCCGCGCGACCTGGAGACCATCTGCCTCAAATGCCTCCAGAAGGACCCGCTACGCCGCTACCAGAGCGCCCTGGAGGTGGCCCAGGACCTGCGCCGCTTCCTCGACCACGAGCCGATCCACGCCCGGCCGGCCGGGGTCGCGGAGAAGACGGTCAAGTGGCTGCGGCGCCGGCCGACCCCGGTGCTGGCGTCCGCCCTGGTGCTGCTCGCCGTCGCCGCGGTGGCCGGGGGCGCCTGGCTGTGGCAGCAACTGACGGAGGCCGACGCCCGCGCCCGCGCCGAGCGCGAGGCCAACCTCGTGACCACCGCCTATTACGCCAACCTGACACGCCGCCGCGGCGAGCCCGAGGGCGTCGGCCCCCTCACCGAGGACGAGGCATACCGCCGGCAGCCGGGCTATCGCTTCCACCAGCGCGGCGGCACGGTCGAGCGCGTCGATATCCTCAACGCCCACCTCGTCTACGAGGACCGCACCTCACTCCCCTCCCTGCTCGGCTTCCCGCGGTCGCAGAACATCGACTTCCCGATCGACTCGTCGCTCTACTACACGCGCGACGAGCAGGGCCGGGTGGCCCAGGAGGAGGCGCGCGACGCCTGGGGGCAGATCAACTGGACCCTCTCCTATTCCGAGGACGGCACCGCCTACTTCGCCGACCGGCGCACGTCGCCCAGCCGCCGCGAGGTCACGCGCCGGGTCCACGTGCGCTTCACCTGGGACGCCGCCGGCTTCCCCTCGGAGATCCGCTACCTCGATGAACAGGGCCGGCCGCAGCCCACCGACCAGGGCGTCCACGGGGTGCGCCTCGAGCAGGACCGGGGACTGATCACCCGCCTGACTGCCCTCGACGCCCGCGACCGGCCCACGCGCAACGGTGAATTCCCCGCCGTCTGGACGCAGCGCTACGACGACCGGGGCGACCCCGCCGAGGACGCCCACTTCACCGGCTCCGGCAAGCCAGCCACCTACCTCGGCTACCACCGCCGCACCCGGCGCCTGACCGACGAGGGCGCCGTCGAAGAGGTGCATTACGACGCCGCCGGCCGGGGCATCGTCACCCACGCTGGCTACCACCGCGTCACTCTCCGCGTGGCCGAGTGGGGCACCGAGGCCGAGTGTGCCTTCTTCGACGTCGCCGGCCGGCCGATGGTCGGCCGCCAGGGCTTCCACCGCTTCCTCGCCCGCTTCGACGAGCGCGGCCACGAGGTCGAGATGCGCTACTTCGCCCCCGACGGCCAGCCGGCGCGGCACGACGACTACGGCGGCACCCGCCGCACCGCCTCGTTCGACGACCGCGGCACGCCGCTGGAACGCGCCTACTGGATCAGTGACGGCCGCGGCGGCTACCTCCTCCGGCTGCGCGAGAACGCCGCCGGCAGCCGGCTCGAGGAGGCGTTCTTCGACGCCGCCGGCCGGCCCACCCTGTACGCCGAGTCCGGCGCCCACCGCTGGACGGCGAGGTACAACGACGCCGGCCGCCGCACCGAACTGGCCTGGTTCGGACTGGACGGCGCACCCGTCCTGCACCGCAAGTACCGCAACCACCGCTGGACCGTCAGCTATGACGCGCGCGGCCACGAACTGGAGGGGGCCAACTTCGGCATCTACGGCGAGCCGGTGTTACACCTGGAGGGGATGCACCGCTGGCACGCCAGCTACGACCGGTTCGGCAACAAGACGGAGATGGCCTACTTCGGCACCGACGGCCGGCCGATCGTCCCCCACCAGCCCGGGTACGCCCGGCAGGCGTGGACCTTCGACCCCAGCGGCAGGCCGACCGGGACGGCGACCTGGCTCCTGGACGGCAAGGGCGAGTACGCCCTGCGGCTACGCCAGGACGGTGCCGGCCGCGTGCTGGAGGAGGGGCTGTTCGACGACCGCGGCCGGCCGACGACCGACCCGGCGGGCGGGTATCACCGCTGGAAGAACGGCTGGAACGCCCAGGGCCAGCTCGCCGAGCAGGCGTACTTCGGGTTCGGCGGCGAGCCGGTCGTGAGCCGGGACTCCGGTAACCACCGCTGGACGGCCAAATTCGACGCCCGCGGCAACATGATCGAGGGGGCCAACTTCGGCGTAAAGGGCGAGCCGGTGCTGCACCGCGACGGGATGCACCGCTGGGAGGCGAAGTACGACGGGCGCGGCAACCGGACTGCGTTTGCCGCCTTCGGCACCGGCGGCGAGCCCATCCTGTCCACCTCCCGCAGCCACCGCTGGACGAAGCGCTTCGACGACCGCGGCCGCCTGATCGACGAGCGCCACTCCGGCACCGACGACAAGCCGATCGTGTGCAAGCAGGGCTTCGCCCGCCGCACGCACACCTACGCCGGGGACCGGCTGGTGGAGAGGGTGCAGTGGGTGCTGGACGAGAAGGGGGCGTACGCCCTGTCGCGGCGCGAGACGGGCCAGGGGAAGATGCTGGAGCGGCGCTATTACACGGCGGCGGGTGGGCCGGGGGCGGACCCGACGTCGGGCGCGCACCGGGTGACGCAGGCGGTGGACGAGCGCGGCAACGTGACGGAGCAGGCCCACTTCAATTTCGACGGGCTGCCCGTGCTGCACGCCGCGGTGAAGACGCACAGGCGGACGCTGCGCTACGACGACCGCAACCTGGTCGTGCAGGTGGCCCACTTCGACACGGCCGGCAAGCCGATGGTCATGCCGGCGGCGGGCAGCCACAGCTGGACGTACCGCTACGACGAGCGGGGCAACAAGGTCGAGCAGGAGTACTTCGGCGTGTCGGGGGAGTCGGTGAACAACCGGTTCGGCTACCACCGGGTGACTATTCGTTACGACGAGGCCGGTAAGGAAGTGGGGCGCGTCCACACGGACGTCAAGGGGGAGAGGGTGGAGCCGCGGGCGGTGGGGCCGGAGGCGTGAGGCCGGAACCGGCCGGGCCGGTGCTGAAAGGAACCGGGGCCGCTGGTCGTCCCAGCGGCCCCGGCCTTTGCATTACTTCAACTCGACCGACCAGTAGGCGTTGTCGAGGAAGCTCTTCCAAGACTGGTACTTGCGGTTGGTGAGCTTGAGGTTGAGCATCGGGCTGCGCTTCGGCTTCTCCGGCTTGCGCACCAGGTGCATGCCGGCCTCCTTGGGGGTGCGGCCGCCCTTGCGGACGTTGCAGGCGACGCAGGCGCAGACGATGTTCTCCCAGGTGCTGCCGCCGCCCTGGCTGCGGGGGACGACGTGGTCCAGGCTCAGCTCGCTGGTGGGGAACTTCTTCCCGCAGTACTGGCACTGGTTGTTGTCGCGGGCGAAGATGTTGCGGCGGTTGAACTTGACCGTCTGCTTGGGCAGACGGTCGTAGTCCATGAGGCGGATGACGCGGGGCACCTGGATCTCGTAGGCGACGGTGCGGACCCAGTCGTCGTCCTCCTGGCGGAAGTTGCGGGACCGGTACTCGCTCAGCTCGCGCCAGCTGGCAAAGTCGTAGGTCGCGAACTGCCCGTCCTCCAGTGCCACCACCTCGGCCAGGTCCTTGCACAACAGGCAGAAGGCCCGGCGCACCGAGATGATGTGGATCGCCATGAAGAGCTTGTTCAGGACCAAGACACTGGCGTCCAGGGCAGAGTGGGGACTCGAGTTCATGCAACTCCCTTTCTCCGAGTGACGCGCCAGGCCGACCACGCGAACGGCTGTCGCCAGCGGTCTACGCCTTTAGGAGGCGCCGCGGGGGAGGCGGGTTCAGGTTTTACATATACTATCAATCTCATGTCCGCGCACGCAAGAACGCGGACGCGCAACTACGCCCTGTCCCGAAGAAGATTCGTGGTGGGTCCAGTGTCCTCGGCACGTAACGAACGAACGAACCCGTCGGACCAGCGCAACGACGCCCCCCGCTCGGACGCCGCGGCCGAGGCCGCCCTGGGCCGCGGCCTGCTGGCCCGCGGGCTGGTAACCGGCGAGGAGCTGAAGGGGGTCCTGTCGTCGGCCCGCGGGGTGGACGGGCCGCCCGGCCCCGACGGGCTGATCAACCGCCTGGTCGCCGCCGGCGCCCTGACCAACTCGCAGGGCCAGCGGGCCCTGGCCGAGCTGGCGCAGGGGCAGGGCCAGCCGATCCCCGGCTACAACCTGATGGAGAAGCTCGGGCAGGGGGCCATGGGCGTCGTCTACAAGGCGCGCCAGCTCAGCCTCGACCGCCTCGTCGCCGTCAAGGTGCTGCACCCCAAGCTGGCCACCAAGCCGCACCTGCTGGCCAAGCTGGAGCAGGAGGCCCACCTGGCCGCCCGCCTCAGCCACAACAACGTCATCCAGGCCATCGACGTCGGGTCCGCCGGCGGCATCCACTACTTCGTCATGGAACTGGTCGAGGGCCGCACCATCCGCCAGGACCTGGACGACGGCAAGGTCTATGAGGAGAAGGAGGCCGTCGACATCGTCCTCCAGGTGGCCCAGGCCCTGGCCCACGCCCACCGCCGCGGCCTCATCCACCGCGACGTCAAGCCGGCCAACATCGTCCTGACGACCGACGGCGTGGCCAAGTTAGCCGACCTGGGGCTGGCGCGGACGGCCGACGACAGCGGGGCGGCGCGGGGGGAGCAGGGGCTGGTGATCGGCACCCCCTTCTACATCTCGCCGGAGCAGGTCGAGGGGCGCACGGACATCGACGGCCGCGCCGACCTGTACGCCCTGGGGGCAACGCTGTACCACATGGTGACGGGCCAGCCGCCCTTCCCGGGCAAGCGGGTGGACGCCGTCCTTCGTGCCCACCTCGAAGACGAGGTGACGCCGCCGGACCACATCAACCACGACCTGTCCCACGGGCTGGGCGAGGTGGTGGAGATCCTGCTGGCCAAGGACCGGCAGCAGCGCTACCAGAACGCCGACGACCTGATCATCGACCTGGAGTGCCTGCTGGCCGGGGAGGCGCCGAAGTTGGCGCGCAAGAAGATCGAGGCCGGCACCCTGGCCGAGCTGGCCGAGGGGGAGGAGGACGAGGAGGGGCCGGTCACCGTGGTCGAGCAGGAGGGCCCGGCGCACGCCTGGGTGTGGATCGCCATCCTCGGCGGGCTGTTCGGTCTGAGCGCCCTGCTCAACCTCATCCTGATCCTGCGGCGGCGCTGAACGTCAGGCCCTCGGCGATTCGAGGATGGCGCGGTAGAAGGCGGGCACCCCCGCCCAGGCTTCCTGGTGCGTGCGTTCGAGCGGGACGTTGACGTAGTTGTCCGCCGCGAGGAACAGGGGCATGTCGGGCAGCGTGTCGCCGACCGCAACCGGCTCGACGTAGGCGCGCTTCACCAGGCCGGCGGAATAAGCGGCGAGCGTGAGGGGTTTATCGGTTGGAGGGGAGAAGCGCTCGCCGGTCAGCTCCTCCCAGACCGTCGCGTGAACCCCGCGCGGGTCGCGCGGGCCGGGCGGGAGGAGGTCGATCAGCAGGAGATGGATCTTCCGGGACAGGGCCGCGAGGCTCTTGTCGAGGAACGTCCGGAAGGGGTGGGCGCTGGCCTTGTTGCCCGGCGAGACGACCTCGATGAGGGCGACGATGCGGTGCTCGCTACTGTGGCGGATGACCAGGGTGCGCTGGGCCTGGGTGTACGCCTCGGCCTCGGCCTCGAACGTGAAGCGCACGCGCGGGGGACAGACGGCGACGGCGACGGCCGACGGGCCGCCGGCCGAGACGGTGGGTTCGGTCGCGCTACCGTTACTCCCGGGCGTCGGGGGAGCCTGAAGCGCCAGCACGTCCGGGCCCAGGCCGCCGGCCATCTGCTCGGCGAGGGCATAGTAACCCGCCGGCAGCAGCCCCCGGTTCAGCGCCTGCCGCATCTCGGCGATCCACACGTGGTGGAAATCGTGGAAGATTCCGGCGTTCACCCGCGTCCAGTCGTGGATCGGCATGGCCCGCCCTCCTCAGGGCCGATCATACCATACCCCGCAGCCACCGCCCCAGCCGACTCAGCCCGCGCGGGCACCGCTCGGGCTCCCCCGTCAGGTCCAGCGTCCGCACCGCCAGCCGCACGTCCCCCACCGCCAGCTCCCGCACCCGGTCTCGCTTCCCCGGGTACACCAGCACCCCCCGCCCGACTCGCAGCGCAGTGCAGTAGGCCACCACCTGATAGGCGTCCGCCGCGATCACCCCCCCCGCCGGCAGGCGCTTCCACTTCACGTCCAGCACCAGCGCCGCCTGCCCGTCCCGCGCCACCGTCACGTCCGGCCGCATCTCCAGCCCCCCCGCCACCGTCTGCTGCGCCGCCACCGCCGCGCCCTTCACGTCCCGGAAGGCGGTCTCGACGCCGCCCGTGACGAAGCGCTCGAATAGCCGTTCCAGGTCGAGCAGGAAGGCGGGCGCCGATCCGGTCAGGAGCCCCTCGGCCAGGAGCTGGCACGTCTGGAGTAAGGGCGCATAGCCGTCCGGCACGCGCCCGGCGCTGGCCGCCGCGAGCAGGGCCGGCGTCAGGGGCTGCTGGCGCACGCCGGCAAAGCGGGTGACGGTCTGGCGCAGGGTGGTTTTCTCCGCCTCCTCCAGGCCGGCGACGGAGCCGAGGGCCAGCGCCAGGGTCAGGGGCAACTGGTTGCACGGCACGTCCACGCTCAGGTCGTCGTGCCGGCTGTGCAGCTGCTCGCGGCGCCGCTCGCGCAGCTGCGCCGGGACGTCGAGGCTGCCGTGCAGGTAGGTGCCCTGGACGGCGTGGGCGGCGTAGCCGCGGTGCAGCCCGGCGGCGGCGCGGTCGGCCATCTGGGCGGCTAGCCGGGCGGCCAGGTAGGCCAGGACAGCGTCGCCGGCCCCGGTGGGGGGCGGCAGGGGGGCGGACGGGTCGAGCAGGAAGAAGACGTTGCGGAGCGGGATTTTCGGTTGGATGAGGAGGCGCCGCGCCGGCGTGTCGATGACGCCGACGCGGTGCGTGGGGGTCAGGGCGTAGCGGTGGCGCGGGCCGGCGGGGACGAGGCGCAGGTGGGAGGCGTGGTGCCGGAGCAGGAAGGCGGCGTCGGCCGGGGGCAGGCGACAGCGGGTGGTGGTGCGTTCGGTGAGGGTCAGCGTGCGGAGGGGGGGCATGGCGGCGCCTGGCGGGGAACCCCTGCCGGCTTGCCCGGGAGGTGAACGAGTTCACCGGCTACCAGGGCGGGGGGTGCCAGGGCCCTTCCCCGACCCCTGCCGGCTTGCCCGGCAGGTGAAGGAGGTCGCGGGCCAGACGGTGTGCCGCGACCTCCCCGTCTCCTCGTCAGCCTGTGAACTGCTTCACCTGCCGGACGAGCCGGCAGGGGTCGAAGAAAACACATTCGTCATCCGTTTCTAGCCCTTGACCTCGTTCACCTGCCGGGCAAGCAGGCAGGGGTCCCTCACCGGTCACTTCCGCCGCGGCTCGACGATGCGCGCCCCCGGAAGGGCCTTCCGCAGCCGCTCCACCCCCGTCGCCGTCACCTTCGTGTCCTTCAGGTCGAGCGTCTTCAGCTTCTTAAGCCCCTCCAGGTGCGGCAGCCCCCGGTCCGTGATCGGGCACTCGTCCAGCTCCAGCACCTCCAGGTTCGTGAGCTTCCCCACCGTCGCCAGGTCCTCGCTGCTTTCCAGCACATTGGGATCCTAAGCTTAGAATTCCACGTGGACAAGTTGTCGCG
>JADMIO011124242.1_pt1 | contig 11659 bp, 8 predicted proteins | sample 8958161 | NCBI WGS metagenome assembly JADMIO01 (sample SAMN16585339, study PRJNA669376) | soil metagenome | isolation source: Crop rotation soil | place: USA: Cullars Rotation, Alabama | collected 2011
GCGAGCCTCATCGGCAGTAGTAATCGGTGTTTTGACGCCGCGATTTTCAAGTTCTACAGGTGGATTCTCGAATGCATGCTCGAGATTATATGATTCCAAATCCAGGCTAAAAGGCCCGCTAACATTAGCTGTTAACATAGGTTGTGCCTCATTGATAGGAGCAATCGGTAGCGATTAGAGCGACTTTGATTCGGGCGATTCGAGTTGGGTCGGGTTAAATCGGTCGGGTGAGTTTGAATGTACAACCGATTTGTGTCGAGATTGTGGCAATGATTAATAAAGCGTTTTCGCTCACCGAAACCGCTTGATGCACTTCAAAAACTCCTTAACGTCTTCGACGTGAAGCCGCTCAGTGCCTGGTGTTTGAGCAAGAAATGCTATGAATGAACCTTTCTTGCTTGCAGGTGTTACCACGCCAATCAGCTGACTGATTTTCAACTTAGACATCTGGGAGTGACCGATTGCATACGGCATTAATTGACCGCCTACAGGGAAGTGTCCTCGCCTACTCGGCGTAAAGCCTTTCATAAAGCCTGTCTTGTCGAGTCCAAAGGTCTCTCGATGACTTACATATGCATCCAAAAGGGCATCATCGCTCAGGTTAGTAAACTTGTGCTTTCTTGTAACCAGCGTGTAACTCACGCCCGTTTGAGTGTCCTCAATAGCTACTGATTTAAAATCGCCTACATCAAGGCACATCAGGTATCGGTAGCGTTGCGGAAGCGGTTCGAGTTCCACAATCGTGGCGGCTACGTCTTTGATTTTGCCCTGATCAGTGATCTGGTTTCCAAACTTATCTGCAATTAAATAGATATCGAGCGCCAGCATGCCAACCAGCAAGATTGCTGAAGTAACGAGGAAGATCACAACCTTGGCGGTAGTGCTCATTTTCTTTTTGGAAGGAACTTGTGCAGCCGGTAAGTCGTTCATACGTTTGAAATGAGATCGATAACTGTGGCCCCTTTTCTGAGCTTAGCAAGCAACTGCTGCGACTCGGGCGAGTCGAGAAAGTGCGGTCGCATCTTTGCCGGAATCAGTATTTTTCGGAACATCAACTCCCGAACGATCGGCAGATATGAAATTCCGAACTTACCAATAAATAGCATCTCAAAATCTAACCCTTCAGTCAGCAGTTTAAGAAGCTTCACCAAGCCACGTAAATAGACGACGTCTTTGGTGAACCCACCCCCTCTGAATACACGCATTGTTATGAGGAATGCCGCTTCGTGAGGAAATCCGTAGTCTTGCGTCAGTTTTTTGAACACGTCAGCGAACGTGGCATCGTCGACCAACCAGTGCACGGCAAGAACTCTGGCGGCCAACTGCCGCATACGTCTGGGGCTAAGACCGCCGACCAGATACTCGGCGAGCACCGCCAGCGGTTCCTGCAATTCATCGTAACCAGGCAATCCGCTTCGCAGCTGACTGAACTGTTGCGCTCTGCCATTGTAGTTGGTAACAATGTGAGTACCGACCTCATGACTCAAAAGCGCCTTAGCACGTCCCTCATAGATCTTTCGTTCCTTCCCAATCAAAAGATCACCTTGCGATACCAGTACACCTGGAACATCGCCGCGCACAATCGCGCGACTTTCAAGATCCGGACATTGTGCTCGATAGTACGAAAGCTCAACTTCCGCCATCGCAGCAAACTCTTCCGCTGAGAGCATGCGATGTGACGGCTCACCAGGACTTAACTCCGGAATTGATTCCATGATTTTGGTGGCAAGTTCTACTAACGCTTTGCTGGGACGTTCATACAGCTGAAGAGACGAATACAAGAAATTTCTTTTGCCCCTTTCTGACACCATCGTGATTCGACTTTCGATGTCGAGCTGCTGCTCACGAAACATCTGTGCGAGGGTAGGGTCTTCGATGCGCTCCACAGGCGCCTTGTAGAGCTGCCGTTTCAACATTACGGGATCAAACGGTGCCGGATGATACAGAAAGTCCGGTGTTCCTCTATAAAAAGTTTTTTTAAACTCTTCGAACGCCTCATGAGTATTAGTCGGCGTCACCAGCAGCAAAAAGTCGATGCCGCTTGCCACTTCAGTCAGCATGCGATCGACTTGCCAGACCGATTGCACGAGCGAGCGTCTGCCCAACGCCAGATAATTCGGCGGACACATAGTCGTCTGCCGCTTCATGAATTCGAAGATTGTTTTTTCAAGAGCCTTTGAAAACCGCTTCTGGAGCGATCTTAAAACACTCGGATAGACAGCGTCGCGTTCAGGTTCTCGATAGATAGGCGCAACTTCAATGCCAATCAGATGCGCATTGATTGACTGCAATTGCTTCGAGGTCATCAGCGGCTTAAGACCAGGTGGTGCCGGTGGTGCCTTTGTTGGCAGAAGGCCAACGATAGAGCCGTGTTCTTTAACAAGCTTGAGAAGCGAAAGTTGCTTGGCAAGCGCAATCATGTATGGAGTAACAGGTTGCGATTTTGGATGGAACACTTTGAACTCGGGCGTTCCGACTGGTAGAGCATTAGAAAGCGCAACTTCCTCACCAGACCAGACCTCAATTATCAAAAATGCACCAAAAGATCCGGACAACTCGCGGGCAATCGCCTGAACCACGCGTGGTGCGTCAGTGCGTCCGTCGTCTGTGAGGTCGATAAAAAACGATGCTTCCTCTGTTATCAGCTCAGCCGTTCCCCAATCTTCCATTGGGCTTTCACGGCGCCGATAAACACATATATACGGAAGCTGGCGGTCGATGAAAATCTGCTGACCACCAGGCAATTTTTTGCGCAGCTTTCCGCCTTCGCGCAACCGGCTGCAAAACTCGCTAATCAGCTCGTCGTCGATGAAACCTTCGCCCGAGCCGTTCTTGCTTTTTGCCGCCTTAGACTTCAATCCAGCCACTCCTTCGTCACAAGAAGATCTTAGGGCAGCAAACCGAAAATTGTTAGGAAAGTTGGTGCTTTTGTCCTCCTTTTTCAACCCAGACCATATGCTAGTAACACTTGACAACTAGATGGGCAAAACGGGGCGAAGCCAGAGCCTGGCTTACTTGACAGCTTTGGACCGGATAGCAAGTTGATATACTTGGTCCCGAAAACAAAGCAGGACCTCGACCTGCAAAATTAGGTTCTGGACCGCAAAATAAAAGCTATTTGGGTTCGAATCTTACGTTTAGAGTTACTTCCCAGAAGGGATATAACGGTTGGAGATCGCTTATTTATATTAGTTGCTTTGGCAGATCGCAACAAAGGACGGACGTCAAAATGGACCTCAGTGTCATGCACGCAATTCTAGGAGTTGTCGCGATTGTCCTTGGGGTAATCGTTCGACTGGGCGTCTATACAGTTCTTGTAAAGTTCAATCGCTGGTTGCCGGAAAAAGCGACGAAGATAGCTAACGCGAGTGCCGCTGCTGTAGCCGTTATCGGGATTTGCGCCGTCGCATGCAACTGGTTTTTAGCAGGCAGGTAAACCCTGGCGAGGCAGGCAAGCAGTCACTGCGGACTGCTGCCAACCAACGTGATTTTCTGCTCTTGCGCCAACACCTGGACGCAAAGCCGAGATGGACACATTGAGCTGACAATTAGAGGACAATAGAATGACAATCAGGACAATCCCTTCTCTTATAGTCGGTCTCGGAGGCACGGGCAAACGAGCACTCACCCATCTGAAGCGGCGCATCTACGACACATACGGTGTCGAAGAGTTGCCCTGGATCAGACTTTTGTCTATCGACACAGACAGTGCCACCGTCAACAATCCGCCCATTGTCAGCCAGCGAAATGGCGAATACATCAGCCTTGGAACCAGCGAACTTCGAGTCATCGATCAAAGCGATACGCCACAGGTGATCAGCAATCTGGATGCGCCGGAAAACAGGCACATCAAAGAGTGGTATCCGGACCCGGATATGAAAGTCGACTTTCCGAAAGCGGCGCGCGGCTCGGGACAAGTGAGGATGTTTGGAAGGATAGGTCTTTACAAGGGTGAGAACCTTCATACCACCTACAGGTGGCTGCAGCAGGCAGCTCATGAGGTAGCAGACCCGGCCGCCTGGTCGAACTTTCCGACTTTCGCAGTCGACGACAAACTGCAGTTCGTCTACGTCATCTGCTCCCTTTGTGGTGGCACTGGCAGTGGCATGTTCCTCGACGTAGCATATCTGCTTCGGAAAATTGTCGGAGTAGATCCTTCCACTAAACGTTTCGTCGGCATATTCGTCATGCCCGAGGTGTACGAGCCGGTCATCGAGAATCAGCACATCAAGCGGATTTACGCCAACGCTTACGCCGCACTTCGTGAGACGGACTTCCTCATGAATAGCGGTCGCCGTTCTTACACAATTAAGGGAAAGGACCACACTTTTGTCGATTTCCAGGGAGACGTTCCGCCTTTTGATTTTGTTTTCCTGTATAGCAACAAGAACAAACGTGGCAACGTGATCTCGCAAAGGCAAGTCTCAGGCGACAAACCGATGGCTATCGACGATCGCGTCGCGCAGTATATATCCGAGACGATTATCACCGATATTCTTTCGCCTGTTACAGAACGCAGCGAATCAATTTTGAGTAACATTTTTACCTCCATCTCCGAGCCCGAGCAAATAAAGGACAGAATTTTTCACAAAACCTATTCGGCAGTCGGCGTGTCATCGGTAAAAATTCCGCCAATCGATCAGTACAAGGATCTGGTCGAGATGCGCATCACCGATGCGGTCGTCGACTTCCTCCTGCGCCCCGATCCGGACATTACGGAGAAAGTTCTCGCCAAACAGTTCTGGGCTCAATACGTTGGCGACATCGAAGACAAGCTCGCTCTGCAGGAGAGCTTGAGCAACGACTCTGCTTACGGCAGATTTTTGTCAGGTGCGTTCTACGAGGAGTTCAAACTCAATCGCCCAGCTTGCATGGACAAGATAAAGAATTGGGCAGAGTCAGCGCTTTCGCCAAAAGTGGATCTCGAGAATCCACTCGATGTCGAAAAGCATGCTGCCACCACAGGCAATGACTTTGTCGCATCTGTCAGCAAACAGGTGCACGCCGACTTGATGAGTTATGCCATGAATCCGAAGAACGGCTATGCGTTTCTTTGCGAATGGCTCGAAGAGCTCATGATCCTCGTCAAGCAAAAGATCGCTCAACTGCCTCAGCTTCCTGAGGAAGTCGGCGATCCACGTCGGGGAGTCCACGAAGCACTCGACTCACTCAAGCGCGTGGGCACTGATGTGCAGTTGCCCATTCTGCGCGACACGGTTTACGTTCTTATGGAACGTCTCTCCGACTACTACGACTCCAAAGGTCGGGTCGAGCGCAGCTACAATCTGACTAAGGGCGTCTACGAAAATCTTCTCAAAGAGCTGACCGCCCAACACGATCAAGTGCGCCTGTTGCGCGATACGCTCATGGAACTCAACTCGACGGGAGACGAACGCTATTCATCGGCGGTAGCAAAAATGGGCGATACTTCGTCGGAGCGCGTTCTCATTGACAAATCTCTGGTCGGACGCAAAGAAGTCGAGAAGTTTCTTAACGGTTTGCTTGAGAGACTGTGGGAACGTGGCGACTGGAAGGCGCTGGTCCCCGAACTTTCAGAGGAGATAAAAGAACAGATAGATCGCGAGCTCGGCCACCCCCTTGTGGATGTTCAGCTCGACAAGACTCTCTCCATCGAGAAGAAAAAAGAAAAAATCTCAGCAATGGTCAAGGGTTTCGTCAAGGCTGGAATTTTCGACAAACTCTTCCCGATCGATTCGAGAACCGGGCAGATCAAAGAGCCTAAGTACACGACCCAAGACGGTCGATCGCTTTTGCTCGATTTCGGCGCGGATAATTTGATGAGCACGATGGTGGCATCGAGCGTTCCACTCTGGTCAGTAAAGACGCACCAGATCGGCTCGGCCAGCCAACCCATAACTTTCGTCGCCATCAACGGAACGCAGTTGCCCGAAACAATGGTCGATGAAATTCAAAAGCAGATTCCGGGTTTCCGCCCCACGGACATCGTTTTGTCAGACACCGAACCGCGCATTCTTGTAAAGCAATACGACCCACTCTATTCACTCGCATCGTATGATTCGATAATCGACTACGAGAATTATTATCGCAATACGGATAGAACGTTGAATCCGATGCACACCGATAAAAGGTTCGCCCAAGAGCCAAATGCGTACCTGCAATGGCTCTCTTACGAGACGCCCAAGAAGGTCGAGGTCGATATGTGCTCCAAAGGCCACGACATTACAGATGCGTTGCGTCGAGACTTACAGTTTTGTCCGCAGTGCTCGAATAATGGTTTGAAAAACCTTATCGTGCGCGGCAAAATCGTCTGTCCTATGTGTCAAGGCATAATTGATCGAGATAGCCGCAAGTGCCCCGATTGTGGTGGCATAGTCGAAAATCACAAGGCTGTTGCCGAGCAACAAGCACGCGTTGCAAGCGGAGAGCATCTATGTCCTGGCTGTGTCAGCCTCGGTCGCGAAAAACCCGAAAAAATGGTTATCCGCGCCGGCGAAGAAGCAAGCGCCAAGACCTTCTGCCCCAGTTGCGGAAGCGCATGGGCCGACATGTGCCCATACTGTGGTGCCAACCTCGAGAAGCCTACGGTATGCACCAAAGGTAGTGACAGATGTATCTTCGAAAGCCCGCCCATTCTCCTTTGCTACGGCTGCTCATGCCCATGCACTCCGGACACGCAGAAGTGCAACCGCTGCTTCAACGAGTTGAAAGAGTGTGAAGAGTGTCGCAAAGATGGCCGTGCCATTCGAATGATTCCGAAGAGCTACGAACAATGTCCGCAACGTCATGGTGCCCTGACTGAGAAAAAAGCGGATCCGGTCGTCAGTTCATGAATCCTCCAGGTTCGATGAGCGACGCCCGAAGCCCCGGGGTCTAACGTTCTTTCCAAGAAATTCTTTCAGAAATAAGATCAAAGAAAGGAAGAGAAGAGTGCCACTATCCTTTTATCTACGCGACAAAAACCCAGACGTCGTCAAAGCCTGGGAGAAGTTTTTCGGGCGGCAACCGAATCTGGATATTGCTGAAGGCGACGTGTTGGAGCTGAATGTCTCGGCGGTAGTGGCGCCGTTGAACAGCTTCGGAATCATGGGTTCTGGATTTGCGCGTGTTCTCAACGAGCATTGCGAAGGGCAACTGGAATCGCGTGTGCGCAACCTCATTCAAGATAATCATGCTGGGGAGCTTCCCGTGGGTATGGCGGAGGTTCTTCGATCAGGCGTGGACAAACCGGGCATGGTCGTTATATCACCGACGGTGCGCGTTCCTCCAGACCGGGCCGGGGCGTCGATCAATGCTTATCTCGCTACTCGAGCCGCTCTTCGCGCGCTCGCCGCGCATTTGCGCAAGGAAAAACAAGAAGGAAAAGAAGGTTCTCTCGAGTCGGTTGCGATGGTGGGCATGGGTACAGGCGACGGAAAAATGCCACCACAAGTGGCCGCGTTTCAGATGTACGAAGCCTACTGCCAGATAGTGCTAGGACGCGAGCCGAATTTTGCCACCATTGAAGCCGCCACAGCGCATGATCTGGAGCTGAAGAAGACGCGATTCTAGGCGTTCTATTGGTTGGTCGGCATGATCTTTGTCACAAACGATCATCCCTCAAGTGAGTTCACTCAACTGAGTTACACGCAAATGCGTAGACTGATGCGCTGTTGAAAGAAAACCCCTGTACGATTAGACTGGAAGTGGTGCCAACTCCATTTCTCTCCCTGCTCAAATATCCGACGTTTATCAGCAATAACGCTGTCAACCCGTCCCTTTACTAACAATTTCGCTGCATCATCTGCCGCACTGGCAGGTCGAAAACATGGTTTTTGGTCTTAACAGACCAATCTGTTTTCAGCCTGAACCGTTGGAAACTGGCAAATCATGGGAAAAATTAGAACGAGAGGACGTATAACAGTAAAACTAGTATGAGGAACTGAGAAACGTCGAAGTCAGGTTGATATGACCGAACCTCAGTCATCGAGCGCAAACAACATTAGTCTCACTCAGACCGGCCCACGCAAATTTGCCGATCGATACGAGATTGAGGCGAAAATCGGTCAGGGCGGTATGGCAACTTTGTACCGCGTCAACGACCTGGTCCTCAAAGAGCGCTTCGCGATCAAGCTTATTCACCCGCAGTTCGCAAATAACGACCAGGCGCAAAAGCGATTCAGACAGGAAGGTCGCGCCGCTCTGGGATTGAATCATCCAAACATTTGCACGGTGCACGCCTACGACATCTCGCCGGATGGCGTTCCATATCTCTTGATGGACTTCGTTAAAGGCAAAGACCTTGGACGTTTTCTTCGTCAGGGTGCGCTTCCTCCGCCGCTATTCTTCGAGATTTTTCCACAAGTATGCGGCGGACTTGCTCATGCCCACTCGCGTGGAGTCATTCACCGCGACGTAAAACCGAGCAATATGATCGTCTCGCTCTCCGGAGACGAGCGAGTCTGGGTCAACATCGTCGACTTCGGAATCGCTAAGTTGATGGAAGCAACTGAAGAAACGCATTGCCTTACGCAAGAAGGGCACACTGTCGGCTCACCAATGTACATGAGTCCGGAGCAAGCGCAGGCTCGCAAGGTGGATGCGCGTTCCGACATCTACTCACTGGGCTGTGTCATGTATGAGGCAATCACCGGTCAGCCTGTATTCAAGGCAGGCTCAGCCGTGCAGATGACTATGAAACACTTGCAGGATAAGCCAGGCGACCCGACAAAAGTGCCTGGATCAAAATGTCCGGCCTATCTGGATCGAGTTATTCTCAAGTGTTTGGAAAAGAACCCCTCAGACCGCTACCAAAACATGTTCGATCTGAGAGCCGACTTGATTCGCGTAAAGGAAGGCAAAGAGCCGCTTTTGACTTCCGGAAAGGGTCTGGCGGAACCGACCGATACCAATGCCGACTGGTTTAACCTGACGAATCGCGGTGATTCACGCGATCTCAAATGTCAGTTCGAAGGTTTGCTCTCCTACGAGATGAAATTGGACAGCGTCCTCAAACGTATATTGGAACTAGGTCTGCCGGGCGACTCGATTCTGCGCCTTGAATCGCAAACACCGACTTACACAGGTGTAGTCGTAATACGCGACGGCAGACACGTCCGCGGCGCCAGAATCATCACCGATGGAACCCACGGCTACGAGTCGCTCCGCAAGCTTCTGACCATGGCGGCAGGCGACTTCAAGTACTTCACTATCTTGAAAGATCAATACAAATTGCCGGATCTTTCGATGAACTTCAGCCTGAACTATTTGCTTGATCTCTTCCCGAATCTTCCCGAATCTCCGTCAGAACTCGTAGATGAAGCAGCTATAAATGACCTGGTTGGCGCAGTAAAAGCGGATGACGGCGCGACTTACACGTCGATGCCATCGCTTGACGATAGCGAAGAATTGGATCTTTGGAATACAACCAACCCGGAGGCGCAGTGGCGTCCCGTAGATACTGAAACACCCTCGTCTGAATTCACAGCCGAAACTTTCGATATAGTAAAACAGGCTCAGCAAGAGCATCAACGACTTGCCGCCGCCAACGCCAACAGACGCAAAGCGCAACCAGAAATGGTGCTCGTCAAAATGACCGCGGTACTAATAGCGGTGCTGATTGGAATTTACGGCTTCTATAATTTGCCGAAAAATTACCGCACCATACTTGGTAGCACCCAGGGTCAGAAAGAACCAACCAGGACCCACAAAGTACGCAAGTGGAAGCGCGCGCGTTAGTCGGTCAAGGGCGAAGCAAATGTCGCTCACTCCCTATGTCGAAAGCAACGATTCTGTTGCATTTATCATAGGCTGGATTCGCCTGAGATCCTCGTTTTAAAGCTTGGTCGATTGCTGAATTCTGTATTCGCGATCGGCTTGGATCCTGCGTTCGTAATCTTCTATTTGCTCGTCGGCCTGAGCTGCCTTATCGGGCTGGTCAGACTTCTTCAGGTACTGCTTGTATCGGCTAAACAAAAGATTGGCTCGGTTGTATTTGTCGACGTAATCGGAGCTCTTCAGAATCTCTCTGACAGCCTTTGTGAAATAGGCATCAGCAGCGGCTGCAGCGGTTCCATCATCGTCATCCTCATCCGGGTCCGGCGGCTGGAAGTTGGCAACTGCCAATCCGTCATACAACGATGAAATCAAAATCTGTTTGCGATTCTTGTTGGCAGCGGCATATTTGATGTTCGGGCAATACTGACTGTCAGGCGATTTGTTCACCATCTTGAGAGCTTTGGTGTAGGTCTTGGCGGCGTCATCATAGCTTTCATCTGCCGAATACAAGTCACCTAGAAGCTTCATATCTTCGGCAACGAAAAGGTTTCTTTCTCCAAATCGCTCCTTATCGATCTGCAAAAGGCGGTTAGCATAAGCCAAAGCTTCCGGATTGTTCTTCGCACTCTGGTAGTACTTCGCCAACGCTCTAATTACCAGCGCCTGGTTTGCGGCGTTCGGTTTTTCAGCTGCATCTATTCGAGCAAGTATACTCAGCAATACTTTCTCGGCGGCCTTGTTGTTTTTGGCCACAACGGCTTTGGTTCCTTTAGCGGTTTGGAGCTTGCTTGACTGCCTCAAAGCGGTAAGAACTTCGGCGCTGACTCCCCAGGAATAAGGGTCGACGGCGGACGCACGAGCACTGTACTTAGCGGTTGGCAAGCTTGGACCAGGTTTGTAGTCGGTATCGTCGGCGTCCTCGGCAGCTTTTGCCGCCGCTACAGCCTTGGCTGTAGCATTAGATCCTACGGCGGGCTTAGATGTCGCCGCCGAGTTGGGTATTGCCGGGTTGGCGGTGGTCGCCGCGGGTTTGGCGCTCGGCGCTTGCTTGGAGCCGCCCGTAATTGACTTCACAACTTCAGACGCGTCGGATTTTGCCGCCGGCTTTGCCGGTGTGGCAGCCTGAACTGACAGTGTCGAGGCAACTAACGTTGTCGATACTAAACCGAGAACCAAATGTCTGAAACTCATTGTGCGCACTCCCTGGAGCGTTCATGTCTGTGACCGTTGAGGTAAATCCTCGACTGGACGGTTTACCAGCAATTCTAACGTTCCCTGAAAGTCAGGTGGAAAAACCAATTTCACCGCCCCTGATAGCAATTTGCCGCTTTTCCGAGGCTGTCGAGCATTGGCGGAAATTTTAAAAGACAGTTGGGTCAATACTTATCAGTCTAATTACGAGTATTGGATGGGAAATGGGAATTCAGGTGGACATTTTGAAAGGAACCTTGGCACCCAGAGCAAACTAGATATTCGGTTTGTCGGGATCTGGTTCCGGTGGTTTGGGTGGAACTAGCTTGAGATGATTGGAACCACCGGATGGTTTGGGTTTCCTGGGAACGCGGGCTTTGGGTGGCGGAAGTTCTTCGTCACCTGGCGGCTGAAAGTCCGGAGGAAGCGGGTAGCTGGAAGGGTGAGGTGACAGGCTTTCAGCCATCCTGCGTCCAGTTGTCCTTTCATCGAACATCGCTACGGCAAACTGCCCCATCGTGATCTTGCCTGACGTCAGCAGATATTCAGCAAGTTGCAGCGACTTCATCTCGAGGTCGGTCACATATCCAGCCTGCAAAATGAGGTCGACCAGCGCAATGTCCGGATATAGCTTCATCTGATTCTTGAGCGCTTGCGCTTCGGCTGGTCCAATTATCTGCGCGGCTTTAAGAAGGTCGATTAGCATGGGTAGTCGAGATCGGAAGAGCACACG
>JADMIO011435076.1_pt1 | contig 11659 bp, 9 predicted proteins | sample 8958161 | NCBI WGS metagenome assembly JADMIO01 (sample SAMN16585339, study PRJNA669376) | soil metagenome | isolation source: Crop rotation soil | place: USA: Cullars Rotation, Alabama | collected 2011
TGCTCTTCCGATCTGTTGGCGACCATCAGCACGACGAGGTCGAGCGAGAGCGCGAATCGGACGTTGACCGCAGTGACCAAGTGGCCGACATGTGGCGGGTCGAACGTGCCGCCGAACAGGCCGATGCGCAGCGGTTCGACAGGATCGGGCACGACGGGTGAGTGTAGGGGGAACGACGTCGTCGAGGGGCGCGCACCCGCTCGGTCAGGCTGGCTCGGTCGGGCTCGCTCGGCCGGAGTGACGCTATTCCTCAGAGAGATGGTGCGCCCGATGAGACAGGGATTGACAGATGTAGTACTGTTCCTTGTCCCCCCAAACAACCCCCGTCGGACAACCCTTCCGGCGCTGCCCCCCAGCCCGGATCCTTTGCACCGCAACCGCGTCGCGACACACAGAGGTGTGGCGCACGACACAGCGCAGCAGAGGAATGCGACACCTTACCGAGAAGTTGAGAAGAACTGACATGAACGACTCCATTGGTTTGTACCTGAATGACATTGGCAAGGTCTCCCTGCTGAACGCAGAGGAGGAGCGCGAACTCTCGCGTGTGATCGAGGCTGGCCGCGCTGCGGCCGAGCGCCTCGCAAACGGTGAGAAGGGTGCCGCTCTCAAGGCCCAGGTCGCAGCGGCGGCCACGGCCAAGGACCGCTTCATCCGCTCCAACCTCCGGCTCGTGGTGAGCATCGCTCGCCGCTACCCGCTGCCGCAGGGCATGGACCTCCTCGACCTCATCCAGGAGGGCAACCTCGGCCTCGAGCACGCCGTCGACAAGTTCGACTGGCGCCGTGGCTTCAAGTTCTCCACCTACGCCACCTTCTGGATCCGCCAGGCCATCGGCCGTGCACTCGACCAGAAGGCCAGCCTCATCCGCATCCCGGGTGACCGTTCGGCCAGCCTGCGCGCCGCGCTCCGTCAGGCCAGCGGTGACGGCGAGACCCTCGACGTCGGCAACGCCGAACTGCACCGTCTCACCACGCCGGTGTCGCTCGACAAGACCATCGGTGACGATGGCGACGCCACGCTCGGCGACCTGATGGCCAACGGCGACGGCACCCCCGAAGACGCCGTCATGGCAATGGTCGACAGCGACCTCCTCGACGAGCTGCTCGGCACGCTCGACAAGCGGGCCCGCTACGCCGTCGAGGCTCGTTTCGGCCTCATCGACGGAGAGCGCAAGAGCTTCCGTGAGGTCGGCGAGAACCTCGGCGCCACGGCAGAAGCCGCTCGCCGGCTCGTCAGCCGCGCCGTGGCCGGTCTCCGTGAGGACGCCGTCCGCATCCTGGCTGCCTGAGCCCACAACCCATTCGCTTCCTGGTACGACGAGTACGCTGCCCTGCATGAAGGTCGGCGTACTCGTTGTCGCGTACAACGCTGAAACGACCCTCGTCGACGTTCTCGACCGCATCGGTCCCGACATGCACGACCGCCTCGCGGAGGTGCTCGTCCAGGACGACCATTCGAAGGACGACACGTTCGCTGTTGCCACCGATTACTTGCACAGCGGCACCGACCTGCCGCTGACGGTGCTCCGTCACGAGACGAACCTCGGCTACGGCGGCAACCAGAAGGCCGGGTACACCTACGCGATCAACCACGGCTGGGACGTCGTCGTCCTCCTCCACGGCGACGGCCAGTACGCCCCCGAGGTGATGAGCGAGCTCGTCGAGCCGATCGTGCGCGACGAGGCCGATGCCGTGTTCGGCTCGCGGATGATGACGCCCGGCGCGGCCCGCCAGGGCGGCATGCCGATGTACAAGTACGTCGGCAACCGAGTGCTCACCACCTTCCAGAACGGTGTCGTGGGTCTGCGCCTGAGCGAGTGGCACTCGGGCTACCGGGCATACCGGGTCAGCGCCCTCGCCGACCTGCCCTTCGTGGGGAACAGCGACGGTTTCGACTTCGACACCGAGATCATCCTCCAGCTCCACGCCGCGGGGAAGCGGATCGTCGAGGTGCCGATCCCCACCTACTACGGCGACGAGATCTGCCACGTCAACGGCCTCGCCTACGCGAAGGACGTCGCCGTCGACACCCTCCGCTACCGCTTCGGGCGCACTGGGTTCGGCCGCGGCCGACTCGGGCACGTCGACGAGCCGTACGCGTACAAGCCGTCCGCGCACAGCTCGCACGGTCGGGTGCTCCAGCTGATGCAGGATCGCCCGCCGCAACGCGTCCTCGACGTCGGGTGCGGGCCGGGGTGGCTGGCGGCCGCACTTCGCGCCCAAGGTCACCACGTCGTCGGCGTCGATCTGGCGGAGGAGCCCGGGGTTCGTGAGCGCACGGATGCCTTCGTGCAGGCCGACCTCGAGCGCGGTCTGCCCGACGCGGTCGGCGACGGATTCGACGTCGTCGTCGCTGCCGACGTCATCGAGCACGTGCGCCGGCCGGAGGCGCTCCTGGCCGAGATGGCACAACGGCTGCGGCCAGGCGGCACGCTCATCGCCAGCGTGCCCAACATCTCGCACTGGTACCCGCGCGGGCGAACCGCCCTCGGTCTGTTCGACTACGACCAGCGCGGCATCCTCGATGCCACGCACCTGCGGTTCTTCACCCGCCGGTCGTTCGTTCGCACTGCCCGCCAGGCCGGCCTCGAGCCGGTGGCCCGCCGCCACACGGGCCTGCCGTTCGACGCCCTCGGCGTCGGCACGGACCGCAGCGTCGGGCGATTCGCCGCCCTGATCGATCGAGGTCTCGTGCGGCTCTGGCCGACGATGTTCGCGTACCAGTTCGTCTTCGAGCTCTCGCTCTCCCCTGCTCTCGATGTGGCTGCGGACCGGGAGGTCTGAGGCCGACCGGGCGGCCGCTCGCGTCGCCCGGATCGTCACGATCACCGCCGCCGTCATCTTCCTCTTGGTCGTCACCCGTTGGCGACCGTGGGACCTGTTCGATCGGGCCGGCTACAGCTCGAACTTCTACGACGAGCAGGCGCGCTCGTTCCTGCGCGGCCGGCTGTCGGTTCGCCCGGAGGTGGCGACGATCGAGGGTTTCCTGATCGACGGCAAGACATACCTCTATTACGGGCCGTTCCTCGCGTTGGTCCGTCTCCCGTTCGCATTGTTCGGCGACCTGTTCGTCGGACGGCTCGTGCGGATCTCGCTCCTCGCCGCATTCGTCACGCTGTGCACGGCAACCTTCCACGTCGGCGTACTCGCGCTGCGGTGGTGGACGACGCAGCGACCCGCGCGTGACTCCACTCGTGATCACCTCCGCGTCGGCACGCTCGTTGCCGCCGTCGCGGTCTCCCCCGCGTTGTTCCTCACCGGCTGGGTCAGCGTCTACCACGAGACCGAGCTCTGGGCAGCGACGTTGGCGGTGTGGGCGATGGTCGGTGCGCTCCGCTTCGCAGAGGAACCGACGCGGCGCAACGCCGTGCTCACGGGCGGAATGGTCGTCGCCGCGGTGCTCACTCGGGCGACGGTCGGCATCGGCATCGCTGTCGGCGTGATCATCGTCGTGCTGTCGGTCCGCCGGCGGGCACCTGCAACCTCGACCGGTGTGCTCGCAGCCTGCATCGGCGGGATGGGCGTGCACATGGCGCTCAACGTCGCCCGCTTCGGCACCGTGCTGTCGCTCCCAGCCACAGACCAGGTCCTCACGTTGCAGAACCCCACCCGCGCCGCCTGGTTCGCCGGCAACAACGGCAGCTTCTTCGGTCTGCGCTTCCTGCCGACGACGCTGGTGCAGTACCTCCGGCCCGACACCATTCGCTTCGAGCGGCTACTGCCGTTCATCCGGTTCGGACCGCCGGCGGCAGATCTGAGCTCGTACCCGGTGGAGTCGAACACCCCGGCGAGCTCGCTGACCGCGACAGCGACGCTGCTCGTCATCGCTGCGGCGATCGGGCTCGTGGTGTTGATCCGTGGTCGCGCCTGGCACTGGTTGGCGCTCGTCGGCGGCGGCGCGCTCGCCAGCGCGCCGAGCTTCGCGATCGGGTTCATCGCCAACCGCTACCTCGTCGACATGCTGCCGTTGTTGATCGTTGCGGCGGCACCCGGGATCGCCGCGGTGGCGCTTCCGGCCGCTCGAGGCGCTCGACGCCTGCTCGCGGTCGGCGTCGGCGCACTCGTCCTGTTCGGGCTCTGGTCGAACGTCGCCCTCGCCACCTGGACCCAGAACATCAAGGAACCGGGCTTCGTCGCGCTCCGCTACGACGTGGACGACCTGCTGTTCGGCGACCCCGCGCCCGGCCTCATGGAGGTCGAGGCGGGAGATCCGGTTCCGCGAGACGGGGTGATCGGGCTCGACCCGGACTGCGCCGGCGTCTACGTCGCGGAGCAGGGCCGGTGGGTCGCGCTCGAGCGCGACGGCACGCGCGAACTGACGGGCACCCTTCAACTCGACGGCGTGATCGACGGTGAGGAGACCGTCGTCGCGGAGGGCCCCGGCTGGCGGGTCGTGGCGGCCCTCGCCGAAGGCACGTCAGCGGTCGAGTACCGCCTGGAGGAGGACGGAGCGACCACGCTCGAGAGCGAGGCCGTCGCGCTCGATGACCGGACCCCGACCGTCACGATCGTCGCCGATCCGGTGATCCCCGAGTTCTCGCTGGTGTCCGATGGTCAGCCGGCGCTGTTCACGTTCGACGTCCCGTCCGGACCGATCGACGCGAGCGAGGCCTTCCACGCCAACCCCGACGACTCGTCAGGCGACGAATCCCTCTGCGTCCAGCTGGAGGCCCGTCGCTAGGCTCTGCACGTGGCAAAGGCGTGGAGTCCGTCGTCCTGGCAGTCCCATCGGGCGAACCAGCAACCAGAGTGGCCCGACATGGGCGACCTCGATCGTGCGCTGAAGCAGATCGCCAGCTATCCGCCGCTCGTCTTCGCCGGTGAGGCCCGCTCGCTGCAGACCTCGCTGGCCCAGGTGTCCGCCGGAAACGCGTTCCTCCTGCAGGCCGGTGACTGCGCCGAGAGCTTCGAAGAGTTCTCTGCCGTCAACATCCGGGAGAAGCTGCGCGTCATCCTCCAGATGGCGGTCGTGCTCACGTACTCGCTCGGCGTTCCGGTCGTGAAGGTCGGGCGCATCGCCGGTCAGTTCGCCAAGCCCCGATCGGCGCCGTTCGAGAAGGTCGGCGACCTCGAGCTGCCCAGCTTCCGCGGGCACATCGTCAACGATCCGACGGCCACCGAGGCAGCGCGCACCCCGAACCCGGAGCGGTTGGTGCAGGCGTACCACCAGTCGGCGTCGACCCTGAACCTCGTCCGTGCGTTCACCAAGGGCGGCTTCGCGGACCTCACCCGAGTGCACGCCTGGACCCAGGAGTTCGTCGCCTCCTCCCCCGAGGGTCGTCGGTACGAGCAGGTCGCCAGCGAGATCGAGCGCGCGCTCAAGTTCATGCGCGCCTGCGGCGTCGACACGGAGAACAACCACAATCTCCAGTCGGTCGACGTGTACACGAGCCACGAGGCGCTCTTGCTCGGCTACGAGGAAGCACTCACCCGGCAGGACTCGCTGACGGGTGGCTGGTACGACTGCTCGGCACACATGCTGTGGATCGGCGAGCGCACCCGCGAACTGGAAGGCGCTCACATCGAGTTCCTGCGCGGCGTCGGCAACCCGATCGGGTGCAAGATCGGCCCGTCGACGAGCCCGGACTACGTCGTCGAGCTCTGCGAGGCGCTCAACCCCGCACGCATCCCCGGGCGGCTGACGCTCATCTCGCGCATGGGTGTGGCGAAGGTCGAAGACGTGCTCCCGTCGATCCTGCGCGTCGTTCGCGACGCCGGCCACCCGGTCGTCTGGGCCTGCGATCCGATGCACGCCAACACGTACACGTCGTCGACCGGGCACAAGACCCGCGACTTCAGCGACATCTGCGGTGAGGTCGACGGGTTCGTCCGCGCTCACCACAGCGAGGGCACGTGGCCGGGCGGCATCCACGTCGAGCTCACCGGTGACAACGTCACGGAGTGCATCGGCGGGGCCGATCGCATCGAGGAGCTCAACCTCTCCGACCGGTACGAGACCGTGTGCGACCCGCGGCTGAACGCGCGCCAGAGCCTCGACCTCGCGTTCCACGTCGCCGAGTCGCTCGGCACCAACGGCTTCGCCTGAGCGATCCGCACTGCCGACGCCGTGACGGCTCTCGAGCGCACCGCCGAGTGGCCGGTTCCCAACGTCAGCGCGGCGGTACTCACAACGGACGGGGTTGGCGACACGGTCGGCGACATGGATCGACCGTTCCGCCTGGCCTCGATCACGAAGGTCATCACCTCGTGGGCGGTGCTGATCGCGGTCGAGGAAGGCATCGTCGAGCTCGACCAACCCGTCGGTCAGGCCGGGTGCACGTTGCGTCACCTCCTCTCGCACGCCGGCGGGTACGCGTTCGACGGTGACGAACCGATCTCACGCCCAGGCTCGAAGCGGATCTATTCCAACACCGGGATCGAGCTGGCCGCAGCCGCGGTCGAGGCCGCTGCAGGGCTTCCGTTCGCGACCTACCTCCGCGAGGCAGTGCTCGCTCCGCTGGCGATGTCGTCCACCGAGTTGGGCGGCTCGCCCGCCCACGGCATCTCGAGCACGGTGAACGACCTCGTTCGGTTCGCGGCCGAACTCCTCGCGCCAACGCTGCTCGCATCCGCAACGGCAGCCGACGCCAGATCGGCGCAGTTCCCCGAACTGGCGGGAATCGTGCCGGGCGTCGGTCGCTTCGATCCGTGTCCCTGGGGGCTCGGCGTCGAGATCCGCGGCAACAAGTCCCCTCACTGGACAGGCACGACCAACTCGCCGCGCACGTTCGGCCACTTCGGTGGAGCGGGTACGTTCCTGTGGGTGGACCCCAACGCTGCTTCCGGTGCAGGTCTCGCCTGCATCGCGCTGACCGACCGACGCTTCGAGCAGTGGGCGGTCGACGCGTTGCGACTGTGGCCCGAGTTGAGTGACGCCGTGCTCGCGGAGCACGCCTCGTGACGGCGAAGCCGAGCGTGATCGTCGTCGGGGCCGTCAACGTCGATCTCGTCATCGCTGCGGACCGCTTGCCCGCCCCGGGCGAGACCGTGGTCGGCCCGGGCGTCGAACGTCACGGCGGCGGCAAGGGCGCCAACGCTGCGGTGGCCGCGGCGAGGGCAGGTGCCGCAGTGCGACTGATCGCCGCGGTCGGCGCAGACGACACAGGTGCAAGTGCACTCGCCGAGCTACGTGCCGACGGCGTCGACGTCACCTCGGTCGCCGTGCTCGACGATCAGCCGACCGGCGTCGCCTTCATCGTCGTCGATCCGGCCGGCGAGAACCTGATCGCCGTCGGCGCCGGCGCGAATGCAGCGCTGCGGGCCGAGCACGTCCGGACCGCGCTGGCTGACGCGCTCCCGGACGCCGGATGCGTCCTGGTGAGCACGGAGATCCCGGGCGATGCAGTCAGCTCTGCCGTCGAGCTGGCGATCGCCGCCGGCGTGCCGTGCATCCTCAACCCCGCGCCGGTCATCACCGCCGTGCACGAGCTCCTCACCCTCGGCCCCGTGCTGACCCCGAACCGTGGCGAGCTCGCCGATCTGGCAGCGGCGATCGGCGTCGACCCGGGCGACCACGTCGCGACCGCTCGCGCCGTTGCGTCGCGAACGGGCGCAGCAGTGGTGGTGACGCTCGGTGGCGACGGTGTGTTGGTGGTCGAGCCCGACGGGACGGTCGAGGCGGTTCCGGCTCGGAAGGCGGACGTGCGCGACACCACGGGCGCCGGCGACACGTTCAACGGTGTGCTGGCCGCGGGTCTCGCTGCCGGTGCGTCGATCGACTCGGCGGTGCGTCGGGCGATCGTGGCGGCGTCGTTGTCGGTCGCCGCGGTCGGCGCCCGCGAGGGCATGCCCACCGCGGACGCCATCGACGCGGCGATCTGACCTGTTCGTGCGCTACTTCCTGCGTCTGCAGTCATCAACCGCACGGATCAGCGTGTCCGTGCGCTCAATCCTGCGTCTGCAGTCATCAACCGCACGGATCAACGTGTCCGTGCGCTGAATCCTGCGTGTGCAGTCACCAAGCGCACGGACGAGCGTGACTCAGGACAGGCGCTCCACGATCATCGCCATGCCCTGGCCGCCGCCGACGCACATCGACTCCATGCCGATGGTCTTGCCGGTGTGCTGGAGCCCGTGGATGAGCGTAGTCATGATGCGCGCCCCGGTCATGCCGAAGGGGTGGCCGAGGGCGATCGCCCCACCGTGCACGTTGAGCTTGTCGTCCGGGATGCCGAGGTGCTTGGCCGACGGGATGACCTGGGCGGCGAACGCCTCGTTGATCTCGACGAGGTCGATGTCGTCGATCGTCATGCCCGCCCGCTTCATCGCCTGACGACACGCCTCGATCGGGCCGAGGCCCATGATCTCCGGGTTGAGGCCGGTCACGCCGCTCGACACGATCCGAGCCAACGGGGTCAGGCCGAGCTGCTTCGCCTTCGTGTCACTCATGACCAGCACCGCTGCGGCGCCGTCGTTGAGCGGGCAGGCGTTGCCGGCGGTGATCTGGCCGTCGGGGCGGAACGCCGGCTTGAGGCCGGCGAGGCCCTCGAGCGTGGTTCCCTCACGGGGGCAGTCGTCCTTCGCGACGACGGTGCCGTCGGGCAGCGTCAGCGGGCTGATCTCGTCCTCGAAGAAGCCGTTGGCGACGTTCGCGGAGGCCCGGTCCTGCGAGAGCTTCGCCCAGCGGTCCATCTCTTCGCGGGTGACGCCTTCGACCTCGCGGACGTTCTCCGCCGTCTGACCCATCGCGATGTAGATGTCGGGGAGCCCGGCCGGCGGGGTCCAGTCGGGCTGGCCACCTTCGCTGCGCTGCCGGGAGCGGGCGCCCGCTTCCTTGAAGATCGCGTTGGGCGCGGTGTCGCTCGCGCCGCTGCCGTAGCGGCTGACCGCCTCGACGCCGGCGGCGATGAAGCAGTCACCCTCACCGGACTTGATCGCATGGGCCGCCATGCGGATCGTCTGCAGGCTGCTCGAGCAGTAGCGGTTGACCGTGACGCCGGGGACGTCGCCGAGCCCGGCGAGGATCGCGACGACTCGGGCGACGTTGAACCCCTGCTCACCGGCGGGCTGCCCACAGCCCATGATCAGGTCTTCGACGTCGCTCGCCTGCACTGCGGGCACCTTGGCCATGAGCGCCTGCACGATCTGTGCGGACATGTCGTCAGGGCGCAGGCTGACGAGGGAACCCTTTCCTGCACGCCCGATCGGGCTGCGGGCGGTCGCGACGATGACGGCTTCAGGCATGTGGTTCCCCTTTGAACGATCAGTGATCGGGAGCGTAGCGACCGGCCGGTTGCATCAGAAAACCCCGAGTCACCCTGCTCTTGACCACGCGCGCACGTATTCCGTGCTTCTGTGGTCGAACGCAAGTGGTGTCAGCGGGTGTCGACGACGCGGAACGCCTCGGCGAGGTGTCCGGCGGGCAGACCGAAGTGCTCACCCGTGATCGACATCCACATCCGGACCCGATCGGCGACGCCCTCCGGGCTCTGATGCTGCGTCTCGTGGCACAGCAAGGCGCGGATCTTGCGCTCGACCTGGTCGGTGACGTCGACGAAGTCGCTCGGCTCCGTCCCGCCCATGATCCACATCTCGGGCACGGTCCAGGCCTCGAGGCCCTCCGACGACAGCTCGGTGAAGGCGAACGGGTTGCGCGCGTCGGGGTAGACGGCCGCGAGCGTGGCCTGTGCGGTAGCGAGGTGGTCGGGGTGGCTCGCGTAGATGCGGTTCAGGTTGAGCTCGGGTGACTGGGTGATGACCAGGTTCGGCCTGACCTGGCGGATCACGCGGGAGATCGCGAGACGAAGCTCGAGGTCCGCGACCACTCGACCGTCGGCATGTCCGAGGAAGTACAGCTGCTCGACGCCGACTTCCTTCGCGGCCCGCGTCTGCTCCTCGCGGCGCAGTGATGCCATCTGGATACGCGGGATCGTGTGGTCGAACCCTCCCGCATCTCCATCGGTGACGAGGCAGTAGGACACATCGACGCCGTGATCCGTCAGCCAGGCAACCGTGCCGGCGGCGCCGAAGTCGACGTCGTCGGGATGGGCAGTGACGACGAGGGCACGTTCGATCTCGGACGGCTGCAACATGAGCAAAGGCTACGTGCTCAGGGCGCCAGGCCACCGCGCGGATGCCGGACATGCGACCACCCGCTTCGGCCCGATCGCGATGGTCGCACTACGCTCCGCGCCATGTCGGATCTCGCAGAGCCCCTCATCCAGCCAGGTATCTCCGTCGACTCGTTCGACCTGTCGGATCCAGAGTTCTGGCTCGCGCCGCGGGACTTCCGAGAAGGCGCGTTCCACGCGCTGCGCACGCAGGATCCGGTGCGCTTCTACGAGGAGTTCGACTTCCCGGAGTCGCCGTTCCCGAAGGGTCCGGGCTACTGGGCCCTCACGAAGTACGACGACGTCTGGTTCGCGAGCCGCAACCCGCAGCTGTTCTGCAGCGGCCAGGGCAGCAACATCGGGGACCTGCCGATCGAGATGGCCGAGTTCTTCGGCTCGATGATCGCGATGGACGACCCCAAGCACTTCCGGCTGCGCTCGATCGTCTCGAAGGGCTTCACACCGAAGCACATCAGCCGCGTCGAGAGCTACGTCCGCACCAAGGCCGAGCGCTTGGTCGACGGTCTGCTCGAGCGCTTCCCCGATGGTGAGTGCGACTTCGTCACCGAGATCGCCGCCCCGCTCCCCTTGCACATCATCTGCGAGATGATGGGCATCCCGGAGAGCGACTTCGACCAGATCTTCGCGTGGACCAACCACATCCTCGGCGCCGGCGACCCCGAGTTCGGTGGCACGCTCGAAGCGCTGATGGGCGCGGCGATGGGGATGTTCGCCTACGCGCAGGCCCTCGGCGAGGAGCGCCTGAAGAACCCCGGCGAGGATCTGACGAGCGTGATGATGCAGGCCGAGGTCGACGGCGAGCGCCTGACCTCACAGGAGTTCGGCTCGTTCTTCATCCTGCTCGCGGTGGCCGGCAACGAGACCACGCGCAACGCGATCAGCCACGGCATGCGGGCGCTCACGCAGTATCCGGAGCAGAAGAAGATCTGGTTCGACGACTACGACAACGTCACCAAGACCGCGGTCGACGAGCTCGTCCGCTGGGCGACGCCGGTGATCCACTTCCGTCGCACCGCCACGGAGGACGTGGTCCTCAGCGGTACCAAGATCGAGGCCGGCCAGAAGGTGGTGCTCTGGTACAACTCGGCGAACCGTGACGAGCCGATCTGGGGCAACCCGTACGAGTTCGATCTCCGTCGTCCGCTGCAACCGCAGCAGGCCGGCTTCGGTGCGGGCGGTCCGCACTTCTGTCTCGGCGCGAACCTGGCGCGTCGCGAGATCAGCGTGATGTTCGACCAGATCCGCACCCGCCTTCCCGAGATGCGGATCACGGGCGAGCCGGACTGGCTGCAGAGCAACTTCATCAACGGCATCAAGCACTTGCCCTGCGCTTGGAAATGATCATCGCACCAACGCAGTGAAGGGCCGAGCGCCGAGGGTCGTCATGTCGACCTGGTGAGATGTGCCATTGTGATCCTCCACGGAATGCCCGGCAGTTCGGGAGTCGGGTCCACACCGACACAGGAGGATCAATGAACCACTCGATGACCCGGAGCAGATGGGCTGCGATCGGGGCAGCCGTCGCGGTGACCCTCGGCGGGGGCGCCCTCAGCATCACCCATGCCACCGAACCTGCAGGCGCGGTGG
>JADMIO011762034.1_pt1 | contig 11658 bp, 10 predicted proteins | sample 8958161 | NCBI WGS metagenome assembly JADMIO01 (sample SAMN16585339, study PRJNA669376) | soil metagenome | isolation source: Crop rotation soil | place: USA: Cullars Rotation, Alabama | collected 2011
CCGCGACAACTTGTCCACGTGGAATTCTAAGCTTAGGATCCCAATGTGCTGGAAAGCCCCGGTGTCGATGATGAAGTTCGCGTCGTGCCCGTTCACCCGCACTTGCACCACCGGGATCGGGTCGGTCTGGATGGACTCGAGGTGGGCGACCTCGTCGGTCCCTTCGATCAGGTATGGCGTGAGCCCGGAGAATCCGTCGAGGAGCCGCGCCTTCAAGTCGTCCCCGCCACGGAGCAGCGACGCCGTCTCCGCGAACCGGTCCTGCCGGTAGTGCGTCTCGGCCAAGAGCTGCTTGGCGCCTGCGTCACCGGAGCAAGCTCGAGCGCCTGACCGAGCCACCGCTCGGCGTCGGCAAACCGGTTCGACCAGAGCGCGAGCCGGCCTAACTGACGGACGGCCGCCTGATTCTTCGGATCGGCAGCGGCGATCGCGGCATAAGCCCGCTCCGCCTCGGGGAACTTCCCGGCTTGGAACAGCGCGTCGGCCGAATCCGAAGGGGCGCGGGTTAGCGCAACTGCCAGGGCGACATGGAAAGTCGTGAGCAACGAACGGGCGGCGAGCGCGACCATCATTGGGTCAGGACGAAGCCGGCGGATTGGGACGCTCTCGCTCGTCGACCAAACCGGCCAAGAGCGTGTCGGCGAAGACATCGGCGACCTCTGCCGCCGTCTTTCCACCCTCCGGATTGAACCACTGCGGAATCCAATTGAGCGCGCCCAAAATGAGCAGCCGGGTGAGCTTGACGTCGGTGTCGTTGCGGAGCAGACCGGCACCCACGGCCTGATAGAGCAAGCCGTCCCAGAGAGCGTCGTAGCGATCACGCAGGCGGGTCATCGCGGCGCGGGACTCGCCCTCGAGGTTGCGGCCTTCGTAGAGGAGGACGTAGGTCGCGTCGTCGCCGCCGATGAGCAGCTCGGTGTGAGCGCGGATCGCGGCGCGCAGTCGCTCGACCGGTTGCCGTGACTCCCCGACTCCCTTTCGGAACGCCGCCTCGGCGCTCTGAATGCCGCGCTCCATGAGCGCCAGCAGAATCGACTCTTTGGTACGGAACCGGTAATGCAGACTGCCGGGCAACACGCCGGCCGCTTCGGCAATGTCTCGCACAGTCGTGGTGGCGAAGCCCTTGAGCCGAAACAGGCGCCCAGCGGCGTCGAGCACGCCGGCTCGGCCGGGTTCGGGATCGGAGCCGTGCACCAGCTCGAGTTTGGTCATGTAACCAACGTTAGCAGGGATGCCCGGCATTGGGCACTCGGCACTCGGCACTCGGCACTCGGCACTCGGCACTCGGCACTCGGCACTCGGCACTCGGCGGGGAGAAAGCGCCGAGTGCCGAGTCCCGATGGCCGAGTCCCGATGTCAGGCCTGCTCCACGACGGCGACCGCGTCGATCTCGACGAGCACGCCGCGGGGGAGCGCGGCCGCCTGCACCGTGGAGCGCGCGGGACGCGCCTCGCCGAGGGCGCGGCCGTAGATCTCGTTGACCCGGGCGAAGTCCGCCATGTCGTGCAGGAAGATCGTCGTCTTCACGACGTCCGACCACGACGCGCCGGCCTCCGAGAGCACGGCCTCCAGGTTGGTCAGGACCCGCTCGGTCTGCGCGCCGACGTCGCCGGGCACGACCTGGCCGGTCGCCGGGTCGAGGGCGATCTGGCCGGCGGTGAAGAGGAAGCCGTTGGCGACGACCCCCTGGGAGTACGGGCCGATCGCCTTGGGCGCCTTGTCCGTGTTTACCGCGCGAACGCTCACGTGCCGCTCCTAGAAGAGCCCGACGATCGAGCCGTCGGGGTGAATTGCCATCCGCTCCGCCGCGGGCTCCTTGGGGAGCCCGGGCATGGTCATGATGTCGCCCGCCTGCGCCACGACGAAGCCGGCGCCCGCCGCGGGATAGACCTCGTTGATCGTGATGCGAAAGCCCGTCGGCGCGCCGAGGATGGTGGGGTCGTCGGTCATCGAGTACTGCGTCTTCGCCATGCAGACCGGCGTGGCGCCCAGCCCGATCGACTCGAGATAGGAGATGCTCCGGTCGGCCTTGGGCGCGAAGTCCACGCCGTCGCCGCCGTAGACCTTCCTTACGATAATGTCGATCTTCTCGCGAATCGGAAGCTCGACCGGATAAAGCGGCGCGTACCTGGCGCCCCCGGCGGCGAGCAGTCGCATCACCTCGCGCCCCAGCTCTTCCCCGCCCGCGCCTCCCTTCTCCCAGACCTCGGTGAGCGCCACCGGCGCGCCCGCCGCCTGCGCGCGGTCGGCGACCATGCGCAGCTCGGCGTCCGAGTCGCCGGAGAAGCGGTTGAGCGCGACCACGACGGGCACACCGAACTGCCGCACGTTGGCGATGTGCCGCTCGAGGTTCGGGAGCCCGCGCTCGAGCGCCGCGAGGTCCTCTCTCGCCAGATCGGTCTTCTTCGCGCCGCCGTTCAGCTTGAGCGCGCGCACGGTCGCCACGAGCACCGCGGCCTCGGGGTTCAGCCCGCCGAACCGGCACTTGATGTCGAAGAACTTCTCGGCGCCCAGATCGGAGCCGAATCCCGCCTCGGTGACCACGACATCGCCCAGCGCGAGCGCCGCCCTGGTGGCGACGAGGCTGTTGCAGCCGTGCGCGATGTTGCCGAACGGCCCCGCGTGCACGAAGGCAGGCCCGCCCTCGAGCGTCTGCACGAGGTTCGGCCGGATGGCGTCCTTGAGCAGCATCGCCATCGCGCCTGCGGCCTTGAGGTCGCCCGCCCGCACCGGCTTGCGCTCGGCGCCCGCGGTCGCGCCGACGATGATGCTCGCCAGTCGGCGCTCCAGGTCCTGGACGTCGCTCGCGAGCGCTACGATCGCCATCACCTCGCTCGCGGGGATGATGACCCAGCGCTCCTCGCGCACGACGCCGTTCGCGACGCCACCCAGGCCGATCACGCAGTCACGAAGTGCGCGATCGTTCATGTCGATGGTGCGCGGCCAGGTGATGCGCCGCGGGTCGATGCGGAGCGCGTTCCCCTGGTGCAGGTGGTTGTCGAGCAGGGCCGCGAGCAGCGCGTGCGCGCTGGAGATCGCGTGGAAGTCGCCGGTGAAGTGGAGGTTGATGTCCTCCATCGGCAGCACCTGCGCGTAGCCGCCGCCCGCCGCGCCGCCCTTCATCCCGAACACCGGCCCGAGGCTCGGCTCGCGGACGCAGAGGATCGCGTGGTGGCCGAGCCGGCGCAGCGCCTGCGCGAGACCGCAGGAGGTCGTCGTCTTCCCCTCCCCCGCCGCCGTGGGGTTGATGCCCGTAACGAGAACGAGGCGGCCGCGTGCGGGACGCCGGGCCACCTCGGGAGAGAGCTTTGCCTTGTACTTGCCGTAGAGGTCGAGGTCGTCGGGACCGAGCCCCAGATCGGCCGCGACGTCAGCGATGGGACGCAGGGTCGCGGCTTGAGCGATCTCGATGTCGGATGGCACCGTTCCCATCACGCCTCCGCGCGTGGATGGACCCGCCGGCCCGGCAGCGCGCCGGCCGGCTCGCGCGGATTCTAGTCAGGGGTGCATCACGGACGCCAGCCCGAAGAGGCGGCGAGCATTCTCGCTCACCAGCGCGCCGACCTCGCTGGCCGAGCGCCCGCGCGCCTGCGCGAGCCGCGCGACGGTGAAGCTCACCCACGACGGCTCGTTGCGCTTGCCGCGGTGCGGCACGGGCGCCAGGTACGGTGAGTCCGACTCGGCCAGCAGCCGCTCGTCGGGCACCAGCGCGAGCAGCGCCTCGTCCGTCCACTTCCGGAAGGTGATGATCCCGCTGAACGAGATGCACCAGCCGGCCTCGAGGGCCGCCTCCGCCAGCGCGTGCGAGCCGGTGAAGCAGTGCATCACGCCGCGGATGCCCGCGGCGCCCGCCTCGCGCACCATCGCCATGGTGTCCGCCTCGGCCTCGCGCGTGTGCACGACGACGGGCTTTCCGAGCTCGCGCGCGAGGGCGAGCTGCTCCGCGAACGCGCGCCGCTGGAGCTCGCGCGGCGAGTGGTCGTAATGGTAGTCGAGCCCGCACTCGCCCACGGCCACGGCACCCCGCTCGACGTGCGAGCGGATGGCGTCCGGGTCGCGCGCGGGATCGTAGCCCGCGGCGTCGTGCGGATGGACGCCGGCGGTGTGGGCGATGAACCCGCGGTAGCGCGCCGCGAGCTCCGCGGCTCGATCGGCGGACGCCAGCGACTCGCCGATGCAGACGATCGCCTGCGCACCCGTCAGCCGTGCACGCTCGACCACCGCGTCGCGGTCGGCGTCGAACGCCGGATCGGCGAGATGGGCGTGGCTGTCGATGAAGTTCGCCATTCCTGAAAGCATTGAACGCGGAGGTCGCGGGGGCCGCGGAGGTGCCATGCGATCCCCCTCGGCCTGCGCGACCTCCGCGTTCCTGCTCTACCGGCTCAGCGGTAGGTCGAGACTCTGCGCCGAGCGCTCAGCGCGCGCCGGCCGGCTGCTCCGCGGAGCGAGTCCGCGGACGCGACTCCTTGTCTCGCGTGCGGGTCGTCGTCTCGCCGCTCGACTTGCTCGACATGCCCGGCGTCTGGCGCGGCCACTTCCGCTCGATCCAGAGCAGCACCGGCGAGGCCACGTAGATCGAGCTGAAGGTACCGGTCACGATACCGAAGAGCATGACCCAGGCGAACGGCCGGATCACCTCGCCGGCGAACAGCAGCAGCGCGAGTGTCGCGGCGGCCGTGGTCGCGTGGGTGAGAACCGAGCGCGGCAGCGTCTCGTTCACCGAGCGATTGAGGACGTCGTACATCGGCTCCTTGCGGCCCTTCCGCAGGTTCTCGCGGACGCGATCGAAGATGATGATCGTGTCGTTGAGCGAGTAGCCGATCACGGTGAGCAGCGCCGCGATGACGGTGAGCGACACCTCGATGTTCATGAGCGCGAGGAAGCCGATCGTCGCCAGCGTGTCGTGCGCCGTCGCGATCACGGCCGCGAGGCCGAAGCGCCACTCGAACCGGAACGCGAGGTAGATCATCGTGACCGCGAAGGAGATCAGCATCGCGATCACGGCACCGCGGCTCAGCTCATCGCCGACGCGCGGGCCGACGGCCTCGGTGCGCTTGACCTCGAACGCCTGCGCGCCGAAGCGCTGGTCGAGCACGCTCTCGATGCGCCGGGCGACGCTCTCGGCGCCGCTGGCCTGCGCGGCCACCTGCCCGCTCTCCTGCGCGCGGACGGTGTACTCGCCGGTACCGCCGAACGACTGAATCTCGGCGTGCGAGATGCCGCCGCCGTCGAGCGCGGAGCGGATCGCGGCCGCGCCCGGGTCCTGCTTGAAGTCCAGCTGCATCAGGGTGCCGCCGGTGAACTCGATGCTCCGGTTCACGCCGCGCACCGCCAGCGCGATGGCGCCCGCCACCAGGAACGCGATCGTGAGCCCGACCGCCGTGCGCCAGTAGCGGATGAAGTCGACTTTGGTGTCGTGAAGGATGCGAAGCATGGGAGGCCGGCCTAGATGCTCAGCGTCTGGGTTCCGCGCGAGCGGTTGAGCCAGATCATGTAGAAGGTGCGGGTGACGAAGATCGCCGTCACCATCGACGCCAGAATGCCCGCGAGAAGCGTGACCGCGAAGCCGCGGACCGGACCCGTACCGTACTGGTAGAGCACGGCGGCGGTGAGCGCGGTGGAGACGTTGGAGTCGATGATCGCGCTCATCGCGTGGCGGAAGCCCTCATCGATCGCCGTGCGCACCGTCTTGCCGCGCTCGAGCTCCTCTCGAATTCGCTCGAAGATCAGCACGTTCGCATCCACCGCGATGCCGATCGACAGGACGAATCCGGCGAGCCCGGGCAGCGTCAGCACGGCGTCGAAGCCGGCGAGCATCGCGAGGGTGAAGAGCACGTAGAGGCAGAGCGCGAGCACGGCCAGGAGGCCGGAGAACCGGTAGTAGACGAGCATGATCGAGACGACCAGCACGACCGCGATGATGCCCGCGATCATGCCGCTCCGGATCGAGTCGGCGCCGAGGCTGGGGCCGATCGTCCGGACCTCGGCGATCTTGAGCGGCACCGGCAGCGCGCCCGCGCGCAGCACCAGCGCCAGGTCCTGCGCCTCCTGAATGTCGCCGCGGGCGCCCAGGGTGATCTGCCCGCGCGTGCCGATGGCGCTCTGGATGATCGGGGCGCTCATGACGTTCTCGTCGAGGACGATCGCCATGTAGTCCTTCACGTGCTTGCCCGTCTCGTTCTTGAACCGGCGGCCGCCCTCGTTGTTGAGCTGGAACTCGACGACGGTCCCCTCGACCGGCACCTGGTTCGGCTTGGCGTCCACGAGGTACTCGCCGGTGATGATCGGCCGCGAGTCGAGTACGTAGAGCGACCGGTACGCCTGGGCGCCGAGGCTCACGGTGTCCGAGCCCCAGCGCACGACCTTGCCCGGCGGCAGCGCGGCCTGGATCTCCGGGAGCCGCAGGTACTCGTCGAGCTTGTCCTTGTCGGACTCGGCCACGAAGAACTGGCCGGGGATCTGGCCCTGCTGGATGGCGTTGGCGAACGGACCGCCGGTGACGCCGGCAAGCGCCGTGTCGGCCTTGGCGCTGTCCTTCGCGGCGCTGTCCGCGCCCTTCTTGTTCGAGTCCCCCTGCTGGAAGAGCGTCGAGAGCCCGACCTGCTTGCCAGCCCGCGAGGTGTCGCCGCCGGCGGCGACCGTCGTGATGCCCTTGTCCCGGAGGATCGCGTCGAGCCGCGGGATCACTCGCTCGAGCGCGCCGCTCTTGTCGGTGATCTGGAACTGGAGGAAGGCCGACTTCTTGACGACGGCCTCGGCGCGGTCGGGATCATCGATGCCCGGCAGCTCGACGATGATGCGGTCGTCGCCGACCTTCTGCACCACGGGCTCGGCGACGCCGAACTGGTCCACGCGGTTGCGGACCACCGTCACCGCGCGATCGAGCGCCTCGCTCTTGGCCTTCGTGGTCGTCAGCGACGAGCCGCCGATGGAGCTCTTGGAGTCGTCGATCTCGAGGGCCAGGTGCATGCCGCCCTGGAGGTCGAGGCCCTTCTTGAGCGGGACGTGCCTCTGGTCGACAGTCTTGACCGATCCGTCGGCCTGGGTCTGACGGACCTTGATCGTGCGCGGGAACAGCGACCAGATCGATAGCGCGATCGCCCCGAGGATTGCCGCGATGCGCCACTTGAGGTTGGACATGCCTACGAGGAGTGAGGGGGTATCTCGCGGAAACTATGAAGGTTAACGGGCGTCGGCCATCGCGCGCAACGCGCGTCGGGCATCGTCCGCATCCCGCTTCAACTGCGCCACCAGCGCTTCCACGTCGGGAAAGCGCACGGTCTCGCGCAGCCGGGCCACGAAGTCGAGGCGCACGTGCGCGCCGTAGAGCTCCGCCTCGGCGTCGAAGAGGTGCGCCTCGAGCGTCACCCGCGCGTCGCCGAAGGTCGGCCGCGCGCCGAGGTTCATCATACCCCCGAAGGTTCCGGAGGGTGTCTGGGCTCGCACGGCATAGACGCCCTCGGGCGGGAGAAGTTTCTTCGGGGGCGGCGCGCCGAGATTGATGGTCGGGAATCCGAGGAGGCGGCCTCGCCGATCGCCCTGAATCACGACGCCCGACACGGAATAGGGCCGGCCCAGCCCCTCGGCGGCGGCGGCGAGATCCCCCGCCGCGACCGCCCGCCGGATGGCGCTCGAGGAGATGGGCTGGCCGCCCACGCTCACGGGCGGGACGACCTCCACGCGAAATCCGCTCTCGGCGCCCATGCGGCGCAGCGACTCGGGATCGCCCTTGCGGTCCTTCCCGAAGCCGTGGTCGTAGCCCATGAGCAGCTCGTGCATCCGGAAGTGCCGGCGGAGCACCTCGTCCACGAAGGTCTCGGCGTCCATCGCCTGGAGCTGCTTCGTGAACGGCACCACGGCCACGTAGTCGAGCCCCGTCTCGGCGATGAGCTCCATCTTCTCCTCGCCGACCGTGAGGAGCGGCGGGGCCTTGGCCGGGTTGACGATCTCCAGCGGGTGCGGCTCGAAGGTCACGAGGAGGCTGTGCAGCCCGGTCTCGTGCGCTCGCGCGACGACCCGCTCCAGCACGTCGTGGTGGCCCCGGTGCAGCCCATCGAAGGTGCCTACCGTGGCCACGGTCTGGTCCACCGCGTCGGGCAGCCCCGACTCGTCCACCGTCCGAACGCGCTCAGCCATCCCGAAGCACCACCCGCGGCTGCCAGCTCTCCCCGGCCCGCTCGGCCACGGCCACGATCGCGCCGTCCGCGTCCACGAGCGCGGCTCGCTCGCCGTCCACCGATGCGGGGACCGTCATCCCGCGCGCCACGCGCGTGATCCCGGCCTCGTCCACCTGCTGCCGGGGCATGGGGCCGAGCGCGGCGATGGGAGCGCGGAGCTCCGCCTCACCGGCGCGCAGCGCGTCCACCGTCGCGGCATCCTCCACGCGCAGGTCGCCGCTCGCGGTGCGGCGGAGCGCGGAGAGGTGAGCAGCGCTGCTCGTCAGGCGGCCGAGGTCGCGCGCGAGCGCACGAATGTAGGTGCCGCCGCTGCACGAGATGCGCGCGTCGATCTCACCCGGTCTCTCGGCGAGGACCGACCAGCCATGGACCGCGACGCGGACCGGCGCGAGCTCGAGCGGCTCGCCGCGGCGGGCGGCGTCGTAGGCGCGTTCGCCGGCCTTCTTCTTCGCGGAATAGGCCGGGGGGACCTGGTCGAGCGCGCCCGTCAGGCGATCGATCGCCGCGTCGATCGCAGCGCGCTCGGGGAGAGGCGCGGTGCGGACCGTCTCGCCGGTCAGGTCGTCGGTCGTCGTCTCGGCGCCGAAGCGAATCGTCGCCTCGTACACCTTGGGCTCGCCGTGCACGTACGGCAGCAGCCGCGTCGCGCGGCCGGTCAGCAGCACGAGCAGGCCCGTGGCGAACGGGTCGAGCGTGCCGGCGTGCCCGATCCGGCGCTCGCGCAGAGCGCGCCTCGCCACCTGGACCACGTCGTGCGACGTCACGCCGGCCGGCTTGTCCAGCAGCAACAGTCCATCAGCCGGCGGGCGGCTCGGCATCCACGTCGGGCTTCGGCTTGATCTGCTCGAGCAGCGCCTCGATGCGGGCGGCGCGCGCGACGCTCTGGTCATACTGGAACTGGATCTCCGGCGCGAGGCGGAGCCGGAGCGCGCGGCCGATGCGACCCCGCAGATGACTGGCGAGACTGCCCAGCCCCTCCAGCGTGGTGTCGCGCTCGGCGTCGCTGCCCAGGATGCTGACGAAGACCTTCGCGTGCCGGAGGTCGCGGGTGACATCCACGCCGGTGACCGTCACCAGCCCGACGATGCGCGGGTCCCGCACGCCTTCGTTCAGGAAAGTGGCGATCTCCTCGCGAATCGCTTCCGCGACGCGATCAGGCCGTCGAGTATCGTGTGCCATTAGAGAAACGTCGTGGCCGAGTCGGTGATGCGGCAGAAGGGGTTCCCGGCGACAAACCGGTCGATGGCCTCGAGCACCGACTCGGCGTGCCGCCGGTCGGATGACACGAGACACGCCGTGAGCTCGGCCTGCTGCCACGCGTCCTGACGTCCCGTCTCGGCCACGGAGACGTTGAACTGATTGTGCATGCGGTCCTTCAGGCTCTTCAGCACGGACCGCTTGTCCTTGAGCGAATGCGCCCCCGGGAGATGGAGCTCCCAGGAGCGCACCCCGATCACCACGCGAGAATTCGAGCCTCGCCCGCGCTACGCGGGCTCGGCGGGCTGGAGGGTGCGCGCGACCTCCTCCTGGCGGTAGCACTCGATCACGTCGCCGACCTTGATGTCGTTGAAGTTCTCGACGCCGATACCGCACTCGAAGCCCTCGCGCACCTCCTTCACGTCCTCCTTGAAGCGGCGGAGCGACGCGATCGTGCCGTCGAAGACCTCCACCCCGTCGCGGATGACGCGCACGCGCCCCTGCCGGTTGATGACGCCCGAGCGCACCGAGCAGCCGGCGATGGTGCCGACGCGGGAGACCTTGAAGGTCTCGCGCACCTGCGCCTCGCCGAGGACGACCTCGCGCTCCTCGGGGCGAAGGAGCCCCTCGAGCGCCGCGCGGACGTCGGCCACCGCCTCGTAGATGATGCGGTAGAGCTTGATGTCGACGCTCTCGCGCTCGGCCGCCTGACGCGCGTTGTTGTCCGGGCGGACGTGGAAGCCGATGATGACCGCGCCCGACGCCTTCGCGAGCAGGATGTCGCTCTCGGTGATCGCGCCGACGCCGCGGTGCACCACCTCGACCTGCACCTCGGCGTTCGACAGCTGCTGGAGCGCGTCGGCCAGCGCCTCGGCCGGGCCGCCCTGGTCGGCCTTGATGAGGACGCGAAGGTTTCGCCGCTCCCCCGCGGCCGCCATCGCCATGAAGCCCTCGAGCGACATGCCGACCTTCGACGTGCGGCGGCTCTTGGCCTCGCGGTCGAGCCGCTGGCGCCGCTGCGCGACGTCGCGGGCCGCGGCCGCCTCCTCGACCACCAGCAGCTGGTCGCCGGCCATCGGGACGCCGGCGATGCCGATGACCTGCACCGGGATCGCGGGACCCGCCGCCTTCACGCTCTTGCCGCGCTCGTCGAGCAGCGCGCGCACGCGGCCGGAGTACATGCCGCAGATGTAGTCGTCGCCGACCTTGAGCGTGCCCTGCTGCACGAGCACGGTCGCGACCGGGCCCTTCCCCGGATCCAGCTGCGCCTCGACGACCGTCCCGGTCGCCGAGCGGCTCGGGTCCGCCTTGAGGTCCAGGATCTCGGCCTGGAGGAGCAGCTGCTCCAGCAGCTCCGGCACCCCGGTGCCCTTCTTGGCCGACACCTCCGACGAGAGCGTGGTGCCGCCGAACTCCTCGAGCACGACGCCGTGCTGGAGCAGCTCCTGCTTCACCTTCATCGCGTTGGCCTGCGGCAGGTCGATCTTGTTGATCGCCACGATCATCGGCACGCCGGCGTTCTTGGCGTGCGAGATCGCCTCGACCGTCTGCGGCATGACCGAGTCATCCGCCGCCACCACGAGGACCACGATGTCGGTGACCTGCGCGCCGCGGGCGCGCATGGCGGTGAACGCCTCGTGGCCCGGCGTGTCGAGGAACGTGATCGCGCGCTCGCCGGGCAGCGTGACGTGGTACGCGCCGATGTGCTGCGTGATGCCGCCCGCCTCGCCGGCGACGACGTTGGCCTTGCGGATGTAGTCGAGCAGCGACGTCTTGCCGTGGTCGACGTGGCCCATGATGGTGACCACGGGCGGCCGCGAGCGCAGGTCTTCCGGCGCGCTCGCCTCGGTGGACGAGACGTCGGCCTGGTACTCCTGCTCGCGCACGGCGTTGAAGCCGAACTCGCCCGCGATGAGCTCGATCTGGTCGAAGTCGAGGCGCTGGTTGATCGTGACCATCAGCCCCAGGTTCTTGAAGGCGAAGCTGATGATCTGCGTGGCCGGGACCTTGAGGCTCTCGGCCAGCTCGCTGACCGTGATGAACTCGTTGACGCGAACGGTCTTCCGCTCGCGCTCGGCCTCGGCGCGACGCGCCTCCTCCATCTCCTCGCGCGACGCGCCCTCGTCGCGGAAGCGGCCGGACCTGCGCGCGGTGCCGCCCCGGAGGGCGGACATCGTGCGCGAGATGTTGGCCGTCACGGCCTCCTGATCCACCGAGCCGCGCTTGCCCTTCTTGCGCTTGCCGCCGGCCATACCGCCGCCGGCACCCATTCCGCCGGGGAAAG
>JADMIO011507142.1_pt1 | contig 11657 bp, 13 predicted proteins | sample 8958161 | NCBI WGS metagenome assembly JADMIO01 (sample SAMN16585339, study PRJNA669376) | soil metagenome | isolation source: Crop rotation soil | place: USA: Cullars Rotation, Alabama | collected 2011
TTCATCGCCGGACCAACCGGCGGACCGGCCCGCGGCCGCATGCCAGCTCGTAGAGGCGGGCCTGGGTCGTGAGCATCCGCTGCGCGGCCGCAGCGGTGTCCGCCATCCCCGCTGCGAGGCAGGCCTGCAGTGTGGCCCGTGCCCCGGGTGCCAGCCGGCGCCGGTCATCCATGCGGATCACCACCGTCCGGATCGGCCGGCGGGATGGCGGGCCGGATCCGGTGGAAGTCCGGCGGCAACGGGCCCGGCCCGTACACGAGGCGCTCGAGCTGCGCGGCCGCGAGGTCCCAGTTCGGCCGGTACGGGCTGTCCGGGCCGACCGGTTCCCCCGCCACCGTGTCCCACGATCCGGCCGCGTCCGGCTTGCGTTCGGACGGAAGGCACAGGAAGCCGAGGCCGGTCGCGGGCACCAGTACCGCGGTGAGGATCAGCAGCGGCGAGAGGTGGAAGCCGGCCAGCCAGAAGATGCCGACCATGGCGAGCATCGCCGTGGCGGCGATCGTGAAGAACATCGACGCCGCGAACAGGCGCAGCAGGTAGCGGACGGTCCCGTGCCGGTCGAAACGGCGGGCAGCGGCCGCCAGCAGCGGCCGGGCGCGGGCGATCACAGGTCCTCCGGGAACCGGGTTCGGGCGGGGCTGGCGGGTCACGGCGCGACCGTCAGTGCGTCACCGGCGTGCCGGGCCAATGAGCGGACCGCGCGGTATTGCAGCGCCTTGATCGCGCCCTCGTTCTTGCCCATCTCGAGGGCCGTGTCGGAGATCGACATGCCGCGGAAGAACCGCAGGATCAGCACGTCCTGCTGCTCGTCGTTCAGCCGCAGCAGGAACCTCAAGAGGTCGTGGGTGGTGAGGTAGTCGACCGTGGCCGCTTCCGGCTGCTCGACGGTGCCGGCGAGCGGATACGAGTCGGCGGAATGGTCGCCGACCAGGATCTCGCGCTGGTAGCGGGAGCTTTTGAAGTAGTCCGCGACCAGGTTCCGGGCGATCACGATCAACCACGCTCCGACGTTCGTGCCTTGCCACTGGAACTGGTCGATGCGGCCGAGCGCCTTGACGAAGACGTCGTGGGTGAGGTCCTCGGCGATGTGCCGCTTGCCGATCCTGAAGTAGATGAACTTGAACACCGCACCGTGGTTGGCCGTGTAGATGAGCCCGAAGGCCTCCCGGTCGCCGGCCTGCACCCGCGCCACGAGGTCATACGAGCTTCGCGCCCGGGCGAGCTCCGCCGACGGGTCCTCGGCCGGCGGCCGCGGACGAGCGATCACGGTCATGACGGCCTCCGATCAGAAACTGCGGTCAGGTCTCGGGTGCGGCCCGGCAGCGGCTGCTGCGCGGCGCGGAACAGCCGCCAGCGGACGACGGCGACGTACAGGTGGTGCGCCCCGGCCAGGGCCAGCACCAGCAGCACGAACAGCACCAGGCCCAATGCCTGCGCCCAGGGCGGCGGCGTCACCCGGCCACCCCCGCCGTGGACGGCCCGTCAGGGCGGTGGACGACGAGGTGCCGGTCGACGTATGCGAGCAGCGCAGCCCGGGCATCCTCGACGGAGACGCCGCCCTGCGCGGCGATCAGGTCGGCGTCGAAGCCTTCGTCGAGCACGGCGAGCACCCAGCGGCCCAGCTCCAGAAACGCCGGGGACGCCTCGGCGGTGGCCCGGGCGCCGCGGCCGGCGTCGACGCCGGCGGCGTGCGCGCTGCTGACCAGACCGATCAGCAGCTCCACCGCCGGGGCGTCGAGCGTGGCCAGCCAGGCCACGGCACGGTCGTCCAACGCATCCAGCCGTACACCCGCGGCCGCGAACGACTCGCGCAGCCGGGCCAGCGCGGCCGCATGCTGCTGCGCCGTCACGTGCGGGCCGAAGCGGCCCCGCTCGGCCGTCACGACGACCACCCGCGCACCTGGCGAACCGCGGCCAGCACGGCGACCGTCCGCCGGTTCAGCTCGGCCGCCGGCAAGTCCTCGGCGTGGATCGCACTGAGCAGCACCAACGCGCGTACGCAGTCGCCCTCCGGCCGGGCCCGGGCGTGCTCGAGCAAACCGACCGCGATCTCGGCGACGTCGCCTCGGGTCACCGCGGCCGCCGCGACGGCGTCCTCGTCAGCCGGCGCCGGGCACGAGCCCGGCGCGACGACCTGGTCCTGCTGCGGCGCATCCGGCCACTCGCCGCACGGCGGCTGCCAGTCGGCCGGGGGCTCGGCCATGGGCGCGTCCCAGCCGCGGACCAGCTGCACCGCCTGCAGCACCGCCGCGGTCAGCCGCGCCTTCGCCGGCGCCGACAGCCGCGGGTGCTCCTGGATGCCCTCGATGTAGATGACGGCCTGCACGGCGTCGCCGTCCGGCCGCTCCAACGCCGCGGCGCGCAACCGCGCCACGATCGCCGGCACGTCGCCCGTGAACCACGGCAACGCCGGCGTCTTCCGCGACCGCTGCGACGGAATCGCCGCGGCGGCCGCTGATACGGTGGCCATTGGACACCAGTCCTTTCGTAGGGGTTGGGATCGGGGTCCGGAGCCACGACCGCCTCAATCGGTCGTGGCTCGCGACTTTTAGGACCAGTCGGCCGGTGGCAACTGGCTGGATAGGAAGTCCCGGACCGGTTGCGCGTCGAGCCGCCACCGGCCGCCCGGGGTCTTGATCCCCGCCAGACGACCCGCGGCGATCCACCGCCCGACCGTCCTGCGGTCGACGCCGAACAGCTGGGCGACCTCCTGCGGCAGCAGGAACTCACGCTCCGGCGGGATCAATGCGTCTATGCGGGAACGCGGCCGCGTCATGCCACAACCCCCAGCCACGCCGACACGACCGGCGGAGGAGGCGGTGGCGGGGGAACCGGCCTCGGCTCACCGCCGCCCGGCTTCGGATTCCCCGGGGGCGTGATCACGGTCGGCTTCCTCATGCCGCACGTCCCGGGCGCTCGCGGTCGGCCATGTACTTGTGCGCCGCCGACCGGCGGATCAGGATCGACGCCTGCTTCGCGCCGGCCGGGGCCGCGTTTATGTAGGCGAGTTCCCCGTCGTAGATCCGCCGGTAGACGGTCTTCGCGCTGCGGTGCCACAGGTCGGCGACCTCGCTGACGGTGAGGTACTCGTCGTCGGCGATCCGGCCCGGGCCGGTCGGCGGCGTGGGCTGTGGCGGCGGCGGGGTCGGCATCGGCGTCCCGTCCGGGACCGTGCGACGCGCGCTCATGCGGCGCCACCGGCCGAGACCGGTTCGACGATCTCGAAGAGCTGCTCGAAGGTGACGTTGGGCATTGCGATCTTGCACGCGGCGATGAACGCCTCGCCGGGGCCGCAGCGGTGATTGCGCAGCTGGGACAGGTGCACCTCGCCGACGCCGAGCCGGTCGGCCAGCTCCTTGTTCGTCGGCGCGCCAATCACGGCAGCCGCCAGCTTGTCGAACTCGTCCGTCCTGAGTCGCAGCGCGGGCCGCCTGCTTGCTCTCGCTGGCTTGCCGTTAGCTCTCATGCAAACGACCATAGGCTGCTACCAAAACGAACGCAAGACCATGTTGGCACGGACTTAGGCCTTGATATGTTCTTGTGCGACGCATACATTCGTGTGCATGCAAACGTGGGGGTCTCGACCGCGAACGAAGGCCAGAAGGGTTTGCGCAGGCAGAAGGCGCAAGAGCATGCGCCCGACAGGCTCGGAAGGTAGCTATGGTTTGCGCATGCGCAAACCAGCGGCCACGCCTGACTTCCCCGCCTACCTGAAGGAAGCCATCACGCGCATGGGGTACCAGACCCCAACCGACCTTGCCCGGGAAGCCGGCATCAGCCCCAGCGTCGTACTGCGCTGGATCAAGGGCGAGACTCGGCCGCTCGTACCGCTGCTGGATCGCGTCGCGCCGCACCTCGGCACCAAGCTCTCCACCCTGGTCCGCATCGCGTACCCGGAGATCGACAACGGGATGCGGCTTGACGAAGCGCCGGCGCTCCATCCCCTGGCCGCCGAGCTGCAACGCCGCCTGGGCCCGCAATCCACGCTGCCCGCCGACGAGCAGGAAGTCCTCACGCGCATCATCGACAGCGTTCTCGCCCCGTACCGATCCAGATCGACACCCAGGCCTGGCTGATGGCTTACATCCGACAACTCGAGTCCGGGCTGTGGGCCGCCACCGTCCGTACGCCGGCCGGCCGTATCACCGAGACCCGCGAGCTGCGGGGTGCGGTCGCGGCGTGGGCCACCGCCGTCGAGGCGGACATCAAGCGCGGCGACTTCCTAGACCCACGCCTCGCGAAACACACCGTCGGCCAGGTGTGGGAGAAGTACGGCAGCGTCCGCAAGCTGGAGCAGGCCTCCCGCAAACGCGACGCGTCGACATGGAAGAACTGGGTCGCGCCGCGGTGGGCGAAGGTCCCGGTCGGGTCGATCCTGAAGCCGGACGTGCAGGCGTGGGTGAACGAGCTCGACGAGCAGCTCGGCCCCAAGCGGGCCTGGACCACGATCGCCGCGCTGAACGTCCTCAAGGCGACGCTCGAGCTGGCGGTCGACGCCGGCTGGATCCGCGCGAACCCGGCGCGGAAGGTGAAGCCGCCGGAGCCGCCGCGGCATGTCGACCGGGTCATCGAGCCTGACGAGGAGGCCGACCTGCTGGCCCGGCTGGACGAGCTGTTCCCGGGCCGGCGGGACGCAAGGCCGTTCGTGGAACTGATGCTCGACACCGGCGTGCGATGGGAGGAAGCGGCAGCCGTGCGGCGCGAGGCGGTGAACCTGCGCAGCGGCCTGGTCCTGATCGGCCCGGTGATGGAGCGCGACGGGACGGTCCGCGAGTACCCGAAGGGCAAGGACGAGTTCCATCCGGTGCCGCTCGGCGCCGACCTGCTGGCCAGGATCCGGCCGCTCGTGCTCGCGACCCCGGCGGGCGGGCTGGTCTTCACGGCATCGCTGGGCGGCCCGATGCGGTATCCGACGTGGCTGCGGCGGGTTTGGAATCCCGCGGTGCAGCCGCTGGCGGAGCCGCGGCCGACGCCGCACGACTGCCGCCACACGTACGGGACGCGGCTGGCGGACGCCGGCCTGCAGCTGCACGACCGGATGGCGCTCATGGGGCACTCGGATGTGCGGTCGGGGCAGCGGTACACGCACTCGGGGGACCGCCGGTTCGACGCTGCGCGCGAGGCGTTGCGGCGTGCGAGGAGCGGATCATGATGTGTCAGCCATGTGTCGCGACGGTGTCACGCTGCTAGAAGTGCGTCCAACCCTGACCAACTGTTTTCGCAGCTCAGCCCGAGGTTGGGATCATCGCCGCAGGTCAGCGAGTCGCCCGGACATCCTTGACACGGAAGAGGTCACTGGTTCGATCCCAGTATCGCCCACCATAGTTGGCAGTGCGCGAACCGCGCTGTCGACGGACAGTTGATCAAGGGTTGGCTCTGGAGTCAGCCCTTTGCTGTGTGCGGTGGTCGGGATGCGGAAGCGTGGGATGACGCTGTGGTCGGACTGGATCTCGATGTCCTCGATGAGGGCCTCGAACAGTGCCTTCTTGGCTTTGTAGCTTCCCGAGTTGATGGTTTCGGCGATCAGGTTTCTGATCAGTGCCAGTTCCTCGGTTGAGGGCCCGGTTGGTGGCTGGTCTAGGTCGAATTCGAGGCGGGTCTTGTCTGCTCGCAGCTGCTTGGCCTGTTCCCGCAGGTTCTTCAGACGGGCTTGGATGTCCGGATCTTCGTCGTCGAGAGTGCCCTTCTCGAACGCGCTGAGGTAGCGGTCGACGGCGGCGGCGTTGTCCCGCATCTGCCGCTTGGTGGCCGCGAGCTGCTCGTGGTGCTTGCTGGTGGCTTGGCCGTGAGCGGTTAGGAACTCGACGATTGCTTGCTCGATGATGTCGTGGCCGGTGGTGTAGAAGTCCAGCAGTGCCTGGCCGATGGCAGCTTCGAGGTGGTCGGCGTTGAAGCGGTGCAGGGTGCAGCCTTGCTTGGCGCCGTAGCGGTTGCGACTCCAGCACGTGTAGTAGCGGTATGCGTTGTTGCGTCCGTGCGCCACGGTGCCGATGTAGGTGCTGCCGCACTGCGGGCAGGGGATCTTCCCGGTCAGCGTGTAGGTGGATGCGTTCGCTGCTCGCTGTCCGATCTCCTGGCTGCGCCTGGTGAGGATGTGCTGTGCGTACGTGAATTGGGCGTTGGTGATGATGGCGGGGTGTGCGTCGGTGACGACGATGTCGCGGAAGGTCTTCTCACCGATGTACAGGCGGTTGGTGATGATGATCTCAACGGATTGTGACGACCACGCCTTCCCGCGCTTGGTGCGGATCCCACGGTCATTGAGCACGTTCGCGATGGCTCGGGTGCCGAGGCGGTCCTTGGTGTAGAGGTCGAATATGAGCCGGACGACCGCCGCCTCGGCCTCGACGATCACGACGTTGTCGGTCTTGGCGTCCTTGAGGTAACCGATCGGGACGGGTCCGCCGTTCCACAGGCCTTTGGTGGCCTTGCGCTCCATGCCCGAGATGACGCGGTCGATGATCACTTCGCGCTCGAATTCGGCGAACACGCCCAGCATCTGCACGAGCATCCGGCCTACCGGGGTGGAGGTGTCGAACGGCTCGGTGGCTGACCGGAAGGCGACGCCGGCGTCGGCGAGGTCGTCGAGCAGGGACACGAGGTCGCGCAGCCGGCGGGAGAAGCGGTCGACGCGGTAGACGAGGACGGTGTCGAACAGTCCGGCGCGGGCTGCGCGGAGCATCTTCTGCAGGGCTTCGCGGTCGGTGGTGGCGCCGGACGCGTCGTCGGAGTAGACCTTGACGATCTGCCAGTCGCCGGGCTGGGATTCCACGAAGGCCCGCAGCTTGGTCTCTTGCGCTTCGAGGCTGTAGGGCTGGTTGTCCTCGTCGGTGGACCGGCGGATGTAGATCGCGATCCGCCGGGTGAATGCTTCTTCGATCTGCCGTATCCGATGCGTGGATCGGGTTTTCTTAGCCATATATCGATGCCTTTCAAGATCGTTTAGGGATTGTCCAATCACGACCGTCAGTCAATCCATGCGTTCAGTCAAGCCACGAGATGGGCGCTGAGCTGGGAAAACGCAGAAGGGCCGGTCCGGCGCGCATGCGCCGGACCGGCCCTTTGTCGGCTCGGTGAATTCTCAGGAATTGCAGTGAACGTGCTGTCAACTAGCCATTCCCGCGATGGGGTCGCGGTGGTTCCGAGCACCGAAATGGCGCTTGGAGTGAGCGGGAATCACGTCGGACCCTTTGCGGGGCTTTGATGGGCGCGGTCAGCGGCCGACTTGCTCATCCGGGCCGTTCGGAGTGCTGCTGATGCTTGGCCCACCACTCGGCGATCATCATCGCGAGCGCTGTCACGGCCTGTTGTCGGTCCTGGTCGCTGAGCGGCGCGGTGCGTGGCGGGCGGACGACTATGGGAGCTCGACGGTGAGTGGCCGCCCGCTGCCGAGGGGTCGGCTGTTGCGGGTCAGCCATAGGCGGTCCGCAGCCAGAGTCCGGATGGTCGCAGGGAAATCGTGTTCATCGTGTACCTCCTTGAGTCGACGGAAAGGCCGGATGGCCCGCGGAGCTCTACTCTGCGGGCCATCCATTCGTCTACATGACGCAGTGATAGCGAGAGGCCGTGCGGGGTGGGGGATCACCGCGCCTCGTCCGGCTGGCTGGCGGATCGCCGCGAACAGTGCTGTTCAGCCCGGAGCCTGGAGTGGCTTGCCGGTGACGGGCTGTGGCAGAAATGGCGCGTCCGTCAGCGACAGACCTTCGGGAACCGGCGCGCAGGCAATCGCGGGCGGCACCGGATGCGTGTCAGGTTTTGGTGAGCCACCTGGTGAGGGGATGGTCGGGGGCGGCTTCGCGCAGGGTTTGGGCCGTCGCGACGAGATGCCACCAGAGCAGCGCGACGATGTAGGCGGCGGTGAGGTAACCGATGGTGGTCACATCGACGACCAAGGCGTAGCCGGGGACAAGGATGAGGCCAGTAGCCACACGGATCCCGAGGTGCCGGGTGGCGGTGGCGGCGGTGGCCGCACCGAGCAGGGCGGCGCCGGTCGCGGCGGTGAGGCCGGGCAGCCCAGTGAGGTCGGTGGGGAAGCTCAGGGTGTAGGCGGACCGCACGAGGCAGACGCCGGCGGTGGCGGCGGCGACTGCCCAGATGGGTGGGCGCATCCGGGGTAGCCAGTCGGCGAGCCGGTTGGCGGGGATGCGCGGGGAGACGGCGGCGATGATGACCGAGCAGGCGGCGATCGGGGCGGCGGCGGTCATGGCCCAGCGCAGGTATTGGGGATCGGTGAGCTGGACGCCGACCCCGGCGCCGAGCCCCCATAGGCCGGCGAGGGCGAGGCCGGCCGCTGCGGCGGCGAGGTAGGAGCGGCGCAGCAGGTAGCCGGTGGTGGCCGTGTCGGCCTGGCCTTGCGGGGAGAGCCAGGTGGTGGCGGCGAGTTGCGCCGCCGCGGTGGCCGCGGTGGCGGCGATGGCCGCGGCGAGGGCGAGGTTGGCGATCGGGAGGCGTACGCCGATCACGCGGGTGGCGATGGTGGAGATCTCCGCGGTGGTGACTGTCTGGATGAGCAGGGTGGCGGAGGCGACGGCGAGGACGGCGACCGCGGTGAGGCTGCCGATGGTCAGCCGGGTGCGGGGCAGCCGGGTCGTGGCTGCGGTGGGTGTTGCGGCGGTCCGGGTGGTGCCGGTCAGGTGCGCGGCCCCGGCGGCGATCTGGTCCGGCTGGGTGAGGACGGCCGGTGCGGGCAGACCTGCGTCGGTGAGGGTGGTCTGGGCTGCTGGTGCGGTGGCGTCGTGGGCGACCACGACAGTAGCGGTGATGTCGGCTTGGTCGATGTCGGCGTCGGTCAGGACCTGGGTCAGCGCGGGTGCCAGCTGGTCGAGGTGCGGGCGTGTGGCCGTGTCCAGGTCGGCGCGATCGATGACGACCGGGTCGGCCAGTTCGGGCAGGAGGACTGGGGTCCGGGGTGCCCCGATCAGGGCGGCGCGGGCACGGTCGATCTCCGCCGCGGTCCGCCAGTCGGGCGCTGCCGGGAGGTTGGCGCCGTTGCCGGTGCGGTGCCGGATCGAGGTGGCCAGGGCCTGCTGGATGCCGGGCGCGTCGGGGTCGTGCACGGTGACCGCGGCGAGCTGGCTGTACTGGTTGCCGGTATCCAGCACGGCGATGCTGGGATAGTCGTCGCCGATGGTGCAGACGAGCACGAACCGGCCCGGGTGGCTTCCCAGCCCGGGCGACGCGGCGGCGGCTGCGGCCGCGGTAACGATGGCCGGCTCCGGCAGCCCCGCGATGGTGGCGGCCTGGATCAGGCGTTGCCGCGACTTCGGTCCCCACGGTTGCGGTGTGGTCACCGTCAAGGTGCCCACACCGGTCCCGGCCTGCACGGAGGCCGTGTTCGCTACATGGGCGAGCAACGCCGAGACCGCCTCGGCTGGCCGGGTGTCATCCTCACCGGTGATGGTCCGCAGCGCGGCCATCGGATCCGGCAGATATGCATCGAGATCACTGGCGGCGGCCGCGAGCCCGTCACCGGCGACCACGGCGGCACCCGTGTGCCGGTCGAAGTAGATCCCGCTTCGGATGCGGGTCTGGCCGTCGAAGGTGACCGGCCAGGTCCGTGCAGCGATCGTGGCGACGGCGGCGGTCCAGCGTGATCCAAGGTGGATGCTCAGATGAAGATCCCCCATAGGCATGCCGGGCAGTGTCCGCTTCCGCGCTCACAGACGCCGACCCCGGCGATGTTCCGGCTCGACTTCTTCGCATTGTGAAAGTTCGATACCGCTATGTAGCGGGCTCGCTTGCTCGGCCGGTACGGAGGATGATTCTGCCGAACTGCGGGGGAATCGCACCGATGGACGACGAGCAGATAGCCGAGCCGGCGCGCCGCCGAGCGGCCCATTACGCGCGGCAGCCGTCGCTGTGGCCCGCGCCGACCCCACCGTCACAGCCGGACCGGGCGGGTCCCGGCCGGGTGGTCCGGATGGCGGTCACCGCTGTGGTCCTGCTCGGCGGGCCGCCGTGGTTGCTGTGGCAGGCCTTCGGTAACCCTGTCACGCTGGCGTCGTCCTGGTGGGCGACCGGCCCGTTCTCCGCCGCCACATCCTCACCTGCCGCCGGGCTGCGGGTCGCCGGGATCTGGGCGGCCTGGGTGACGTGGGCGCTGCTCGCGACCCTGCTCGCTGGCAGCGTGGCTGGGGTGCTGCGGGGTCGCCGGTTGCCGCGGTGGCGTCTGCCGATGCCGTTGCACCGGCTCGTCTTCGGCCTCACCGGCACCGCCACAGCGGTGCTGGTCACCACGCCCGTGACGGCGGCCGTCGCCAGCCCGCCGGCCCATAGTGCCCCGCTTGCCGAGCTTGACCGCGGTGCCCCGACGGCGCGGCCAGAGCATGCGGCCACTGCACCGGCGTCGGCCGACGTAAATACCGCTCAACCCGGCGATGCCGAGACCGGCAGCGGCCTGGTCACCGTTGCCGTCGAACAGGTGCGCTACACCTATCGCGTCCACCGCGGCGACACCCTGTCCAAGGTTGCCTTGGAATGGCTGGGCGATCCGGACCGATGGCCTGACATCTGCCGACTCAACAAACACCGGCACTTCACCGGTGGCGGGACCCTGACCGACTGCGACCTGATCTATCCCGGCTGGCAACTGCGGCTGCCCGCCGACGCTGTCCCGCCGCCCGACGCCACACCCAGCCGGCCGCCCCGGACACCCGCGGACCCGGCCGAACAAGCCGAGGGACCCCGGCCCGGACACAGACCACCGGAGGCAAGGCCGCCTGCTGTATCCGAAAGCCGCGCCCAGCCAGGCATCTCCGCCCAGGTGGCGCCATCGACTGCTGCCGGCCCCGATGAGGCTTACCGCGGGCCTCACCGCGCCGGTGACGACCTGGTCCTGTCCGCTGGCAGCATCATCCCGTGGGCACTGGCGGTCGCGATCACGGCTACCGCCGCCCTGGTGTGGCTGCAACGCCGCCGCCGCTACGTCCCCGGCACCAGCGACGACCTCCAGGACCTGCGAGCCCTCCCAGCCCCGGTCCGCTCTGCCCAGTACCACACCCGCCACGCCACCCCGGCCCCGGCCCAGGTCCGGCCCGCTCGCATCCAGCAGCTGCCCTCCGGCGGTGTCGGGCTCATCGGCCCCGGCGCTGACGCGGCCGCCCGCGGCATGATCATCACCGCGCTCACCGCCGGCACACCGGCCGACCCGGGCCAGCGTGCCGAAGTCATCATCGACCGGGACACGCTGACCACACTGGTCGGCGATCCGCCCGTTTCCGGCTGGCCGCGACTGCACGTCACCGACACTCTTGACCAGGCCCTCACCCTGGTCGACACCCACCTGCTGCGGCGTGCCCGCATCCTGGATGAGCACAACCTCACCGACCTGGACACCCTGCGCGAGCACGCGCCCAGTGAACAAGCCCTACCGCCGCTGCTGCTGATCACCGACGTCGAGCAGGCCACTCTCAGCACCCGAGCCCGGATCACCTTCGGCCTCACCGGCAACCTGGACGTCACCACCGTCGTGCTCGGCCACTGGCCGCACGGTCCAACCATCTCCGTCACCGACGACGGCGACGCCCACCCGGAGCCTGGCGACGCCGACACCGGCACGATCCGACTGGCGGTCCTTGACGCCGCGACCACCCGCGACCTGCTTATCACTTTCCAGCACAGTGGGATCCGAAGCTTGGAATTCACGTGACTTGAAGTCG
>JADMIO011701166.1_pt1 | contig 11657 bp, 5 predicted proteins | sample 8958161 | NCBI WGS metagenome assembly JADMIO01 (sample SAMN16585339, study PRJNA669376) | soil metagenome | isolation source: Crop rotation soil | place: USA: Cullars Rotation, Alabama | collected 2011
GCGACAACTTGTCCACGTGGAATTCTAAGCTTAGGATCCCAATGTGCTGGAAAGTTGCGAATAATTTCCTTGAAGCGCGGCTCTGAGCGAAGAGAATCGAGAAAGGGATCAATCCCGAGGAACTGCATTTGTATGTCATGTGCCGCATAGGCCCGTTCAAGCGCTGCCAGCGCTTCTTCTTTTTTATCCATTCCGACATAAAGTACCGCTAACTCCACGGGCGAGACGTACTCTTTAGTCGTTTCCAAGCGTTTCAGAATCGCCTCGGCTTCGCTGCGTCGACCTGCCTTCGCCAAAGCAATACCCAGATAGCAGTCGATGCTTGTAGAGGCGCCTCCGACACGAATAGCCTCTTCATATTCCGCGATGCCATCGTTGTACTGCCCGTTCACAGTGTAAACATATCCAAGGACATTGTGAGCCAGGTTATTGCCCTTATCCATCTCCAGCGTCGTCTTCAATTGCTCAACAGCCTGGCTGTATCGACGTGCGAAAAATAGGAAGTAGCCCATATTGATACGCCAGTTTATCTGGAGTGGATCAAGCTCCATCGCCCGTTTGATTTCGCTGATTGCCTGGTCTTGGCGACTCATCTTGTTGAGAAAATCAGAGTACGCGCTGTGCGCTCTGGCGTTGCTGGGACTTAACTCAATCGCGCGTTTGAATTCCTGTTCCGCCCCCGCCCAGTCCCAGCCGTTCAACTTGATTCCGGCAATGGAGGAATGTGCCTCTGCAAGACCGTCGTCCAATTCCAGTGCCTTTCTAGCTGCAGCTTCTGCTTTTTGAGCTCCCTCTTTTGGATCCAAAAAACTATTACCCATCATTTGTTGATAGGCTTCGCTGAGTAGGGCATAGGCAAGCGCGTAGTGGTCATCAATGGCAATTGCCTGGTTGAAATACTCTATCGCCCTCTCCAGGTTCTCTTTCGAAGATCCCTTCTGACGAAGCAAACGACCTTTCAACAATTGTTCATAAGCCGCAGAGTTCACCTTCACATCTTTAGCTAGTTGTTGCTGTTCCGCGTTAGTCAAGCGCAACCGCAATTTCTCGGCAATCTGTTGCGAAATCTCTGTCTGCACTGCGAGCGTGTCCGTCACTTTGCGATTGAACTGTTCGCCCCACATCTGGGTTTTGTCCGACACGTTCACTAACTCCGCACTCACCTGCAACTGATCACCATGCTGCATCACGCGCCCCGTCACGATAGCCTGTACTCCCAAAGCTCGGGCCACGTCCTGCGGATCAATTTCTTTTCCCTTGTACTTGAAAGCTGAACCACGCGAGATAACTTTCAACGACGACAATTGCGAAAGATTGTTGATCAAACTCTCACTAATGCCGTCCGACAGGTAATCCATATTCGGATCGCCACTCTGATTGGTGAAGGGCAAGACCGCAACCGACGAGATCGCGACACCATGTGTGCTTGAATAACGGTAATAGATGAGCGCCGCGGCCGCCGCGACGATGATCGTTGCGAACAGAGCCATTGCCGCGAGCTTATGACGCTTAATTTCATTAACGACATACTCAGCGCTCGACAGTGTATGAGTAGCGCCAGTTGCCTCATTCGTCGCGAGCGGCATTGAATTTATTCCCGTTACCGTTGCTCCTGCTGCTGCCCCTGGTCCTTGTCTTGCTCCTGTTTTCCGAGCTCCCTCTTCCGGCGTAATGCTGCGTTCGAGTTCCGCGTCAACTTCCAAACGCTGCTTCAAACGCTTGAGATCGACGCTCAGATCTTTCGCCGTTTGATACCGAGCGTCGCGTTCCTTAGCGAGTGCTTTTTCAACAATGCGTTCCAACTCTGCCGGTAATTGTGACTGATAAAGCAGTAGCGACGGTGGCTCGCGGTGAAGAATCATCGCGAGCACATCTGTAGTCGTCGGTCCATCGAATGGCTTTTTGCCCGCGGCCATCTCATACAGCGTCGCCCCCAGGCTCCAGATATCCGATCGTGCATCCACTTCGAGACCTCTGGCCTGTTCCGGTGACATGTAATGGGCCGTGCCCATGACCATGCCGGGCTCAGTATGAACAGCTACAACTCTGGTTGGTGCTTCTGTATTTATTTGGTCCTCACCCTTTGTTTCCTGGGCCAGCTTTGCCAAACCGAAGTCAAGCACTTTCACATAGCCATCCCGTCGCACCATGACATTCTCAGGTTTGATATCGCGATGGACGATCCCCGCGTCATGCGCAGCCGAGAGAGCATCGGCCATCTGGCTCACGATTGCCAGCGTCTCTCGCAATTCCATTCGCTGGCGCGTCATGTGTTGGCGCAGCGATTCGCCTTCGATGTATTCCGTGGCGATGAAGTGTCTGCCATTCTGCTCGCCGATCTCATGGATCGTCATTATGTAGGGATGATTGAGACTGGAAGCTGCATAAGCTTCGCGTTCGAAACGGGCGAGACGTATTTTGTTTTCCGTAAATTCAGCTTGCAGAAGTTTGATGGCCACTTGCCGACGAAGCTGTGAGTCGAAGGCAAGATAGACTTCACCCATCCCGCCTACTCCGAGCAGCGAGCGAATCTCATAACGACCAAACGGGGTATTGGGCGAAAGAGTGATCTTATTTACCTGGAATAAATTGAGCTGGAAAAATCACGAACACTGTATTTCGTTAATATGGAAAGTCAAGAAGTTAAGCGGCTATTCGACAAAGCCGACTTTTCGCAGCATCTTGTTGAGACCCGGCTCAGAACGCAACTCAGCAAATTTAAGATCATGCAGATTCAAACGCTTCAACAGCTCTTTGAAGCGAGCATCGTTGCGGAGTGGAATCAAATACCTGTCGACATTTAATCGGTGCAATTCCCAATCTCTAGCTTCTAAAGACTTATCAAGTTCTGCGAACGCTTTGTCCTTTTCATCTAGCGCAACGTAAATAGCCGCGATGCGACAAGCCGGTACATATTGAGTTTTCGCTAACTCCCTGAATCGACCAATCATTTCGTCGGCTTTGTCTCTTCGTCCTGCTTTTGCATAAGCGACACCTGAATCACGAAGTGCAAACTGATTGTTCGGATCGTCGCGGAGAGACTGTTCAGTTAGCGAAATTGCCTCAGCGTACATTCCTTTAGCGATATATGCCTGGCTTAGCATCCATCTACCCAGAGGATGAGTAGGTTCGAGATCGTAGGTTTTCTTCGCTTGCTCAAGCGCCTTGTCGTCCTGCGCGTTGCCGAGATAAGCCCACGCGATGGTCACACCCATGTTGATATCGAGAGGTTCCAGCTCGAGACCTCGCCTTATTTCAGCGATTGCCTCTTCAGCGCGTCCCATCGGTGCAAGGTAGACCTGTCCATAGCGAAAATGTGCGGCCGAGTTATTTGGATCAAGTTCGATCGCGCGTTTAAATGAGCGTTCCGCTTCGGGCCAATTCCAATCATAGATAGCCGCGGTATAAGCGAGGAATGTATGGACCTCTGGCAGTGTCGGATCGATCTCAAGTGCCTTCTGTGCAGCGATCTTTGCCTGGGGAAAAGCCTCCTTTGGCGAGAGGTAAGGATAAGCCGGCATACTCGCGTACGTTTCAGCAATCCTCGCATAGGCTAATGCGAACTTAGGATCGAGTTTTATGGCCTGTTGGAAATACTCGATCGCTCGCAACATCTCGTCCTTGGTACGCTTCGCAAAGCTATACCGACCTCTCATGTAAAGTTGATAGGCCTCGTTGTTGTCGGTGTACTTCTTGGTAATGCCTTTCGCTTCGTTCCCTGACAGTTTCAACTCGAGCTTCTGAGCGATGGTCGTTGCGATCTCACGCTGCGTTGCCAGAAGGTCTGACATCTTGCGGTCATACTGTTCGGCCCAGATCAATTTCTTCGTTCGAGCATCGACCAGTTCGACGCTTATAGTAAGGTCGTTGCCGCGTTGCGAAACACGCCCAGACATAACGGCATCAACTTCCAATTCCTTTGCGACTTGCGTTATGTCAGTGTCCTTTGACTTGTAACGCATGACGGTACTGGTCGGACTGACTTTGAGATTTGGTAGTTGCGTCAGGCGAAAGATGAGCGACTCTGCGAGGCCGTCGGAAAGGTATTCGGTGTCTGCATCAGAACTCCTGTTCTGAAACGGCAGTACAGCGATGGAAGCGATTGGTTTATTGCCGGAACTTGCTCGCGGATTGAAAAACCAGAATCCGGTTCCGATTAGTACCAGCACGAGCACTGCGGCGACGAGTACACCGAGTTTGTGTTTCTTTACTTCCTGGGTGATGAACTCCGCACTCGATGTTGGAGGACTTGGAAGGCTGGTCGAAGGGACAGTGACTGTTTTGGTTGCCGGACTGTCGTTATTTGGCGCAACTGTGCGTTCCAACTGATTCTTGAACTGTAAGTCTTGTCTTACATCTTTCAGGTCCGTTAATAGATCGCCGGCAGTTTGATAGCGCGCCTCCGGATCTTTCCGCAGAGTCTTATTGATGATGCGTTCTATTTCATGTGGCAGATCCGGTTGGAGTTGGTTGAGCGGAGTGGGTTCCTTGTGAAGGATTGCCCCGATCACATCCAGTGCATTTTCTCCGGTGAAGGCTCGCTGGCCAGTTATCATTTCATACAAGACCAGTCCGAAACTAAAAATGTCGCTTTGTGTACCGACATCTTTCCCTCGTGCTTGTTCCGGTGACATGTAGTGGGCCGTTCCGATGATTGTCCCTGGTGTTGTTCCTTCGTCCTTGAGTGCAGTCGGCGCTTCTCCATCGGTGGCGTCAGCTTTCTTCGTCGACAACTTAGCGATACCAAAGTCGAGAATCTTTACTAGACCGTCGGGACGAATCATCACGTTGTCAGGTTTGATATCCCGATGAATGATTCCTACTTTGTGCGCTGCGTTAAGTGCTGAGGCGACTTGAACGGCAACGTCGAGCGTAGTTTTCAAGTCGAGCTGACGAGCACGAATAAGATTGTGTAGCGTGTCTCCCTGGACGTATTCGGAGGCTATGAAGTTGATGCCATTAGTTTCGCCGATCTCATGAATCGTAATGATGTTGGGATGGTTGAGCGCCGAGGCTGATTTGGCTTCGCGGACAAAGCGGCTCATTCGATCAGAGTCGTTTGCGAACTCTGATGGCAGGGTCTTGAGTGCGACCCTGCGATCAAGTTTCGTGTCTTCCGCCAGATACACTTCACCCATTCCACCTGCACCGATTTTGGAGATGAGGCGGTAGTGAGAGATGAGTGAATTTGGTTGAAGTGTTTGACTCAAAGTTTCTTCTCAGTGTTCTCTGCGTCTCGATGTTCTCTGTGTCGAAGCCTGAGGCAAGTATCGAATTACACAGCGAATACCGAGGTTTACGATCGGGTTAAATCACTACTGCGGCAGACCGATGCGCTTTACCAAACTCTTAAAGCGCGGGTCGTCACGCAACGGATCCAGGAGCGGATCAACCTGCAAATACGGCATGTAAAATCCGCGCTGCTCGAAATTCTTTTCGTGTTCCGCGAGAGCCCGTTCTTTGTCTCCGAGGGCTAGATAGATTTCTGCAAAGTTATATGCGTCGACCGATTCTGTTTTTTCCAACTCCCTTAATTTGCTTAGTCCGGCTTCAGCTTCAGACTTTCGCCCCAACTTGGCGTTTGCATAGGCCGTATAGAAAATGGAATATTGATCTGGCGGATTGGTCTTCAGAGTTTCTTCGAGAAGTGCTAGTGCTTCGTTGTACATGCCGAGACTCAAGTAAATGTTTTCGAGCCAAATGCGTGCAGTGACGTGCGTTGGATCGAGATCAAATGTCCGCTTTGCCTGTTTCAGTGCAGCTTCAGGTTGACGGGCATACATGTAAGCGCCGGCGAGATTCGCGTTCATTGGAATCGAGAGCGGCTCTATCTCGAGAGCACGCTTTATTTCGCGAATTGCTTCATCTGTGCGCTTCAAAGGAATTAGAAAACTCAAGCCATATTGATAATGGATATCTGCGACGTTTGGATTTAGTTCGAGAGCTTTCTTAAATTCACGCTCGGCATCCACCCAATTCCACTCGGACACTAACGTGAAGGCAAGGGCCGCGTGAGCGTCAGCCAGGGACGGATCGATTTCAAGAGCTTTCTTCGCAGCAGCCTTGGCCTTTGGGATGGCATCTGTGGAGCTGATGTAAGAATAAGAGGCCATCGTCGGGTACGTTTGAGCGAGGCCTACATAGGCGAGGGCAAAATCAGGATCGAGACTGATAGCTTGCTGAAAATAGTCGGCGCCCTTTTCGAGATTCGCTTTTGTCCTCTTGCCGTAATGAAAAATGCCTTTGAGATAGAGCTGGTAAGCGTCGGCGTTATCCGTATACTTCTTCGCCAGTTTCTGCTGGCCCTCACCCGTTAGCTTGAGTTTTAAGTTTTGCGCGATTTCAGTGGCGATTTCTCGCTGAGTTGTAAGTAGCTCAGACAACTTGCGTTCGTATTGTTCGCCCCAAATGAGTTTGTTAGTGCGAACGTCAATCAACTCCACACTGAGCGTTAAGTTGTCCCCACGCTGCATCATCCTGCCGGTCATAACCGCGCTGACGCCGAGTTCGTTACCAATCTTCTGCGCATCAACTTCTTTTCCCTTGTACCGCTTCACTGAGCTACTCGGACTGACTTTAAGATCAGACAACTGGGAAAGACGATAGATAAGAGACTCCGCCATTCCGTCGGAGAGGTATTCAGAATCTGCGTTGCCACTTGCGTTCTCAAACGGCATTACTGCAATTGACTTGATCGCGTAATCGTTCTTCGCCGCTCGCAAATAGAACCCCAGTACAGCTAGCCCAGCCACAAGCACCAGCGCTACGAGTGTTAAAGCCAATTTGTGTTGCTTGATACCTGTGACGATGTACTCGGCACTCGTCGTCGGAATAATTTGCTCGGGAGAGGTGAGTCCGGTGGCTGACTGCGTTCGCGGTAAGCTCGTTCGCGATCCACCCGCACTCGTGCTCCGTAGATTCGGAGCGACAGTGCGTTCGATTTCAGCGTCGACATCGATCTTGCGTCGGAGGTTCCGCAAGTCGATTAGTAAATCTTTAGCACTCTGGTAACGCTCGTCTTTTTCTTTAGCCAGGCACTTGTTGACGATCTCTTCAAGACGTTCCGGTACGCCTTCAACCTGTTGGGCTAGTGGCGGCGAATCAACTTCCTGGATAGCAATGATTTGTCGATGGATGTCTTTGCCCGGGAAAGGCAATTTGCCAGCGATCATTTCATATAGTACGACACCAACACTCCAGATATCGCTGCGGTGATCAACGCCTTTACCGACTGATTGCTCCGGCGACATGTAACTAACCGTGCCCATCACAACACCGGGATTCGTTACAGGAGAAACGGGGAGAGGGAGACCGGGCGACGGGGCGATCAAAGTGTTGCTTTCGTCGCCCGTGCTCCCCATCTCCGCGTCACCACGTCCCTTTGCATTTAGTTTAGCGAGTCCGAAGTCGAGTACTTTTACGATGTGGTCGGGTCGGACCATCACATTCTCGGGCTTGAGATCTCGATGAATGACTCCTGCCTCATGTGCTGCGTTCAATGCAGCAACGATCTGAATAACAACATCCATTACCTCGATTAACTTCAATCGTTTTCCGGAAACGTGTTGGCGCATTGTGACACCGTCAACGAACTCAGTAACCATGAACGAAGTGGAATCACTCGAGCCGAATTCATGAACGGTAAGAATGTTTGGATGATTGAGATTGGAGACAGTGCGAGCCTCCTGAATAAAGCGCTGTAACCGGTCTTTGTTTCCAGCAACTTCGTTCGACAGGATCTTCAACGCTACGGTTCGACCAAGTTCGGATGTGTCCTGGGCCAGGTAAACCTCTCCCATTCCACCTGCACCGAGTTTGGAGATAACGCGGTAGTGAGAAAGAGTTGTGTTTACTAGCAACTTATTTGGCGCTCTCCCAAATGCTTTGGTACTGAAGTCAAGATTTAACCAAAACTCAAGGTCCTAACTGTTCATTTACCTGGAACGCAGATTACGCAGATTGTCGCCGAACTAAGATAATAGATTTAGCTAGTGCCTTACTCTCTTCGTTCGTCTGCGAAATCTTCGTTTAAGAATCACTCACCAGCAAGACCTAGAGTGTTGTGACCTCTAAACCTATAAACCATGGGCCGCAGGTATTGGAGCGTGTGGACCATCTGGTCGGACAAGTAGAGTCTCCTGGTCCACGCCATCGCGATACTGAGCTAATAACGCGTCGAAGTTAACTTCCACGCCAACCGGGTTTGCAGCAAAGGCGTCGCTATTCATAAATGCATTCGCTTCGGCGGCGTTGGCACAACAGTCAACTTGAAATTCCATGCGATTGCCGTCTGGATCCTGGTAATAAACAGACAGAGTTACGCCATGATGGATTTGCCAGTAAGGCGTGATCCCTAAGTTTTTTAGCCGGTCGTACGTATCGAGTAGTTCACCAACAGTTGAATAGGTGTAACCGACATGGTTGACGCCAATCTTGGAATCAGCATCAGTTCCTTTGCCGTCAGGATCAAGTGCTGCCATGTTGACGAATGCAAAGCGATGATGCTCATCGTCGTAGGTAAGAAAAGCAAACGCCGGATTGTGGTGTTGTACTTTAGCTTCGAAAACGTTTTGGTACCAGCGGACCATCTCATCGTAGCGCCTGGTCATGTAGACCACGTGGGCCAATTTTTGTGGGGGTGCCATTTTGTTCTCCTTAAGTGACAGCCGTCAGCGCACCGGCAGGTACAACGTCACGCAATCGTTCTTCAAACAAGTGATCCGTTGAGTCGATCTTCAACCACGTCAGTGCCGACGCAGTTAGCATTACTACAACAGGAATCAAGGCGAGATCGTAACTGCCGAACCATTTCACGAAGTAACCAAACGAAACTGAAAATAGAAAACCTCCCGCGTTCGCGCACATGTTTGTAGTGCCGAGAATCCCGCCAACATATTTCCCACTTACGTCCATCACGGCTGCGAGGGCAACAGTTTGTTGAAGAGTAATTCCTGCGTACACGAGGCCGAGGAATAGAAGGGTAAGAACTTTGCTGGTTGTCAGCATTGTTGCAACGGTAAACACGGCCGCGCCGCCGAGCGAAACAACTCCAAGTCCACTACGTCCCCATTTCTTACCGAATCGCTTCACTAGTGCATCACTGAGGAAGCCGCCACAGAGATTGCCAATAGCTCCAAGAATCGCCGGTGCTGTTGTTAGTAGGAGTTGAGCTTCACTGAAGCCGCGGCCTTTGACGAGAAACGTGTGAAGCCACGAGATGAAAAAGTAGAGAGCGAAGACGTAGGAGAAGCCCACAAACATCAGGGCCCACATGTTTGATTTTCTAAGTGCGATCCCCCAGGGCAAACTGTGGTTATCTGAAAATGAGGCAGTGCCGATTTCTTCTATCTCGGACTCCGTCACACCAGCTTTCTCTTGCGGTGTATCTCGGTACCACCGGTACCAAGCAAGACACCAGGCAACACCTACCGCACCAAGTAAGAAGAACGACACGCGCCAGCCAAAGCGAAGTTGAACCGGCACAATTATGAGTGGAGCGAGTGCGCCGCCCAATTGTGCGGACATAAAAACAAAACCCATCGCCCGCGCGCGTTCATTGCTTGGGATCCAACGCGCCATGCTGACTGCGATATTGGGAAACGCGCCAGCTTCACCAACGCCAAACGCGAAACGCGTGAACAGCAGAAAGTAGAAGTTTGAAGCCAGGCCGGTGAGACTGGTAAAGGCCGACCACCACAAGACAATTCGTGAGAGGACTTTTCGTGCGCCATTTCGATCGCCCATGCGGCCAGTAGGAATTTCAAACAGGCCATACGAGATCGTAAAAATGCCAACCACCCAACCCCACTTTTCGGGAGTCATGTGCAGGGTTTCCTGGATGCGTGGGCCAGCGACTGAAATTGCGATTCGATCGAGGTAGGTGATTACCGCCAAAAGGCACAGGAAAAAAAGTACACGATGCCTGTACTTGACCTGGGGGAGGAGACTCATGATGTCAGCACCCTTTCTCGTTTCAGTCTGGTCGGCCTCTATTCATTAAGGGCCCCTACTTGGAGAAACGGTAAAACTCGTGATTCTGGGTCACAGCAGTTTGTGGTAATTCGTGGGAGAGGTTTTAAGCCATTAGATCCACAAATTCAAGGCGAGACTGAGTAACCCTTAATACGGTTGAGGTCTATTTAATTCTCGAGCGTAATCCCGACGTGAAGGTCGGGGAGAATGAGAGAAGACGACTGCCTTGAAGGGTTTTAGACCAGGCCACTGAAGGTGAGAAAGGACGAGCGGTCTAGAGTAGTCAGGGAACGACAACGACTAAGCGAATTTTGTGGATCAGGTTACTGCGAAGAAGAGTGAAGTGAGTTGTAGAAGACCCGCATGACCGTTTGAGTTTCTCCGCGACCTCTGCCGCACCGCCTTCGCTGCGTTAAGTTTGCTGATGGCTAACTCAACGCAGAGGTCGCTGAGAAGATTTCAAACCGAGCCTTTGAATATTCTTCGTGCAGATTTTCTACTTACAAGTCCTACGAGGCCGGTACCTAAAAGCAACAACGTCATCGGCTCCGGTATTGCAGTCTGTCCCTGGACTGTTATTGAGAACGTCTGGAAGTTTGTTTCCTGAAACTCACCTGCATCGGAGTCAAATAAAACAGAAAAGACCCCATTGTAGATTCCAGGCGTTGTTCCTGCTTCAATCGTCACCGTAAACATCGCCAGAGGACCTAGTGTGCTGCCGCCCGTAATGCTTTGGCCCAGGAAATTAACGATGAACGGAGAGTCATCGAAGGTCAGCGTTCCAGGAAGTCCATTGAAGTTGTAGCTGACTATTGTTGCCGTAGGGGCAGCTACGTTAGTTAAGCTGCCCATAAAGCTAAGAGTGCTGCCAACAGTGCCAACCTGATTCGGGTTAGTAAGAGTAAGGGTAACCGGATCAGCGTTTACGTTTTTCGACGCTAGAAAGACGACGCATAACGCCATCACTACGCCGAGAAGTTTTGCTTGATGTCTCATCTTCCTACTCCTTCATTGCTACCATTTTTAGAAATTCGAGACACCCAGGGTTCGACAGAAACAATTGGGAAGGGGCTCGATTGTTGAGAGTTGTGTTGGAAGTATAGATCGCTGGTAAACCAGTAAAACAATATTTCTGCTTCTGGCAGGTTCCAGTCGAATGCTCCCAACCATTCCTGGCTCGTTGAAACCTCATTGCTCACTGTTGAGAGGAACGAGAAGCGTTCATCTTCTTCATGCGATACGAGCCGATCAAGTCGAGGTCCGTATGAAGCTAATGTCGCATTACGCGTATCCTGGGAGTTCTGAACGACTGAGCAGTTTGGAATCTGAACCAACTGTGTTGCGCTGAATTGTAAAGAACCAGAATAAGTTCCCTTTAGCTTGAGTACCTGGGAACCGGCTGGATAAGACCCAAAGCTCACATCATGGGTCACTGATGCTCCTGGACCAATGTCGCCGTAGCTTTGCGGTATAGGACTACCATTTTGAACCGGGCTCGATAATTGTGCCTGAGTCAACTGGACACCAAACGCAGTTGTATCGCCCTTGTTAGAAATCGTAACTGCGTCAATAACATTTCCACCTTCACATCTTAAAGCTGACGTGAGCACCAGACGTACACCGGGGAATGGTGTTGGAGTCGGCGTCGGTGTTGGAGTCGGCGTTGGCGTCGGCGTCGGCGTTGG
>JADMIO010806597.1_pt1 | contig 11656 bp, 10 predicted proteins | sample 8958161 | NCBI WGS metagenome assembly JADMIO01 (sample SAMN16585339, study PRJNA669376) | soil metagenome | isolation source: Crop rotation soil | place: USA: Cullars Rotation, Alabama | collected 2011
CTTTCCCCCCGCCGGCCGGCGCGGCGAGGCGGAGCGCGGCGGCGGCGCCCGCATCAAGGACTGGGTGCTCGGCGGCGGCACCGTCGTCGCGCTCGACGAGTCGGCCGGCTACTTCATCGACCTCTTCGGCCTGCCGGTCGTCGACGTCGTCGACGAGCGCGACGCCAAGGTCGAGGCTCCCGGCTCGATGCTCCGCCTGCTCGTCGATCCCACGCAGCCGCTCGCCTACGGCCTGGGCGCCGAGGAGGCCGGCTACTTCGCCGACTCGCCGGCCTTCGAGACCGCCATCCCCGACGCCCGCTTCGACCGCCGCGTGGTGGCGCGCTACCCCGACGACGAGCGCGACCTGCTGGTGAGCGGCTTCGTGCGCGGCGGCGAGGCGCTGGAGAGGAAGGCCGCCGTCGTCGACCTGCGCGTCGGCAAGGGCCGCGTCGTCCTCATCGGCTTCCGCGCCCAGCACCGCGCGCAGACGGTGCGCACCTTCAAGCTGCTGTTCAACGCGCTCTACGAGGTCGGCCCGGCGGCGGTCAGATAGAGCCGCCGTTCCAGCGCTGCAAGGTGCCGGTCTCGAGGCTGTCGCCGAAGAGGTCGGTGTTCGCCCAGGTGCAGCCGGCGCCGTTGTGGATGCAGTCCACGCGGCCGGCGCCGCCGACTACCACGTACTGCTCGGCGAGGTGGTCCTCGGCGAAGCCGTAGATGCCGCCGAAGCCGCTCGCCCAGCAGCTCGACGCGATGGCGGCGGGGTTTGTGGGGTCGAGCGTCGTCGTCTTCCAGATGTCGCCGCAGGCGGGGTCGCCGTAGAAGTAGGAGCCGGTGACCGAGGGCACCATGGTGCCGCGGTAGCGGTAGCCGCCCATGATCGAGGCCCAGCCGCCGTTGTGGTGGCAGAGGATGGGGTCCCAGAAGCCGCTGATCGTGCGCGGGAACTGGCCGGTGGTGCCGTTGTCGGTGGGGCAGAAGGGCGTCAGGTTGGCGAGGTTGCAGCCCGACTCGTTGTTGTTGCCCGTCTCGTCGCCTTCGCGGCACACCCAGCCGAAGTTGACCGGCGCCGGGACGCTCGCCGGCTTGAGGTTGATCTCCTCCCACTTGTTCTGGCCGACGTCGCCGATGTAGATGTCGCCGGTGGCGCGGTCGAAGCTGAAGCGGAACGGGTTGCGCAGGCCCATCGCCCAGACCTCGTCGCAGGCGGGCTCCTGGCCGACGAACGGGTTGCTCGACGGCACGGTGTAGTTGTAGACGACCCCGGTGCCGCAGTCGTCGTGCGCCACCGCCAGCGGGTCGATGCCGCGTACGTCGATGCGCAGCATCTTGCCGAGCAGCGTCGAGTTGCGCTGCCCGTCGAGCTCGCCCGGGTCGTCGAAGGCGCCGTTGCCGTTGACGTCGTCGCAGCCGCCGCCGCCGTCGCCGATCGTGATGTAGAGGAAGCCGTCGGGCCCGAACGCCATCCAGCCGCCGTTGTGGTTGCTCACCGGGTGGTCGATGCGCAGGATGACGAGCGCCGAGGCGAGGCTGCCGGTGTCCGCGTCGACGGCCGAGCGCGTGTAGCGCGCGATGGTGACGTCGCCGTCGCTGCCGGTGTAGTAGACGAAGAGCCTGCCGTTGGCGAGGTAGTCGGGGTCGGCGGCCATGGCGAGCAGGCCGCGCTCGCTGCCGCTGTTGTTGACCGGACCGCCGACGTCGTCGCGCAAATCGAGGTAAGGCGTGCCGTTGAAGCTCGCGGTGCTCGTGTTCCACACCAGGATGACGCCCTGCTGCGTGGCGACGAGCCGCCGCCCGCGCAGGTCGCCGGGGTCGACGAAGGAGATCGGCGTCGTGGCGGTGGCGGGGAAGCTGGCGGCGGGAATGAGCGTCGAGACGGCGCCCGAGGGCGGCGTGCAGCCGCCGCAGGCGACGTTGCTGCAGCTGGTCGCCGCCCGCGCCGGCGAGAGGGACGACAGGGCGAGCGCGGCCGCGACGGTGAGGATGCCGGGGAGGGTGGGACGAAGGCGGCTCGAGGTGACGTTCATGCTGGCTCTTTCCTCCGCACGGAAGCGTAGTGTCGGGGCCGCGGGCAATCCAGCGATGCATCTCACATGCCCCACCCGGTGAGTACCTTGCACCGAGCGCGAGGGGTTCATGGGTCGCCACCCTGATTTGACTCCCGCCGGAGCTGCCGCTACTCTTCCGCGGCTACGGCCATGGGGCAGAGCTATGCAAGTCCGGCTCGAGCAGGTTCGCGAACGGCCGTTTCGTTGGGACGAGACCGAGACGGTGGACGCGAAGGAGATCGGGGTCCCGGACGTGCAGGCGCTCTCTCCCGTGCGCTGGCGCGGTGAGATCCAGTTCGCCGACCCGGGATACCTCCTCACCGCCACCTACAGCTACCAGCAGACCCTGAGCTGCCAGCGGTGCTTGGAGCCGCTGGTGGAGTCGGTGGAGCAGCCCATGCAGCTGCTGCTCGTGCCGGGGGCGGGGACCCCGGGCGGCGGCGAGCACGAGCTGTCGGAGTCGGAGCTGGGGGTGGTGGAGGTCCCCGAGGATGGCGAGGTGGACCTGCGGCCGTTGCTGCTCGAACAGATCCTGCTCAACGTGCCGATGAAGCCGTTGTGTCGGGCCGGTTGCAAGGGGCTCTGCCCGCAGTGCGGGGCGAACTTGAACGCCGGCGAGTGCAGTTGCGAGACTCAGGAGATCGACCCGCGCTGGCAGGCCCTCGCGGCCTTCAAGGAGCGGAAGAAGGACCACTGACCACGCGGCGCTTTGCGCGCCACCGTGAGACCTGACAGCGAAAGGCTTCGACGATGCCAAATCCCAAGCGGCGTACCTCCAAGGCCCGGCGCGACCGCCGGCGCGCCCACCACGCGCTCGACCAGCCGGCCACCTCCGTCTGCCCCAACTGCCACGAGACCAAGCTCGCCCACCGCGTCTGCCCCCACTGCGGCTTCTACCGCGGCAAGCAGGTGGCGGCGGTCGACGAGCAGCTCTAGCGCGCGCGGGATCGCGACGCCTTGAAGATCGCGGTGGACGCGATGGGAGGGGACCACGCCCCTAGGGCGGTGGTCGAGGGCGCGCACGCGGCCGCTGTCGAAGACGGGGCCGAGGTCATCCTCGTCGGGCATGAAGAGGTGGTGCGCGCCGAGCTCGCGCGGCTGCGCGACCATCGCGGCAAGATCGAGGTCGTCCACGCCGAGGAGGTCGTCGAGATGGACGACCCCGCCACCGCGCCGCTGCGCAAGAAGCGCCGCTCCTCGATCCGCATCGCCTGCGAGCTGGTCAAGGAGGGACGCGCCGCCGCCGTCGTCTCGGCGGGCAACACCGGCGCCGTGATGACGGCGGCGATGAAGGTGATGAAGACGATCCCCGGCGTCGACCGGCCGGCGCTCGCCGCCGTCCTCCCCAACGCGCAAAGCGGCCGCACCGTCCTGCTCGACGTCGGCGCCAACGTCAGCACCAAGCCCCACCACCTGCGCCAGTTCGCGGTGATGGGCCACCTCTACGCGCAACAGGTGCTCGGCATCCCGTCGCCCAAGGTGGGCCTGATGTCGGTGGGTGAGGAGGAGGGCAAGGGCACCGACTTCACCCGCGAGGTGTTCAAGGTGCTCAAGGAGACCGGCCTCAACTTCGTCGGCAACGTCGAGGGACGCGACGTCTACGCCGGCACCGTCGACGTCATCGTCTGCGACGGCTTCGTCGGCAACGTCGTCCTCAAGGCCTCCGAGTCGCTCGCCTCGATGGTGGGCAAGATGCTCGAGCAGGAGCTGCGCGCCAACGTGGTGCGCAAGGTCGGCGCCGCGCTGGCGATGCCGGCGCTGCGCGAGCTGCGGCGGCGCACCGACCCCAACCAGTACGGCGCCGCGCCGCTGCTCGGCGTGCAGGGCGGCTGCTTCATCGGCCACGGCAGGAGCAGCTCGACCGGCATCCGCAACTCGGTGCGCCGGGCGGTCGAGTTCACCAGCCACGACGTGGCGGCGAAGATCCGTTCGCAGATGGAGCTCATCCACCGGCAGGAGGAAGCAGTCCTCGGCCATTCCGAGGTGGAGGCAGGATGACCGTAGAGCCCGCGACGCAGACGCAAGTCGATCCGCCGCTCGCCGTCGCCGGCGGCGCGCTCGCCTTCCTCTTCCCCGGCCAGGGCTCGCAGAAGGTGGGGATGGGGAAGAGCTGGGCCGACGCCTTCCCCGCCGCGGCGGCGGTCTTCGCCGAGGCCGACGACGTGCTGCGGCTGCCGCTGTCGCAGCTCTGCTGGGAAGGCCCCGCCGAGGAGCTGCAGCTCACCGCCAACCAGCAGCCGGCGATCCTCACCGTCTCGGTGGCGATGCTGCGCGTGCTCGAGATGCACGGCGTGAAGGCGTCGCTCGTCGCCGGGCACAGCCTCGGCGAGTACTCGGCGCTCGTGGCGGCGAAGGTGCTCGACCTGGCCGACGCGCTGCGCCTGGTGCGCCGCCGCGGCGAGCTGATGCAGGAGGCGGTGCCGGTGGGCGAGGGTGCCATGGCGGCGGTGCTCGGCCTGCCGGCGGAGACGGTGGCGGCGATCGCCGCCGAGGTCTCCACCGCGGACGAGGTGTGCGCCGTCGCCAACTACAACAGCCCCGAGCAGACGGTGATCGCCGGCCACCGCTTGGGCGTCGAGCGCGCCATCCCGGTGCTGCAGCAGCGCGGCGCCAAGCGGGCGCTCAAGCTGCCGGTCTCGGCCCCCTTCCACTCGCCGCTGATGCGGCCGGCGCGCGAGGGGCTCGAGCCGATGCTTTACGCGACCGAGTTCCGCGACCCGCTGATCCCCGTCGTCTCCAACGTCGACGCGCAGCCGGTCGTGACCGGCGCCGGCGCGCGCGAGGCGCTGGTACGGCAGATCGACTCGCCGGTGCGTTGGGTGGAGTCGATCGAGTGGATGATGGGCGCGGGCGGCGTCACCCGCTTCGTCGAGGTGGGCCCGGGCAACGTGCTCTGCGGCCTCGTCAAGCGCATCGGGGGCGGCGGCGGCCGTCCGGCGTTCTGCGGCGAGCCCGAGGGGCTGCCCGAGCTCATCGCATCACTGCGGCAGTGACGTCTCCGCTGGGCCCTCTCTCCCCGGCGAGGGGAGAGAGGGGTTGGGGAGAGTGGGGTGGCAGATTGACCTAGTCTTCTCTTGGGCGGGGGTTCTCCTGGAGGTCCGATGTTCCGATTGGATGGCAAGACGGCGCTGGTGACCGGCGCCTCGCAGGGGATCGGGCGCGCTGTCGCGGCGCTGCTCGCCAAGCAAGGCGCGCGCGTGGTGGTCGCGGCGCGCAGCGTCGCCAAGCTCGAGGAGCTCGCCGGCGAGATCGCGGCGGCCGGCGGCCAGGCGCACGCGCTCGCCCTCGATCTCTCGCAGCCGGCCGAGGTGCCGCAGCGGCTCGCCTTTCCCGCTGCCGCCGGAGTGGGCCGACGTCGACATCCTGGTCAACAACGCCGGCGTCACCGCGGACGGCCTCTTCGCGCGCATGAGCCTCGAGCAGTGGGAGCGCGTGCTCACCACCAACCTGACCGGCACCTTCGCCACCACGCGCGAGGTGATCCGCGGCATGATGCGCCGCCGCTGGGGGCGCATCGTCAACGTCTCCTCCGTCGTCGGCCTGATGGGCAACCCGGGGCAGGCCAACTACGCCGCGTCGAAGGCCGGCATGATCGGCTTCACCAAGGCGCTGGCGCGCGAGCTGGGCAGCCGGAACGTCACCGTCAACGTGGTGGCGCCGGGCTACATCGTCACCGCGATGACCGAGGTGCTGCCCGAGAAGGGGCGCCAGGAGCTCGAGTCGGTGATCGCCCTGCGCCGTCTCGGCAGCGTCGACGACGTGGCGGCCGCCGTGCTCTATCTCGCCTCCGAGGAGGCGGGCTACGTCACCGGGCACGTGCTCAACGTCTCCGGCGGCATGTACATGTAGCTTTGTGCTAAAAACCGTCCGCTGAAACCAGGCCCTAGAGGAGGGAGCTCCAGATGTCCGTACAAGAGAAGGTCAAGAGCATCATCGTCGAACAGCTCGGCGTCGAGGCCGACGAGGTCACGTTGGAAGCCAGCTTCACCGACGACCTGGGGGCCGACTCCCTCGACATCGTCGAGCTGGTGATGGCCTTCGAGGAGGAGTTCGGCATCGAGATCCCCGACGAGGACGCCGAGAAGATCACTACCGTCAAGGATGCGGCGGACTATATTTCGGAGCGCGTCCCCAACTAGCTCCCGGCGCCCGAGATAAGCCGATGTGCGGCGAGCTGTCGGCGGGTCCCTAAGAGAAGACTGGGTTTGTCTGCCACCCCTCACTCCCCAGCCCACGGCCTCGCTGCCGCTCGGGCGCCAGGCGGACCTGGCGCTCGCCGCTTTGCGGCACCGCGGGTCCCTACCCCTCTCTCCCCTCGCCGGGGAGAGAGGGGCCCAGAGAAGTAACCGAACGTGGGGAGCTTCCCCAAGCGGCGCGTCGTCGTCACCGGCGTGGGCCTGGTCTCCCCGTTGGGCGTCGGCACGCGCCCCACCTGGGACGCCCTCCTCGCCGGCAAGAGCGGCATCGGCCCGATCACCCACTTCGACGCCGCGGCGTTTCCTTCGCGCATCGCCGGCGAGGTGAAGGGCTTCGACCCCTCGCTCTTCCTCGAGAAGAAGGACATCAAGAAGACCGACGCGTTCATCCAGTACGCGCTCGGCGCCACCCACTTCGCGCTCGAGGACTCGGGCCTGCAGATCGACGCGAGCAACGACACGCGCGTCGGCGTCATCATCGGCTCGGGCATCGGCGGGTTGCCGCTGATCGAGGCGATGCACGACATCCTGCGCGACCGCGGCCCCGACCGCATCTCGCCGTTCTTCATCCCCGGCCTCATCGTCAACATGGCGACCGGCCAGGTGTCGATCAAGTACGGCATCAAGGGTCCGAGCAGCGCGCCCTGCACGGCGTGCACGACCGGGCTCCACGCGGTGGGCGACGCCTTCCGCTTGATCCAGCTCGGCAAGGCCGAGGCGATGATCGCCGGCGGCACCGAGGGCGTCATCACGCCGCTGGCGCTGGGCGGCTTCGCGGCGATGCGCGCGCTGTCGACGCGCAACGACGAGCCGGAGAAGGCGTCGCGGCCGTGGGACCGCGACCGCGACGGCTTCGTGATGAGCGAGGGCGCCGGCATCGTCGTCTTGGAGGAGCTCGACTTCGCGCGCGCCCGCGGCGCTTCGATCTACGCCGAGGTGGTGGGCTACGGCATGAGCTCGGACGGCTACCACATCTCGGCGCCGCACCCGGAGGGCGACGGCGCCGCGCGGGTGATGCAGGAGGCGCTCGCCGACGCCGAGCTCGCGCCGGAGACGATCGGCTACATCAACGCCCACGGCACCTCGACGTCGCTGGGCGACATCGGCGAGGTGAAGGCGATCAAGCGGGTGTTCGGCGACCACGCCTACAGGCTCGCGGTGTCATCGACGAAGTCGTCGACCGGGCATTTGCTGGGCGCGGCCGGCGGGCTGGAGACGGGCATCCTGGCGTTGGCGATGAAGGAGCAGGTGCTGCCGCCGACGATCAACCTCGACCACCCCGACGAGGAGGCCGACCTCGACTTCGTGCCGCACACGCCGCGGAGAGTCGAGCTCGAGGTAGCGCTGACCAACTCCTTCGGCTTCGGCGGCACCAACGGCGCGGTGATCATGCGCCGCTACGCCGCGTAGGGCGGTGGGCTCCGCGCCGCCGCGGACCGCGCGCAGACCTGCGGCCTGGAACCTCTTCGAGGTTCCTACGTACTCTCCTCGGAGCGCAGCCTCGTCCCGACTGATTGACCGAGGAGATTCCGCATGCGACGCCGATTCACGCCCGCGTTGACCGTTGCTCTCGCCTTCGCCGCACTGGCCGCCGACCAACCTGCCGCGGCGGCGCCGGCGACGAAGACCGTCGACCACACGATCCCCGCCGGCGGCGCGGTGAAGATCGCCAACCTCGCCGGCCGCATCGTGCTGACGCCTTCGGCGGGCGGGCCGGTGAAGGTGGTGGCGGTGGTCAACGCCGAGGGCGCCTCGCCGCAGGAGACGAGCGACCTCATCCAGGCGATGCGCTGGGTGCAGGAGCCCGACGGCACCTGGAACCTCGCCTATCCCGTCGACCGCTACGACGCCTTCGTCTTCCCCGACCGGCTGCGCTCGATGGGCAGCCAGAGCACGGTCAAGTTCCGCGGCCGGCGCGTCCACGTCTACGGCGGCGCCCGGCGCGGCGTGCCGGTGCTCTACGCCGACCTCACGGTGACGGTGCCCAAGGGCGCGCAGCTCAAGATCGTCAACACCGTGGGCGGCATGCGCGGCGACAACCTGAGCGCCGACCTCTCGCTCGACACCGGCAGCGGCAACGTCAAGCTCGACGGCGTGTCGGGCCGCCTCGACGTCGACACCGGCTCGGGCGAGATCGAGCTCAGCCGCATCGCCGGCGACACCTACGCCGACACCGGCTCGGGCGACGTGACGATCGACGACATCGCCGCCGAGACGCTTAAGGTCGACACCGGTTCCGGCGACGTGACGGTGACCAACGCCACCTTGCGCGCGTTCGACGGCGACACCGGCTCGGGCGGCATCTCGGTCGACGGCAGCGGCATCCAGACCTTCCGCGCCGACACCGGCTCGGGCGACGTGACGCTGCGCGGCGACCTCTCGGCGGCGCGGTTGATCGACGTCGACACCGGCTCGGGCGAGGTCGAGATCTTCGGCGGCCCGGCGTTCGAGTTCGACCTCGACACCGACCTCGGCAGCGGCGACGTGTCGGTGGGCTACGCCGACGCCCAGCTGCGCCGCGAGGACCGCGAGGTCGTCGGCGCCCGCCGCGGCTCCGGTCAGACGCGCGTGATGGTCGACACCGGCAGCGGCGACGTGACGGTGGCGCCGAGCGCGCCTGGTCTTTGAGCTAGCCGTCGACGCTCGACGAGGGGTGCCGCCGCGATCCTGCGACGGCGCCTCCGCCCCTCACATCTTCCCGTAGCTCGGCCCACCGCCGCCTTCGGGTGGGACCCAGGTGATGATCTGGTAGGGATCCATCACGTCGCAGGTCTTGCAGTGGACGCAGTTGCTGGCGTTGATCTGCAGGCGGCGGCCGGCGGCGGAGGCCGGGTCGGGGACGATCTCGTAGACGGCGGCGGGGCAGAAGCGCTGGCAGGGGTTGGCGTACTCCTGGGTGCAGCGCTCGACGCAGATCGAGGTGTCGTGCACCAGCAGGTGCACCGGCTGGTCCTCGTCGTGCGCGGTGCCGGAGTTGTAGACGTCGGCGAGCTTGTCGAAGGTGAGCTTGCCGTCGTAGGCGACGGGCGGCGGCTGCTCCAGCCGCTTGCCTTCGGGCGAGGTGAGCTTCACCAGCCGCGCGTGCCCGGGCTCGGTGTGGAGGCGCGAGGCGACGCCGAAGCCGCGGCCGCCGGTGACCATGCCGAGCCCCGCCTGCAGCATGCCGGCGAAGAGGCCGCGGTCGAAGGCCTGGTGGAAGTTGCGCACCGCCCACAGCTCCTGGCGGATCCAGCTCGCCGCCACCTTGTCCTCGTAGTGGCGTAGCGCCGCGCGGGCGAGCGGACCGCCGGCGTCGGCGCCGCCGGCGGCTTCGTCGCGCAGCGCTTCGAAGATCGTCTCCGCCGCCAGCATCCCCGACTTCATCGCCAGGTGGATGCCCTTCAGGCGCTGGCTGTTGAGCAGGCCGCCGCTGTCGCCGACGAGCAGGAAGCCGTCTCCCGACAAGCGCGGCATCGAGTACCAGCCGCCTTCGGGGATCGCCTTGGCGCCGTAGTGCGTCATGCGGCCGCCGTCGAGCAGGCGCGCGATGCGCGGGTGCGTCTTCCAGCGCTGGAACTCCTGGTGCGGGTCGAGCCAGGGGTTCTTGTAGTCGAGGCCGACGACCAGCCCGGCGATGAGCTGGTCGTTCTGCATGCCGTAGGCGAAGCCGCCGCCGAAGGTGCCGGTGCCCAGCGGCCAGCCCATGGTGTGGATCACCATGCCCGGCGCGACGCGGCCGGGCGGCACCTCCCAGACTTCCTTCAAGCCGATGGCGTAGATCTGCGGGTTGCGCCCTTCCTGCAGCTGGAAGGCGTTCTCGAGCTGCTTGGCGAGGGTGCCGCGCGGCCCTTCGCCGAGCACGGTGACGCGAGCGCGGATGTCGACGCCCGGCTCGTGGTTCGCCTTCGGCTTGCCGTGCTTGTCGATGCCCTTGTCGCCGGTGCGCACGCCGACCACGCGGCCTGGTTGGTCTGATCCCGGATGCTCGATGAGCGCCAGCGCGGCGGGGAACTCGGTGAAGACGTCGACGCCGGCCGCCTCGACCTTCGGCGCCATCCACTTGAGGAGCTTGCCGAGCGAGGCGACGTAGTTGCCGTGGTTCTGCAGCGGCGGCGGGATGATCGGCAGCGGCGCGGCGCGCTTGCCGGTGAGGACGAGGACTTCCTCGGCGCCGACCTCGCCCTCGAGCGGCGCCTGCTTCCAATCGTCGGGGAAGAGCTCGACGAGCGCGCGCGGGTCGAGCACGGCGCCGGAGAGCGCGTGGCTGCCGATCTCCTTGCCCTTCTCGAGCACCGCGATCGACGGTGACAGCGGCTTCGCGCCGCCGCTCTCGTTGTGCCGCTCGATGAGCTTGGCGAGGTGATACGCGCCGGCAAGGCTCGCCGGGCCGGCGCCGACGAAGAGGACGTCGATCTCGAGCGTCTCGCGTTCCGGCTCGCTCACGGGGGCGGGATGGTATCAGCGGGCGGTCGTGGGAACACGTAGAGATACATGCTGCCGTCGAAGGTGTCGGCGGGCCGGTAGCGGCGCAGCCAGTCGGTGGGCTCGCCGCGCTCGGTTCGCTCGAGACCGCGCACGAGCTGGTGCGCGGAGACGACGTAGGCGCCCGGGCGCGGCCGCGCCCAGTCGGCGGCGAGCATGGGCTCGAGCGTCACGCCGTGCGCTTGCATCGCGACCGTGACGTCCGACATCGGCAGCACGCGCGCGTGGTGGATGCCGCGCGCCGCGAGCCACTGCGGCAATCGGTAGAGGCTCTGCCCCCAGTCGAGGTTGGAGTCGTCGAGCCAGCGCACGCCGGCGGCACGGCCGCCGGCGAAGCGGTTGAAGTAGGAGGGATAGCCGGGGAAGGCGAGCACCGCCTCCGCGGCGTGGGCGAGGAGCAGCGCGCCGAGCAGCAGCAGCGGCGCGGCGCGCGTGAGGCGGCGCACGCGCAGCAGCTCGGGCGCGAGCGCGCCGGCGAGGACGAACAGCAGCGGGTAGGCAGGGAGCACGTAGCGCACACCGATGTTCGCGGCGAGGGCCGACATCGCCGCGATCCAACCGAGCGCCGGCAGCCAGAGGTAGACGTCGTCGCGCCAATGCTCGCGGCGGCGCGCCCACGCGAGCGCGAGCCCGCCGGCGATCGCCAAGATCTCGACGGGTGTGCTCTTCACCGCCATGGCGACGAGGAAGTACTGCGGGAAGCGCGGCGCGAAGGCGCCGGCGAGGTAGGCGCGGTAGCCGGGCAGGCTGTTGAAGTAGAGGAGCCGCGCGTCCGCGAGGTATTGCAACGGCGCGGCGAGCGAGAGGTAGGCGAGGTCGAGGACGGCGATCGCGGCCGCGACGACGACGAGCCAGCCGAGCAGCCGCCGTCGCCGGCCGCGGGCGCCGTTGGCGAGCAGGTCGCACGCGAGCATCGCCGGCAGGAGCAGCGCCGCGCTGAACTTCGCCGCCAGCGCGACGCCGAGGGGAAAG
>JADMIO011419623.1_pt1 | contig 11655 bp, 10 predicted proteins | sample 8958161 | NCBI WGS metagenome assembly JADMIO01 (sample SAMN16585339, study PRJNA669376) | soil metagenome | isolation source: Crop rotation soil | place: USA: Cullars Rotation, Alabama | collected 2011
AGCAAGCTCATGCATCCGCTTCTCGAGTGCTTCGACATCTTCCTGGGTTAACGTGCGGTCAAGATCAACGTCGTAATAAAAACCGTTGTCAATAACCGGGCCGAAGACTTCTTCCTGCGCGATGCGCATATCTGGCCGCAGATTGGCCAGCACGGTCGGCTGGACAAAGTGGCCGCGCCCGTACTGGCTGCCATCGGGCGTGCCTCCGCCGGCTAGCACCTGCGCACCCTCGCCACGGGCGATCTCGATATACTCCAGATCGGTCTGGCGCTGGCCCTTGCTGACAGCCGGCCCCATCTGGACGCCATCGGCCAGGCCGGGGCCAACCTGCAACTTGCGCGCGGCGGCCACGAAGCGCTCGGTGAACTCCTTGATCACCGGCCGCTCGACGATCACGCGGCTGGTGGCGGTGCAGGCCTGGCCGGTGAGCGCGAAGCCGCCTGCGGCCACGATGCTCACAGCCTTGTCGAGATCGGCATCGGCGGCGACGATCACCGGGTTCTTGCCGCCCATCTCCAGGTGCGTGCGGGTCATGCGCGGCGCGGTCTTCTGGTACAGCGCCTGGCCGATCGCATAAGAACCGGTAAAGGAGACCGCAGCGACACGCTCGTCGGTGACGAGCGTATCGCCGATCGCGCCGCCCGCGCCGGTGATGACGTTCAAGACACCGGCGGGCAGGCCGGCCTCGTGCAGCAGCGCCGCCAGCTTGATGCCCATGATCGGCGTGGCCGAGGCCGGCTTGAACACCACCGTGTTCCCGACCACCAGCGCCGGCGCAATCTTCCAGACCGGGATGGAGAGCGGGAAGTTCCAGGGCGTAATAATCGCGCAGACGCCGAGCGGCACGCGCAGACTGTAGAGCAGCGTGTGCGGCGTATCAGCTGGCAGCATGTCGCCGCCCATTCGCCATGCCTCGCCGGCGAAATAGCGCAGCAGATCGACCGAGCGCACCACCTCGCGCTGCGACTCAAGCTTGGTCTTGCCCTCCTCGCGGGTCAACTCGATCGCCCATGCGTCGAGCTGGCTTTCGAGGATGTTGGCGGCGCGGTAGAAGATTTTGCCGCGCTCGGGGCCGGTCAGTCCGGCCCACTTGGGGAAGGCATCGTGCGCGGCGGCGATGGCGGCCTGCGCATCGCCCACGGTCGAGGCCGGCACCAGGCCGAGCACCTCATCGGTGTCGGCCGGGTTGTGCACCTCGATCGTGGCGCCGCTTGAAGCGGCGACGTGCTCCCCGGCGATGAAATTGCGATAGGTTGTTAGGGCCATGGTAGTCTCCTCCGCATCACTAATGATGTGAAATGCGCGAATAAATGGATCGAACAGGTGGACATCACTCGGATCCTAATTCCCTTACTTTTCTCTTTGCTTCAGCACGCATTTTGTCAACTTCAGTGAGTTAGATTACTCTTTGAAAGTCAGCGATAGCTTTTTCGATCTTGCCTTGCTCCACATACACTAATCCTCGATCATAATAGTACTGCGCATCATTGTTGTAAATTTCAATCGCTTGATTCAGATCAGCCTCGCGTGCGACGGATCTGGCTGGGTTGTCGCCTGTAGATCATCGTTAGGCCGATCTTCAACTTTTATGCCGGCATTGTGCATCACAGCCTTGATGCGCTGGATTTCTTCGCGTGCCTCACGAATACCATGCCGATCATGCGGTGGGGTGAAGCTACTGAACTTTGCCTGCTGCTCAAGCCAGTCGGCCAGTGTGCGCCGATGCGTCTCCAAAAGCTTCTGTTGATTGTCGACTTCTTCCTGGTCGAGCATGTTGGTTTGCCCGACTAACGACACTACCAAGCTACAGGAACCAGCCCGGATTGCGTGATTGCCACATCTCTGGTAACCAAAGATGCAGCATGTCCCTGGCTTTGGAGATGGAGTGTAGTCGCGCCGATCAGGCGATCGTGCATTTCCGGAATGCTTGTCGCAACCAGTGTATGCTGGAAGACATCCCAGGTGAGCGGATAAACCTCGATGCATGGATCGGCTTGCACATCACTGGGGAGATCTGGCACAGATGAAATAGCGATGCAGCCTCGCTCGATCAGAAAGGCCGCCTCAGCCAATACGATCAGTGGCACGACAAGCTGATTGCTCGAATCATCTACGATTGCCTTGGCTCTGGTCGATAGCCTCGGGCTGCCTTCCAGATACCACACAAGCGTATGAGTGTCGAGTACATACTTAGAGGCCATTCAAGTCCTCTTCAGTCGGATGCCATTCGGCGATCAGAAAATCTTCTTCCGTAGATATCCTTCCGCCCTTATATTTTCCATACTGCAGGCGTTGTTGTTGAGGTATTGGTAAAGTAGGAATTAGTGTTTCTAGGACTCGTTGGACAACCCGCACCCGATCATCTGGCGAAAGCCGCTGCGTTTGTGCGACAATCTATTCTATTGTTTGGATATCTGTTGTCATCATATGCCTCCAATTGCTCTGGAGTTTGACGAGGGCCGCGATGCTTCATTGTATCATGTAGAGATGCTTCACTACGTTCAGCATGACAATGAGCTGCGGCGTGCATCGCTGATGTCGATGAGATGCTTCACTACGTTCAGCATGACAATGAGCTGCGCGGTATTTTGCCGTGATCCTTCATTGGCTCAGTGCGTCAGCGGTTCTCGGTTCTCGGTTCTGACTCCTTTGTTCGCTGTTTTTTGTTCTTTGTTCTCAGCGGTTCTCCCACACGATCAGCGTCGAGTCGTTGCCCAGCTCGCCCGCGTCGATATAGTCATACAGAATGCCGCGCAGCCTGAAGCCGGCGCGCAGCTGCGGCGTCAGCGTTGGGTCAGCTAGCTCGCCGGAGGCCACGGCGCTGGCGTACTCCGCGACACTCATGCGGCCGCGATAGTTCTTGTAGCCGGGGATCATGCCGCCGGCGACCATGCCGCGCAGCCCGAGCCGCCGGACGAGAGCTTTGCGTGCGTCGTACAGCAGCGTCGAGATCTTGCGCCCGCGATAGTCGGGGTGAACGCTCATATCAGCGCCATACAGCCACTCGCCGTGCGGGTCGTGGTTCGTAAAATAGCTCTGGCCGAGGATATCCATATACTGGTGCTGATTCAGCGCGCGCGCGCCGCTGATCCGGAACGTGCTGCTCTGACCAACCACGCGCGCGCCATCCAGCGCCACATGCTGGCCCTCGGGGAAGAGGCGCAGGTGCGAAGCAAAGTGCTCCTCGGTCATCCACTCTTCGGGCGCCAGTGTCGGGAAGCAGATCCGCTGGTGCTCGGCCAGCGCGGCCAGATGCTCGGGCCGAGTGTTGGTGATGATGATGTCATTCATAATTACGAGTTCAAAGTTCAGCGTTCAAAGTTGAGCGTTCAGCGTTCAAAGTTGAACGCTGAACGCTCAACTTTGAACCAAGGATTTACTGTTCACCGCGCAGGTGGGTCAGCTCGGCACGTAGGCGCGCGACCTCGCCTTCAGCAGCCGTCGACTGGAAATACAGCGTCAGCATCTCGATGATCTGCGCTATCTCTCGACGGTGTACATCAGTCTTGCCTAATGGCTTACCATCGCTTTCCGGGTACACGATCCGCTGGCGCATTAGAATGTCGGTGGTCGTATGCATAGCAGTTGCCTCCGAGGATAAGAAGACAGCATACACACGAATGCATCCTGTCACCTTGTCACCCCATCACCTGCTCACAGCGCGCAGCCCCTGCTCCAGCACGTCCAGCCCTTCCTGAAGCTGCTCGTCGGTGATCGTCAGCGGCATGAGCAGGCGCAGGCAGTTGGCGTACAGTCCGGCGCGCATCGTCAGTAGGCCGTGCTCGGCGCAATGCGTGACGACGGCTAGCACCTCGTCGGGGGCAGGTGTGCGGGTGGCGCGATCCTTGACCAGCTCGATCGCGATCATCGCGCCCATGCCGCGCACATCACCGATCAGTGGGAACTGATCTTTCCAGGCGGTCGCTCGCTCGCACACGGCCTGCCCAACTTGGCCGGCGCGTTTGAGCAGGTCGCCATAGTGGAAAGCTTTCATCACCTCGATCGCGGCAACACAGGCCAGCGGGTTGCCGCCGTAGGTGCCGCCGATCCCGCCGATATGCGCCTTATCCATGATCTCGGCGCGGCCGGTGGTGGCGGCCAGCGGCAGGCCGGCGGCGATCGACTTGGCGCTGACCAGGATATCGGGCTCGGCGCCGATTTGCTCCATGGCGAACAGCGTCCCGGTGCGCCCAAAGCCACACTGCACCTCATCGGCGATCAGCAAGCTACCATTGCGGGTGCAAAATTCGCGCAGGCGGCGCATGAACTCGCGCGGCACCGGGATGAAACCGCCCTCGCCCTGCACCGGCTCGATGATCACTGCTGCGATCGCCTCGGGGCCGACGACGGCCACCAGCATGCGCTCGAACGCCTCCCAGCACTGATCAACCGCTGCCGCTTCGCTGAGGCCCATGCGGTAGGCGTACGGGAACGGCGCACGGTAGATCTCGGGCGCGAACGGGCCGAAGGTCTTTTTGAAGGATGTCTTACTGGTGAGCGAGAGCGTCATCAGCGTGCGGCCGTGGTAGCCGCCCTCGAAGGCCACAATCGCCTGGCGGCCGGTGGCGGCGCGCGCGATCTTGATCGCGTTCTCCACGCCCTCGGCGCCGCTGTTCGACAGTATCGTTTTGCACGGCCCGTCGATTGGCACGGCCTCGTTCAGGCGCTCGGCCAGCTCGACGTACGGCTCATAGGTGCCGACCAGCGCCGAGAAGTGCAGCAGCTTGGCGGCCTGCGCCTGGATGGCGGCCACCACCTCGGGCGGGCAGTGGCCGGCATTGAGCACGCCGATCCCGCCGATGAAATCGATGAATGTGTTGCCGTCCACATCGGTTACCAGCGCGCCGCTGGCGCTTTCAACAGCAATCTGATGGGCTTTGTACAGGCCGTTCGGTACAGCTGCCTCGCGCCGCGCGACCAACTCGCGCGAGCGCGGGCCGGGGATTTCGGTGCGAATGCTGATGCTGCGAGCGATCGCCGTGGTCATACTGCCTCCTCCACACTAGCTTTTCACGGTGCTGGCTGGTAGGGCTGCATGATACCACATGTACCGAGAACCAAGAACTGGGCGCCCTTTGGGCGAATCGAGGATCGGCGCCACATCGGGGCGCCCGCACGATTAGGAAATAGACCAGGTTTCGCTTGACAGCGATCAGCTTTACTGGTTGGGGAGGCGTGGAAGAGCCTTTGGCCCCCTACATCTCCCCAACGGTGGGGTCTGGGGGCGGCGAAGCCGCCCCCAGACCCCACCGTGAAGTGTAAAGTTCGCAAGAATCTTAATCTTAACTCAAGCGCTTCGCTTCATTCGCCGATCTGTGCGTATTTGAAGTCGATGAACCGCTGATACGCTGTGGATGGAGCGGACGCGCCACGTGCCCTTGACGCATCCAGCAGGTCGACTTGTGCCAGCTTATGTTTGACGAACCGCGCATTGGCGGGTGCAAGCGGAACACTTCCATTCAGGATCCCTTCGAGCCGATCGACCTGATCACGTTTGTGCGCCACGAACCGTGTGGCCGCATTCGTTGGATCTGCGGCGACACGGGCGGCCGGCGCGTCGAGCTGCGCAATCTGATCTAGCTTGTGCTCTATGAATCGCGCCGAGGCTGCCGCAGCGATCGCCGCGCCGCCGGTGGCCCACGCACCCAACTGTTCGATCTGGTCACGCTTGAAGTCGACGAAGCGTGCGTTAGCCGAGCCCGCTGGCGCGCGCAGGCTGCTTGGGGGCGCTGCCGGCGCGGGCGACACGCCGATGGGCGTGCGATTCGCGATTCCGAAGACGACTACTCCGATCGACAGAACGGTTCCCACGGCGGCGATGCTGCGGCGGAGCCACTGGGCGCTGATGGTACTGGTGATGGTCGGGGTGTTCATTGGATTCTCCTTGTTGTGATTGGGCTTGTATATCAGTTCGTGGCGGTATTACATCACAGAAGTCCTTCCCAACCGGGTACGTTTGGTCTACAATAAGGTCACCAAAAACGATCCCTACAGCGGCCCTACCCAGGAGGGCGACATGGAGCGGACGGCCTCGTTCGGCTACTGGCTGCGGCGGCGGCGTAAAGCGCTCGACTTGACCCAGGAAGATCTAGCGCGCCAGGTCGGCTGTGCGGTGGGCACGATCAAGAAGCTTGAAGGCGACGATCGCCGGCCATCGCGGCAGTTCGCCGAGCGCCTGGCCGACCTGCTCGCCATCCCGCCTGAAGAGCGCGCGGCCTTTCTCAAGGCCGCACGCGCCGAGCTTGCCACCGACGCGCTTGCGGTCGCCGCGCAGCCGATCGAGCCGCCCGTAGCTGCCGACGCGCCAGCCGGGCCGCAGCCGGCCGGCACGGTCACGTTCTTGTTCACCGACATCGAAGGCAGCTCGCAGCTGTGGGCGCAGCACCCCACGACAATGCGCGCGGCGCTCGCCCGCCACGATACGCTGCTGCGCGCGGCGATCGAGGCGCACGGCGGCGCGGTGTTCAAGACCGTCGGCGACGCGTTTCATGCCGCCTTTGCCACGGCGGTAGACGCTGTGAGCGCCGCGCTGGCCGGGCAACGTGCGCTCGCCGCCGAAGCGTGGGGCGCAACCGGCCCGCTGCGCGTGCGCATGGCGCTCCACAGCGGCGCGGCCGAGCTGCGCGATGGCGACTACTTCGGCCATGCGCTCAGTCGCACCGCGCGCATCCTGGCCGCCGGCCACGGTAGCCAGATTCTGCTCTCGGCGGCAAGTTGGGAGCTGGCGCGCGACCACCTGCCGGCCGAGGTGACGCTGCGCGACCTCGGCGCGCACTGGCTCAAGAGCCTGGCGCGCCCGGAGCAGATTTACCAGCTCGCTGTGCCCGGCTTGCCGGCCGACTTCCCGCCGCTCCAGACACTCGATCGGCCCACCACCAACCTCCCGGCGCAGATCACCGCCTTTATCGGGCGCGAGCGTGAGCTGGCGGCGCTGCGCGCCCTGCTCGGTCGCGACGACGTGCGCCTCGTCACGCTCACCGGCCCCGGCGGCACCGGCAAGACTCGGCTCAGTCTCCAGGTTGCCGCCGATGCGCTCGACATGTTCCAGCATGGGGTCTGGTTCGTCTCGCTCGCGCCGATCGGCACCCCCGATCTGGTCGCAGCGACGATCGCTCAGGCGCTGGGCGTGCGCGAGGCCGGTGGGCGGCCCATCCTGGAGCTGTTGAAGAGCTATCTGCGCGAGAAGCGCACGCTGCTGTTGCTGGATAACTTCGAGCAGATCGTGGACGCCGCGCCGCTGATCAGCGAGCTGCTCGCCTTCGCGCCGGGCCTGAAGGTGCTGGTGACCAGCCGCACAACGCTGCGACTCTCGGGCGAGCACGAGTACGCGTGCTGCCGCTGGGTCTGCCGCCACTCCACGCCGACCGACGACCGACGACCGACGACGCGCACGATCGGGTCGTCGGTCGTCGGTCGGCGGTGGTCACGCAATATGAAGCCGTACGCCTGTTCATCGACCGCGCGCAGGCCGCCCGTGCAGACTTCGCAATCACGAACGAGAATGCCCCGGCAGTGGCTGAGATCTGCCGCCGGCTGGATGGCCTGCCGCTGGCGATCGAGCTGGCTGCCGCGCGGGTCAAGCTGTTCCCGCCCGCAGCACTGCTGGCGCGGCTCGCCAACCGGCTGATGTTCCTGACTGGCGGCGCGCGCGACCTGCCCGAGCGCCAGCAGACGATCCGTAACACGATCGACTGGAGCTACCAGCTACTGGACGACGCAGAAAAGGCTCTGTTCGCGCGGCTGGGCGTGTTCGTCGGCGGCTGCACGATCGAGGCGGCCGAGGCAGTGCTGAGGACTGAGGTCCGAGGACTGAGTGAAGGTACAATAGACTCAGTCCTCAGCTCCCAGCCCTCAGTCCTGGATACATTGGCGGCGCTGGTGGACAAGAGCCTGCTGAGGCAGGAGGAAGGTGTGGACGGCGAGCCGCGCTTCACGATGCTGGAAACCATGCGCGCGTATGCGCTGGAGCGGCTGGAGGCGAGCGGCGAGGCAGAGACCATGCGGCGGCGCCACACAGCCTATTACCTGGGCTTTGCGGAAGCGGCCGAGTCGCAGCTTTATGATCCAGAACAACCGCGCTGGCTAGATCGACTAGAAGCTGAACGTGATAACTTTCGTACTGTGCTGATCTGGAGCCAGACAAATGGCGATGACGTGACCGGGCTACGCTTGGCGGCTACGTTGGTTATATTGCGAGGGCATCGTGCCTATTATAGCGAGGTTCGGGCCTGGCTGGAGCGCTTCCTGGCGGGCAGTAGTAACGCCACGACTGCAGTGCGGGCTAAAGCCTTACAGCGCCTTGGCGAATTGCTATTCAGACAGAATGGCGCTACTGCTGCACACGCAATTTGGTGTGAGAGCCTGACGCTTTTCCGCGCGCTTGACGATCAGTCAGGTATTGCTGAGATACTTAATCTCCTGGGCTGGAGTCTGTTCCATCAGGGCGATCTGGTCAGTGCGCGCACCTACTTTACGGATAGCCTGGCCTACTTCCGCTCGCTTGAAAACCAGCGGGGAGTCGCCTGGGCCTTAAATGGCTTGGCGGCAACGATACTCGATCCAGTAGAGGCCCAAGCCCGGATTGAGGAAAGCCTGCGGCTCTCCCGAGCGGTCGGTGATATGAGCACCATCGCCAGTGTGCTCAACAGTTTAGGTGACAACGCCCGGGAGCGGGGCGACATTGTGCAGGCGATGGCATGCTTCGAGGAGAGTCTAGCGATCTATCGCAAGCTCGACTCACATGGCGGCATAACGATGGTGCTTACCAACCTTGGGTACGTAGCGTATCACCAACACGATCGGCAAGCGATGGTGGCGCGTTTTGTGGAAGGACTCTCACTAAGCAACAAAGTCGGAGAAAAAATGAGCATCGCTATAAGCCTTGGGGGACTTGGCGGGGCGGCGAGTTTAGAAGGACAGTTCGAGCGGGCTGCACTGTTGTTTGGAGCGTCTGATGCGCTTCTCGACACGATCGGCGAGGTTAGAGACGTGACTGATGGTGCCGATCACAATCACATGGTGGCCACCGCCCGCGCCCAGCTCGACGAGGCGAGCTTCGCGGCAGCATGGGCGGCCGGCCGCGCGCTGACGCTGGATGAGGCGATCGCCGAGGCGCTGCGCGATTCATAGAAACAGAGCATCCACCGGCATCTTCCAGCCCGCGCTATAGCGATCCTGCGTGATTTGAAAAACGGAGTCGAGCCTTCAGTCGGTTCGTTGGCATTGGCTTCGGCTAAAGCCTCGACTCCAGATCACGGTTCTGGTGGGATCGCTATATCCGCGGATCATCCAGTCGCCGCGCCCTCCGCCGGCCCTGCCGCGCCATGGATCGCCACGATCGCCTGATCGGCGCTCCAGAAGATATTTTCCTCGCCGATCGTCTTCAGCAATCCGGTGCGGCCAAACATCTCGCGCACCGCCGGCTGTAGCCCGCTGAATAAGACCGTCCCGCCACGGTGGTGCTGCTCTTCGACGATCTGCGTAAGCGCCTGCGACCCCATCGCGTCGATCAGCGGGACGCCGCGCATGCTGATCACAATCGCCCGGTAGTCGCGCGCAGTCTCGAACGCTTCGAGCACCGGATGCACGCTGCCGAAGAACAGCGGCCCGGTCAGGTAGTAAATATGGGTCGATTTGTCGGTCGTCAGCACGCGCTGGCCGATCTGGCGCAGCCGCGCCGGGTCGACCGACTCGCTGGTGACGCCAACGCTGCCGGCCGATTGGCGAATGTAGATCAGCGCCGAGATCGCGATCCCGATCAGAATTGCCTGGGTTAGATCGAGCGCCACGGTGGCGATCATTGTCACTAGCACGCCGACGATTGCGTGCTTGAGGCGGGTACGGGTGAAGAAGTGGATCGACTCCCACTCATTCATGCGCCAGGCGGTGATCATCAGCACGCCCGCCAGAGCGGCCAGCGGGATGCGGCCGATTAACGGCCCGAGCGCGAACACGCTCAGCAGCAGCACACCGGCGTGGACAAAGCTCATAACGCGGGTCATGCCGCCGCTCTTGATTCCCACACTGCTGCGGGCGATCGCCGCAGTGGCCGGCACACCACCGAAGAATGGGATCAGCATATTCCCAATGCCCTGGCCGATCAGTTCCTGGTTGCTGTCCAGCGGCTTGCCGGTCATCGTCGCGCCGACAGCGCCGCACAGCAAGCTCTCGATCCCGCCCAGTGCAGCGATCGAGATCGCGGCCGGCAGCAGATTGGGCAGCGCGCCCCAGGGGATCGTGCTCCAGGTCAGCCGCTGATCGAGCAGGATTGTGCGTGGTATGGCCCCGATCTCGGGCACCTGCCAGCCGGCTAACAGTGCCACCAGGGTGGCCAGCGCGATGCCGGCCAGCGATCCGGGCACCGCCTTGGTCAGGCGCGGCAGCAGAATCATTACCAGCATGACGATCAGCGCCAGCGCCACCGCGTGCCGATCTGGCGCGATCGGGTGGGTGAAGTAGCCCATCAGCTTGACTAGGTTATTTTCGGCCTTGGGCGTTGTAATGCCCAGGAAGTTGTCGATCTGGCCGATCGCGATGATCAGTGCAATGCCACTGGTGAAGCCGGTGATCACCGGCGAGGGGATAAAAGCAATGTAGCGCCCCAGCCGAAACAGGCCCAGCAGCAGCAAGAACACGCCCGCCATCGCCCCGGCTACCCAGATTCCGGCCAGCCCATAACGCTGCGCCAGTACGATCAGCACGGCCGACATCGCGCCGGTTGGGCCGCTGATCTGGAACGAAGCGCCGCCCAACCCAGCGATCACTACGCCGGCCAGAATCGCAGTCACCAGTCCGGCCGCCGCATCCGCGCCGCTGGCTACGCCAAAGGCTAGCGCCAGCGGCAGCGCTACTGCCCCGACCGTCAGCCCGGCCAGCAGATCGCGCCGGAAGATCGCCCAGTCATAATCGGCAAACTCGCGCCGCCAGGCCGCAAGTAGCGGGAATCGTAAAAACGCAGCGGCCATCAGGCTGTCTCCTCGTCGGCAAGTTGTTGGAGCATCGCATGGGTGTCGATCAGCTGATTGTTGAAGATCTCGCGCGCGATGTCGAGCAGCTGGAAAACAGCCGGGTCGCGCACCCGGTAGTAGACGGTGGTGCCCTCTTTGCGATCTTCCACGATATTGCGCGTGCGCAGAACCGCAAGCTGGCGTGAGACGCTGGATTGATCGATCCCGAGCGCAGCCTGAAGCTCGTTGACCGATTTTTCGCCGCCGCGAAGCGACTCCAGCAGCACGATCCGCATCGGGTGCCCGAGCGCCTTGAAGAACTCAGCCTTAAAGCGACGCAGTGGGTGATTCAATGATTGTTCCTTAATATATAAATATGCCAATATTCACATATTTGCGCCGAATATATCATCAATTCGGAGAAGTGTCAAATCGCAGAACGTACGCAATGCCGCTTCAAATGCTTTCTAGTGGCTCGCCTGCGGCAGCAAGGCGCTTCAAGTAGTATCTGTGTTTCGGTTTTTGCGCTCTACGAGCGCAAAAACCGAAACACAAAAAAGACAAAGCACCGCTATACTGCGTAGTCGGCGGCATCGTCGATCTGGACATCGTAGCCGGTGTCGGTACGCGCGCGCAGGCGGATGTGGTAGGCGCCGCGCCGGATCTGGCGATGGCGCAGCTCGTCGTCGATGCGCCGGCGAATGGTTTC
>JADMIO011460727.1_pt1 | contig 11655 bp, 10 predicted proteins | sample 8958161 | NCBI WGS metagenome assembly JADMIO01 (sample SAMN16585339, study PRJNA669376) | soil metagenome | isolation source: Crop rotation soil | place: USA: Cullars Rotation, Alabama | collected 2011
CGCGACAACTTGTCCACGTGGAATTCTAAGCTTAGGATCCCAATGTGCTGGAAAGGGACGCAGGCGTCGTAAGCCTGCGTTTCGATATCGGTTCGCACCTCAAGGTGGCCGGGGAAGCGAGCCCGCATGATCTGGACATACCTGTCAACGAACTCCACCTCCTCACGTAACGAAGTCTCCTGCTGATCCATCTCATACAGATTGCTGCGGAGCATCTCGCTCAGGTTGATCACCGTCCGCTCGGCCTCGGCCGGGTCGCTGTAGATGAGGCTCACGATGAGGTTGAGCGAGTTAAAGAGGAAGTGCGGGTGGAGTTGCGTCTGTAGTAGATGCAGTTGCGCCCGCTGGAGACTGAACGCGCGCTCGCTGGACTGGCGGTAATGGATGACGGCCTGGTGGACGGCCAGAATGCTCAGGTAGGCCACGATGCCGTTAAAGATAAAGCTGAGCGGGCCGTCGAGCCGCGGCAGGTCTTTTGTCGAAGCGTCGAACCCGCCCGGCGTAATCAGAGCCACCGCGGAGTGGTAGAGGAGCGTCTGCGCCGCGGCGAAGAGGAGGCTGAAGCCGAAATGGATAAGCAGACTCCTCAGCAGGCGCTGGCGCTCGATGACCCAGCGCCGACTGACGAGCAAGATGGGCGGCGTCAGCAAGGCCCAAGAGTAGATGCCGAGGGCGAGCTTGACGAGCACCAATCCCAGCGGCAGAGGGGTTGGCGAACTAGCGTTGTAGTAATAGACCTGCGGAACGAACAGCAGAAACTTGAAGGTGAAGATGAGAATGATAAGCAGCGGTGTCAACCACTTCGGCCCCGCCTTCGTCTGCGTGATTATCATCGAGCCCTCCCGCACGAAAAGTCCTCGGACAGCTTACACTCCCGGGGACTTTTCGCGGTTGTCTTGCGGGTATTCCTGCAAGACGAGAAGGGGGCTGTGTTGCAAGAATCGAGTTGATAGGCGCGAGGTTTTTGGATGCCTTCTCCTATGCAGCAACCCCAAAGAGACTTGCGACGAACGTCGCAAGTCCTCTCTAATCACTTCCTGCTAACCTTTTAACCTGCCCTTTGCGTAGGTTGTCGTGCTGTTCTCCTTGTGCTTGATCCTCTGGCCGTTCCCGTCGTGGCCCTGCGTGATGTTGAGGCTGGTCTGGAACCACGCGCGCGGGGCGTCGTGTCCACCACCTTTCGCATCACGCGGGAGCCCTTGCGCAACCGCGTCAAGCACGGCGACACGCGGAGGGCGAGGGCGCTGCTTGAGGGAACCGAGGGGGCATCGGCCTCACCGCCTCCGACGACGGAGGCGCATTCGACACCGAGTCGGGCGCTATGGAGAGGGGCTTGGCTTCGCAAGCATGAAGGAGCGGCTGCGGCTCGTCGAGCGTGAAATCATCGGGGCCGGGTAACTCGGCGGCGGTGTCGAGAGACGACTCGTCTGTCACCCGCATCCACCCCGGTTACGCGGCTTATCTTACTTCGGACGAGGAGGCCATGTTGGTGTTCGGCCACGAGTTGACCCACGGCGCGGCGCGCGGCGGGGCCCGGGGCTGCGCTCGCGAGCGGCCTACCTGCACCAGTATCAACTCCTACCGGTCGCCCACACCTCGGAGGCCATGCGCGACCTCTTCGGCTGCCCGGTCTCGGCGGGCATCGTCTACCGGATGACTGGGGAGTGCGCGGGGGCGCTCTCAGCCGCCGAAGCTGGTATCAAAGACTCTGTGACGGGTGCCTCCGTCATCGGAGCCGACGAGACGGGGCTGCGAGTGGCGGGGCGGAGCCACTGAGTGCACGTCGCCGGAACCGACCGCCTGACGCACTACGCCACGCCACGCGGCGCGGGAAAGAGGCGATGGACTCGGCGGGAATCCTCCCCGCTTACACGGGGAGGGTCGTCAGCGATGCCCTGTGTACCTATCGGCAGTTCCGCCAGTCCAGTGCGCGGAAGCAAGGACAGCCCCTTCTGGTAGCCCTTGAACTGGCCTTAGAAGGCCAGCTGGTGGCTCTGACCATCTGATACCTGAACAGTTACCTGTCACCTTTATGGCTCCACAACTGCCCACGTAGTGGAGGCATAGAATCAAAATGAATAATTTATTTCCATCTTATAGTTAATAGAAGACCGCTCTCATGTTTCACGGTGATGAGCTATCTCTTCCATGTTCCACCAGGAACTTCTTGTAAGCTGCCACTCGTTACCTAAAGGAGGCGGACATGGGTGCCCGGCTGCCGCGATCGAAGTATTGCTCGCCTCCTGACTCACGAGCCGATGGCGCCTGAGCGCATCCACTCACCCTCCCCCCTCACGCAGTAGTCTCGACAGCCCTCACGTGGCCGAGACCGCCGTGCCAGCCCCGCGAGGAGTTAGAGTGTCCGCCGCGTAACCCCAAGCTTGGCGCGCATGTGAAACATGGGTCTCCAGACGAGATGACACACGAAGCCTCGGCGGAGAATGTGTTGGCGGTCGGCTAACCGATGCTGAGTTTGCAGGAGACCGGGGGGAACACAGTGGATGCTTCTAACCAGCCCACCACTCCCGGCGGTCAGAGGTGTAGCGACGACGTCTGCGGCGCAAGAGACGTATGAGCACTCATCGGAATTGCCCTTGGAGGAGGCGAAAAAGCTTTTAACTTGAAATTGAGGCTGGCGTAGCGCGCGTAAAACGAATTTTCAAGCTGTAATGTCAGAGATTTATCGGGACGTCATCATCAATGGACGAAGCAGATTTCTATCAAGCTAGAGTTTATCTTAGGGGAGGTTATCTTCAATTCCCGATGCACCCCCCTCGCGCAGTACTACTGCTCCCAGCCCCCCCTCTGGGAAATAACTATTGCTCGGGCTTAAAAGATGTGTTAGAAAGCAAGATTTATGGCGACCCTTCTCTCCAGGCCGACGGCGCGCAAACCATTTTTGATCTCGCCTGACCCGTCGATGCTGTATATGACGCCGACGCTCAAGACCACCTTGTACAAGGTGGACTTTGTAGTGGAAAACCGGCAGGGGCTGACCCTAATCATGGGCGATGCGGGACTCGGTAAATCGTCGGTCTTACGCCTGCTCTTGAGCCGTTACAGCGCCAGAGAAGAGACCGTGGTTACTCAGTTAATACCGACCCCCGCTTTCAGTTCAGATTTCATGTTTCTGAAGGCGATTTGCGCAGAATTCGATATACCCGGCAGACGATCCATGCTGGCGCAACTCAACGAATTCCGTGATTATTTGATGGATCTCCACTCAAAGGGTAAGACAGCTCTCCTCCTCATTGACGAGGCGCAGAAACTGCCGGGTAAACAGTTGGAAATGATCCGGACGCTCCTTAATTACGAGACGTCGAAAGAGAAATTAATCCAGATCGTCCTAGCAGCGCAGCTTGAGTTGAGGGATAAGCTGCGTGACAAAACAAAAAAAGCCCTCCGCTCGCGCGTTTTCGCGCCTTCCCTGCTCGCTTCAATGTCGGTCGGCGAAACCAAAGACATGATCGCTTACCGGTGCGAACAGGCGGAGATAAAGAACCCTTTTACGGATGAAGCCATCGAGTTGATCTATACCAGGACCGGGGGCGTGCCTCGTCAGGTACTCCAGGTCTGTGCCCTCAGCTACGACATGGGCCAGCGGGCCGGGATTGATAAGCTCCCGATGGAGATCGTCGAGATGGCGGCGCAGGAAGCCATTTACAGCGATGAGCTAGAAGATGAGTAAGAATATCAAAAGCTTTGCTGCCTTCCTTGAACAAACCGAGAGAAAGGCAGAAAAAGCCGAGTCATCCCGTGCGGAATCCGCACCCGATGCGATTTCCGTATCGGGTGCGGATTCCGCATCTCATATAAAAACCGTACCCCATGCGGATATTGCACCCCGTGCGAAAAACACATCCCATGCAGATTCCGCATCGGATGTAAAAACCCATGCGGAACCCGTGCGGAAAGTACGGGATGCGGAAATCGCATCCCGTGCGGAATCCGCACCCGTTCGGGGTCATTTAAGGGTGCCGAATGAAATTCTCTACAACATCCTCCCAACTCTCAAACCAAGTGAGGCAGTCGTTCTTTTGCGGCTCTATGCCCTCTCTCACGGCTTTCAGAAAGAGACGTGCACCGTGAGCCTCGATAAACTTGCAAGTGGCTGTAATTTAAGTAGAACCCAGACTCGTGTGTGTGTGAGAAACCTCGAAAGGAAAAAGCTCATTAAGGGACAGGGGACAGATAATACAAACAGCCAAAAGGAACTGCGCGGACTACATTTCGAGGTCAGATTGCCGCCAGCAACCCGTGCGGAAATCGCACCCCATACGAAATCCACACCCCGTGCGGAAACTACACCCAATAAAGAAAAGATTTTAAAAGAAACCACACAAACACAGGACGAGCCTGTGGTGGGTGTGCGTGCGGGTTCAAAATTCACGATCGAAGAGTGCCGGAAGTACGCCCAGCATCTACAAGCCACGGGGCAGGGGATTAACAATCCGGGCGGCTACGCGACGACGATTCATCGCACGGGTGAGGCAGACATGTTGATCGAGAGTTTTCTACACCCGGAGGCGCCGAGCCCATCTTCGAATCTTGACACCAGCCAATGCCCCGATTGTCACGGCAGCGGTTTCTACTACCCGAAGGGCGTAGAAGGCGGGGTTGCCAGGTGCAAGCACGAGCAGCTCAGGAAAGAAGAAGAGTAGGGGAACCCTTTAGCGAGTTGAAGAATGTCTGCCACGGACGAGTCGGAAAACCTGCCGGAGCATTTGACTGAGCGCATCAATCCCAGCGGCTGGCGGGTGATCAGCAATCCGGTTCGACAACCGGACCCCGGAGCCGACGAGTTGAAGACCTTGATTCAGACAATGCAAAAGGGGTGGCGGTCACCCGACAGCCGGACGGTAGATGAGACGGAGCCGCCGGACGCGGCATAGGTGAAGCCGTGACTACGACCAAGCACCTTCTGACCGGGACTGCTTCGGAACGTGCGTGTGGTATCCGGAAGATTTCGAGAAGGGCGTCGCGCGTTGCGAGCACAAATCATTGATGAGGCAAGGCGATTAACTTTTTAAGCATAGGCCACGGTGACGATTTAGGTCCCGGAGGAGCTCTCGGAGTTAGCTGGTGCATGCGTGGGGAGGAACGTTACGAACGCTCCTCCCCACGCATGCCATTTTTGCGGCGTCCGCTGGCTGACGGCGTGATGCGATAGGCGCATCGCCGGTCGCCGGAGACGATGTGCTCCACACGCTCAACCTCGACTCCCGGCCCGAGCACCGACCGGAACAGATCCAATTCCGTCGAGCAGAAGCCCTGGCACGCGTTCGCCGCGGCGCAGATCGGGCAGTGGTTCTCGACGAGAAGAAAGCCGCCGCCCTCCTCGTCCCTCACCTCGGCCATGTAGCCCTCTTCCGTGCGCACACGCGCCAACTCGGCTAGCCGCTTTTTCAAAGGGTCTGCGAGACGGATTCGCTTTGCGTAGTCCTCGTGCTGCCGCGCACAGCGCGAGACGAGCACGCGGTTCAGTCCCTCGGCCCCGAAGGTCTCTTGCATGGCGTTGATGAGGGCGACGCTCAACTCGGCGTATGCCTCGGGGAAGTGCCGGTCGGCCTCGGGCGTGAGCCGCCAAAACTTCGCCGGGCGGCCGACGGGCACGGGCCGCTCCTCGGCCGTCACGAGACCTTCACTCTGCAACGCATACAGGTGCAGCCGCACGGCCATCGTGGTGAGGCCGAGCCGCTCGGCGAGTTGCGCCGTGCCGAGCGGGCCGTCGGTCTTTAAGAGTTTGACGATGCGGCGGCGCGTCTTGCGCTCGCCGTCCTGGCGCGTCTCTCGACTCATGATTCCTTTCTAAAGAAATCTCTTTACAAAGTCAAGCTCTCGTGGTAGCCTTCGCCTTAGTAAAGATTTTTCTTTAGAAACTAGGAGAGGCTGAACATGAGAAATACTTCCGAACTCCCGGCCCTTGAAGCGGGCAGGGAAGACCTTTTCGACGGACTGCGAGTGGCCGTCACGGGCGGCACGTCCGGTCTGGGGCTGGCCCTCGTGCGCGAGTTGCTGAGTCGGGGCGCGCGTGTCTCCTTCGTCGCGCGCACGCGCGAACGCGTCCAGAGCGTGGCGCGCGAGCACGCGGGCGCGCACGGCGTCGTGGGCGACGTCTCCTCGAAGGAGGACGTCTACCCGGTCGCCTTGCAGGTCGTCGGCGAGCTGGGCGGCCTCGACGTACTCGTCAACAACGCCTCCGACCTCGGCCCCGTGCCGCTGGCGATGCTCTCCGACACGGAGTGCGAGGATTTGGAGCGCGCGTTCGCGACGAACGTGCTCGGCCCGTTCCGTCTGACGAAGGCGCTGATGGGGGCGCTCGCGGCCTCCGCGCGCGAGGGGCGCGGCGCGGTCGTGCTGAACATCTCCAGTGACGCGGCGGTCAATCCTTATCCGGGCTGGGGTGCCTACGGCGCGAGCAAGGCCGCGCTGCATCACTTGAGCCGCATCTGGGGTGAGGAGCATGCCGCCGACGGCGTACGCTTTCTCTCGCTCGACCCCGGCGATATGGACACGCCCATGCACGCGGCGGCAATCCCCGACGCAGACCCCGCGACGCTGAAGCGACCTGAGCAGGCGGCGCGCGAACTCGTCGAGGCAATCGCCGCCGCGCTCCCGAGCCGCGTCCCACACGGCGCGCCGATTCGGTCATCTCGGGAACTGGAAGGAGCAAACGTATGATCGCCGCGCAACGGGCAGTGCAACGTCCGCCGGACGCGAGACTCCTCGTAGTGAACGCACACCGTCACATCGGACACGCACGGCGTTCCGCCCTCGTCGAATTCCTGCGGCGCGGTGACCTCGTCGTCGCCAACGACGCGGCGACGCTGCCCGCGAGTCTGCGGGGCGTACACGACGAGACGGGCGCGCCCGTCGAGGTGCGTTTGGCGGGTCGCCCTTCACTCCAACCGGAAGACGTGAACCGTTTCAGCGCCGTCGTCTTTGGCGAGGGCGACTTCCGCACGCTTACCGAAGACCGACCCGCACCCCCTCCACTCTCGCACGGCGACCGGCTCGTCCTCGGCCCGCTCCGCGCGACCGTCGAGCGCCTGCCGGGTCACGCGCGCCTCGTCTCGCTCCTCTTCGACGGCTCGCCGGACGAGGTGTGGGCGGGACTGGCGCGCCACGGGAGTCCCATCCAGTACGCGCACGTTCAGGAACCTCTCGCGCTCTGGGACGTGTGGACGCGGATTGCGGGGCCGCCCGTCGCCTTCGAGCCGCCGTCGGCGGGCTTCGCGCTTGACTGGCGCACGCTGGCGGCGATGCGCGCGGGCGGCGTCGAGTTCGAGACCATCACACACGCCGCGGGCATCTCGTCCACGGGCGACGAAGAACTCGACCGTCTGCTCCCATTCGACGAGCCTTATCGCATCCCGACGGCTACGGCCGCCGCCATCAGCCGCGCGAAGGCTCGGGGCGGCCGCGTCGTCGCCATCGGCACGACCGTCGTGCGCGCTCTCGAACACGCGGCGACTGCGGACGGCACGGTGCGCGCCGGAGACGGGGTCGCAACGCAGCGCATCGGCCCGGCGAGCCGCCTGCGCGTGGTTGACGCAATCCTCTCCGGCACGCACGAACGCGGCACGAGCCACTATGAGCTTTTGCGCGCTTTCCTCGATGATGAGACGCTCCGGCGCACGACTTCGGAACTGGACGCGCGCGGCTACCTGACGCACGAGTTCGGCGACTCCGTCCTGATTGAGCGCGTCTTGCCGGATGAATGTTGAAGCGGGATGAGTGTTAAGACTCGTCAGTTTACGCACGCACGCGCGCGAGAGAGGAGCAGTTCGCGTTCGCGCGCGTTGCGTGTGAGTTCGGCCGCACGCTCAAACTCCGCGCGCGCCTCGTCGAAGCGGCCGAGTTTGAAGAGAAGGTCGCCGCGCACACTCGGCAGAAGGTGATAGCCCTTGAGCGACGATTCGCCCATCAACTCATTCACGAGTTCAAGGCCGGCCTCGGGGCCGAACGCCATCGCAACCGCGACCGCGCGATTCAACTCCACGACGGGCGACGGGGCGAGTTCGGCGAGCGCGTCGTAGAGAGCCGCGATGCGCGCCCAGTCGGTCTCCTCGGCGATGCGCGCACGCGCATGACAGGCGGCAATCGCAGCCTGTAGCGCGTAAGGCCCGAGGGCGCCGCCGAGCGCCTCGGCGCGCGCGAGCGCCGCGAGACCTCGGCGCACGAGAAGCCAGTCCCACTGCGCGCGGTTCTGTTCGAGCAGCAGGACAGGCTCGCCCGATGGGCCGACCCTCGCGCGCAGACGTGACGCCTGAATCTCCAACAGCGCCACGAGGCCGTGAACTTCCGGCTCTTGCGGAGCGAGTTCCGCGAGGATACGGCCGAGGCGGAGCGCCTCCTCACAGAGCGCGGGGCGCACCCAGTCGTCGCCGGCCGTTGCCGCGTAGCCTTCGTTAAAGATGAGATAGATGACTTCGAGCACCGACGACAGGCGCGCGGCGAGTTCGGCGCCGCGCGGCGTCTCGAAGGGGACGCGCGCCTCCGAGAGGGTGCGCTTGGCGCGGACGATTCGCTGGGCGACGGTCGGCTCAGGCGTGAGGAAGGCGCGTGCGATCTCCTCCGTGGTCAGGCCGCCGAGCAGGCGGAGCGTGAGCGCGACGCGCGCCTCGGTGTTGAGCACAGGGTGGCAGGCCGTGAAGACGAGTCGGAGCAGGTCATCGCCGACGGGGTCGTCGAGCGCCGCGTCAAAGTCCGGCACGACCCTCTCCAACGCTTCGAGTTCACGACCGAGCTGCTCGTGCTTCCGCCCGTGCAGCTTCCTCGCGCGCAGCAGGTCAATCGCGCGATGCTTGGCCGCGGCCATCAGCCACGCCCCGGGGTTATCGGGCACGCCCGACTCGGGCCAACGTTCGAGCGCGACGACGAGCGCATCCTGCGCGAGTTCTTCGGCGAGGCCGACATCGCGCACGATTCGCGCGAGGCCGGCGATGAGCTTCGCCGACTCGATTCTCCAGACCGCCTCGACCGCGCGGTGTACGTCGGAAGTCGTCACGGCAGACATCCAAAACTGCTTTCAGTTGAGTCAATATGAAAAAAGGTTAACCACGGAGACACAGCTTTTAGATTAGCTGTGTCTCCGTGGCTCCGTGGTTAACTCCGGTTGAATTACTTCTGCGCCTCCAACTGTGCGCGCAGGCGCTCCTCCTGCTCTCGAAGCTCCGGCGTGAGGTTGGCGCCGAAGTCCTCCGTCTCGAAGACCTGGCGCAGCTCGATCTCCGCGCCGCCGTCAAAGGGGGCGCGCTTGAGCCACTCGATGGCCTCCTCCTTTGACCTCACCTGCCACAGCCAGAAGCCCGCGATCAACTCCTTCGTCTCGGAGAAGGGGCCGTCAATGACGGTTCGCTTCCCGCCGTCGAAGCGGACGCGCACGCCTTTCGAGCTTGAGTGGAGCCCTTCGGCTGCCAGCATCACGCCCGCTTTCACCAGCTCCTCGTTATACTTGCCCATCTCGGAAAGTATCTTCTCGTCGGGAAGCACGCCCGCCTCTGACTCCGCGCTCGCCTTAACAATCACCATGAATCTCATCTTAATCTCTCCTTCTGTTTTCGTGTTCTGAGCCGGGCTTCCCGACAATTTTAACCGGCCGAAACCCGCGCTCTATCTACACGACGAACGGAGGGCGCCGAATTCGACACATGCAGTATCTTTTTTTTCGCGGAGTTTGTTAAACCTCCCGTGAGGCGCCGGGCCTCATCCGGCACCCGACGCCTCACGGGACGCACTTGAATCAGGCCGTGGCCTGAGTCGTCTGCCCAAGCGAAGGGTAGTCGGTGTAGCCTCGCTCGCCCGGCGTGTAGAAGGTCGCCTGGTCGGGCTCATTTAACGGAGCATCACGCCTGAACCTTTCGGGCAGGTCGGGGTTGGAGATGAACTTCGTTCCGTACACGACGGCGTCGGCGTCGCCTCTCGCCAGCAGTTCCACGCCCGCCTCCTTCGTCAGTCCCGCGCCCGCGAAGTGGACGCCCCTGTAGACCTTCCGCAGCTTCGCGTGCCAACCCTCGCCGGTAAAGTCTCCGACGTGGACGTAGGCCAGCCCGCGTTCGTTCAGCCGCTCAAGGATGTAAGGATAGACTTCATCCGCGTCGCGCTCCTCGATGTCGTTGAAGGTCATACGCGGCGAGAACTTCACGCCGACGCGACCCGCGCCGACCGCCGTCGTTATCGCGTCCAGCACCTCGAAGAGAAACCGCGTTCGGTTCTCGACCGAGCCGCCGTACTCGTCCGTGCGCAGGTTCGCGTTGGTGGTGAGAAACTGTTGGACGAGATAGCCGCTCGCCGCGTGAAGCTCGACGCCGTCGAAGCCCGCGCCGACGGCGTTCGCGGCCGCCGCGCCGAAGTCCCGCACCGTCCGCGTGATCTCTTCGGGCGTCAGCTCGCGCGGGATGACGAACTCTTTCATCCCCTCGTCCGTGTAGTTCCGACCCTTCGCGCGCACTGCGCTCGGCGCGACGGGCTGCGCGCCGCCGGGCAGGAAGTCGGGCAGAGCGATGCGTCCCGTGTGAAAGATTTGCATGAAAATCTTTCCGCCGCGCGCGTGAACCGCCTCGGCCACGGGGCGCCAGCTTTCGGCCTGCTCGGGCGTGTAGATGCCCGGCGTGCGTACGTAACCCTTCGCCATCGGCGAGACGTTGGTCGCCTCCGTGATGATGAGTCCTGCGGAGGCGCGCTGGCTGTAATACTCGGCGACGTAGGCGGGCTGCACGCCGCTCTCGTCCGCGCGGCTCCGCGTCATCGGCGCCATGACGATGCGGTTGTCCAGTTCAATCTCCCCGACTCTGAGCGGGTCAAAAAGCGTTGACATAGATTCCTCCATCAAAAATTCTCAGTCGAACGTATTCAGTCGGCCGATAAAACTCACGCCGCCTCGGCTCGCAACCCCGCCTGCTGACTCACGTCCGCGCCCACGACTTTGAGCGCACTCGTGCCGCCGTCGGCGATGATCTCCGCGCCCAACAGGAACGACGAGTCAGCGCTGGCGAGGAAGAGAACCGCCTTGGCAATCTCTTCCGGCCGCCCGAAGCGCCGCAAAGGCACCTGCTCCCGGAAGCTCTCCATCGTCTCGTCAATTGACTCGGGCGGCAACCCCATCTTGCCGAAGATGGGCGTCTCGACCGGGCCGGGGCTGACGGCGTTGACGCGTATGCCGCGCCCGACCAAGTCGGCCGAGAGCGTCCGTGTGAGCGAGAGCAGCGCCGCCTTGCTCGCGGAGTATACGCTTGAGTTCGGCAGACCGATGTGCGCGACGACCGACGTGTTGAGGATGACCGAGGCGCCGTCGTTCAAGAGCGGCAGAGCCCTCTGGACGGTGAAGTAGGCGCCCTTGAAGTTGATGTCCATCATCTGATCGAAGTGTTCTTCGGTGACATCCCCGAGGGGCGCGAACTTGCCCACGCCCGCGTTGACGAAGAGCACGTCAATCCGGCCGAACCTCTCTTTCACGGCGTCGAACAACTCGTCGAGGTCTGTGAGACTCGACGAGTCCGCGCGCAGCGCCAGAACCTCGCCGCCTATTTCACGTGCCGCCTCGTCAAGCGTTCGGCGGTCGCGTCCCGTGATGACAACCCGCGCACCCTCGCGCGCGACTTTCCAGCACAGTGGGATCCGAAGCTTGGAATTCACGTGACTTGAAGTCGCGGC
>JADMIO010001459.1_pt1 | contig 11651 bp, 9 predicted proteins | sample 8958161 | NCBI WGS metagenome assembly JADMIO01 (sample SAMN16585339, study PRJNA669376) | soil metagenome | isolation source: Crop rotation soil | place: USA: Cullars Rotation, Alabama | collected 2011
GCCCGCCCCCCGCCACGCTCGTCACCGCCCACTGCCATACGCCATCACCCACGCAAGTCTTCGAACCACGCCCCGCCCCACCAGTTCCCTTGCCCCCATCCACCCCATTCGGTAGACTGACGCCAGCCGCAGGGTGGCGGGCAACGCGCCCCACGCCCTGCCCGCCCCTCGCCCGGAGCCACCGCCATGACCGCCGAAACGGCCAACGCAGCGCCGCTGGCGTCGATCGACATCGGCACGAACACCATCCGCCTGCTCGTCGCCGCGCCCACCATCAAGGGCGACGCGATCGACCTGACCACGCTCGCCTCGCGCACCGCCACCGTGCGCCTCGGCCACGGCGTCGAGCGCACCGGCGCGATCGAGCAGCAGCGGCTGGACCGCGCGGTCGCCACCGTCGAGGAGTTCCGCCAGCTTGCCGCCGCCCACGGCGCGACCGCCATCTTCGTCGCCGCCACCAGCGCCGTGCGCGACGCCAGCAACGGCCCCGAACTGCGCCAGCGGATCGAGCAAACCAGCGGCCTCACCGTCGAGATCATCGGCGGCGACCGCGAGGCGGCGCTGACCTTCGCGGGCGCGACCCTCGGCCAGTCGCTCGCCGGCACGCTCCTCGTCGCCGACCTCGGCGGCGGCAGCCTCGAACTGATCGCCGCGCGCGACGGCGACATCCTCTCGGCCGTCTCGCTCCAACTCGGCTCCGGGCGGCTCACCGAGCGCCACATCACCGCCGACCCGCCCGAGCGCGCGATGGTCGACGCCGCCGAGGCCGACGCCCGCACCCTGCTCGATCCCGCAGCGGCCAGGACCCCGCCGGTGGACCGCCTGATTGTCGTCGGCGGCACCGCGCAGAGCATCCCGGTGGTGCTGCCGCGCCCCAACGAGGCGCGCACGCTCACCCCGCGCCGGCTCGAAGGCGCGGTGGCGATCCTCACCGGCACACCCGTCGCCGACCTCGCCGCCGCGACCGGCCTCGACCCCGAGCGGGTCCGCACCCTCCCCGCCGGGGCGGCGATCATCCGGGCGACCCTCGCGGCCTACGGCCTCGACCTCGCCCGGATCAGCACGGGCGGCCTGCGCGAGGGGCTGATTCTCGACCACATCCGCCGCACATCTGCGCCAGCGACCTGAGCGGCGACCGGCCCCGCGCCGGAGGAGGTAGACGATGCGCGTAGCCGTCCTCTCCGATATACATGGCAACGTCCTGGCGTTGGATGCGGTCCTGGCCGACCTGGCGGCGCAGGGTGGGGCCGACGCGCTGGTGATCGCGGGCGACCTCTGCCTCGACGGCCCGCGCCCGCGCGAGGCGCTGGAGCGCGTCCGCGCGCTCGGCTGCCCGGTCGTGCAGGGCAACACCGACCGCGACCTCGCGCGCCCGACCGCCGAGACGCGGTCGGGTGACGACGAGCACGCCGCCCTGTTCCAGTGGACGCGCGAGCAGATCGGCCCCGCCGGTTTGGCCTACCTGGGCAGCCTCCCCTTCTCCCACCGGGTCCCCGACCCGACGGGCGAGACGGCGCTGCTCGTCGTCCACGCCAACCCGCGCGACCTCGACACCCACCTGCGCCCCGCCGCGCCCGAGGAGGCGATCCTGCCCCTCCTCGTCGGCCTCCCCGCCGACATCACCGCGCTCGCCTTCGGCCATCTCCACATCCCCTACACGCGGAGAGTCGGCGGCATCCTCCTGGCCGACATCGCCAGCGTCGGCCTGCCGAAGGACGGCGACCGCCGCGCGGGCTACGGCCTGCTGACCTGGCAGAATGGTGGCTGGCAGGTCGAGCAGCGGCGCGTCGAGTATCCGGTTGACGAAGTGGTGGCGCAATTGCGCGCCGCCGACCCGCCCGGCGCGCAGCAAGCCATCCGGCAACTCCTGCGCGCCCGCTACCCGAACATGGCCGCCGCGCGCGGCGGTCGCCTGCCGGCGCGCCGCGCCGCCCGCCCGGCGGACGAAGCCCCGGCAGCGCCCCCCGCGCCCACCCCCGCGCCCGCGCCCGAACCGGCGCGCGTCGCCCCCGCCGAGGCGGCGGCAGCGGCGATTCCCGCACCCGCGCCGGCGGAGGCTGCACCGCTCGCCCCGGCAGCCGCGCCGCTGGCGGAGCCGACCCCGGCGCTCGTCGTCGCGGCGGCATCCGCCGAGGCCGCGCCGAGCGTGCCAGAGGACAAACCACCGAAGCCCGCCGCGAAGCGCCCCGCCGCGAAGAAGAAGGCCAAGCAAGCCCCCCGGCCCGAGTTCGCCGCGACCGACAACTTCCCCTGGATCCTGCCCCGGCTGCTCGAAGACCGGCTCGCCGCCGTCCTCGCGCCGCTGCCGACCGTGCGCGAGGACGAGGACCCCGAGGGGGTCCACGACATGCGCGTCGCCATCCGGCGGCTGCGCGGGGCGCTCGAACCGGCCGCGCCCTTCTACCCCCCGAAAGCCTACCAGCGCGCCCTGCGGCGGGTGAAGGCGCTCGCCCGCGCGCTCGGCGCGGTGCGCGACGCCGATGTCCACCTGATCGCGCTGCGCCAGCGCCTCGACACAGCAGCGCCCGACGAGCGGGCCGGCATCGTCGGCCTGCTCGACGCCATCGTCGCCGACCGCGCTGGCTCCCGCGCCGACCTCGACCCGGTCCTCGACCGCTGGGAACCCCCGCACGGCGATCATCTCGTCGAAGTGCGCGATCTCCTCGCCAAGGCGCGCGGGCGCAAGCAGAAGGACCGCACGCGCGACAGCGTCGCCGCCGTGGCGCTGCGCACCCTCTCCGGGCGGCTCCAGGAGTTGGGAGAGGCGGTCGGCATCCTCACCGACGCCGACCGTGGCGATGCGGAAGCATTCCACGCGGTGCGGATCACCGCCAAGCGGCTGCGCTACACCCTCGAACTCTTCAGCCCGATCCTCGGCCCCGACATCGACGCGCTGCTGGACGAGTTTAAGACGCTGCAAGACCTCCTCGGCGAACTGCACGACCGCGACGTGCTGACCGATCTGCTCCAACTGGAGCGCGCCGGGGCGGCGGAGCGCGAACTCGACGCGCTCGCGCGGGCGGTACTCGAACCAGGCTCGCGCGCGGAACGCCTCGCCTCGGTGCGCGCGGAACTGGCCGACCCCGGCGGCTTCGCGGCCACCGCGATCGGCATCTATGGCCTGCTGATCGACATCCTCGACGAGCGCGACCGCCTGGAGCGGCAGACGCGCGACCGCTGGGCGACGCTCACCGCCGCCGGCTTCCTCGATCGGCTCTGGCGCCTGACCGACGGCCTGCGGCGGGTCATCGCCGACCTCGCCGCGCCCGCCGGGGACCAGCCGGCCGCCGCGCCGGTCGCCACCGCTGGTGCCTGAGATTCGTGACCCGGGGAGCTGCAATCGCACAAGGGGAGTACGATGACCGCCGTACAGGACGCCGAGTTGCGCACCGCCGCGGCCCGCCGTCGCCGGAAGTCGGCGGCCGAGGGCGAGGCCCGGCCGTCCACCGCCGAAGCTGCCCCCGCCGCGCCGCTCGATCTGCGCGACCCGTCGCTCTACATCAACCGCGAACTGAGCTCGATCGTCTTCATCGAGCGCGTGCTGGAGGAATCGTTCGACGAGCGCAACCCCCTGCTCGAACGGGTGAAGTTCCTGGCGATCTCCAGCTCGGTTCTCGACGAGTTCTACGAGACCCGCGTCGCCGAACTCTACGGCCAGGCGGTCACCGGCCAGGTGGCCGAGGCCGGGCGGGACGCGATGACCCCGCGCGAGCAGTTGGACGCCATCCACCGCCTCGTCCAGGAGCAGGCCGCGCTGAAGCGCCGCCACCTGCGCGAGGTGCTGATCCCGCAACTGGCCGAGAAGGGGATCTATCTCCTCAACCAGAACCAGTTGCCGGCGGCGGCGCGGGACTATGTCCGCGACTTCTTCGCGCGCGAGGTCTACCCCCTCCTCACCCCCCTGGCGATCGACGCGGGCCACCCCTTCCCGCACATCTCCAGCCTCAGCCTCAACCTGCTCGTCGTCATCCGCGATAGCGGCGGGCTGCGCTACGCGCGCGTGAAAATTCCCACCTTCCTCGCCCGCCTCATCCCCCTGCCCCCCGAGACCTACGCCGGGAAGTGGACGGCGGGGCAGCACCCGCCGCAGCAGGTCTTCGCCTGGCTGGAGCAGGTGATCGCCGAGAATATCGGCGCGCTCTTCCCCGGCAAGGCGATCGTCGGCACCTACTTCTTCCGCGTCACGCGCAGCGCCGATCTCGCCCTGCGCGAGGCCGAGTCGGAGAACCTGCTGACGACAATCGAGGAGAGCCTGGAGCAGCGCTTCTTCGGCTTCGTCGTGCGCCTCGAAGTCTCGGCGCTGATGCCCCCCGAGACGCGCGCCTGGCTGATCGGGCAGGTCGGCTTCAACCCCCAGGAGGTCAACGTCACCGACGGGCCGCTCGCCCTCCGCGCGCTGATGGAACTCGGCCGGGTCGACCGCCCCGACCTGAAAGATCCCCCGTTCGCCCCCGGCCTGCCCCCCGGCTGGCCGCGCGACGGCAGCAAGGTGCTCGAACTGATCCAGGGCGGCGACGTGCTGATCCACCACCCCTACGACTCGTTCCAGCCGGTCGTGGACTTCGTGCGGAGCGGGGTTGACCAGAACGTGCTGGGGATCAAGCAGACGCTCTACCGGGTCGGCGCGAACTCGCCGATCGTCGACGCGCTGCTGGAGTCGCGCGACGACGATACCCAGGTCGCCGTGCTGGTCGAACTGAAGGCGCGCGGCGACGAGGAGAGCAACATCGGCTGGGCCCGCGCGCTGGAGCAGGCCGGCGTCCACGTCGCCTACGGCCTCGTCGGCCTGAAGACCCACTGCAAGCTCGCCCTGATCGTCCGCCGCGAGCCGTCCGGCCTGCGGCGCTACGCCCACCTCGGCACCGGCAACTACAACGCCCAGACCGCCCGCCTCTACACCGACCTCGGCCTCTTCACCGCCGACCCCGACATCTGCGCCGACGTCTCCGACGTCTTCAACGTCCTCACCGGCTACTCCGAGCAGCGCGAGTTTCGCAAACTGCTCGTCGCCCCCCACAATCTGCGGCGGCAATTAGTCGAACTGATCGATCGCGAAGCGACCCACGGCGAGCAGGGGCGCATCGTGCTCAAGATGAACGCCCTGGTGGACGCCGAGATGGTCGAAACCCTCTACCGCGCCTCGCGCGCCGGGGTCGCGATCGACCTGATCGTGCGCGGGGCCTGCTGCCTCCGGCCCGGCGTCCCCGGCGTCAGCGACACCATCCGCGTGATCAGCATCGTCGGCCGCTTCCTCGAACATAGCCGCATCTTCTACTTCGCCAACGGCGTGTACGGCCCCGAGCGGGGCACCGACTCCCTCTACCTCGGCAGCGCCGACATGATGCCGCGCAACCTCAACCGCCGCGTCGAAGTCCTCTTCCCGGTCGAGTCGCCCGAGCACAAGGCCTACCTGCGCGACAGCCTGCTCCCCCTGCTCCTCAGCGACAACGTCAAGGCGCGCGAACTCGGCCGCGACGGCCTCTATCGCCGCCGCGCCCCCGCGCCCGACGAACCCGCCGTCAACGCCCAGGAAGTCCTCCTGGCGACCGCCACGGCGCTGGCAAGGCCGTGACGGAGGACGAGTAACGAGTAACGAGAACGAGTAACGAGGAGAGAGCACCGCGCGCCGAACAACGAACGATGCATGTCCGTACGCACTGTCAAGTGCTATACTGTTGACAGGGGAACACTCAACACTCGGCACTTCCCCCTCGTTGCTCGTTACTCGTTACTTCGTCGCGGGTGGGGCTTGGAAGAACAGGATCGGCATCCTCCGGGTGAGCGCCCATCGGACGAGGCGACGCCGGAGCGAGCCGAGGTTGACACGGACGATCTCGACGAGGACACGCAGGCCGACGACGAGCTTGCGGCGGTCTTCGTCCACCCGATGGAGGAGGAGTTCGCGCGCCTGCTCGACTTCTACCACATCCCCTGGCTCTACGAGCCGACCTCCTTCGCGCTCAACTGGTCGGGCGACCAGGTCATCGAGATGTTCACCCCCGACTTCTACCTGCCCGACCAGGACCTCTACGTCGAACTGACCAACATGCGCCAGCGGCTCGTCACGCGCAAGCACCGCAAGATCCGCCGCCTGCGCGAACTCTACCCGCACGTCAACATCCGCCTCCTCTACAACCGCGACTACCACCAGCTCCTCGCCGCCTACGGCTACGGCGCGGTCGAGATCGCCGCCCTGCGCGAGGAGGAGATCGAGCGCATCCTCGTCAGCCGCGACGAACTGATGGCCCGCGTCGCCGCGCTCGGCGAGCAGCTCTCGCGCGACTACGCCGACCGCTCGATCCTGCTGATCGGCGTCCTCAAAGGCGTGATCTTCTTCATGGCCGACCTCGCCCGCGCGATCACCCGCCCGGTCGCGGTCGACTACCTGGCGATCGCCCGCCCCTCGCGCGCCAGCGGCGAGCGCGCGGTGCGGATCATCAAGGACCTCGACCGCGACATCGCCGGGCAGCACGTCGTCCTGGTCGAGGACATCGTCAACACCGGCCTGACGCTCGATTTCCTGCTGAAGGACCTCCGCTCGCGCGGCCCGGCCAGCCTCACCGTCTGCACCCTGCTCGACAAGGCCGACCAGCGCGTCGTCCCCGTCCCGATCGACTACGTCGGCTTCACCATCCCCGACGAATTCGTCGTCGGCTACGGCCTCGACTACCGCGAACTCCACCGCAACCTCCCCTTCCTCTGCGTCCTGCGCCGCCACGTCTACGCCCCGCCCGGCGACGGTGCCCCCACCCCCGAACAACTCCGCCTCCTCGACCCCGGCAGCCGGCGGTGAGCTGAGAACGGCTGAGCCGCCAAGACGCCAGGGAGCCGCCAAGCACGCCAAGAACGAGCAGTGAGGAGAGAAGAGGGAAGCGAGAAAGGGCGAGAGCAAGACCGCAGAGGCGCAGAGACGCAGAGCACGACGCAGAGACGACCAGGGGATCCGCGTTCGAGGCTCAACGTTCCAGGCATCTCAGCCCAACCTTGAACCTTCGAACCTTCGAACCTTCGAACCACTCCCCAGGAGTGCCATGGGCATCCTCCCCAACCCCTTCGCCATCCCCGGCCTGACGCATGCCCGCGCCGCGCTCGGCGACATCTGGCTGCACTACGTGCGCGGCGGCGCGGACGACGCGCGGACGCTGGTGTTGCTCCACGGCTTCCCGCAGAGTTGGCTGATGTGGCGGCTGGTGCTGCCGGATCTGCTGGCGCGCTACCACGTCGTCGCGGTCGATCTGCGCGGCTACGGCGACTCGGCCAAGCCATCCGGCGAGGCGGGCTACGACAAGCGCACGATGGCGGCCGACATCCACGCCCTCGTGCGCCACCTCGGCCTCGACCGCCCGCTGCTCGTCGGCCACGACCGTGGCGCGCGAGTCGCCCGCCGCTACGCGCTCGACTACCCCCACGCCCTGCGCGGCGTCGCCCTGCTCGACATCCTGCCCGTCGAGCACATCTACGACACCCTGACCGCCGCCGAGATCGCCCGGCGCTACTGGCACTGGGTCTTCCAGGTCGTCCCCGACCTCCCCGAGCGCCTAATCGACGGCCACGAGGAGGAATACCTGGCCCAGTTCTTCGGCCGCACGCCCGACCTGCTCTCCCGCCTGCGCGCCGACGGCGCGTGGAACGAATATCGCCGCTGCTTCCTCCAGCCCGGTGCCGTCGCCGCCGCCCTCGCCGACTATCGCGCCACCTACCATATCGATCTGCCGCGCTACCGCGCCGAGAACGCCGCCGGGAAGCACCTCACCGCCCCCGCGCTCCTCCTCTGGGGCGACCGCGGCAACCTCGCCGACCAGCCCGTCCTCGACATCTGGCGCAGGGTCGCCACCGACGTGCGCGGCGAAGCGATCCCCGACTGCGGCCACTACCTCCCCGAAGAGCAACCAGCGATCGTCGCCGACCGCCTCCTCCGCTTCGCCGGCGAACGCTTCGACTAGCCCGCCTGCCGGTTCGCCCCGCGACGCGCGGCCGTATCACCCGCCGGAGCGGGCACGATCGACCAGGCTGTAGGAGCCTGATTGCCCGGAAGTGTCGGGGACCCTGCGCACCCAGCGATAGGGGAGGTGTGGCGTCATCGCCGCGATGACGTCGAGCAACTCGACACAGTCGATCCGGTTCGTCTGCACCTCCAGCGCCTTCGGGCGACGGGCCACATCGACAACGAGGAAGGAGGACCTGCGTCCCCTGCCGCGCTCGCGCAGTTCCACGTCGACGACGGCGATCATCTCCCAGCGGTAGGTGTCGGTCCGCCGCTCGCGGCTGAACAGGAAGCGCCGGCTGACGCTCAGGCTGTCGGCGGTGCAGACGACCGAGTCGACCGTGCCTTTTAGGGCTTCCGACACCGCGCCCGCCACCAGCACGATCGTGATCATCGACAAGGAGAGGATGCCCGTGAGCCGGTCAATGAACAGCAGCAAGATCCCCAAACCGTAGAAGAGGAGCAATCCGATAACGCTCACCAGCAAGTTATCGCGGACGGTGTCGAAACGAAACTCCGCGCGCTGATACGGCCACTGGGCCATGGCGATCCTCCGCACTGCACCGCCGGCACCACCCGGTGCGGCACCTGCCCGTACTACGCGACATCGCCAGCCCGCGTTTCTCCGGCGGCGGTCGCGCCGGACGAGCGTGGCCAGAGCAACCACTACCAATTTCCTACCTGCGCGCTCTTGACGATAACCCGCCCGCTCGCGCATACTTGTCTCAAGAGGGGACAACTGGGGAGAGCCGCGATCGCCGATGCCTATCCCGGTCACAACCGGGATAGGCGTCGCTTTGCGCACCGTTCAAGGCGGGGAAACACAGGAAAGCACCATGTTGGCTACGGGATCACAATTCCGCCGCGCGCGTCGCCGCCACGACATCGCCACCCTGGCGCGCGAATGGCTCCTGCTGGAACTCTTCGGCCACGGCGGCCTGATCGTCCTGCGCCAACTCTGCGGCAACTGGTGGAGCTGGGCGACCGGCGGGCCGTTTGCTTATCTCGACCTCAGCCGGGCGATGCTGTACGGCGACGCCTTCTGGGTCGTCGCCGTTGTCTGCGCGAGCGCGATCCGCCTCGGGCTGCTCGCCGAGTGGGGCGGGCGCTTCGCCCGGCGTCGCGCCTTTAGTGCGTGGGCGTGGCTCCCCTGGCTCGTCCCCGGCTGCCTGCTCGGCTGGCTCACCCTGATCAAGGACGATCGCGGCGCGGCCTACTTCCTCGCGCAGCGCTACGGCGTGATCTTCGAGGGCTATCATGTCCTCTTCTTCGGCTACGTCGCCGCCCGGCTCGCCGCCGCGATCGTCCAACTCAGCATCGCCGGTCGCTTCTTCCTGCGTCGCGCCCGTCGCGCCCTCGCCGACGAAGCCCCCTCCCCGTATATCCCCGTCGGCGTCGGTGCGGTCGCCGCCCTCGCCATCTGCTGCGCCGCCATCTACCTGCACATCTTCCACCAGGGCGGCTCCTTCCAGGCCCACTGGGGCTGGTTTGCCCGCAACCGGGGCTAACCCGCACCCACAAGCGCACAGCCCCCTCCCGCTCCATTCGCGCGAATGGAGCGGGAGGGGGCTAGGGGAGGGTGAGGTAACTACTTGCGCCGGCCGAGATTGGTCAGCTCGCTCGCCGCGTAGCCGCCGCCCGTGCTCGGCATGCCGGGCATCGGCCCGCCGGCCGGCGCGAGGAACGGCGCGACGATCGCCAGCACCTGGTCCGGCGTGCGCGGCGTCTCGAACGCCGCCGGCGCGAAGAGGTCGGTCCCCGGCGACACCAGGTCGGCCAGCGCCGAGGCGTGCTCCGCCTCGACCGCGTGGATCGACAGCGCCGCCTCCAGCACGTCGAAGTTGGCGATGCTGGGCGCGGCCCCGAGATACGCGCTGACCCCCACCGACTCCACCTGCTGGAAGAACTTCACGATCTCCGTCGCCGTGGTCGGCACGCTGGAGAAGTTGAAGGTCGGCATCGCCACCGGCGTGCCGCCCAGCTTCGGGATCGTCGCCAGCAGCGCGTTGACGTGATCCTGCTCGTGCTGGCCAAACGCCTTGAAGTAGGTCGCCGCGCGCCCGCTGAGCACCCCGGCGTCGTTGATCGCCTTGTAGGCCGCCGCCTCCAGGTACTCCAGGGTCAGCGCATAGTTGAGGATGTCGAGGTCGCTATCGAGCGGGGCCGGTGCCGCCGCCCCGGCCGCCCCTGCCCTCCAGGTGCCGCCGAAGACGGTCAGCAGCGCCGCCCCGGCACCCGCCATCGCCGTCCCCTTGAACAGCCCGCGTCGCGTGATCTGGTGGCTCATGCCTCCCTGGAGGAACCGGTCAACTGCGTGGGTCATGATTATCCTTCCTTCGCTGCTGCCTCATCCGAACGACGGCCACCCGCGCGACCAGCGGCGGCCTAACTCTCCGGCCCGAGCAGCGGGCCGACGGTGTTGAGCACATCCTGCGGCTTGACCACCGCCTCGAAGCTCTTCGGCACCGGATTCCCGTTCGGATTCATCAGCGTGCGGACGATCGCCGTGTGCCGCGCCTCGACCGCCACGATCGACCCCGCCACCCCCAGAATCGCCTTGTTGGCGATCTCGCGCGCCGCGCCGTTGTACGCGCCCACGCCGGTCATCTCCAGCGTCTCGGCGATCTTCAGGATGCCATCCTGCGTGTTCAGGTCGCCCAGCGCCGCGAACTTGTAGGACTGTCGCGCCTTGACCGGGGTGCCACCCGCCGCCCGGATCGCCCTGGTCAACTCGGTGACGTGCGTCACCTCGTGGTCGCGGATGACGGTGAGGTACTGCAGCGCGTTGCCCTGCAGCTTGCCGCCAGAGACCGCCATCGTGTAGAACGCAGCCTCAAGATGCTCCAAAGTGAGGGCGTAATTGACCACCTCGATGTCATCCTTGAAGTAAGGTGCTAGCTGCGTCGTCGCCGCCAGGAATCGCCCGAATGCATTCGCCATCGTCTGCTCCTTCACCATGCCTGCGGACCCGCGTTGGTCCCGACGACTCGACCCGCCTCGTATTTGCGCGACTCACCTCCTCCCCGCCCCACGCTCACAGCGTCAGGCGATGTCACCCATCAGTTGCTACGGAGCCCGCCCGGCAATGGATCACAAAAATATCGACAAAACTCATGCAGAAGCTGCGCTATTATTGTACGCGCGCCTGCGCCCGCCCCTCGCCGTCTGTCTGCGTGCCCCCAGGCGCGGGCAAGTTTGGTGCCAATTTGTGCGCAAGTACTCGCGCTCGCCCATGCGCTATACTGGCCGCGCCCGTGCGCGCGGAACGGGACGGCACACCAGGACTTTCCGGCTAGAGCGGTGCTTTTGGTTGGATGGATGATCCACAACGGGTCATCGTGCGTAGCATGGATCGAGGGAGCGCATTGCGGGGGAGCATAGCCAGCGGCCCGGATGCCGACAGCGACGACGCGCTGCTCGATGCCATCCGCCGTCGCGACGAAGGGGCGATCGCCGCCTTATACGATCGCTATGGTCGGCTTGCGTTCGGCCTGGCCTACCGCGTCGTCGGCGAGCGCAACGCCGCCGAGGACGTGGTGCAGGAGGCGTTTCTCAGCATCTGGCGTCGCGCCGCCAGCTTCGAGACGGCGCGCGGCAGCGTGCGCACCTGGGTCCTCTCCATCGTCCACCACCGGGCGATCGACCGGCTGCGCGGCACGGCGGGGCG
>JADMIO010789862.1_pt1 | contig 11651 bp, 11 predicted proteins | sample 8958161 | NCBI WGS metagenome assembly JADMIO01 (sample SAMN16585339, study PRJNA669376) | soil metagenome | isolation source: Crop rotation soil | place: USA: Cullars Rotation, Alabama | collected 2011
ACGGCGCATGCCGGCGCCCGGGCCGCCGGCGCGGCCGCCACGGCCGAACAGCCCGCCGAAGATATCGCCGAGATCGCCGAAATCGCCTTCGGTAAATTCGAACTCCATGCCCCCCGGGCCCTGGCGGAAGCCGCCACCCGGCCGACCACCGCCGCCGGCGCCGCCGAAGCCGAACGGCATCGCCGGATTGCCGTTCTCGTCGATCTCGCCGCGGTCGTAGCGCGCGCGCTTGGCGTCGTCGGACAGCAGGTCATAGGCCGCCGTCACTTCGCTGAAGCGCTCGGACGCCTTGGGATTGTCCTTGTTCTTGTCGGGGTGCAGCTCCTTGGCGAGCTTGCGATACGCCTTCTTGATCTCGGCGGCGCTCGCCCCCTTGCTCAGGCCCAGCCGTGCATAGAGATCCGCCATGCTTCCGTTCTATCTCCGACACAGAGCTGTTGCAATTCTACAACAGATCTCAAATGAGTATCGCCGCACCGTCGCGCAAGTCATAGGCAGTCCATAAGCGCGCGACACCGATGACTGCTAGACCACCGATGATCGATCCGATTGCCCTGTTCGACGAATGGTTCGCGGAGGCTTGGAAAAGCGAGCCGGCGGACGCCAATGCGATGACATTGGCGACGGCGGATCGCGAGGGCCGTCCGTCGGCGCGCATGGTCCTGCTCAAGCGCCATGGGGCGAACGGCTTCACCTTCTATACCAACCTCTCCAGCCGCAAGGCCGACGAGCTCAAGGCCAATCCGCACGCCGCGCTTTTGTTTCATTGGAAGTCGCTGCGCCGGCAGATCCGCATCGAAGGGCCGGTCGCGCCGGTCGATCCGGCCCAGGCAGACGATTATTTCGCGACGCGCAGCCGCGAGTCCCAGCTCGGCGCCTGGGCCTCCGACCAGTCGCGCACGCTCGCCTCGCGCGCCGAGCTGGAGAGCCGCTTCGCCGCCGCGATGGACCGCTTCGCGATCGGCGAGGTGCCGCGGCCGCCGGGCTGGTCGGGCTATCGCGTGACGCCCGAGCGCTTCGAATTCTGGACCGACCGGCCGCACCGGCTGCACGAGCGCCGGCTGTTCCTGCGGGCCGGTGACGGCTGGCAGGAAAGCCTGCTCTTCCCATGAAGCCGACGACGGTTCGCGCCGCCTGGGCCAGCGTCACCGTCGCGACGCTGCTGTCGGCCGCCAAGCTCTACGCCGCCTGGCTGACCGGATCGGTCGCGATGCTCGGCTCGCTGGTCGATAGCGCGCTCGATCTGGTCGCCTCGCTCAGCCTGCTCTACGGCATTCACCTCGCAGCCGAGCCGCCCGACCGCGACCATCGCTTCGGCCATGGCAAGGCGGAGGCGCTGGCGGCCTTGCTGCAGGTCATGCTGATCGGCGTCTCGGCCTTCGGCATCGCGATCCAGGCGATCCGCCAGATCGCCAGCGGCGCCGGCAGCACCGCCGCGCCCTCCGGCATCGCCGTGTCCCTGTTCGCCATCGCCGTCACGCTCCTGCTCGTGATCTATCAGCGGCGGGTGATCGCGGCATCGGGCTCGCTGGCGATCAGCACCGACAATATCCACTATCGCAGCGATCTGGTGCTCAACCTGTCGGTCATCGTCGCGCTGGTGCTCGATCAATATGCCGACATCCACGGCGCCGACGCCTTCTTCGGCCTGGCGATCGCCGCCTGGCTCGGCTGGAGCGCCTGGTCGGCCTCGTCGCGCGCGATCGACCAGCTGATGGATCGCGAATGGCCCGAGGCCAAGCGCCAGCAGTTCCTCAAGGTCGCCGCCCAGCATCCCGAGCTGCGCGGCATTCACGAGCTGCGCACCCGCACCGCGGGCAATCGCGACTTCGTCCAGTTCCACGTCTGGGTCGATGGGCAGATGTCGCTGGAAGCTGCGCACCGTGTGATGGACGAAGTCGAGGCACGGCTGATGCGCGAGTTCCCGGACACCGAAATTCTGATCCACCCCGATCCCGAAGGCCATTTCGACCCGCAGCCGAGCGAGCACAAATGACGAGCCTGCGCCTCGTTCAGGTCGACGCCTTCGCCGACCGCCCATTCACCGGCAATCCGGCAGCGGTCATGCTGCTCGACGACTGGCTCGACGACGCCACGCTGCAATCGATCGCCGCCGAGAATAATCTCGCCGAGACCGCCTTCGTCACGCCGCATGACGGCGGTGATGCCGATTACGCGCTGCGCTGGTTCACGCCGCTGATCGAGGTGGCGCTATGCGGTCATGCGACGCTGGCGAGCGGGCATGTCCTGCTGAGCGATGATCCGACGCGCGAGGCGGTGCGGTTCGCGACGCGCAAGTCGGGCGTGCTCGCGGTACGCCGGGCGGGCGATGGCTATGCGCTCGACTTGCCGGCGCTGCCCACCACGCCACGGGCGTTGCCCGAGCTGGTCGAGCTGATCGGCGGCACGCCGATCGCGACGCTGTGGCGCGACGGCGGCTATTTGGTGCTGGTCTATCCCGACGAGCAGGCCGTGCGCGCGCTTCGCCCGGATTTCGCGACGCTCGCGCGCGGCGAGAGGATCTTGTTCGTCGCCACCGCGCCGGGACGCAACACCGACATCGTCAGCCGCGCCTTCTCGCCCGCCGCCGGGATCAACGAGGATCCGGTGACCGGCACGGCCCATGCCCTGGTCACGCCCTATTGGGCACCCGAGTTCGGGCGAGAGCGGATCACCGCCTATCAGGCGTCAGCGCGCGGCGGCGAACTGATCTGCACGCTTGCCGGCGACCGCGTCATTCTCGAAGGCAATTGCGTCACCGTGATCGAAGGGCGCTTCCGGCTCTAGGCCGCGACTGCCTCGGCGGCGAAAGTCTGTTCGATCCAGCCGCCGCCGATCATCCGTTCTCCGGCATAGATCACCGCCGCCTGACCCGGCGAGACGCCGTACTCGGGCGCGATGAAGTGCAACCTGTCGCCGTCGATCGATGCGGGTGCCGGCCGCGCGGTCGAGCGCACGCGCGCCGTCAGCGGCACATCCGGTATCTCGCCGATCCAGTTGATCTCGCTCAGCCGCGCCGAGCGCACCGCCAGGGCCTCGCGTGGCCCAACGATCACGCGATGTGTCGCCGCATCGATCGCCAGCACATAGAGCGGCTCGGCCTGGCCGCCGATGGCGATGCCGCGGCGCTGGCCGACGGTGAAGCCGACGATGCCGTCGTGCCGGCCGAGGACGCGGCCGTCGCGATCGACCAGCTCGCCGGGCACCGACGCCTCCGGCCGGAGCTCGCGCACCACCGCGCGATAATCGCCTTTCGGCACGAAGCAGATGTCCTGGCTGTCGGGCTTGCCGGCGACCGCCAGCTGCAGCTCGGCGGCGATCGCGCGCACATCCGCCTTGGCCATGCCGCCCAATGGAAAGCGCAGCAGATCGAGCTGCGCCGAGGTCGTCGCGAACAGGAAATAGCTCTGGTCCCGCGCCGGATCGATCGCGCGGTGGATCTCGACGCCCCCCGCGCCGATCACGCGCCGGACGTAATGGCCGGTCGCGAGGCAATCGGCGCCGAGATCGCGGGCGATCGCCAGCAGATCTGTGAACTTCACCCCCTGGTTGCAGCGCACGCAGGGAACCGGCGTGCGGCCGGCGAGATAGTCATCGGCGAAACGATCGATCACGCTTTCGCGAAAGCGGCTCTCATAATCGAACACGTAATGGGCGATGCCGAGCCGCTCGGCGACGGCGCGCGCGTCGCGGATATCGCGGCCGGCGCAGCAGCTGTTGGCCCGGCCGACCGCGGCGCCATGGTCGTAGAGCTGGAGGGTCACGCCGATCACCTCAGCGCCGCTGCGGGCGGCGAGCGCAGCCACGACCGAGCTGTCGACCCCGCCCGACATGGCGACGACGATACGCGCCTCGGCAAGCGGGCGGTCGAGCTGGAAATCCGGAGTCATTTGCGCCGCCACATAACGAATTCAACGATATCCGGCCAGCTTGCACCGGCTGTTTACCCTGAGATGGCAAGACTCGGGGCGCATGGAGATTAATTTTCCACACCGCGAGCGCCATCGGCTCGCCCCGCTGAGGGGTCAGCCGATCGACTTTGCCTCGCTGGTCGCGACGCTCGTCGCGGCGCAGGCGGTGAGCACCACCGCGCGGGCTGAAGGGGTGGCCGGCCAGCCGCAAACCCCCGACGACCGATCCAACACCGCGTTGCTGCGCATCTTCGCGCCCAGGCGCAGCGAGCGGCGCGCCAGCATCGCCGTGCTGGCGGGCAGTTTCCACCGCGCAACCGCCCGTGCGCTCGCGTCAACCACTAATCAACCCGAATGACCGTGTTCTTTACCTTCGGGTTTTAGTCTTCCTTCAACGCCTTGGGTCTATGGAGGGTCACGCGGACAGCTTGTGTGCTTGATTTTCGAGGACTGGAATGATCGAGAACCAAAAGATCCGGCCCGCTCAAGTCATTGGTCCGCTTGGTGAACCTCTGACGCTTGAGTCGCTGCCGCCGCCGGAGACGACGCGCTGGGTAGTGCGCCGCAAGGCCGAAGTGGTGGCCGCCGTCAACGGCGGGCTGCTGTCGGTCGACGAGGCGTGCGATCGTTACAGCCTCAGCGTCGAAGAGTTCGCGACCTGGCAGCGCGCGGTCGAACGTTCGGGCATGCCCGGGCTGCGCGTGACCCGGATCCAGCATTACAAGTCGCTCTACGAGCGCCAGCAGAAGTACTGAGCCGAGGGCAAGCCCGCCTCACCGCGGGACTGGCTCCACTGCTGACAGAAAAGCGTCCCGGTCAGGGGTTTGACCGGGACGCTTTTCTTTTGCCTTTCGCGCCTCACTCGAGCTCGAAAGTGACGTTGAGCGTGACCGCAAGCTGCTGCTCGCCCGCGGCAACCGGCGTATCCGCCTTCGCCTGGGCGCGCATCATCATCGGCATAGGTGGTGGCGGGTTATAACCAGCCTGGGCTTCGCTGATCGACACGATCCGCTTGATCCTCAGGCCAGCGGCATTGGCATAGAGCGTCGCCCGGGTTCGCGCCTTGGCGATGGCGCTGCTGCGCGCCTCGTCGAGCGCGGCATCCGGCTTGTCGACGAGGAGAGTGGGACCGTCGATCTGATTGGCGCCCTGGGCGACCAGCGCATCGACGATGCGGCCGACCCGCGCCATGTCGCGGAAGCGCACGACGACCCGGTTGCTCACCTGATAGCCGGTCAGCACCGGCGGCTTGTCGTTGTCGTAGCGATATTGCGGATTGAGGTTGAGCGATGCGGTGCGGATGTCGCGCTCGGCGACGCCGGCCGATTTGAGCGCGGCGATCACCGCGGTCATGCGGCGCGCATTGTCAGCCATCGCCGCGCTCGCATCCGCCGCCTGGGTGACGACGCCGGCGCCGATCTCGGCGACGTCGGGCACGCGTGTCGAGGTGCCGTCGACGACCAGATCGAGCCGCGTGCCGGCCATCGGTGGTGGCGGCGAGACCTGCGCCGCGGCCGCGGTGGCGGCGAGCGCGAGCGACGACAGCAGCGCCCGCGCGGACCATGAACCAAGTGACGGCATCGCCGCATCCTCCTCGACGTCAGCCGCCCGCATCGGCGGCGTCATGAATTGTCACGACCGTGCATGAACAGACGATAGACGGTCAGCAGCACCACCGCGCCGAGCGCGGCGGCGATCCAGCTCGGGCCGTCGGCCTCGCGATAGCGGCCGATCTCGAAGTGAACGACGCCCGCGACCATCGCGCCGGCGATGCCGATCAGGACGGTGAAGAACCGGCTGCCGGGTTCACGCCCGGGCAAGATGCGCGCCGCTATCAGGCCGACGATCAGGCCGATGGCGACCCAGCTGAGGATCGAAGGTCCCACGGCGCCCCCGGTTCCGTTTCGGAGATGGTCATCTTTTCCAGTGTATTATGCAAGCCGCGGTCCGCCCCATAGGGGCGGGCTTGAGGTAAGTGACCTAGAAAGCTAATACAGCAAATCGTTAAGCAGCAGGAAACCTGATGAACGTCCAGCCGCATTTCGAGCGGATAGCCGAGCGCATCTCCGACGCACCGCCCCAGCGGCGGCGTTGGCTGATCGTCGGCGTCGTCGCTGCGCTGGCGTTGGTCGCCTTTTTCGGCTGGCGACTGCTGCACCGCGCGCCGCCGCCGCCGGCGCCGGACCTGCCCCATGTCAGCGTCATCGTTCCCGGCCGCCAGGCGGCGAGCAACGTGATCACCGCCACCGGCAGCCTGGCCGCGCGGCGCGAGCTTCCCGTCGGCGTTGCCGGCGAGGGCGGCCGCATCGCCCAGGTGATGGTCGATCCCGGCAGCTGGGTCGGCGCCGGCCAGGTACTGGCGCTGATCGACCGATCGGTCCAGAGCGAGCAGGCCAATCAGCTGAGCGCGCAGATCCGCGCCGCCCAGGCCGATGCCGATCTCGCCGACGCGCAGCTCGAGCGGGCGCAGAAGCTGGTCAGCCGTGGCTTCATCTCCAAGGCCGACATCGATCAGAAGACCGCGACGCGCGATGCCGCCCGCGCCAAGGTCGCGGTCGCCCGCGCCCAGCTCGGCGAGGTCCATGCCCGGATCGGCCAGCTGGTCGTCCGCGCCCCCGCCGCCGGCCTCGTGCTCGAGCGCAATACCGATCCCGGCATGGTCGTCGGCAGCGGAACCGCGCCGCTGTTCCGCCTCGCCAAGGGCGGCGAGATGGAATTGCGCGCGCAGGTCGCCGAGCAGGACATGGCCAAGCTCGCGACCGGCATGACGGCAATGGTCACGCCGATCGGCGCGAGCAAGAGCTTCACCGGCGCGATCTGGCTGCTGTCGCCGACGATCGATCCGAGGACCCGTCAGGGCATGGCGCGGATCGCGCTGAAATATGATCCGGCGCTGCGCCCGGGCGGCTTCGCCAGCGCGCGGATCGTGAGCGGCAACACCACCGCTCCGGTCCTGCCGGAATCGGCGATCCAGACCGACGACCATGGCAGCTTCGTGCTGCTGATCGACGACAAGGGAACCGTCATTCGCCGGACGGTGACGACCGGACCGGTGACCGATCAGGGCATTCCAGTGCTCGGCGGATTGCACGGCAACGAGCGGGTCGTCCTCTCCGCCGGCGCCTTCCTCAATCCGGGCGAGAAAGTGATCCCGGAGCTGGTCCGTCCCGGACGCGACTGACGATGCGCAACATATCCGCCTGGGCGATCCGCAACCCGATTCCGCCGATCGTGCTGTTCATGGTGCTGACGCTGCTCGGCATCGTCAGCTTCCTGCGGATGGACGTGAACGCGATGCCGGACGTCGCCTTCCCGGCCGTCTCGGTGACGATCAACCAGCCCGGCGCGGCACCGACCGAGCTCGAGACCCAGGTCACGCAGAAGGTCGATGCCGCGCTCGCCTCGATCGGCAACGTCAAGGACATCACCAGCTGGGACACCGAGGGCCAGGCGCAATCGATGGTCCAGTTCCAGCTCGGCACGCCGGTCGATCGCGCGGTCAACGACGCGCGCGATGCCGTCGCCAAGATCCGCTCCGACCTGCCGGAAGGCATCCTCGAGCCGATCGTGCAGCGCTACGACATCGACGGCATGCCGATCGTCTATTTCTCGGTGTCCGGCGTCGACATGACGCTCGAGCAACTGAGCTGGTACGTCGACAATACCGTGATCAAGCGGCTGCTGACGATCAAGGGCATCGCCCAGATCACCCGCGGCGGCGGCGTCAATCGCGAGATCCGCGTGATCCTCGATCCGGCACGGATGCAGGCGCAGGGGATCACCGCCGCGCAGGTCAACAACCAGCTGCGCGCGCTGAACGTCAATGCCGCCGGCGGGCGGGCCGAGGTCGCGGGGGCGGAGCAGTCGGTGCGGGTGCTGGGCAATGCGCCCAACGCGCTGGCGCTCGGCGAAACCCAGATCTCGGTCGGTGGAACCCGCACCGTGAGGCTGTCCGACATCGCCGACGTCAAGGATAGCTATGCCGAGCAGCGCTCGCTCGGGCTGATGAACGGCCGGCAGGTGACCAGCTTCGGCATCACCAAGGCCAAGGGCTCGTCCGACGTCACCGTCTACAAGGAAGTGAAGAAGGTCATCGCCGAGCTGGAAAAGGAGAACCCGAAGGTTCGCTTCCAGCAGCTCTTCACCAGCGTCAATTACACCGAGCAGCAATATCGCTCGGCGCTCGACGCAATGGTCGAAGGGTCGATCCTCGCGGTGCTGGTCGTCTTCCTGTTCCTGCGCGACTGGCGCGCGACGATCATCTCGGCGCTGGCGATCCCGCTCTCGGCGATTCCGACCTTCTGGATCATGGATCTGCTCGGCTTCACGCTGAACACGATCAGCCTGCTCGCGCTGAGCCTGGTCGCCGGCATCCTCGTCGACGATGCGATCGTCGAGATCGAGAATATCGTCCGCCATATGCGGATGGGAAAGACCGCGTTCCGCGCGGCGATGGACGCAGCGGACGAGATTGGCCTGGCCGTCGTCGCGACGACGATGTCGATCATCGCGGTGTTCCTGCCGGTCTCGTTCATGACCGGCATCAGCGGCCAGTTCTTCAAGCAGTTCGGCCTCACCGTCGCCTTCGCGGTGTTCATGAGCCTCGGCGTCGCGCGGCTGATCACACCACTGGTGGCGGCCTATTTCCTGCAAGCGCACGGCCATGCCAAGCACGGCGAGGGCCGGCTGATGGACCTCTACATCCAGGTGCTGAACTGGTCGCTGCGCAACCGCTGGAAGACGGTCATCGCCGGCGCCAGCTCGCTGGCACTGACGCTGCTGTGCTTCGCCTATTTGCCGCAGCAGTTTCAGCCGACCGTCAACCGCGACGATTCGATGGTCAACATCGAGCTCGCGCCGGGCGCCCGACTGGAGGACACCAAGCGCGTTGCCGACCAGGCGGCAGCGATGCTGAAGCAGGCGCCGGAAGTGGCGACGGTCTACGAGCAGGTCGGCTCCGACGGGGACGTGCGAACCGCGAACCTCTACATCACGCTGAAGCCCGCGAAGGAACGCAAGCAGACCAGCGTCGAGTTCGAGCGAGCCTATGCCCCGAGGCTGCAGGCGCTGGCCGACGCGCGCGTTTCCTTCCAGTCGCAATCCAACGGCTTCGGCCGCGACATCACGGTGATGCTGGCCGGCGACGATCCGGTAAAGCTGCAGGATACCGCCGAGAAGGTGCTTGCCGGGCTGCGCACCATTCCCGCCGCGCGTGACGCGCGCATCGATGGCGAGCTGAGCCGTCCGGAGATCACGATCAAGCCGCGCTTCGATATCGCCGCCGATCTCGGCGTGACGACCGCGGCGCTCAGCCAGACGATCCGCATCGCGACGCTCGGCGACATCGAGCAGAACATGGCGAAATTCTCGCTGAGCGATCGTCAGATCCCGATCGAGGTTTCGCTCGACGAGGCGTCCCGGCGCGATCTGTCGACGATCCAGAATCTGCCGGTGCCGACGATTTCCGGCGGCACCGTTCCGCTCAACGTCGTCGCCGAGGTCAGCCGCGGCCGCGGCCCGGTGAAGATCCGGCGCTACAACCAGGTCCGCCGGATCGTCGTCGGCGCCGACCTCGCCCCCGGCGCGGTGAGCAGCGATGCGACCAACAAGATCGATGCGCTGCCGATCATGCAGAATCTGCCGCCCGGCGTCCGCCAGGTGAAGTTCGGCGATTCCGAATTCCAGCAGGAGCTGGTCGTCAACTTCGCGCTCGCCGTCGTCGCCGGCATCCTGCTGGTGTTCGCCGTGCTGGTGCTGCTTTACCGCCGCGTGCTGCCGCCGTTCGTCAATCTCGGCTCGCTGGTGCTCGCGCCCCTGGGCGGCGTGCTCGCGCTGGTGCTGTGCGGGCTGCCGATCTCGATGCCGGTCTACATCGGCCTGCTGATGCTGTTCGGCATCGTCGCCAAGAACTCGATCCTGCTGGTCGACTTCGCGATCGAGGAGATGCGCCGCGGCGTCGACCGCACCGCCGCGATCATCGAAGCCGGCCACAAGCGTGCCCAGCCGATCGTCATGACGACGGTGGCGATGGTCGCCGGTATGTTGCCGATCGCGCTCGGCGTATCGGGCGATTCGAGCTGGCGTGCGCCGATGGCGATCACCGTCATCGGCGGGCTGATCCTGTCGACGCTGCTGACCCTGGTGATCGTGCCCGCCGGCTTCACCCTGGCCGACGATCTCGAGAAGTTCTTCGGCCCGCTGTTCGGCAAGCTGCTCACCAACAAGGATGAGCCGGTGCCCGGCCGACCGGCGCCGGCCGAGTGAAACCTTCGCCGCCGCGGCGCGTCGGACCGGCGATGACTTTCTTCACGGCGACCGGGCTCGATCGCTTCAATCCCGCGCAAAGCGGCGTTCGCGGCATGCGCGTCGTCGCGACCGGCCTGCTCGTGCTGATGGCGGCGATCTACCTCGCCGCGCGAGCGATGGAGCCGCGCCATCCCGGCTGGGGCTATGTCCGCGCCTTCGCCGAGGCGGCGATGGTCGGCGGCATGGCGGACTGGTTCGCGGTCACGGCGTTGTTCCGTCACCCGCTCGGCCTGCCGATCCCGCACACCGCGATCATCCCGCGCAACAAGGATCGCATCGGCGACAGCCTCGCCCAGTTCCTGCGCGACAATTTCCTCACCCCGGCGGTGGTCGCGCGGCGGATGCGGCGGCTCGACGTCGCCGGCGCGCTCGGCCGCTTCCTCGCCGATCCGCAGGGCGAAGGCCGGCTGCGCGCCGGCGCGACACGAATGGCGAGCGACGTACTGGAAGCGCTCGACCAGGAAAAGCTCGGCGGCATGGTCAAGGGCGCGGTGGCGCAGCGCCTGCTCGCGCTCGACGTCGCCGCGCCGCTCGGCCAAGCGCTGGCCCAGGCGATCGACGAAAACCGCCATGTACCGATGCTCGACGCCGGCGTCGGCTGGCTCGCCAAGACGCTCGAGGCCAATGAGCCGCTGATCCGCGAGATGGTGCAGAAGCGCGCCGGCTGGATCCTGCGCCTCGCCGGGCTCGACGAGAAGCTCGCCGATGCGATCCTCGACGGGCTGCGCAAGCTGTTCGGCGAGATGGCCGAGGATCCGACCCATCCGGTGCGCCAGCGGATCGAGCAGGGGCTCGCCGACATCGCGCTCAGGCTGCAGCGGGATCCCGCGCTGCGCGCGCGCGTCGCCAGCTTCAAGGCCGACATCATCGCCAATCCGGCGGTGAAGCAGTGGATCGATTCGCTGTGGGAGAACGCCCGCAGCGCGATGCTGCGCGCGGCGCGCGACCCGAGCGGCATGCTCGCCGGCCGCTTCGGCGAGACGATGCGCCAGCTCGGCGAGACGATCACCAGCGATCCCCGGCTGAAGGCGACGATCAACGGCTTCGCCCGCCGCGCCGTCGCCGGCGCGGTCGCGAGCTATGGCGACGGCATCGTCCGGCTGGTCTCGGACACCGTCCGCGGCTGGCGGGCCGAGACGGTGACCGGCCGGCTGGAGGCGGCGGTCGGCCGCGACCTGCAATATATCCGGGTCAACGGTACGCTCGTCGGCGGGCTCGTCGGGCTCGCCATTCACCTGATCGATAAGCTCGCGCTCTGAGCGATTCACCACGAAGTTGACTCCGACGCGGCGCTACGGATTGTGTCGCCCGATGCGCATGCCGGTGATTCTCATTCTGCCGCTGATCGCGGTGGCCTGCTCTAAGCCCGCGGAGACGCCGCAGGCCCCGGCCGGCCCCGGCGCGCAATCCGCGCCGGTGGCGCTCGCCCCGGCC
>JADMIO011814973.1_pt1 | contig 11651 bp, 11 predicted proteins | sample 8958161 | NCBI WGS metagenome assembly JADMIO01 (sample SAMN16585339, study PRJNA669376) | soil metagenome | isolation source: Crop rotation soil | place: USA: Cullars Rotation, Alabama | collected 2011
CTTTCCCGCCCGCCCGCTTCGTCCGCCGCGGCGGCACCTGGGCCATCGACGAGTAGCGCCCGCACGCCCGCAGCGGCGACAATCACGGCGTGGAGCACGTGGACGCCGATGTGGCGGTTGTCGGCGCCGGCCTTGCCGGCCTGACGGCCGCGCGCGAGGTCCAGCGGGCAGGCGCGACCGCGGTCGTGCTCGAAGCGCGCGACCGCGTCGGCGGCCGTACGCTCAACCACCCGATCGGCGACCACAAGGTGGTCGAGGTCGGCGGCCAGTGGATCGGCCCCGGTCAGGAGCGGATCGCGCTGCTCGCCAGGGAGATGGACGTGGCCACCTTCCGCACGCACGCGACCGGCGACAACGTGATCGAGTTCCACGGCAAGCTGACCCGCTACCGGGGCACGATCCCGCGCATCGGCCCGCACGTGCTCGCGGACGTCGCGCAGGCGCAGCTCAAGCTGGGCCGGCTCGCGAAGACCGTCCCGCTCGACGCGCCATGGAAGGCGCGCAATGCTCGCCGCCTCGACAGCCAGACGTTCGCCACCTGGCTGCGCCGCAACGTGTACACGCCGGGCGGCCGCGCCCTGCTCGAGCTCTCGATCCAGGCGGTGTGGGCCGCCGAGCCGGCCGACCTGAGCCTCCTGCACGTGCTCTTCTACACGCACTCGGCGGGCGGCTTCGACCTGCTGCTCGACACCGACGGCGGCGCCCAGCAGGACCGCTTCGTGGGCGGTTCGCAGCTCGTGTCGATGCGGCTCGCGCAGGCGATCGGCGGTGCCGGGACGGTCAGGCTCGAGTCGCCCGTGCGCCGGATCGCCTACGGGCCCGACGGCGCGACCGTCCACGCCGACGGCGTGACCGTCCGCACCCGCAAGGTGATCGTCGCGATCCCGCCCACGCTCACGAGCCGGATCGCGTACGACCCGCCGCTGCCCGGGCACCGCGACCAGCTCACGCAGCGGATGCCGCAGGGCAGCGTGATCAAGTGCATGGCCATCTACGAGCGGCCGTTCTGGCGTGAGCGCGGCCTCAGCGGCCAGGCCACGAGCGACACCGGCCCGGCCAAGATCGTGTTCGACAACTCGCCGCCCGACGGCTCCCCCGGCGTGCTGCTCGGCTTCCTGGAGGGCGAGCGGGCACGCGTGATCGGGCGGCTGCCAGCTGACGAGCGCAGGGCGGCCGTGCTCGGAGGGCTTGCGCGCCTGTTCGGCCCGGAGGCGTCGACGCCCGCCGACTTCGTGGAGCGCAGCTGGGCCGAGGAGGAGTGGACCCGCGGCTGCTACGGCTGCTACATGCCGCCGGGCGCCTGGACCGGCTTCGGCGACGCGCTGCGGGCCCCGATCGGGCCGATCCACTGGGCCGGCGCCGAGACCGCCACGCACTGGAACGGCTACATGGACGGCGCCGTCGAGTCGGGCGAGCGGGCTGCCCGGGAAGCGCTCGCTCAAACCGTTTAGCGGCTACCTCCCTCGGTACCAGAGAAGTACCCCTTCCGAGATGAGAGGAGCTGCAATGGGCAAGCTCGATGGCAAGAAGGTCGCGGCGCTGTTCACCGACGGCGTCGAGCAGGTGGAGCTCGAGAAGCCGGTCGAGGGCCTCGAGGGCGAGGGCGCGGACGTCGAGTTCGTGACGCTCGAGCCGGGCGAGGTACAGGCGTTCAACCACCTCGACCAGGGCGACAAGATCAAGGTCGACAAGGCCGTGAAGGACGCCGACGCGTCCGACTACGACGCCCTGCTGCTGCCCGGCGGCGTGGCGAACCCGGACTTCCTGCGCATGGACGAGGACGCGGTCAGCTTCGTGCGCTCGTTCGTGGAGCAGGCGAAGCCGATCGGCGTGATCTGCCACGGCCCCTGGACGCTCGTCGAGGCCGACGTGCTGAAGGGCCGCACGATCACCTCGTGGCCGTCGCTCCAGACCGACATCCGCAACGCGGGCGGCAACTGGGTCGACGAGGAGGTCGTGGTCGACGAGGGCCTCACCTCGAGCCGCAACCCGGACGACCTCCCCGCGTTCACCGAGAAGATCATCGAGGAGTTCTGCGAGGGCAAGCACGAGGAGATGGCCGCCTCGGCGCAGGGCTCCAGCGGCTCGTAGCGCTCCGTAGCCGTTCATACCGCAACGTGGGCGGCGCCCCGCCGCCCGCGTAGCATCACGGCGGTGTCGCGCCGCCCGCTGCTCCTGGCCGTCCTGACCGCGCTCGCCTTCGCGGCGCCCGCGCACGCCGCCACCACGGTCCGCCAGGCGTCAGGCGCCGGCCCCGCGGCGATCCAGACCGCCGTCGACCAGTTCCGCGCCGACCTGGGCGCCGACAACGACTCGTTCGGCCCCGCCGAGGACGGCCGTCGCGAGATCAACTGGGACGGCGTGCCCGACTCGCAGGCCGACCCGCACAATCTCCCACCCGGCTTCTACGGCAGCCGCGGCGTGGTGCTCTCGACGCCGGGGACCGGCTTCCGCGTCAGCGCCGACAGCTCGAACCCCGACGACGCCGAGGTCGAATTCGGCCACTCCAACCTGTTCACGTCGTTCAGTCCGCAGCGCCTGTTCAGCCCGCTCGGGAGCACCCTCACGAACGTCGACTTCGTCGTCCCCGGCAGCAACGGCGATGACGCCCTGAGCCGCGGCTTCGGCGCTGTCTTCACGAACGTCGACACTGCCGGCCACTCCAAGATCGAGCTCTTCGACGCGGACGGCCAGTTGCTTCTCTCGCGCAACGTCCCTGTGGCCTCGGGCAACGGCACGCTCTCGTTCCTCGGCATCTCGTTCGACGAGGGGCGCATCGCACGGGTACGGATCACGAGCGGCGACCACGCGCCCGACTCGGGCGTGACGGCCAACGACACCACCGTGCTCGACGATTTCATCTTCGCCGAGCCGATCGCCGACCCCGACAAGGACGGCATCGGCCAGAACGACAACTGCCCGGCGGATGCGAACCCCGACCAGGACGACCTCGATGGTGACTCGCTCGGCGACGCCTGCGACCCGGACATCGACGGCGACGGCGCGGCCAACGACGCCGACGCGTTCCCGTTCGACCCCGACGAGCGCTTCGACACCGACGGCGACGGGATCGGCGACAGCGCCGACCGCGACGACGACAACGACGGCTGGACCGACGTCTTCGAGCGCCGCCGCGGCACCAACCCGAAGAACCCCGACACGGACGGGGACGGCGTCCCGGACCCCGCCGACGACTGCCCGCTGAACCCGAACCCCGACCAGGCAGACGACAACCACGACGGCCGCGGCAACGTGTGCGCCGACGTGGTCGCGCCGCGCATCTCGAGGCTCAGGCTGCGACCGAGCCGCTTCCAGCGCGGCGTCAAGGCCGGTACGAAGGTGAGCTTCAGGCTGAGCGAGGCCGCCACCGTGCGGCTGAACGTCAGGGGCCGGCGCGGCACGATCGTCCGGCACGCCACGGCGGGCGTGAACTTCGTCAAGTTCGACGGACGCATCGGCGGCCACGCGATCCGCAAGGGCCGCCACACGCTCGTGGCGCGGGCGATCGACCTGGCGGGGAATCCCGCGGCCGCCACGATGCGCGCGAAGTTCAGGATCCTGCCCTGAGCACGCCCTGGTGGCGGGACGCCGTCGTCTACCAGATCTATCCGCGCTCGTTCCAGGACTCGGACGGCGACGGGATCGGCGACCTGAGCGGGATCGAGAGCAGGCTCGAGCACCTGACGTGGCTGGGCGTGGACGCGCTCTGGCTGTCGCCGATCTACCCCTCGCCGCTCGCCGACATGGGCTACGACGTGGCGGACTACACCGGCGTAGACCCCGCGTATGGAACGCTCGCCGACTTCGATGCCCTGGTCGCGGCGGCCCACGAGCGCGGGCTCAAGCTGCTGATGGACCTCGTCCCGTGCCACACCTCGATCGAGCACCCGTGGTTCCGCGAGCACCCCGACTGGTACATCTGGTCGGGGCGCGAAGGGCCGGCCAACAACTGGATCGCGTCCTTTGGTGGCTCGGCATGGTCACCCGACCCGCTCGGGCGCGCTCGCGGCTTCTACCTGCACTCGTTCTACCCCGAGCAGCCCGACCTCGACTGGCGCAACCCCGAGGTGGTGCGCGCGATGCAGGACGTGTTGCGCTTCTGGCTCGACCGCGGCGTCGACGGCTTCAGGCTCGACGCAATCGACCGGCTCGTGAAGGATGCCGAGCTTCGCGACGACCCGCCGGCGTCGGCCCCCTTCGCGCTCCCGCTCGACGAGGAGTACGCGACGCTCGAGCATCTCTACTCGACCAACAGCCCGGACATCCGCGAGGCGCTCGGCGCGATCCGCGCGGCCGCCGGCGAGGCCCTGCTCGTCGGCGAGGTCTACCTGCCGGCCAAGCAGGTCACGCCCTACCTCGAGTACCTCGACCTCGCGTTCGCTTTCGAGCTGTTCCACTCTCCGTGGGAGCGCGGGCGCCTCGACGCCGCCATCGCCTCCGCGTCCGAGGTCGGGGGCACGGCCTGGGTCCTCTCGAACCACGACTTCCCGCGACTCGCCACCCGCTTCGGCGAGGAGCATGCCCGCGAGGCGGCGGAGCTGTTGCTGTCCCTGCCCGGCACCGTCTTCATCTATCAGGGCGAGGAGATCGGGATGCTCGACGGGCCCGGAGCGGACCCGCCGATCGACCGCGCCGGGCGCGACGGCGCGCGCCACCCGATGCAGTGGACCCGCGACGGCGGCTTCACCTCGGGTGCGCCCTGGCTGCCGATGGTCGACCCGGCCCGGCGGAACGTGGCCGACCAGCGCGAGGATCCGGGCTCGCTGCTCAATCACTACCGCGAGCTGATCGCGAAAAGGCGCCGCTTGGACTGAATTTCCCGGGTCGGGGTAGACAGCACGCAGGATGCTCTTAGGGAGGAGAGCCGCGGTCCTTGCGACCCTTTTACTGGCAGCGCTGACAGCTGCCGGCTGTGGCGGCTCGTCGAAATCCGGCGGTCCCACCACGGTCAACTGGTACGTCTTCAAGGAGCCGGGTGGCGCCTTCGACTCGGCAGCCGCCAAGTGCTCCAAGGACTCGAACGGCAAATACCAGGTCAAGGTCGTGGCGCTGCCCACCGACTCCGATCAGCAGCGTGAGCTGATCGTGCGCCGGCTCGCCGCGAAGGACTCGAGCCTCGACGTGATCGGCATGGACGTGAACTGGACAGCCGAGTTCGCGGAGGCCGGCTGGATCGTGCCCTGGACCGGCGCGAACAAGCAGGCGGCGGAGCAGGGCAGGATCCCGGCGCTCCTGGCGCCCGCGCAGTACAAGGGCCAGACCTGGGTGGCGCCCTTCACGACCAACACCCAGCTGCTCTTCTACCACAAGGACGTGGTCAAGGGACCGCCACCGAAGACCTGGGACGAGATGATCCAGATGGCCCAGAAGATCGGCGGCGACAAGGGCAAGATCGTGGTCCAGGGCCGCCGCTACGAGGGCCTCGTCGTGTGGTTCAACACGCTCGTGGCTTCGGCGGGCGGCGAGATCGTCGACCGCGACGGCAACACGAAGCTCGGCCCGCCGGCGGTCAAGGCCGCGACGATCATGCGCGACGTCGCGCAGAAGGCCGGCACGTCCTCGATCTCGAGCGAGAAGGAGGACACGGGCAAGGACGACTTCAAGGCGAACGACCTGGCCTTCATGGTCAACTACCCGTTCGTCTACGCGGACATCGCCAAGGACAAGAAGGCGCTCGCGAACCTGGGCATCGCGCGCTACCCCTCGGTCACGCCGGGCCAGCCCAGCCACGTGACGGTCGGCGGCATCAACCTGGGCATCTCGAAGTACTCGAAGCACCAGGACCTCGCGTTCGAGGCCGCGAAGTGCATCGCGCAGCCCGAGAACCAGATCGTCGCGTCCGAGAAGGGCGGCCTCGCTCCGACGCGCGCGAACCTCTACAACACCGACCGCATCAAGAAGGCGTTCCCGTTCGCGGCGCTGATGCAGCAGACGCTGAAGGACGGCGTCGCGCGGCCTGTGCTGCCCGCGTACGCGGACATCTCCCTCGCCGTGCAGGACGCGCTCCACCCGCCCGGGGACATCAACCCGACCGACGCGATCAACACGCTCGAGGACAACCTGAAGAAGGCGAAGGAGGGGAAGCTCTTCTGATGGCGACCACTGCGACCGACACGCAGCAGGTCCGGCAGGCGCCGCCGAAGAAGAAGGGCCTCTCCGATCGCGCCCGCTCCGAGCGCCGCACCGCCTGGCTCCTGTGCGCGCCGGCCGTGATCGTGATGCTGCTCGTGACGGGCTACCCGATCGTCTACGCGTTCGTCCTCTCGCTGCAGAAGTACGACCTGCGCTTCCCGGCCGAGAAGGAGTTCGTGGGGCTCGCGAACTACGCCGACGTGCTCACCTCGACGACCTGGTGGACCGACGTCTTCAACACGGTCGTCATCACCGTCTTCTCGGTCGGCATCGAGCTCGTGATCGGGATGCTGATCGCGCTCGTCATGCATCGCGCGATCTTCGGGCGCGGCGCGGTGCGCACCGCGGTGCTGATCCCCTACGGGATCGTGACCGTGGTCGCGGCATTCGCGTGGCTGTACGCGTTCCAGCCCACCAGCGGCTTCGTGCCCGACCTGCTGGGGCTGTCGTCCGACCCGTTCGCGTCGAGGGTGGGGTCGTTCATCGTGATCATCCTCACCGAGGTCTGGAAGACGACGCCGTTCATGGCGCTGCTGCTGCTGGCCGGGCTGGCGCTCGTGCCGGACGAGCTGCTCGAGGCCGCGAAGGTCGACGGCGCGAGCGCCTGGCAGCGCTTCTGGCGGATCACGGTGCCGCTGATGCGGCCGGCGATCCTCGTGGCCGTGCTGTTCCGGACGCTCGACGCGTTCCGGGTGTTCGACTCGGTGTTCATCATGACCCGCGGCGCGAACAAGACCGAGACCGTCTCGATCCTCGGCTACAACGAGCTGATCACCCGCCTGAACATCGGCGTCGGATCCGCGATCTCGATCCTGATCTTCCTGTGCGTGATCCTGATCGCGGTGGTGTTCGTGAAGCTGCTCGGCACATCGACGGCGCAGCAGCGGGGGGAGGAGGTCTGATGATGTCGCAGTACACCTCGCGCCAGAAGTTCGCGTGGATGATCGCGATCCTCGTCGTCGTCCTCTACGCGCTGATCCCGATCGCGTGGCTGATCTCGCTCTCGCTGAAGTCGGCCTCGTCGATCGGCACCGACACGAGCTTCTTCCCGAGCCACGCCACGCTCGAGAACTACTCCGCGCTGTTCAAGGGCGACAGCGAGTTCGGCTCCGCGCTCGTCAACTCGCTGATCTGCGCCGGCGTGGCGACGTTCATCGCGATCATCCTCGCCGCGATGGCGGCCTACGCGCTCGCGCGGCTCAACTTCGCCGGCAAGGCGCTGATCCTGTCCGGCTCGCTCGCGATCGCGATGTTCCCGCCGATCTCGATCGTCGGCTCGCTGTTCGACGTGTGGCGCAACATCGGGCTGTTCGACACGAAGCTCGGGCTGATCATCCCGTACATGACGTTCTCGCTGCCGCTCGCGATCTACACGCTGTCGGCGTTCTACAGAGAGATCCCCTGGGAGCTCGAGCAGGCCGCGCAGGTCGACGGCGCCACGCCGTTCCAGGCCTTCACGAAGGTGATCCTGCCGCTCGCCGCGCCGGGCACGTTCACTGCGGCGATCCTCGTCTTCATCTTCGCGTGGAACGACTTCCTGTTCGCCAACACGCTCACCTCGACGTCGAATGCGCGAACCGTGCCCGCGGCGCTCGCGTTCTTCACCGGGGCGTCGCAGTTCGACCAGCCGATCGCGGCGATCGCCGCCGCGGCGGTGCTCGTCACGATCCCGATAATCATCCTCGTGCTGATCTTCCAGCGCCGCATCGTCGCCGGCCTCACGGCGGGCGCCGTGAAGGGATAAGGAGAACCCATGGCCAACATCGAGCTTCGCGACGTGACCAAGCGCTACCCGGACGGCTTCGAGGCCGTGAAGCACCTCGACCTCGACATAGCCGACGGCGAGTTCATGATCCTCGTGGGCCCGTCGGGCTGCGGGAAGTCGACTGCGCTGCGGATGATCGCGGGGCTCGAGGACATCACCGAGGGCGACCTCGTGATCCGCGACCAGGTGGTGAACGACCGCGCGCCGAAGGACCGCGACATCGCGATGGTGTTCCAGAACTACGCGCTCTACCCGCACATGACGGTGCGCGACAACATGGGCTTCGCGCTGAAGCTCGCGAAGGTCGACAAGGGCGAGATCGACAAGCGCGTGACCGAGGCGGCGAAGGTGCTCGACCTCGAGCAGCACCTCGACCGCAAGCCGGCGAACCTCTCCGGCGGCCAGCGCCAGCGCGTGGCGATGGGGCGCGCGATCGTGCGCGACCCGTCCGCGTTCCTGATGGACGAGCCGCTCTCGAACCTCGACGCCAAGCTGCGCGTGCAGATGCGCGCCGAGGTGTCGCGCATCCAGGACCGGCTCGGCACGACGACCGTGTACGTGACGCACGACCAGACCGAGGCGATGACGCTCGGCGACCGCGTTGCCGTGATGCGCGCGGGCGTGCTCCAGCAGGTGGGCCCCCCGCAGGAGCTCTACGACACGCCGGTGAACCTTTTCGTTGCCGGCTTCATCGGCTCGCCCGCGATGAACTTCATGCCGGCGTCGGTCGAGGGCGACATGGTGAAGCTGCCGATGCTCGAGGCGCCGCTCGGCGACTCGACGCGCGAGTCGCTGCAGGGCGCGGGCGCGCTGATCGCGGGAATCCGGCCCGAGCACTTCGAGGACGCCGCCCTGCTGTCGAACGAGAAGAAGGCCGAGGGGCGGACGTTCAAGGCGACGATCGATCTCGTCGAGTCGATGGGCTCGGAGCTCTACGCGCACTTCTCGGTCGAGCACGAGGGCGTCCAGTCCGAGGAGCTCGCCGAGCTTGCCCAGGACGCCGGCACGGCGGAGGTGCCGGGCGGCGGCGGCGAGGTGATCGTGGCGCGGCTCGACCCGGCCAGCGACGTGAAGCAGGGCAAGGAGTCGGAGCTGTGGGTGGACACCTCGCGCATCCACTTCTTCGACGCGAGCGACGGGCGCGCGCTGCGCTCCGGCGCCGGCGCTAGCGCAGCTCCCGCCTGAGCCGCTCGATCACCGCGTCGTTCCAGTCGTGCGTGCGCATCAGCCGGTAGCGCTCGGCGGCCACGCGCGTGTAGGCGTCGGCGTCGGTGCCGTCCCCGATCAGGTCGGCCTCGCGCAGCATCGCGACCACCGGGCGGAACTCGTCGTCCAGCCACGCGTGCGCGACCTCCTCGCGTGAGAGCATCTCGCCGCAGCCCTGCATGTGCCTGAAGCCCCACGCCTCGACGCCCTCGGCCAGCGCGCCGTACCCCCACGGGTCGGACAGGCGCACCTCGTCGGCCTCGGCCGGGCTCAGCGGCACCCGCTCGAGGAACACCCGCTGGTGGCTCTTGAGCGGCAGGTCCGCGGGGCGGATCGCCTGGTCGGCGCCGAGGCGCGTCGAGACCTCGGTCACGTAGGCGTCGATGTCGGGCCGGCCCTGGGCGCGCGCGACGCTCACGCGGTGGTGGCCGTCGCGCACGAAGTGCAGGTCGCCGACGCGGTAGACGGAGATCGGCGGCATGTCCTTGCCGCGCCGTTGGGCGTTCGCGATCTGCTCCCAGCGCGGGCGGGTGCGACTCGACGTGGGCCGGAAGCTGCGGTCGAACTCGCGCGTGCGCCCGACGCTGCCCACGATCGAGTCGAGCGCGATCGACTGAAGGCCGAGTGAACGCTCGCCGGTGCGGCCGAGCGCCTCGACCACCTCGTCGAACGGCAGGATCAGGTTCACGTCCGAGGGCTCCCGCCGCAGTCGCTGCGCAAGCCGGGCGAGCGCGCGTTGGCGCCGTGCGCGCGTGAAGTCGTTCTGAGCGTCGTTGGTCGGAAAGCCGGTGTCCATCGGTGGCGCCATCGCCACTGACGGTACCGCTACGGCTTTTGCGCCGGTCCGACCTTCGACGCCTCGATGTAGAGGCCCTCGGCGGTCACCTTCGCGGTGTCCACCGTCGAGAGCCCGAGCGACTTCTTCACGTTCGTCGGCGCCGGCTTGAGTTCGCCCTGGATGCTCACCTGCGGGCTCACGTTGCGCCCGGCCGGCGGGTACCTGACGAAGACGCGGTCGACCTTGCTGCCGCCGACCCAGAAGCCCTTGCCGCGGACGATCGTGAGCACCTTCTCGCTCTTCGCGATGACCTTCTGGCCCGGCTTTCCGGGGAGCTTGCCGCTCGGCGAGAGTGGCAGGAGCTGCTGCTTGCCGGCCTTGAGCGACCCGCTCGGAGGGGCCTTCTTCTTGCTGCTGCCGCCGAGCACGGCGAAGGCGACGATCGCGATCACCACGAGCAGGACCGCGCCGAGCACCCACTTGATCCACGGCCGCCGCTTCTTCTCGCCGCCGTCGTCCTTGCGGTCCTCGTCCTTGCGGTCCTCGGACTTCTTCTCGGCCTTGCGCTCCTTGGTGGTCGTGCTCATTCCCGCCTCTCCCCTCGAACCCCGGTCTTCATCCCTAATCCCCGGGGCAGAGCGGTGGAAACGGATAGCGTGCGCGCCGATGGCACGCGTCTTCGTCACGAGCGATCTGCCCGGCGACGCGATCGACCGGCTGCGGGAATCGCACGACGTCGAGCTGTGGGAGGGGCGCGATCGGCCGGCACGCGGCGATCTCAGCGGCCGCGAGGCGCTGCTCGCGATGGTCGTGGATCCGCTCGACGCCGCGCTGATCGAGGCCTCGCCCGAGCTCCGGGCGATCGCCAACTACGGCGTGGGCACCGACAACGTCGACCTCGACGCCGCCACCGCCCGCGGGATACCCGTCGGGAACACGCCGGACGTGCTCACCGAGACGACCGCCGAGCTCGCGTTCGCGCTGATGCTCGCGGCGGCGCGGCGCGTGGTGGAGGCGGACCGCTTCGTACGCGAGGGGCGCTGGGTCGACTGGAGGCCCGACCTCCTCCTCGGCCGCGACCTGCACGGCGCCACGCTCGGGATCGTCGGCTACGGGCGCATCGGGCGGGCGGTCGCGCGGCGGGCGGAGGGCTTCGGCATGGAGGTGCTGCACGGCGTCCCGCTCGAAGAGCTGCTCGAGCGCTCGGACTTCGTGAGCCTGCACGCGCCGCTGAAGCCCGAGACCGTGGGCCTGATCGGCGCGGAGGAGCTGCGGCGCATGAAGGAGACGGCGATCCTGGTGAACACGGCCCGCGGCCCGATGGTCGACACCCGGGCGCTCGCGGAAGCGCTCGAGGACGGCCGGATCGCAGGCGCCGCGCTCGACGTGACCGACCCCGAGCCGCTCCCGGCGGACCACCCGCTCCTCGGCGCGCCGAACCTCGTGATCGCGCCGCACATCGGCTCGGCGTCGCACCGCACGCGCGAGGCGATGGCGGACATGAGCGTCGACAACCTGCTCGCCGCGCTGGCCGGGGAGCGCATGCCGCACTGCGCGAACCCGGAGGTCTACGGGTGACGCGCATCCTGTTCGTCTGCCTCGGCAACATCTGCCGCTCGCCCACCGCGGAGGGGGTCATGCGCCGGCTCGTGGAGGAGCGCGGGCTCGAGCACGAGATCGAGATCGACAGCGCGGGCACGGGCGGCTGGCACGTGGGCGCGCCGCCGGATGCGCGCGCGACCGAGGCGGCTGCCCGGCGCGGGGGGAAAG
>JADMIO011863734.1_pt1 | contig 11651 bp, 14 predicted proteins | sample 8958161 | NCBI WGS metagenome assembly JADMIO01 (sample SAMN16585339, study PRJNA669376) | soil metagenome | isolation source: Crop rotation soil | place: USA: Cullars Rotation, Alabama | collected 2011
CCCGCCGGTCACGTAGAACTGGATCGCCTGGTCATCCGCGTGAAGCATCTTGCTGACGACGAGATTCGCGACGATCCACCCCAGCGTGCCGAAAACGCGGATCAGGGGGAATTGCTTCTCGGAATTGGTCAACGCGTGGAATGCGATGGTGTTGGTCAGCCCGAGCGTGGGCATGTATGCCAACATGTGGACCAGCAGCACGGCAATGAAAACCCATTGCGATTCCGCGTGTCCCACCGAGGGCGCGATAAACATCGCAGCGGCGGCGATGAACATCAGCAACGCGAGAACGCGCTCGGAGGCGAAGAACCGGTCGGCGATCATCCCCAGGAAGAACGGCGAGACGATCGCCGCGATCGGGCCGACGGTGTACGCCCAGAAGATCGTGTCCGCCATCCCATGCGCGGCCATGTAGTTGCCGACGGTGACGTACCACGCTCCCCAGATGAAGAACTCCAGGAACATCATGATGGAGAGCGAGACGAACGCGCCGCTGGAATCGCGTGAGGACGACTGATCGAGAGAGTTGGTCATCGTATGGGCGATCTTATATTCCCGCGCCCGCGCCCGCGAGTCTGAGCGCGCGAACCGCCACGTCGAACGCGGCCTGCGGGCGTGCGATGCGGCGAGCGTTGTCGCGCAGCTGCTGAAGTCGCGCCGGATCTTCCAATAGCGCGCCCAGCTTCATGGTGAGCGTCGGAAGATTGTTGACCTTGATGGCGGCGCCGTTCTCCAGGAGGTAATCGCTATTTCGGCTCTCCTGCCCGGGGATCGGATTGACGATGCACATCGCCGCCCCGCGCGCCAGGGTTTCCGACGTCGTCAATCCGCCCGGCTTCGAAACCACCACATCCGCCGCCGCCATCAGCTCGTCCATCTGGTCTGTGAAGCCGAGCACCTTGACGCGATGGTGCTTAGGCGGCGTGATCGCTTCGAGCTTCTTCTTCACCGCCGCGTTCCTGCCGGCCACCACGATCAGCTCAATCGGCGTCTTCACATCCAGAATTCGTCGGAAGATCAGCTCGACCGGCCCGACGCCAAACCCGCCCGCCGACTGCAGCACCATCGGCCGATCGTTCGGCGGTCGTTGCTTGGGTTTGGCGAAGACCGGATGAATCGGGATGCCGGTGACGGTGATGTCATCCGATGGAATCCCCCAGTGATGCAGATACGCCGCCCCTTCTTCGGTCGCGGTGGTGTAGTGATCGCAGGGTTGATTGACCCACAGCCGATGCGTCTCAAAATCGGTCGTCACCGTCATGTGCGGCGTGCGCATTTTTCTGCGCTTGCGGAGCGATGCGATGATCTCGGCGGGCATGAAATGAGTGTTGACAATGACGTCCCAGTCCTGGCATTCGAGTAGATCGCACAGGGATGACAAATTGAGCTTCTCGACGAGGAGGCGAAGCTTGTCGCGTTTCGAGTCCGCCCGGCGGGGCTTATCCATGTGATCGTAGAAAAAGCCAAGCACGTGCGGGGCCTTGTTGACGAGGTCGAGATACGCCTCGCCGTAAATCTTGCGGAATGGGGCGTTTGTCAGCGTCAGGACGTCGACGTTCTTAATCGTCGCATCCGGCACAGTTTCGCGCAGCGCCAGCTCGACCGCTTGCGCGGCTCGAAGATGACCGGCGCCGACCGATGCGCTGAGGACGAGAACGCGTGCGGGCATGCGAGCGAAAGGTATGTGATGAATCCCACAGATAAAAGCCCCCGGATAGCTATCCGGGGGCTTTGAAACACCCCGGGGTCATCAACCCACTCTATTACGCGGGCAAGTGGGATCGTCGTTTTGACACCCCCTGTCGAGCGGTTAAAGTGTCCTGCTCAACTTTTATTTGGAGGTTTCTGGAATGAACGGTCTTGTTGAACCCCTCGAGCAGCGCCAGCTTCTGGCGGCGCCGCATGCGACGTCGATCATCAGCGACAACCGCGGCGCAGTCACCATCACGCTGGACTCCCCCGTCGTCCCCGCGACGGTCAGCGGCAAGTCGGTGCAAATCCACACCGCCGGCCCGGACGCCAAGTTCGGCACCGCCGACGACGTCAAGATCAGCGGCAGCGTGCGCTGGAGCGCATCGAACAACCGCATTCTCTTCAAGACCAACCGTCTGCCCGCCAACACGACGTACAGCGTCAAGGTCAGTGCGGTGCTGGTGAAGAACTCCCTCGGCGAGAAGCTCGACGGCGAGTTCAACGGCGGCGGGGTCCGCAGCGGCAACGATCAGCCGGCCGGCGACCTGCTCTTCTTCTCCAAGCGCGACACGACCAACAATCCCATCGCCCGATTCTACACGAACAAGGGCGCGATCTCGGTCAAGCTCTTCAAGGCGCAGACGCCGATCACTGTCGCCAACTTCTTCCGCTACGCCAACGAAGCCGCCTGGGACTACACCTTCTTCCACCGCAGCGCCCATCTCGATGCGCAGAACACGGTGCCGTTCGTCATCCAGGGCGGCGGGTTCAAGGTGGACAAGGACAACAAGCTCGCCAGGATCTCGGACCACGGGCCGATCAAGAATGAGCCGGGCATCAGCAACACGCGCGGCACGATCGCGATGGCCAAGCTTGGGCAGGCGGCGCCGGGATTCCCCGATCCGGTCAACTCCGCGTCGAACCAGTGGTTCTTCAACGAAGGCGACAACAGCGGCCCGCCGGCATCGCTCGATCAGCAGAACGGCGGCTTTACCGCGTTCGGCACGATCAGCGGCGGCATCGAGGTGATGGATGCGATCGGCGCGTTGCCAAAGAAGGATTTTACTTCCGCCTCCCCGCCGGAAGTCACTGGCGCGATGGACGACACGCCGGTGGTCAACCCCAACGCCAACACGACGACCCCGAACCCCAAGGCGGATCTCGTGATCGTCGAGCGCGTCGCGATCGTCAACAAGAACTCGACGTTTGTCATCGGGTAATGAGATCGCAGTAACTGACCGCGATCTGATCTTCTGGACGGACCTCCAGCGCCTCGCACAAGTGTGCGAGGCGTTTTTTTGATATGACCTCATCGTCGTCGGTCGAGATCACGGCTTCGAATTCGATAAATCCTCCCAAACCTTCGACGTCGTCGAGATGAATGCGGACATTGTGCCAGAGGTAGAGTTCGCGGCGTTTCCGCACGACCGCGCGGACGCCGAGCGCGGTGCTCAACGCTCTTTTGAATTCCTCGGCGGCGGCGATGGGAATGACGTCATAGTCGCTTCCCTTGACGGCTGATTCATTGGGTCGTTCGTAGAAGATCAGCTCGGCCGGCTTTCCCTCAGTCTCCCGCAGCTTCAGCCGTCCGGTCTGCACGTGGAAGTACGTGTCGCACTGCCTCAATTCCCCCGGGCCCGTCGCCGAGAGGGCGCGAGCTCGTCGCCGCGCCTGGTGAAGATCGCCACATCGGGCTTTCAGTTCGAGATTACGTTTGGTGCCAGCCATCTTTTCATGAGCACCATACCGCCACTCGCGAGACAGCGCATACACTCTGGTCATGCGTTACAGCCTCGCAGTCTTGACCTCGCTCGCGTGGGCGCTTTGGCTCGGCGGGCTGATCACGCTCTTCGTGATGGTCAGCCACCTGTTTCGCGTAGACCGCACCGCGGCTATCGCGGCGGCGCCCAAGATGTTCGTCGCCTTCGAGCGCTACCAGATCATCCTCGCCGCCGCCGCGCTGATCGCCACCACGCTCTGGCGGCTGACGACGCCGCGGGCGATTTTGACGACGCTGTTCTTTGTCTTCGCCATCGCGTCGATCGGCACGATCACATCGGCCGTCGCGATCGTGCCGAAGATGGAGCAGCTCCGCCTGCGCGGGATGACCGAGGGACTCGAGTTCCGCGCACTTCACGGGCGATCGATGCTCGTTTACAGCGGCGAAGTCGCCGTTCTGCTGCTGGCCGGCTTCATCCTTCCGGCGGCGATCGGCTCGACGCTGCAAACAGCGCCCGCAGCTGTTCCCCCGTCAACACCTCCGGACGAAGCTGCGGATCGATCGCCACTTCCTTGAGCATCCCTTCCGCGTCCTGGTCCGCTTGAATCAGTGCCCGCTTGAGTGTCTTTCGCCGGAAAGAGAAGAGCTTCTGCACGAACCGGCTGAACGCCGCCGCCTCGGCGCCGATGCGATTCTCGCGGGTCATGCGTACCAATGCGGACTCGATCTTCGGCGGCGGCCAAAATGCCTGGGGCGGGAGCGTGCGCAGCACCTCGACCCGCGCGAGCTGCTGCGCGATGACCGACAGCGGCCCATACGCCTCGCTCCCCGCCGGCGCTCGCAACCGATCAGCGACTTCCTTCTGTACCGTGAACACAAGCAGATCGACACCGGCGATCAGCAGCTCGATGATGAGCGGCGACGCGATGTTGTAAGGCAGATTCGCCACCAGCTTCGTCGGCCGATGAGCGAGGATTTGCTCGTTGAGCGCATGCTTCGACGAGAGCGCGTCCCCCTCGATCAGCACAAAGTTTGCTTGATCCACAAACTTTTCCCGAAGGACCTTCGCCAGGTCGCGATCGATTTCTACCGCAATAACGCCAGCGCCCCGTCCGAGCAGTTCCTCGGTCAGCGTCCCCGTCCCCGGCCCGACCTCCAGCACCTTGTCACCGGCCTGGACGCCCCCCGCATCCGCGATGACGCGCACGAGGTTCTGATCGATCATGAAATTCTGCCCAAACCGATGCCGCGGCTGCATCCCCGCCGACGAGAGCAACTCCTGAATCTCATGCTTGGTCTGGGCCATCCCGAATGAAATTTGAGCAGGTCCCCCTTCGGTGTCCACTCGATAGAATCACATCTTATGAAGACGGCATCAATTGCGCTACTTCTGATCTCGCTGATGGCCGGCTGCAGCCACGATTCGCCCCGCACGATGGACCGGCCGTCGCAAAGCCAATCGGTGCAGCGTGAATCGGACAAGCTCGGCGGGATCGTCGCCGACGTTCAGAACGCCAAAACCCCCCAGGCCGAGGCGGATGCGCTCCGCCGGCTGCGCAAGCACGAGTTGGATGAAGGCCTCACCTATACCGTCCGCGCAGTGCGAACTTATGACAATGCGCCGGTGGATGATCCGTCAACCCGGCCTGATCCGGTGCTGGTCACGGTGACAATATTCCGCGGCCGGGATCTGGTGCGCACCTTCAACTTCTATCCGCGGGATAACCGCAACCTCGTTCTTATGGGCGAGTGATGGCATTAAGGTGGCCGCGATCCGGTTTTGTGCGCTGCTCGGCCCGCTGCTTGCATAGTAAGATTGGGTCCTAACGATCTTGAAAGGAGCATCTTTATGGCCAGGATGAATGAGTCTTCAGACAAGGGAAACCAGGGCGCAAACGCCGGCATCGGCGAAACCGCGGCACAGGTCGGCGAAAACCTGCGCAATCTCGGCGGGCAGGTCCGCGACACCGCAACCCAGCAGTACGAGCAGATGCGCGACCAGGCCACCGAGTACTACGAGCAGGGCCGCCAGCGCGCCCTGGACATGGAACAGAGCCTCGAGCAGTACGTGCAGGAGAAGCCGATTCAGTCGCTGCTGATCGCGGCGGGCGTCGGCATGCTCCTGGGCATTCTCTGGAAGCGAAGCTGAGAAGAATTGACGAGTAGTCACTGAATCATTGACGATTGAAACGCGCCGCTTTGGCGCCTCTTCAATCGTCAATGATTCAGTCGTTGATCATCAATTCCCTTGAGTTTGCCATGGGATCCTCGACGCAAGATCCAACCGCACCCGACACCAGCGCCACTTCCGCAGGCGGCAGGATGGGGGCCGAGCCGTCAGATGAGCAGACGCCCGGCGCCGCGTTCAAAGATCTTCCCTTCCGCGTGGAAGAGTTGCGCGAGTACGTGAAGTACTACCTTTCCGCCAAGGCGGATGGGATCAAGGTTTCACTGCGCAATGCTGGCATCTACGCGGCATTGGGCGTCATCGGTTTAATCGCGGGTGGCGCATTCATCGTCACGTTGATGGTGTTTCTGCTGCGTGGCATCGCCGGCGGCATGGGAGCGCTCTTTGGCGGACGACTTTGGCTCGGGGAACTCGTCACCGCGATCGTCTTCCTGGCTGTGGTTGGCGTCGGGACGATGATGGCGCTCAATCGCTTGACCAAAGCTTCGCGAGAAAGGACGGCCAGCAAGTATGCCTCTCGACAGCAACAACAGCGCGCGCGCTACGGCACCGACGTCAGCCAGCGCGCCGGCGACCCCGCTGAGTGAGTCCGACTTCCTCACCCGCCAGGCCGCCGACGCCAAGGCCGCGATTGCCGCGACGTTCGATCAGATGAAGCACGATCTGGCGACCGGCGCCGATCCGCGCGCGTGGGTGCAGGTCGCGCCGTGGACGACGCTCGCCGGCGCTGCCATCGCCGGCTTCGTCGCTGCTTCGCTGGCGGTTCCGTCGAAAGAGCAGCAGGCGATCAAGCGACTCCGCAAGCTCGAAGAAGCGCTCAACCCCCGCCCGCATAATGATGCCAGGAACGGCGACGACCGCCGTCACGATGAGCGCCCCGCTTCGTTCATGAGCGGCTTCGCCGGGAGCATGCTCAAGGCACTGCAGCCGGTGCTGATGAGCGCCATCAGCGCCGCGGTGGGCGCCAAGGTCGCGGACAACGATCAATCCGCTGCCCCCGCCGACGCCAATGGCGCCGCCCCCGCCAGCACCCCGCCGCCGGCCGCCAGCGACGCTTCCGCTATCTGATCGCAAATCCAGCCGCCGGCACATCTTACGCAGCTTATTATCGGACCATCCGCAGGTGAATGTCCGCCGCACGCACGGCTTTGTCGTAAACCCTTGCCTCCATTCCCACCAGTTATGGTCCGGCGCTGGCGCGACGGAATTTTTCCGTTGGAGGGTCGCCGCTTCCGGGGTACTTTCCAGTCTCCAAACCGTCCGGCGAGATGAGTCTTGCGAAACGTGTTTGGTCCTTAGCCCATAAGGCGTCGTATGTCAGTGCTGGCAAGGCTCGTGGCGCGGTGTGTTGTGATCGTCTGCCTGCTCGTCCCCGCCCCCACGCCGCCGCAGCGCAGCGACGCGAGCACTGGCGAGACCCCTATGGCCGGAATGTATCCGGAAGTCCGCCTGCGCAAGCTCCACCTCGTCCGGCCTGATCTGATCCCCTACCCAATCGCGTACGAAGTCTGCTGCTGACCTCGTTGGACATCGCCTCGCCCTTCGCCTATCATCCGCCTACACAACTGCCCGCCTGCTCCTTCCGAAGTCCGGCCGCTCTGGCACGTTTCTGATCGAATCCCAAGCCCAGTTGTAGCGCATCGACCGGCTTTTCTCGGCGTCCGCCGTGGCCCTTTTGGTGCGCAATCGTTCGCCCGATAAGGGAAATTTCGATGCAGTTTTCGTCTCTTCGGCTCATGGAGCCGATTCTTCGTGCCCTCGCTTCCGAAGGCTATACCACCGCCACGCCGATCCAGGCGCAGGCGATTCCACCCGCGCTCGATGGGCGCGACATCCTCGGATGCGCGCAAACCGGCACCGGCAAGACCGCGGCGTTCGCGACCCCGATCCTTCAGCGTTTGTCATCTGCGAAACCGGCAAGCGGAAAGCAATCGCAGGCGCGATGCCTGGTGCTTTGCCCGACGCGCGAGCTCGCGACGCAGATCGCCGATGACTTCCGTCGTTACGGAAAACACCTCCAGGTCCGCCACACCGTCATCTTCGGCGGGGTGAACGAGAACCCGCAGATCAAATCGCTTCATCACGGGACCGACGTCATCGTCGCCACCCCCGGCCGGCTGCTCGATCTGATGGAGCAGGGGCACGTCGATCTTCGCGCGATCGAAATCCTCGTCCTTGACGAGGCCGACCGCATGCTCGACATGGGCTTCATCCGCGATATCCGCAAGATCGTCGCCCAGCTTCCGCGCAAGCGGCAGACGATGCTCTTCAGCGCCACCATGCCGGCGGAGATCCGCGAACTCGCCGACGGGCTGCTGCACAACCCCGCCGTGGTGCAGGTCGCGCGCGTCGCCGCGACGGCGGAGAACATCGATCAATCCGTCTACTTCGTGGAGAAGAGCAACAAGCCGCAGCTCCTCGCGCATCTGGTGAACGAGCTTCCGATGTCGCGCGCGATCGTCTTCACCCGGACCAAGCACGGGGCCGATCGAGTCGTCCGCCATCTGCACGCCCGCGGGATCCGCGCCGAGGCCATCCATGGCAACAAGAGCCAGAATGCGCGCGAGCGCGCACTGTCCAACTTCCGATCGAGCAAGATTCCCGTGCTGGTGGCGACCGACATCGCCTCGCGCGGGATCGACATCGACGATGTCTCGCACGTCGTCAATTACGATTTGACGCACGAGCCCGAAGTCTACGTCCACCGCATCGGCCGGACGGCGCGGGCGGGGGCGAGCGGGTCAGCCGTCTCGTTCTGCGATCAGGAGGAACGCGCCAACCTGCGCGCGATCGAGAAGCTTATCCGCCGGCCCATTCCCGTGAAGACCGAGCAGCCCACCTATGAGAAGGTGGCTTCGAAGCCGGTGACGCACGTTCATACGACACACGTACAGGGAGATCGGCAGCGGCACCCGCAGAGAGAACGCCACAGCCATACCGCACCGGTCTCAGCGTCCGGGCGCGGCCGCGGGAATCGACGTCATGCCGCAACGCCCGGTCGAGGCGCCGTCGCGCACGCTCGCCCGCACTATCAGGGAAAAGTGAAGAGCGGTCGCGGCGGACGCCGGCGCGGATTCTGAGGGACTACAATCGCTCCATGGCCAAGATCAAGGTTTACGGCGCCGACTGGTGCGGGGACACACGCCGCACCCGCGCGCATCTCGATGCCCTCAAGATTGCCTACGAGTACATCAACGTCGATGAAGACCCTGCCGCCTTGGCGTGGGTGAAGCAGCAGAACGACGGCAAGCAGAAGCTCCCAACTGTGGATATTGACGGAAAGATTCTGTCCATCCCTAACACTGCCCAACTCGACGCGGCCCTGGGCGGCTGATCACCAGAACGCCCAGTCCTTGTACTTCAGGACATAAAGCGCCAGCAGCAGATTCGTCGTCGCATGCGCGATGATGCACGCGCCCAGGCTCTTCGTGTAGACGAGCAGCCCGCCGATCATCAGCGCCCAGACGATGCTCGTCGCCCACCAGTTTCCGTGCACCAGCGCAAAGACCACCGGCACAACGAGGAATGCCGACCAGTCGAACTCGCCGACCTCCGCCAGTTTGAAGTCATTCGGCGCGATGATCTGCCGCCAGAGAAAATCCCGCCAGAAAAGCTCTTCCATCACCGGCACGACCAGCACCGCGCCCGCGATGCGCACCGCGACGAAACTCCACGCCACTGTCGTCGATGGAAACACGCCGGCGGCGAAGGGATTGAAGACGTCTTCCGATGGCTTGAAGAAGACAAAGTGATTCTGAAGCCACAGCTGCATCCCCACCCACTGAAAAATTCCGATGATGCCGACGATGACGCCGAGCCACCAGTAACGCCAGCTCACCTTCGTATAGCACGGCCAACCGATCACCAGAACAGCCGCCGTGATGATGGCTTTGGCGACGTAGCTGTGCGGGTAGAGCGATTTCCAATTCCCCCCGACCCAGGTGAACGCGAGGAACACCGCCATGGGCAGGACGTACGCGACGTCGTCGCGCAGCCAGTACTTGGAGGCGGGCTTGTCAGGGGTGGATGATTCGTTCATTTCTGGTTCCCTCTCCCCGGACGCGGGGAGAGGGTTAGGGAGAGGGGCAAGGTGCGCCCACCGGCGAGCGCCGTTTGATCGCTGAACGCGTCTGGCCCCTCTCCCCCGCCCTCTCCCCGTGTACGGGGAGAGGGAGTATGTCGCGCGCTTTGTGTGGGAGGTGCGGAATCGGGCTCGTCATCAGCGGGGATGTCATCAGCGGGCGTGAGACTATCGCGCTCGTGTTCCGGCTGTGCCCAGGTCTTCCCGCCGTCGATCGTGCGGAAATGATAAAACCCTGCGCGGCCGCGGTGCTTCGGCGCCGGTGGCACGTAAATCGTCAGCCGCCCGCGCCCGTTCGCCGCCATCGCGAAGGAATCATACTCGCCGCTGGCGGCCGGCTTTTCGATCGAGTCGATCGACCAACTCTCGCCGGCATCCGTCGAATGGACGAGCAGCACCACGCGACCCTTGTGGTTCAGGCTATCGTCCAGCACTCCCCACACTTCCTCCTTCGCCGGGCCGGAGGCGACGAACTGCCATTCGGCGTTGCGCAGGCGCGAATCAGCAAAGCTCAGCGCGAGCTGCGATGACTTTCGCGAGGCGACGATCAGGGGCAGCGTCGCCACGACATCATCGTTGTCGTCATAGACATCCGACTGCCCAAACGAGAGATCGCCGCGGTCGGCGAAGGTGATTCGCTGGCGGAGGTCGATGTTCTCGTGCTCGCCGCGAAAGCGCTCGAGCGGAATCGCATCGGCGAAGCGCAGCATTTTCGCGGACGACGATGATTGAGTGGTTGCCGGGGCGCGTTGAGACGCGACCGGCGCCGCCGCGCAGCTTCCAACATTGACTACGACGATCGTCAGAAGCAGAGGCATCCTCACGGCGTCGCCCCTGCCGGCCGGAGCAGCGCGAGACTGGCGGTGTGCCCGTGGATGAAATTCTTCCCGCCGACGGGTCCGAGCTCGCCGGCGGCGAAGAATCCGGCGACCGGCGTCTGCGGCATCGCCGCGCGGGCGGCGGAAACGTCATGGCAAGGCGTATCGAACATCCGCGTCCCCCGCCCGTTGCAGCTGAACAGCAATCCCCCCGCCGCCGGCGTCGCGCCTTGGCGCTGTGGATCGAGCAGCAGCGACAAATCCTCGCTCGCCGTCGCGGCGTCGCGCACATGGAACTGCACCGTCTGCCCAACCCGCACGTAATCGGTCACCGCGATCGCGCCGCTGTTCTGGTCGACGCCCATGATGTTGCGCACGAGGAAATCCCCGCGGCCGAACGTCTCGCGATACTCGCTGATGACCCGCCCGATGAGCAGCCCGTGGCCGAGGAGCGATTTGTCCGAATCGCCGAGGCCGTTGACGATCTCGCTCAGCGCCGTCAGCGCCGGCTTGCCGCCGAGCTGCTCGATGATGTTGTCGTGCGCCTTGGTGACGACGAGCGTCCTCCCGATCGGCCGGCAACCCTGGCTGACGATCGTCTCCACCTCGATCGGCCCGGAAAGGCTCACGCCGACGAAGCCATCGGAGAACGTCTGGTCATTCCGTACCAGGATATTCTCGCCCGGCTGACGCGCGCTGCTTGCCATCCCGCCAATCAGCGGCACCGCGGGGAAGTGCGAATCGAGCAGCTCGAGAAACTCATTCAGCGGCGTGGTAAACGGATCGCCGAAGCCGATCAACGCCCGCGTCTCACCGCCGTGGCCGATGCGCTCGGCGAGATTGTCCGGATCGACGATGATCCCGCGCCAATCGTCTGCGGCGATGTGGAATGGATGCAGCCGCACGCGCGGGAGCTGCGCCATCAGAAGCGAAATGCCGGGGGCTCGCTCGATCTCCCGATCCCCACCGATGACCCCCTCGGCCGAGCAACCGACCAGCGCCTGCGGATCAAGCTCGAGCCAGAGCTTCTCGACAATCGCCTCGGCCTCGTCGATGTGATGGGCGGTGAAGAACAGGAAGCACGCATCGCACTGCACGCCGCTTTCGCGGGCGCTTTCAATCACCGCCGAAACGGCATCATCGGTCGACTCC
>JADMIO010792886.1_pt1 | contig 11650 bp, 7 predicted proteins | sample 8958161 | NCBI WGS metagenome assembly JADMIO01 (sample SAMN16585339, study PRJNA669376) | soil metagenome | isolation source: Crop rotation soil | place: USA: Cullars Rotation, Alabama | collected 2011
CTTTCCCTACTGGAATAAGGAATGGCTGCGCGTCGATCGTCCCTATAACGACGTCGTGACCGATCTCCTGACCGCATCCGCAAAAGCCAGCGCCACAATCGCGGCCGCGAATCTGATTTCCCGAAACAGCTTCGACACCAATATGCTCCCGGTGAACGCGGACGACCTTCGCGTCTCCAATCGCCTCGACGCCATCGACGATTTCAGCATCGAAACTTCGCGAATCTTCCTCGGCGTCAACACCACGTGTATTTCCTGTCATGACGGCGCGAGTCACCTCGAAACAATCAACGAGTACCTGTCCGAACGAACTCGCGAGGAATTCGCCCGCCAATCGGCCTTCATGGGCAATACGCGAATGGTGACGGTGTGGGACGATCGCGGCAAGAACACCACAAACGGCGATCAGGTCATCGACGACGTCGCGCCCGGTTACTCGACCGCGAACGACTGGCCATATATGACGACCAGCATGAATCGCATGCCACGCGACGGCAAGTCTCACGACCCCGCATTCTTGCTGACGGGTGAGACGCCTCAGCCCGGAGAGAATCCGAGAGCCGCGCTCGCGCGCATTTTGACGAGCAACATGCAATTCAATCGTGCAACGGTGAATCTCGTCTGGGGCCGCCTGATGACGCTGGGATTCGTCGAACCCTATGACGGCTTCGATCTTAATCGCATGAAGGATCAACCGACCAATGCGGAACTACTCGAGGCGCTGGCAAAGGATTTCGCGTCGCATGATCACAGCATCCAGACACTGGTCAAAACGATCATGAAGTCGAGCGCCTATCAACTGGCCTCACGCTTTAACGGTGAATGGAAGGATGCGTATTCCAAATACTACGCACGAAAATACATCCGCATGATGACCGGTCCCGAAGTAGTGGACGCGTTGACAAAAGCCACCAATCGGCCGGCCAGCTACACGCTCGATGGATTGCCGATGACGCGCATCAAACAATTGGTGTGGCCCAACGACGTCGGACGGAAAGATGAGAATGCCGAGATCTCCAGTATGCTGCAGGCCTTTTTTCAGGGCAGCCGCATGACGCAGGTCCCTGATGGTAATCGGCCGACAACGTTGCAGGCGTTGCTGATGACGAATACGAAAGTGATAAACACGCGCGTAACGGCCGATCAGGACACGCTGGTGGCGAAGTTGCTTTCTAGTGGAAAGACGAACGCGCAGATTGTGGAAGAAATGTTTCTTGCTGCTCTGGCGCGAAAGCCAATGCCCGCAGAGCTGCAGGTTGCTTTAAGAGCGATGGAAGGGGATCGGCGTATCGGCGCGGAAGACGTGCAGTGGGCGTTGTTGAACGGGGTTGAGTTCGTTTTGAATCATTGAATCTTATGAATAGACGCGACGCGATCAAATGGGGTGGAGTGGCGCTGGCCGCAGCGGCAATGGGGGAAAGGCTTGCGCCCATGCAAGTCAGAGCCTCCGCGGATGTGACTCCGCGAGGGACGGCTCGAAACTGCATCGTTATTGAAATGGGCGGCGGGATCAGCCAGGCGGATTGCTGGGATTTCAAGGAAACGCGCTATACGCCTAAGGACCTCGATGTGCGGAAGCTGACCTCCGACATCTATTTATCCCGGACATTGTTTCCTCATGCCGAAGAATATGCGGGCAAGATCGCGCTCGTGCGCAGCATGCGCGCGAATGAGATGATTCACTTCATCGGCCAGTATCACACCCAAACCGGCCGCGCCTTAAACGTCGCAATCGCGCGCGAGATTCCGGCACTCGGCACTGTCATCGCCCACGAACTCGAATCGAAGCGCCGCGAGTCCGATACCTTCCCGACATACATCAGCACGTCGCTGACGAAATCCGCGAACGGCGCTATTGGCTGCGGATTCTTTCCTACGAGGGCTACCGGACTCGATCTCGATCCAACAACTGTCTTCGATTCGTTCGGGGACGACAACACCTCGGGCATGAACGAAACGCTCGATCGACGCTGGAAACTGCTGCTCGAATTCCAGAAGGTCGTCGATGCGGATCGCTCCGCCATGGGAAAGCAGGCTGCCGATTACAAAACGTTCTACGCCGATGCGCGCCGCATTTCGGGCGATCCACGCTGGCCAAAAGTATTTCGCACCAACGATGAGGAACGCGAGCGCTACGGGAACGATGAGTATGGCCTGGGCCTGATTCTGGCGCGAAATCTGCTGAAGGCGGATGGCGGCACCCGCTTCATTCACATCTACGACGGCAATCGCTGGGATCAGCACAGCTTCATATTCGATCGCACCAAACGTGTGAATCATTACGCGAACTGCGAACGGTTCGACAAGGGATTCGCCAGTCTGATCAAAGACCTTTCGACGCTGCCTGGTCACGAGCCGGGCAAGACGCTGCTGGACGAAACGCTGATTGTTGCGACCAGCGAGTTCGGTCGGACGCCCGCGATGAATGCGGTTGCAGGACGCGATCACTATCGGTTCGCCTACACCAATCTGTTTGCGGGCGGCGGCGTCAAAGGAGGCCGTGCAATCGGTCGCACAAATGAGGACGCTTCCGAAGTTGTGGAAACTGGTTGGAATCACAAACAGCAACCGTTCATGGATAACACGACGGCAACGATCTATTCGGCGCTGGGTATCGACTGGAGCAAAAGCATCCGCAACACCCCGTCCGGCCGCGCATACGAATACGTCCAGACCGCTCCGCTCGGCGGCGGCGAAACGATCAGCAATGATGAGATCGCTCCGCTGTTTGGTTAGTTCCATCGTGGTCGTATTGCTGCTGCTCTTGTCCGCATTCGGACAGGGCAGCGACATGGCCGTGATTCCTGCTGTCGAGTTCTGGATGGGACGCACGCACCTCTTCCTCCTCGACGAACTCGGTATGCACCTGCGCCCGCGGCTCGACGATCAGCCGTCTCACCTGGTTTATCTGGATTCGTATTCCATCGACAAATATGAAGTCACCAACGCGGACTATCTCTTGTTTGTCGAAGCAACCAAAACGAAAAAGCCATTTCACTGGATCAAAGGTGCGATCCCTTCTGGCCAGGAGAAGCAGCCGGTGTACAACGTTTCCTGGGATGAGGCCTCGAGTTACTGCAAGTTCGTGGGCAAGCGATTGCCGACCGAAGCGGAGTGGGAACGCGCCGCACGCGGCGGTACCGAGGAAGCGATGTATCCCTGGGGAGACACGCTCCGTCCTCGGCCGGCCGGTGCTACGACAGGTGCTCGTGGCGGACAACAACAGCAGGGTCCAAAACTCGCACACTATGGATTTCCGAATGGCCCGACGAATGTCGGCTCGTATCCCCCGAATGCGTTTGGTTTATTCGATATGACCGGGAATCTATGGGAATGGGTCGCCGACTGGTACGGACACTCCTATTATTCCGTTAGTCCGGATAAGAACCCGAAAGGACCGGAGACTGGGCTGTATAAAGTGATTAGAGGGGGCGGCTGGGCCGATTCGGATGAGCGGTTACTTGCAGTCCACTACCGTAATTACACGAACCCCGCATTGCGGGCAGACTCTGTAGGATTCCGGTGTGCCCGGTAAAAAGGGAATTGCGGATTTGCAATTCCTGCATTTTTGCATCGCGCATTTGTATTGGTGAGTGCGTATGGGTGATTGCTTAGCGCTGATTGGAAGCCATTGTGCAATGGCCGAGAATGTGCGATGCGCGATATGTCATACGCACTCACCAATACAAATGCGCGATGAAGAATTGCAGGAATTGCTAATCGCCAATGGTCCCGCCCTCCTACATGTTGCGGCGGTACTGGCCCCCAACCTCATAAAGCGCCGAGGATATCTGGCCGAGTGAACAGAACCGCACGGCATCCATCAGCACGGCAAAGACGTTGCCGTTGTCGATGACGGTCTGCTGCAGGCGTCGAATCCATTCGGGCGATTCGCTCTGGTGTCGAGCCTGGAAATCCTGAAGCCGTTTGAGCTGGCTCTGCTTTTCTTCCTCGCTCGAGCGCGCCAGTTCGATCTCCTGCGGGATGGGATCCCCGTGCGGATTTCGAAACGTATTGACGCCGATGATGGGCAATGAACCATCGTGCTTCTTGCTTTCGTAGTACAGCGACTCTTCCTGGATCTTGCCGCGCTGATAGCCGGTCTCCATCGCGCCAAGGACGCCGCCGCGGCTGGCGATCGCATCGAATTCTTTCAGTACGGCTTCTTCAACCAGATCTGTCAGTTCATCGATAATGAACGCGCCCTGCTGAGGATTCTCATTCTTGGCGAGACCCCATTCACGATTGATGACGAGCTGAATGGCCATGGCGCGGCGGACGGAATCTTCGGTTGGTGTCGTGATTGCCTCATCGTAGGCGTTGGTGTGCAGGCTGTTGCAGTTGTCGTAAATGGCGATGAGCGCCTGAAGCGTGGTGCGGATGTCATTGAACGACATCTCCTGCGCGTGCAGGCTGCGGCCCGATGTCTGCACGTGATACTTCAGTTTTTGCGAACGCTCATTGCCGCCGTACTTGTTCTTCATCGCCACGGCCCAGATCCGTCGCGCGACGCGTCCAATGACGCTGTACTCGGGATCCATTCCATTGCTGAAGAAGAATGAAAGGTTCGGCGCGAAGTCGTCGATGTTCATGCCCCGCGCGAGATAGGCTTCAACGTAGGTGAACCCGTTCGCGAGTGTGAATGCGAGCTGGCTGATCGGATTGGCGCCGGCTTCGGCGATGTGATAGCCGGAGATCGAAACGGAATAGAAATTCCGCACGGAGTGCTGGACGAAGTATTCCTGAATGTCGCCCATCATCTTCAGAGCGAATTCCGTGGAGAAGATGCAGGTGTTCTGTCCCTGATCCTCTTTGAGAATGTCGGCCTGGACGGTTCCGCGAACGGTCGACAAAGCGAACTGGCGCAGCCGCTGGAATTCGGTTTCGTTGGGATCGCGTCCTTGTTGAATACGGAATTTCGCCACTTGCTGGTCGATGGCGGTATTGAAAAAGAACGCGAGGATCATGGGGGCCGGCCCATTGATCGTCATCGAGACGGAGGTGTTGGGCGAGCAAAGATCGAATCCGTCGTAGAGCGCCTTCATGTCATCGAGCGTGGCGATCGACACCCCCGAGTTGCCGACCTTCCCGTAAATATCGGGTCGCAGGTCCGGATCGCAACCGTAAAGCGTGACCGAATCGAAAGCCGTACTGAGGCGGACCGCGGGCATGCCTTCGGAGACGCGTTTGAAGCGCCGATTGGTTCGGAAGGGATCGCCCTCGCCGGCAAACATGCGCGTCGGATCTTCGTTTTCACGCTTGAAGGGAAACACGCCTGCCGTGTACGGGAAGTTGCCGGGCACGTTTTCGCTGCGCAGGAAGCGCAGGATTTCACCATCATCCTGATATCGCGGGAGAACGATCTTGCGAATCTTTGTTCCGGAAAGCGATTCGGAAACCAGCGAGGTGTGGATCTCGCGATCGCGAATTTTGACGACGTGTTCTTCGCCGGCGTAGGTGGCCATCATTTCCGGCCACTGATCGAGAAGAGAACGGCTGGACGGATCGAGCTGGGAATCTTTCGTGGCGATCAATGCATCAAAGTTCTCGATACCTTTTCCCGCCTGCTGGAAAACAGCCTTGCTTGTGCGCAATGCCTGTCGTTCGCGTGCGGTCTTACATTCGCGCTCGGTCTGCTGATGATAGCCACGCACTGCTTCAGAGATCTCTGCAAGATAGCGTGTGCGTTGCGCCGGAATGATGACGGTGGCGCCGGTGGAATGCTTTGCGGCAGTTGGCGCGAGTTTGCCGGGTTGCGTCTTTAATCCCTTGTTTTGAAGCGAGGGTAGCAGCGACTGATAAAGTGCGGTGACGCCGTCGTCGTTGAAGCGGGAGGCAATCGTTCCGAACACCGGCAGCTGCTCGGCGGGAGTGCTGAACAGGTTGCGATTGCGTTGGACCTGTTTGCGGACATCCCGGAGGGCATCTTCGGCGCCCCGGCGATCGAACTTGTTAATCGCGACGAAGTCGGCGAAGTCGAGCATGTCGATCTTTTCGAGCTGGCTGGCTGCGCCAAACTCGGGTGTCATCACGTAAAGCGAGTAATTCACGTGCGGAACGATGGCGGTGTCGCCCTGGCCGATGCCGGATGTTTCGACGATCACCAGATCGAATCCGGACAAGCGGCAAGCCGCAATCACTTCGGGCAACGCGACGGCAATTTCGGATCGGGTTTCGCGCGTGGCCAGCGAGCGCATGAAGATGTTCGGGTGTTCGATCGCGTTCATGCGAATACGATCGCCGAGCAGCGCACCACCGGTTCGTTTGCGCGACGGATCGATGGAGATGATTGCAATCCTCAGGCGGTCTTCCTGATCGAGACGGAAGCGGCGCACGATTTCATCGGTGAGCGAGCTTTTGCCGGCGCCGCCGGTGCCCGTGATGCCTAATGCCGGTGTTGTAATCGATGAAGCGGCATCGATCAGCTTCTTGCGCAGATCTTCCGAGTACACTCCATCCTGCAAGGCCGTGATGATGCGCGTCAGCTGGCGGCGGTTGCCGGATTTCAGTTGGGAGAAAAGATCCTTTTCCGTCTGCGGAGCCTGAACGCCCAGAGGGAAGTCGCTCGTGGAGACGAGCTCGTTGATCATTCCCTGCAGTCCGAGTTTCGCTCCGTCTTCAGGCGAATAGATACGGGAGACGCCATAGGTGTGCAGCTCTTCGATTTCCGCCGGAACGATCACGCCGCCACCGCCGCCGAAGACCTTGATGTTTTCGCCGCCGTTCTGGCGAAGAAGATCGAGCATGTAGCGGAAGTACTCCACGTGGCCGCCCTGGTAGGAAGTGATCGCAATTCCCTGAACGTCTTCCTGCAATGCCGCCTGGACGACTTCATTCACGGAACGGTTGTGGCCGAGATGAATGACTTCGACGCCGGTCGCCTGAAGGATGCGACGCATGATGTTGATGGATGCGTCGTGACCGTCGAAGAGAGCGGCAGCAGTTACGAAACGAACATGATTCCGGGGTTTATAAATGGTCGGCGTGTTGGCCGTAGCAGTCTGAAGCATAAATTTATTCGATGACGACGAGCAGTTCTCCCATTTCAACAACCTGCCCGACAGTACATTTTACCGCGACAACGGCTCCGGCGCGCGGGGCAACGAGAGCGGACTCCATTTTCATGGACTCCATGATAATTACGGTCTGTTTTTCCGTAACCGTCGATCCTTCAGTGACTTCAATGCGCAACACCTTGCCGGGCATCAGCGCGCGGACTTCGCCGGAATTGCCGGAAGTGGCTTCCTCGGGCGCCTGACCTTTCTGGGCTCGCCGCAGGCGATAGGTTTGACCGTCCAGCCAGACAACAACTTCGTCGCGATTGCGGTGGACATAAAACCGGTGCAGCTTGCCGTCAATCTCAAGATGGTCGTCGCTTCGAAGTGCGAATCGCAACGAGCGGTCATCAATATGCGCGATATCTCCTTCTACTCGAACTACGCGTTCCGAACCGTCGGACAGCCAATGAAATTCTCGCCCAGTCATGAAGGATTTCCCAAAAAATGATGGGAATGCGACATTCCCCTCCTTGGCCAAGGAGGGGTGGCTGCGGCATTGATATAAAGATGCGAAGCAACGAAAGCAGCCGCAGACGGGGTGGTTGGTTCAATCACCTCGGAAATTAATGGACCACTGAACCAACCGCCCCGTCCGCTCCCTCTCAAAGGATGCTTCGCGTCTTCTTTGTTTGCGGTCGCGTCCACCCCGCCTTCACCAAGGCGGGGAATATTTTTGCGCCACATCGTTTCCATCATGTAATTCGCCATGAGCCGGAGGTCCAGGCATCGCTGTAACTCTCTCGGCTCGTAGTCACCGAAGACCCTGTCGCTTGTGACGTTCCAAGCGAGGCAGCTATCAAGGCTTCGACTGGGATTTCGGTCGCTGGTGGATTCAGCAACTCCGGGTGTCTCTCGAGAAAATGCGTATCGATCTTTCCCGCGTGGAATTCGGCATCCGAAATCACGCGATGAAGAAACTCGATATTGTTGCGCACGCCGAGAAGTACAAAGTCGGAAAGCGCCCGTTTCATGCGATCGATTGCGGCGCCGCGGGAACTCGCCCAGACGACCAGCTTGGCCAGCATCGGGTCGTAGTGGAAGCCGACTTCGGATCCTTGCTGAATTCCGCTGTCGAGACGAATGCCGGGTCCGAGGGGCGCACGATAAATCGCGATGGGGCCGACGTCCGGGCGAAAGTTCTCTTCGGGAACTTCGGCGTAGATTCGGCACTCCATGGAGTGGCCCGTTTGGCGCAGCTCTTCCTGCTTCACGGATAACGGTTCACCGGAAGCAATTCGGATCTGTTCACGAACGAGATCCAGACCCGTGGTCATTTCCGTTACCGGATGTTCGACCTGGAGCCGCGTGTTCATTTCGAGGAAATAAAAACGTCCGTCAGGCCCGACAATGAATTCGACCGTACCGGCATTGACGTAATTCACAGCACGTGCGGCCGCAACAGCTGCATCGCCCATGCGCTGCCGCAGGTCGGGGGTAAGCGCCGGGGAAGGCGTCTCTTCGATGATCTTCTGATGTCGTCGTTGGATCGAACATTCGCGTTCGAAGACATGGACGACATTGCCGTGAGTGTCGCCGAGGACCTGGAATTCAATATGCCGCGGATTGCGAACATATTTCTCGACGAAGACCTTGTCGTTTCCGAATGCCTTGCCCGCCTCGCGAGATGCGGATGCCATTGCGTCGGCAAGCTGTGCAGGATGCTCGACAAGGCGCATGCCTTTGCCGCCGCCGCCACCAACGGCTTTCACCAGGACAGGGAACTCGGACTCCGGCGGCGTGGTATCCCAGCTCGGAACGACAGGAACGCCTGCCGTCCGCATCAGCTGCTTCGATTCGAGCTTGTCGCCCATTCTGCGGATCGTGTCCGGACGTGGGCCGATGAACGTGATCTTTGCCGCCTCGCAGTCCGCCGACAGACCGGCATTTTCGGAAAGGAATCCGTATCCGGGATGGATGGCATCCGCTCCAAGTTGGCCGGCGGCGCGAATGATTTCCTTCGCATCGAGATAGCTTTCGATCCGGATGGCTTCATCGGCTGATCTCGAATGCAGGGATTGTGAATCCGCGTCGGTATAGACGGCGCATGTCCGGATATCCATTTCTCGCAGCGTCTGGAAAATCCGGATCGCGATTTCTCCTCGATTGGCGACGAGAACCTTCTTGATGGCAATCATGAAACGGTCCACGGTGGTTTCTCGCGGGCGAGAAACGCTTTCATGCCGGTTTGTCCTTCTTCGCTCGCCCGGGCGTTCGCGATGGCTTCGGATGTGAAATCAAAAGCCGTTTCCAGCGTGCGTGCGGCAACACCGAAGATCAGTTCTTTGGCAGCGGCGATGGCGCCGGGTGCCGAGGTGAGAATCTGCGCGACCTTGGCCTCAATGAGTGTATCGAGCGCGGCTTCGTCCCCGACGACGTGTTGAATGAGGCCGAGACCGAGTGCAGTAGGGGCAGGGAAGCGTTCACCGGTGATGAAGTATTCGCGAGCTCGGCCGGGTCCGATGCGTGCGATCACGAATGGAGAGATAACACCGGGAATGATACCGAGTTTGACTTCGGTGAATCCGAAGAGCGCGGATTCCACAGCGATTCCGATATCGCAGGCCGCAACCACTCCGGCGCCGCCGCCGAGCGCCGCCCCGTGGACTCGCGCGATAACGGGCTTCGGGCACTTTGCGATGGTGAGATACATCCGCGCCGCGGCTTTCGCATCCGCGATGTTTTCTTCACGGGTGTATGAAGCCATACGCTTCATCCAGTTCAAATCGGCACCGGCGCAAAAGGATTTGCCATTACCGGAAAGGATGATGACGCGCACGTCCTTGTTTTGTCCGATGTCCGTAAACGCATCGGTAACGAGTTTGATGACTTCGTCGTTAAACGCGTTATGAAGGTCCGGTCGATCGAATGTAACCCGCGCAATCGCTTTTTCAATTTTGACGTTCAGCATCGTTTGTATTCGGTATTACATGCGGAAGACGCCGAATTTGGTGTCTTCTGCGGGTTTGTTCATTGCCGCGGATATTCCCAGGGCCAGCACCATACGCGTGTCTGCGGGATCGATTACGCCGTCGTCCCACATGCGGGCCGTGCTGTAGTAGGCGTTTCCTTCGCGTTCGTATTTCTCCAGCGTTGGCCGCATGAATTCGGTTTGCTCTTCGGGCGACATCGGCTTTTGATCCATTTTTACCTGAAGTAACACTCGGGCGGCCTGCTCGCCGCCCATGACTGAAATGCGGGCGTTCGGCCACATCCACAATTGCCGCGGACCATAAGCACGGCCGCACATGCCGTAATTACCGGCGCCGTAGGATCCGCCGATGATGACCGTGAATTTCGGCACCGCTGCATTGGCAACGGCATTCACCATCTTCGCTCCGTCTTTGGCGATGCCACCGCGCTCGTAAGCCTTTCCGACCATATAACCTGTAATGTTCTGCAGGAAGATGAGCGGTATCCGGCGCTGGCAACAAAGTTCGATAAAGTGAGTTGCTTTGAGTGCGCTCTCGGAAAACAACACGCCGTTATTTCCGAGGATTCCCACCGGATACCCCCAGATTTTGGCAAAGCCGCAAACGAGCGTTTGTCCATACAGCGCCTTGAACTCATGGAACCAGCTGGCGTCGACAATTCGATGGATCACTTCACGAACGTCGTAGGCCTTGCGGGGGTCGCTCGGAATAATGTCGTATATGGATTTCGGATCATGATGCGGATCTTCGGGCTCACTGGCTTGAAGACTCTGGCGTTTCGGCATCGGCACGGATCGTAAAACGTCGCGCACCAGGCGAATGGCGTCGGCATCATTTTGGGCGTAATGATCGGCGACTCCGGAAATTCGCGTATGAACGTCGGCTCCGCCTAATTCCTCTGCCGTCACTTCTTCGCCGGTAGCGGCCTTTACAAGTGGTGGACCACCCAAAAAGATCGTCCCCTGATTCTTCACAATGATGGCTTCATCGCTCATGGCCGGCACGTACGCGCCACCGGCCGTGCACGATCCCATCACCGCTGCAACCTGGTAGATGCCCGCGGCCGACATGGTGGCCTGGTTGTAAAAAATCCTGCCGAAGTGTTCGCGGTCCGGAAAGACTTCGGCTTGCAGCGGAAGGAAGGCGCCGCCGGAATCGACGAGATAGACACACGGCAAGTTGTTTTGAAGCGCGATTTCCTGGGCCCGCAGATGCTTCTTCACGGTCATTGGAAAGTACGTGCCGCCTTTGACCGTGGCGTCGTTGGCGACGATCATCGTTTGATGACCGTGGATCACGCCAATGCCGGTAACCATTCCCGCGGCGGGCGCCTCGTCGTTGTACATGCCATTGGCGGCAAGTGCGCTGGTTTCGAGAAAGGGCGTATCCGGATCGACGAGCGCTTCGATGCGGTCCCGGACGAACATTTTGCCGCGCTCTTTGTGCCGCTTGACCTGCGCCTCTCCGCCACCCTTTTTGACCGTGTCCAGTCTTCCGCGGAGTTCGCCAACAAGCGACTCCATTGCTTCACGATTTGTATTCATCGAATTCCGTGGTCATTGACGATGCCGTTGATCAGTCCCCAATCCAGAGCTTCCTGAGCACTCAGCCGCCGGCCGACGGCCATCATTTCGAGGGCGCGTGTTTTGCCGACGGGGAAAG
>JADMIO011222267.1_pt1 | contig 11649 bp, 7 predicted proteins | sample 8958161 | NCBI WGS metagenome assembly JADMIO01 (sample SAMN16585339, study PRJNA669376) | soil metagenome | isolation source: Crop rotation soil | place: USA: Cullars Rotation, Alabama | collected 2011
CCGCCCCAGCCGCAACCCCAACCCCAGCCGCCTCCGCCGCTCCAGAAGGCGCCCATCGCTACCCCGACTCCAAAACTGATAGCAGCCGTTGCGACGTACCCGCCCGCCGGGTAAGCCGGGTAGTAGGGAGGATATGGATACACGGGCGGAGGATAAACTACGGTCGGATTGTAAGTCGGAACATAGATGACCTGCGGGTCGGAAGGTTGGATTTCGATGACCGTCTTCGACTCCACGACTTTGACCTCGACTTTTTGCTCCTTGCTGGATTCGAGCTTGCCGCCATCCTTGGCCTTCTTTCGCATGCGCTGCACGGCGTCCATCACTTCACTCTGCTGAGTAAGAAATGCGTCGCCCAACTCAGTGGTCCATTGGATTTTCTCGTCCAGCAACTTAAGCGCTTCGGGGAACGCCACCAGAGCTTGTACGGCGGGGTCCCAAGGTTCCTTTTGCGCGGCCTTCGTGAGTTCCTCGCCTTTCAGCTTGGCGTTTGCCAGCAGCCACCGGCGGCACTGAACGATCTCCAGCGGGTAGGTTGTAGCCGCAAGAACCTGTGCCAACAGGGGATCTGGATAGAGAGCGATAGGCGCGACCAGAGTGTCCAACTGGTCCGCGGACTTGGGCGGTTTCTCCGCGGGGGGCGAGGCTTCTGCCGCAGCCTTATCGCTCGACGGCGCTTGCGCGGGTAAATCGCCAAGCGCCAGCAACATCGCGCACAGGACGGCGATAGTTTGATACCACGCTTTGTGTGTCCCAAAGGTCATGAGTGGCGGGCCGACATACCCGAATCGCCTTCACACCCACCGATGCAAATGTTTTCATGGCAGATTCTTTTTGTCGCCTCGCTCTTAAAGAGAGGGAATCCCGAGTTACCGGTCGAATCGCCCGGCAGTCAGCCAGCGCGTTGAGTCAAGCGCTCCGGCATGGGCACAAACACTTCCACCGCGCTGCCTTTGCCGGCCTCGGAATGGAAAGAGAACGAGCCGTTTACCAGGCGCACTCGCTCTTCCATGCTGATCAGACCTAAGCCGCCTTTCCTGAGGGCATGATCGGGAGTGGATCCTTGCCCGTTGTCCTCTATGCGGAGAGCTACTCCTCCTGAAGGAACGCCGGACAACGAAACCCGAACGACGCTCGCCTGCGCGGCGTGTTTGCCGATATTCCGGAGGCTCTCCTGTGCAACCCGATATAGGCACAACGTTAGATCCTTGGGAATTTCGGCCGGCACATTCTCGTCTATCAGGCGCGTCCGAATTCCGGTGCGCCTCTGGAAAGCTTCGCATTCGTCTAAGAGCGCGTGCTTAAGGCCGAGGTCATCCAGAATTGTGGGGTGGAGTTCGCGGGAGGTGCGATGAATCTCATGCGCCAGGCGAACGACTCTGTTTCCGAGCTCCGACAGGGGTTGCGCCAACTGTGCATCGGACTTGGTTTCTTCCTGTAAGGAGAAAAGCTGTGTCGCTACAAACGCAAGTTCCTGGCTGAATACGTCGTGGAGTTCACGGGCAAGCTCCCGGCTGGCATTCTCCTGGGCCGCGAGGAGACTTCCAGTAAGCTCTCGTAGCCGGCGCCGGTGTTCTTCCAAAACTTCCTGGTTTCGTTTCAGGTCGGTTATGTCGATCAGCGAACCGATGTAGCCCGCGAAGGTTCCATCCGGTTCGAACCGCGGAACTCCTCTTAACATGACGATCCGATACTCTCCGTCGGCGCGGCGCAACCGATATTCCAAACGGCAGTTCTTGCGCGTCACAAAAGACGCCGCAAGGGCGCTACGACACTTTTCCAAATCATCGGGATGCACATTCGCAGTCCAACCGTCGCCCAGTTCCGCCTCCAGCGCGCGGCCCGTGAAATCGAGCCATACCTTGTTGAAAAAAGTGGCGAGTTGGTTCGCATCCGCAATAACGATCATCACCGGCGCGGTATCGGCCATAACCCGAAACCGCTGTTCACTCTCGCGCAGGGCCTGTTCCGTTCGTACGCGCTCGGCAACTTCATGCTGCAATTGTTCCACGGTGGAATTCAGGTCGGCCGTTCGCATCGCGACCTGCTTCTCCAGTTGGGATCTGAGCCGGTTCAACTCCAGTTTGATTCGTATACGGGCCAACAGTTCTGCACGGTGGAATGGCTTGGACAAGAAATCGCTCGCACCCAGTTCCAGCGCTTCCACACGCGCTTCCGTATCCGCGGACCCGCTAACAAACACGACTGGAATCTTCCGGCTCTCTTCCTGAGCCTGCAGTTGCCGGAAGACGTCCAGCCCATCCATGCCCGGCATCCGCATGTCCAGCAGGATCAGCTCCGGCGGTGACGTTTCCACGGAGGCGAGCGCCAGCCTGCCGCTATCCGCGGGGCGCACCTGATACCCCTCCCCGGTGAGAATGCTGGTCAACAACGCGAGCGAGTCCGGCTCGTCATCGACCACGAGGATGTTGCCCTTACCCGCGCTCATCCCCTTCCTCCGGCTGATTGCACGCTACCGGCTTCTATCGCGCTGAGCATCGCTGTGTAGGCGTACCGGCTGGCGCAGCGTGAAAACGTCGCGCCAAGACTGGCGTTTTCCTGCGACACACGGCCGATAGCCGCGGAGATTCGCGCGACATCCAGCGCCAGCAACGCATCTCGCAGTTCCGCCCGTAGTTCATGCGGTAGCCCGGCCAGATCCTGCGGACGTAGCTCCTCGGCCGGTTCTCCGGACGTCTCTACCGCCTTATGGCGGTATCGAATCCCCAAATGGCGAGCCATGCAATCGAAGATTTCGTTCGGCCGGAACGGCTTGCGGACGTAGTCGTCCATTCCCGCCGCAAGCGCCTCGTTCCGCTGGTCCGCGAATCCCGAGGCCGTCACGGCGGCGATTTTCACTTCCTGCCCGCCCTCCAGAGCGCGAATGCGCCGGGTCGCATCGAAGCCGTTCATCACGGGCATCCGCACATCCATCCAGATGAAATGCGGCCGCCATTCCCGAAAACTTTCCACTCCCTCCGCCCCGTCCTGCGCGATGCGTACCGGAAATCCGGCTCTTTCCAGCAGGCGTTTCAGCACCGTCCGGTTCTCCTGCTCATCTTCCACGATCAGGACACGATATTCCGGCTGCCCTGCTTCAAGCCCGATGACTTGTTCCGGCTCAGTCCTTGATCCGTTGACCTCCGATTCCCTCGCCCGGTCCACCGGTATCTCCAGCCGGAAACACGACCCTTTGCCGGGCGTGCTCTCGACCTGGATGGTCCCGCCCATCAGATCGGCGAATTGCGGTGTGATGGCCAGACCCAATCCCGTGCCCTTCTGCTTGCGGGCTGCTGCCACTTGCACAAACGCATCGAAAACCCGCGTATGGTCCCCGGCGGCAATGCCGATCCCGCTGTCCTCGACCTCGAAGATAAGCCGCGGTTTCCGATCCTCCGTGCGCCTCGAAGCCACCCGTAGTTCCACGTATCCTCGATCCGTGTATTTCACGGCATTCCCCAGCAGGTTAAGGAGCATTTGTCGCAGCTTCGCGGCATCCGCCCGGATATAGCGTGGAGAATCCGGAGTTTCTACCAATCGCAGTTCGAGCAGCTTTTCTTCGGCACGCGGGCGTATCATGTCGATGACTTCCTGCAGAAGGGCTCGCAGGTCGCAGGGTGCGGCCTCCAGGTCTTTCCGCCCGGATTCAATCTTGGCAAGATCCAGCACATCGTTGATGAGGCTAAGCAGCTGCTCGCCGCTGTGGTTGATGATGTCGAGATCCTTTCGCTGCTCCGTGCTAGGGCCGTGCTGGCGCATGAGGTTTGAAAAACCAAGGATCGCGTTCAGCGGTGTTCGCAGCTCATGACTCATGTTGGCCAGGAAAACATTCTTTGCCTTGTTGGCGGCTAGCGCCTCGTCCCGAGCCTGAACCAATTCCGCGGTGCGATACTCCACAACCAGTTGGAGATGATCCTTGTACGCGTTCAATTCCTCTTCAGCGCGGCGAGACTGCGCCAGCGCGTCGCGCAGAGTGTTCAACACGTGTGCGACCGGCACGGCCCCCATCAGCGTAGCCTGCACCAGAACAGCCCAGATTCCGAGTGGCGTTGCGGGAATGTACAGCGGAAGGCTCACACGACTCATTTCCAGGAATGCAAATACCAGTGCAATGCTCAAGCAAATTCCTGCCGTTCGCAGCGCCGCACCATACCCCAGAAGCCAAGCTGCCGAAATCGGCAGTGTCACGTAAAGTACAAACCCCGAGCTTCGAATGCCGGCGTTAAAGGTAATGAGAAACGTCGCCCATAGCCACGTACCAGCTAAGTGCATCAGACTGGCTTTCCGGAACTGTCCGATGCGCAGCAGTATTAACGTAGCGACCAGGCTCCCTTCCAGGACTACAACGTTGATAAGTCTGACAATCGTGATGGGGGCAATTGGGATCGTGACGATAGTCGCGAATGCAATCCAAATCGCGAGAACCAGGACGAGCCAATGCAGCATCCGGCTTGTTGGATCATTTGCTAGTGGTCCCCGCAAACGCGGGATGTTGGCCGTAAGCAATGAACCAAGGAACTTCACTGAGACTACCGGGTCACATGATGCCACCAAGCCGGTTGGATTTCAACTACGACAACGGAAAGAGCTTGGAGATTAAGTGTGAATGCAATATTCTGTCTCCAAGGTTATAAGGTCTCAGTTCGGCTATGCGTACCATACTTTCGTTGGCGCTGGTCGTTATGAGTGCAGCCGAGGCCCAGGCCCCACTTGGGACCGGATCCCTCGGAGGCGCCGTCCACGATCCCTCCGGCGCCGCCGTGGTTGGAGCGAAGGTCACCTTGACCGAAACATCCAAAGGGTTAGTCCGAGAGTCGGAATCCGACCAGGGAGGATCGTTCCTGTTTCCTTCCGCGATCGCCGGTGTCTATGCGGTCCAAATTGCGAAAAGCGGCTTTAACACTGAGCGAATAGACGACTTGAGGATCGAAGTCGGGCAGCGGGCATCCATCACCGTGGGGTTAACGGTGGGAAACGTTCAAGAGTCGATCACTGTGAGCTCGCCCACCGCGACGGAACTTGACGCAGAATCGAACGGGATTGGTTCGCTCGTAGATTCCGAGCGGGTCCGGGAACTCCCGCTCAACGGCCGCAACTTCCTCCAATTAGCGCTGCTCGCCGGGGGCGCGAACGAGGTGAGCCCTGCGAGCGATGTGTTTAGCTCTAATGTCGGAGCGCCTGGCCGGCTTGTGGTTCTGCCCGCGACGTTCCCCTATTCGGTGGGTTATTCGCTCAATGGCATAAACGTCAGGAGCTCCAGGGACGGAGAACTTGGACTGAGTCCGTCGATCGCCGCGGTGGACCAGTTCAAAGTTCAGGCGAGTTTCATGATGCCGGATCAGGGCACAAGTACCGCCATCGTGAACATCGTTACCAAGAGCGGGACCAACCAATTCCATGGCGAAGTGTTCGAGTTCGTCCGGAACAAAGTTCTAGACGCCAGGAGCTTCTTCGCTCCCGTCAGGGAGGACCTGAAGCGAAATCAGTTCGGGGCCGCCTTCGGAGGACCGTTGCGGAAGGACCGCGTATGGTTTCACGGATTTTATGAAGGACTTCGGGAACTGACCGCATTTTCGACCGCCGGATTCAGCCCAACAACCCAGATGTTCGCCGGCAACTTTACGGAAACAGGCCGCATCATCTACGACCCCGCAAGTTATCGGGAAAACTCGCAGAGCCGCCAACCATTCCCCACCTTCACGATTCCTCTGGATCGCATCAACACGGTCGCGAGAAACTTGCTGAAGTACTACGTTCCAGGCAGCAGCCTTGCGAGCAGGCCGAACAACGTCTATGGCAATCCCCAGAAAACACTGCATGACAATCAAGGCGGTGTTCGAGTGGACACGGCGCTAAGCGCCCGGTCGCAGCTTTTTGGCCAGTTCTTCCAGCAGAGCACGCCATCGACGCAGCCGCGACTATACCCGTTGAGCGGCCTCCTCTATCAGAATCAGTCTACGCTCGCGATGTTTCAGCACTCATGGTCGCTAAGTCCGAACGCTGTGAACAGCCTCCGGCTCGGGTTCCTTCGCAACACCGCGGTCGGAGGCAATGAAGCGCGCAGCCTGGGCCCGATTCTCCGCCAGATCGGGGTTACCAACACGTTCGACAGTAACGGCGTCACAGGCGTGAACCTTCAGGGGTATTCTTCGTTCGGAAGACCCAATAGCGAAGTTGGCAACCGCGACAATGCATGGCAGCTCGATGAGGAGTTCTCCTACATCAAGTCGGGACACAACCTGGCAATTGGAGCCGGGATGCGATACCGGCGCGGGTGGCACCTGAACGGAAACTCGGCAGCGCTTGGAAGCCTGTCGTTCCAGCCTGCCTTCACAGCTCAGTTATCGGCGAACTCACAGGGACAGCTTGCGCCGCTGGCGAATACAGGAGACTCGTTTGCCGATTTTCTGACCGGTCTTCCGGTGAGCGGACTCCTGGTCGGACTGCCGGTGGTTCAATTTCGTTCTACGCAGTTCACTCCGTTCTTTCAGGACACGTGGAAGCTTGCCCGCAACTTGACTCTAAATTATGGTGCTTCGTGGTTTTTCGAGACGCCTCCCAATCCTCAGGGCTGGGCACGAGATCTGGTTCACGGCTTCGATACCACTACTGGCCTGCTTGAGTACGCCGGTCTTGGCCAAATCAATCCCCAGAGTGTGGCTCCCGACAAGAACAATTTCGCGCCACGTTTCGGCTTGGCCTGGAAACCGGACTTCCTGAAGACCACAGTCATTCGCGCCGGGGCTGGCATTTTCTACTCCGAGTTTCCATGGGTCTTCGCTTCGTACCCGATCACTGCGGGCTCGCCCGTCGGAGCGGGGCAGAACTTCACAAATCCTCTGACCGAACCGGTGCCGGCCTACGCGCTGGGCGTGAATGTGTTTCCCCCTGCTCCTTCGGGAGGACTGACGAGCACTTATGCCGCGAACTTGCCTGCGGGCACAGTGGCCACTCTTCTCAACCCCTCGTTCCGGACAGCCTACGCCAGTCAATGGAATTTATCTGTACAACACAATATCCGCCGGAATGATTTCATTGAAATCTCCTATCTGGGATCGAGCGCTCACCGCCTGCCGAATCCGATTGACCTCGCTCAATGCCGCCCCAGTGTGAACCTCTATTGCGATCCCGCCACCAGGCCGTGGCCGCGCTATGGTCTGCTACTCTACGCGGACAGTTCGGGCAACTCATCCAACCAGGCCTTGATCGCCAAGTACGAACATCGTACCGAGCAAGGTTTGAACTTCCGATTCGAGTACACGTTTGCGAAGGCATTGTCTGATACATGGCAAGCGGTGTTATCCAGTTCGAATCAGGTAACAGACTGCCGTCAGTGTTCCAAAGGGCCCACCATGTTTGACGTCCGGCATCGCGCCGTGGGCAGCGCAGTCTGGGAGTTGCCGTTTGGCCGCGGCCGGAATCTGCCCAATTGGGTCGACATGCTCGCCGGACGGTGGGTTGTAACCGGCATCACCGTCTTCTCGACAGGGCAGCCAGTGAACCTGAGGGGACCCAACCAGACCGGCAGCCCCTTCATCAACCATCTTCCCAACCGCGCTTGCGATGGGCGCAGCGGCCAGCTTGCGGGCAACATTCGCGACAACGGGTTCGTGTGGTTTGAGACGGCCTGCTTCTCCGTGCCCTCGGTCGGATACTTCGGGAATAGCGGACCGACAGTAATCAGCGGTCCTGGCGTGGCGAATTGGGACGTCGGCGTTGAGAAGTCTTTCGCAATGCGAGAAACGATCCGGCTCCAATTTCGGGCGGAAATATTCAATGCGTGGAATCACGCACAATTCCAGCAGCCTAACGGGGATGCGGGAGCAGGTGCGAACTTCGGCCGCATCTCGGCAGCACGTCCACCCCGCCTGATCCAGCTCGCGTTGAAGGTGCTTTGGTAGCCGTGGAGCTTCACCGGCGCCTACGGCTTGTCGAGTAGCTTGCGGATTTCCTTCGCTACAGTCTTCGGTGGCTTTGTTCCATCGATCTCTCGAATGTCGGCTTGCGGGAAGTACGCGCTCGCAAAGTCGAACTCCCGATGATAGTTCTTGAGTTGCTGTTCGAGATCCGCGATCTTCTGCTTCGCAAGCCGCTTCCGCACCACGTTATCGGGAACGCGCAAGTGGACGACCAGCACCTTGGGCAAAGCGAGCCTCTCGCGAAGACCGGCCAGATAGTCCCCTTGCGTTTTCGCAGACGGATAACCATCGAGCACCGCACCTTTGGAGAGATCCGCCGATTCCAACGCCTCTTCAACTAACGTGTTGAGAGCCGGGTCCAAACGCGGGTCCACCCCTTGGAGGGAGGGGTTCCTGAATCTCTGGAGCAAGCCCGGGTTGCGCGCAATCAGATCGTCCGCGGAAATGATGGTCATCCCGAGGTCTTTGCGTAGGATTTCCGCCTGGGTCGTCTTTCCGGCGCCGGGCGGTCCTATCAGCAGCACCAACGAGGCGGCAGGCAGCGGCGGAGCCAATGTGGCCCACCAAATCAGCACACCGATGCATCGGGCCCGCAAAACGGTCATCCACAGGGAATGATGCCCAAACCTCCGCACAAGTTGCAGATAAATGATTGTGGGGGCTCCCCCGCGCAGCGACGAAAAAAGAAAGTCCGCGAGGCTGCCCAGGGAATCGGTAGGAGCATAAATGATCCCGCTGACGATTACAGCGAGGTGGCTCACCGCGTCGGGAGGTTTCCTTCTGACGCTCTGGGCGGCAGCCGTGCTCTACCGTGAAGTGTCGTCGTGGCGTGCGCTCCAGGAATTCGATAACGCGCGCGCAGAGGCCACACGTGAAGAGCCCAAGGCTCAACGAAAGTTGGAGGCCGATGGGCAGATCGATTTCAGCTTGTGGTCCAAAGCGAGGGCTCGGACGTACACGGTAAGCCTGCAAAGAACGGCGGGTTCTCCGGTCGCCATACTCTGTATCGAAAAGTTGAACCTGCGCGTCCCCGTTTTTCCGGGGACCGGCGAATGGACCCTCAACCGCGGAGCCGGATGGATCGAAGGCACCGCATTTCCGGGCGAAACAGGGAACATCGGGATCGCGGCGCACAGGGACGGGTTCTTTCGCGGACTGAAGGATACCGTGAGCGGTGACATGATTCAACTGACCACTTTGTCCAGTACAGACACGTACGAAGTGGATCAAGTCGAGATTGTAGACCCCCAAAACGTCTCGGTCCTCCAGCCGCGTGCGGTTCCATCGCTGACACTCGTGACTTGTTACCCGTTCTACTTTGTCGGCGAGGCTCCCAAGAGATTTATCGTGCATGCGGCTTTGCGTGGCCAGCAGCCAATAAAAAAGGTCTGGAATTAGAAATCCAAGGAGAAGGAAAGATGAAAACGATATTTCGAAGCTTACAGGCGCTCGCCCCGAGCATCCTTCTGCTCGCTTCGGTGTCCGTGGCCCAGCAGAAGATGCCACAAACTACCAAGGAAAGCATCCAAGGCCAGGCGACCGTCACCACCGAGACATTGCAGGGAACCGTCGAGTACGTGGAAGGCAACCACCTTGTGGTTCGCATGGCCGACGGCAACATCCGGGAGTTCAACCCGCCCGCGGATAGGAAGTTCGTCATCGATGGGAAGGAACTGACCGTTCGCGACCTGAAACCCGGAACGAAGCTTACCGCCACCGTTTCCACTACCGTGACCCCGGTTACGGACCGGACAAAGACGGTTGGCACGGCCAAAGTATTTTGGGTTGCGGGAAAGAGCGTGATTCTAACCCTGCCGAACGGCGAGAACAGAACCTACCAGGTGAAGGACGGGTATAAGTTCATCGTTGACGGCCAGCCGTCCGACGTTTCGGGCTTGAGAAAGGGTATGACGATCGCGGCTGAGAAGATCGTGGAAGAGCCCAGGACTGAAATTGCGTCTAACACGACAGTCCTGGGACAGGCCCCACCGCCACAGGCTCCGAAGGCAGTAGTCGCGCAGGCGCCTCCGCCGGCACCTGCACCGGCGCCCAGAGCAGAAGTGGCTCAGGCACGGCCCGCGCCCGCCCCCGCTCCTACCCCGGCTCCCGTTCGCACTCCTGAACCGGTCCAAGTGGCACAGGCACAGCCGTCGCCGGTCCCGGCGCAGCTACCTTCTAGCGGGAGCCAGCTTCCGCTGGTTGGCGTTGCCGGATTAATCTTGAGCGCCGCCGGATTGGGTTTGCTCGGGATCGCTCGAGTTCGAAGCGTCTAGTGCCGCGGGAGCGCTGGAATGCCGGGCGCAGGCTGGTGTCCCCACGTCACCAGCTTGCAGCCCGGCACTCGGCATTTATAGCGCCTTATTCGATCGACAGAGGAACTCGCAGGAACTATGTCCATCCACAGCACTCGCTCTATCCTCATACGTCGCGAAGCCATCGTGCTCGCACTTCTGGTCTTCGCTTCATCCTTAGCCATTCGGGCAGAGGTCAAAACCTTTCCGGCGAAGGGCGTCGACCTCGACGGTTATAGGACGTTCAAGCTGATGCCGCCGAAGGTGATGACGAAGTCGGGGTTGAAGGAAGATGAGCCCACCGTCGGTCCTCTGATCTCTGCGGCGATACGGAAGGAACTCCTGGCAAAAGGTCTGACCGAAGTTACGAGTGGAGCTGACTTGGAAGTTACTTCTCTAGGAGCCGCGGTGTCCATCCCCCAAATTGAGGCGATCGTCATGAGCACCATCTACCAAGGCGACGTCATAACGGCGACAGGCCCCATCACCACGATCGGCCGGTACAACAAGGAGGGAACACTCTACGTGAACCTCATCGACGTGCGTACAAACAAGACCGCATGGCTCGGGATATCCACGCGCGCGCTGGGAAAGCCCTCGAACCTGGACAGCGACATTAACAAGGCCGCGAAAGCCATGTTCAAAAAGTATCCGCACTGAGGGTACCGTTCTGCTTATTCCGGTGGCAGCGTTATTGCGTAGACGCCGCGGCTCGGACTTAATGCATAGAGCCGGTCGGGATCATCGGACAACACCAGGAGCGTCACAAAATCATTCGGGTATTCACCGGCGGCGAGCAAGGCCCATGTACGTCCTTGGTCGCGGCTCTGGAAGAGCCCCCCAAAAAGTGACGCCAAGAGAATTCCAGATCGCGTCGGATGCCGATAGAGTGCGCTGATCGTCGTGCCTTCCAGCGGTCCCGGCACAAGCTGCCAGCTCAACCCCGCGTCCCGCGACCTTGCCAAACCGTGAGAAGTCGCACTTAGGAGTTCGCCGTCCGCCGTAGTCACCAGGTTTTGAATCGTGGGGCCCTCGATAGCGGTAATTTCAGGCACGTATTCCCAATCCGATTCGGAGTCGGACTCAAGCCTGAGAACGGAGCTGCTGACGCCATTCAGCGAGGTAATGTACAAGCGATTCTCTATGTCCACGACCGAAGAGACGCGCAGATTCGTGAAGCCGCGGTTAATCGCGACGAAAGACTCGCCGCCATCGTCGCTCCGGAGGAGTCCCATTTTGTCCGTGGCCAAGAAGACGCGATTGGGCCGGGCCGAATCAAATGCGATCCAGCGCGTGGGCTGCTCGGATACTTTGCGCCAGGTGTTTCCACTGTCCTCCGATTTCACTAACCCAAGGGTCGTGCCCGCGAGTAGGACATTCGGCTGCAAGGAATCCTGCGCGATGTTATACGTGCGATACGATGCACCCTTCGGTTCTGT
>JADMIO011222268.1_pt1 | contig 11649 bp, 12 predicted proteins | sample 8958161 | NCBI WGS metagenome assembly JADMIO01 (sample SAMN16585339, study PRJNA669376) | soil metagenome | isolation source: Crop rotation soil | place: USA: Cullars Rotation, Alabama | collected 2011
CCGCCGCTCCGCGAGCGCCCCGACGATCTGCCGCTGCTCGTCGCGGCGCTGCTCGACGGGCTCGAGGCGAGCCCTGCGGATCGCGCACGTCTGCTCGATCCCGCGTTCGTGCAGCGTCTCGCGAACGGCGCGTGGCCCGGCAACGTGCGCGAGCTGCGGAACCACATCGAGCGCTGCCTCGTGATGGAGATGGAGCTGCCGCTCGAGGGCGCGCAGGCACCGGAGCTCGCACGGAGCGCCTCGCGCGGCGCGGTGGACACGTCGCTCTCGTACGCGCAGGCCCGCGAGGTGGCGATCGCATCGTTCGAGCGCGAGTACCTCCCGGCGCTCGTGCGCAAGCACGGCGGCAACGTGAGCCGCGCAGCGCGCGAGGCGGGGATCGATCGCGCGTACCTGCATCGCCTGCTGCGGCGGCACGGCCTCGGTCGGGAGGACGAGTGAAGGCGCTCGCGCTGGCCCTCGCGCTGCTGTTCTCCCCGTCGATCGCGTTCGCGCACGACGACATCGACGCAGCGCTGCGTCACTTCGAGCGCGCCGAGTTCGCGCGTGCCGTGCGCGCGTTCGATCGCGCGGCCGCGAGCGATCACCTCACGCGCGAAGAGCTCGAGACGCTGCTCCGCGGACGCGGCCTCGCGCACCACGCGGCAGGCGACGTCGGCGCGGCCGAAGAAGATCTCTCCGCCTGGCTCTCGCTCGCGCCGACGGCGACGCTCGACGACACGACGCCGCCCGCCGTGCGTCGCCTCTTCGAGCGGCTGCGCGGCGAGGTCGCCCCGCTGAGCGTCGAGGGCAGCGCGATCCCGGGCGCCACGGGCTACGCCGTCTCGGCGCGCGTGACGGGTGACGTGGGCGAGCTCTCGCGGGGCGTGCGGATCCACTACGCAGGCGAGCACGGCGACGAGACGATCGACGGCGACCACGCCGAGATCCCGCTCGCCGCGAGCACCCTCCACTACTGGATCGAGGTCGTGGGCCCCGGCGGCGCGGTGATCGCGACCGCGGGGAGCCGCGCCGCGTCGCTCGAGGTGTCGCGCGCCGGCGTGGCCGTGGCCGTGGCGGAGCCGGAAGGGCCGACGCCCGTCGAGCCGCCGCCTACGTCGGACGACACGGGGATCATCGTCGGCGTGACGATCGGCGCCATCGCCCTGGTCGCGGTGATCGCGACGGTGCTCGCGATCGTGCTGGCCCCGCCGTCCGATACGCAGCTCGGCGGACCGATGCGAGTGACGCTGCCATGAAGCGCGCGCTCCTCGTCGCCTTCGTGCTCCTCACCGCGTGCTCTCCCCGCGCGCTGCGCTGGGAGTACACGCTGCCCGCCGGCCTCGAGGGCTCGCCGATGACGGCACGCGTTCGCAACGGCGGCTGCAGCGGCGACGTGCGCTACGAGCGCGCGTTCGACGACGGTGACAGCACGGACGGCCCGCTCCTGACGCCCGGCACCTACGGCGTCGAGCTCGAGGTGCGCAACGCGATGTGCGAGGTGGTCGCGAGCGGCTGCGTCGTGGTCACGCTCCCGAGCGGCGAGGGCGCGGTGCGCGTCGACGTCGTCGCGCAGACGCCCGTGCCGCTCTGCCCGGGGATGTGCGTCTCCGGCATGTGCACGGGCGTCGACGCGGGACCAGGCGACGGCGGCATGCTCGACACGAGCTTCGACGCAGGATCCGTCGACGCGCCCGCGATCGACGCGAACGTCGACGCGCCCGCGATCGACGGCGGGCCGCCGGGCGCGGAGTGCACGATGAGCACGGACTGTCCGTGCGGCGGCGACGTCTGCACCGACGGTGCGTGCGTGCCCGCGCGCGTCGTCTCGGTGGTCGACGCGGGTGACACGCACACGTGCGCGATCTCCGGCGGTCAGCTCTTCTGCTGGGGCACGTCGACGATCGGCGAGGTCGGCGGCGGCTCGTTCGACTCGACGTTCGCGGAGCCGCACCGCATCGGCGCGCTGTCGGACTGGAGCGACGTGTCGACCCAGGCGCGCACGACGTGCGGCGTCGCGGGCGGCGTGGTGCGCTGCTGGGGATCGAACTTCGCCGGGCAGTGCGGCGTCGACGTCGCCACGATGCCGAACGTCTTCAGTCCGACGGCGGTCACGCTGCCGATCTCGGCGACGCGCGTCGCGATCGGCTCGGGGCCGAGCTTCGCGCTCGATGCGACGGGCATGCTCGCGGGCTGGGGAGCCAACAGCCACAGCGAGACGGGCGCACCGGGCGGGCTCACGGATCACCCGCTCCTGCCGTCGGCGCTCGGAAGCTCGAGGTGGCTCGACGTGTCCGCGGGCGTGTTCTTCTCGTGCGGCGTGCGCGACACGCACGTCCTCTCGTGCTGGGGCGCGGACTTCAACGGAAGCCTCGGGAGCGCCTCGTGCACGGACTGCGGCCCGGTGCCGGTGACGGACCCGATGCCCGGCACGCCGGACCCGATGTGGACGCGCGTCGCGCTCGGGCACACGCACGCGTGCGGCTGGGACGCTGCCGGCGCGCTCTACTGCTGGGGCCGCGGGACGGGCGACTCGGATGGCGCGCTCGGCGCGGGCTCGCCGACGGCCGACTCGCCGGAGCCGGTGCGCGTGCCGGGGCTCGTCGCGGCAGAGGCGGGCCTCTCGAACCACACGTGCATCGTCGAGCAGACGGGCGCGCTCTGGTGCTTCGGTCCGAACGACACGGGGCAGCTCGGGCTCGGGACGATGACGCCGAGCGCAGTCCCGATGCGCGTCGCCGGAGATCACTGGAGCCGCGTGACGGCGGGCCTCCATCACACGTGCGCGCTGCGAACGAACGGAGCGCTGTTCTGTTGGGGCGGCGGCGCGCGCTTCGTGCTCGGCACGGGCGACTCCGACGATCGCCTGACGCCGACGCGCATCTGCATGCCCTGAGCGCGCCGTCGCTCTCGCTTTCGCCTTCGCTCTCGCCCTCGCCTTCGCCCTCGCTCTAGAAGCGGAGATCCAGGCCGAGCACGAACGTCGGCGCCCGATCCGGATTGAACAGGTAGACCGTCGCGGCGACGGGCTCGAAGTCGAGGCCCACGAGGAAGCCGCGCTGGAGATCGAGCTGCGACTCGAAGGCTCGCGTCCGCTGCACCACGCCGCCGAGGCACAGACCGTCGATCCGCAGCCGCAGCTCGGTCCACGTGTAGAAGTAGCTCGCGAGCGCGCCGCTCGGATCCCACGCGAGCTCGCCCTCGCTGTAGAGCTCGAGCTGCCACCAGGCGATCGTGAGCTCGTACCCGACGACGAGGCCCGGCGCGCTGCCGAACGCGCACCCGATCATCTGTGTGAGATCGAGCTGCACCTCGTCACCCACGTGGGTGTTGAAGCCCAGCCACGCGGAGCCCGTCTCGAGCGCCTCGTAGTTGTAGCGAAGCTCCACGTGGAGAGCCCCGTGGTCCACGGCGAGCGTCGGCTGCACGAAGGCAGGCTGCTCGGGGATCACGTACGCGTACGCGGAGGCCGCGAACGACCAGCCTCGCTCGATCGCTTCGTCCGGCACGCGGGCTTCGGGCGTCTCCGCGGGAGCATCGCGTCGCCTCGCGAGCGCCCCGGTCGGAACGAACGACGTCAGAGCGACGACGAGGGCCGCGACGACGGCGCGCACGTTCCGGTCCGAGGCTCAGTCCCCGATCGAGTCCCGGCCGCGACGCACGAGCTTCGGATCGACCGTACCGACCGCCGCCGCGTCCTTCTCCGTGTAGTCGAACTTGCCGAGGAAGAACCGCATCGCGTCGAGGCGCGCGCGCTTCTTGTCGTTGCTCTTGATCGCGGTCCACGGCGACGCGTCCGTGTCGGTGCGGAGCATCATCGCTTCCTTCGCGTCGCTGTACGCCTCCCAGCGGTCGAGCGACTCGACGTCCATCGGCGAGAGCTTCCACCTCCGGACGGGGTCGATCTGCCGGATCGCGAACCGCGTGCGCTGCTCGTGCTGGGTCACCGAGAACCACAGCTTGGTGAGCGACACCCCACTCTCGATCAGCATCTCCTCGAACGGCGGGGCTTGCCGCATGAACTGCTGATACTCGGCGTCCGAGCAGAACCCCATCACGCGCTCGACGCCGGCGCGGTTGTACCAAGAGCGATCGAAGAGGACGATCTCGCCCGCGGTCGGGAGCCGCTCGACGTAGCGCTGGAAGTACCACTGGCCGCGCTCGGTCTCGGTCGGCTTGGTGAGCGCGACGACGCGCGCCGACCGAGGGTTCAGGTGCTCGGTGAAGCGCTTGATCGTCCCGCCCTTGCCCGCAGCGTCGCGGCCCTCGAAGAGGATCACGTGCTTCGTGCCGGAGGCCTGCGCCCAGTACTGGAACTTCAAGAGCTCGACCTGGAGGCGATACTTCTCGCGCTCGTAGCGGTCGCGCTCCATGCGCGTGTCGTACGGATAGTCTTCGCGCCAGGTCTCGATCGGGTTGCCGCCGGGATCGATCAGATCCGGATCCGATCCGTGAGCGTCGTGGCGCACGGTGTAGCCGGAGCCGATCAGGTCGTTCAGGTACTCGCGGAAGTGCTGGATCATGACGCCCTCGGTGCGCTCCCCGGGGTCATGCAATCGCTTCTCCGGAGCACGCGCGCGCGGCGACGCCTCCTCCGCATCACGTGACGTCGCGTGGCAACGCGCCTCGCGGCGCGCGTCGCCGTCGCGCTCGCCCTCGCCCTCGCGGCCAAAGCGCAGTGCGCGCGCCGCGCGGAGTGCAACAGTGCGGCGCATGCGGCGACGGGGGTGGGTGCTCGGATTCTGTGTCGTGCTCGGCTGCGGCGCGTCGGGGAGCGAGCCTGCGCCCGCATCGACGACGGAGGCTGTCAGTCCGTCCGGCAGCGTCGCGGCTCCGCCGTCGATCGCGACTGCGCCCACGGCGCCGCCTCCGACCGAGCCGGTGATCGGAACGCTCGAGTGGGCGCCAGAGCCGACACCAGCCCCAATGCTCCGCATCGGGACGCCGCTGATCGAGCCGTCGACCTCCTCCGTCGCGCAGAGCATCGTCGGCGACATCGAGCGTCAAGCGCCGACGTTCAGCCGCTGCTACGGACCGGCGGCCTACCTGCAGCTCGCAGGTGAAGTCGAGGTGCGCTTCACCGTCCTCGGCCCCGGTCGCGTGGGGGGCGTGGAGATCGTCCGAGGGTTGGGCGATGGAGCGGAGGCCTGCATGAGCGACCAGATGCACCGCTGGACGTTCTCTACCGACGGCCACGCGCACGCGCGGGTGACGGTGACGCTCAGCTTCTCACCTGCTGCATCGTGAGCCCGCGGTCGATCGACGTTCGTCCGTCTCGCCCTCGCCGTCGTCCTCAAATCGCCCAGGTGAACGACGCGACCGCGCCGTCACGCACCGGCGACACCGTGATCGACGGGATCAGGTTCCGGATCGCCGGGTCGACGCCGTCCGTGAACAGCGCCGCGCTCAGCGCGCCGTGCGTGACGAGGCGGAGGTTCATCGCGAGCGCCGCGCCGTACGAGTAGCTCGTCACGAAGCCCGAGCTCTCGTCGACCTGCGACGAGAGAAGCCACGCCGAGTAGCCCGAGCCGACGATGCCGAGCGCGAGCTCGACGCTCGCCCAGCCGCGATCGAACCAGCGACCTTCCGAGGTCGACACGAGCTGCGCCGTGAAGAACGGCGTCGCGATGCCGAACGCCGGCGCGGGCATCGCGCCCATCTCGGTCACCTCGTCGACGATCGCCGCGACGTCGAACGACTCGGGCTCCTCGGTCAGCTGCGCCGAAGCGACGGCCGGGACGGCGAAGAAGAGCGCGAGGGCGAAGACGGTCAGGCGGGTCATGGGGGGCCGCTATCGCACGCGTCGTTCCACGCGTATTCCCCGGGAATACAGGGGCCCGGCCCGCCTGTGTAATGCCCGCTGCACACCGCGTGTGCAGCACGGGCCCACCCACATGCACACACGGGCGCCCCTTCCGCGGCGCTGTCATCCTGGTCCGATGCGCCGCCTCGCGATGCTCGCCGCCCTCCTGACCGTCGCGTGCGGCGGGAGCTCGCTCGACGGCGACCACGTGTACACGCGCATCGCCTGCGCCCCCGGCACCGCCGACTGCGACGGTCGCCTCAGCACGGGCTGCGAGACGAACGCCACGACGACGACGAACTGCGGCGCTTGTGGCGTGGCCTGCGCCGCGGGTCAGGTCTGCGCGACCGGCACGTGTCGCGCGCCGTGAGCCCGTCTGGTCGCTCGGCCTGCATGCCTACCGACACAGGATCACCGCCGGATCGGCCCCGGCTTGGCCGCCGCCGACCACGGTCCATCCGCGCGGAACCTGCGTCAGCGTCGGCAGCTGTCCACTCGAGACGTCGTGCGACGACGCATGATAGAGGCGCGCCGCGAAGCACTGCGTGAGGCCCGCTTGTGCGCTCGCCTCACGCGACCGCATCGCGCCACCTGCAGCGACGCCGCCGAGCACGAGAGCAAGCACGACCCCATATCGTCGAATCCGTTCCATGCGCATCTCGCCCTTCTCGCTCGTTGTGCCGCGACCGACGCGGCCTCGCCGTGACGAGCATGCGTGAGACTTGCGCCGCCGCGAAGGGGACGCGCCCAGGCGTCCGCGGCATAGACGGAGCAACGAACCGCTGGCACGTCTCGAAAGCTGGGATGCGGTACCGTCACCTGATGCAGGTTGGAAGCGACATGGCGGGGGTGGAGAGCGTCACAGAGCTCCGTCGTCGAGTCGCGAGCGAGCTTCGGAAACGCGAGGATGGGAACTGGTCGCCGAAGTCGATCGCATGGAACGCCGCGGTCGAGCCCTCGTGAACGGCGCGACCCGCGACGAGCTCGGGGACGATCTGCTGTCGACCGTCGTCGTTCCGCGACTGAATCCCCCTGGGGTCGGCGCATGGGCTCCGCGATGAGCCGCGCGATGTGGGGTGCCGCTCTGTTGGCGATCGTCGCCGTGGGCTGTCCCGGGCCTCGTCCGTGTGGATGGGATGAGAGACTAACTCTTGGAGCGGTCTACGACGTGCAACTGCTCGAGCTCTACACGCCGGCGTCCACCACGGCTGCCTTCAGGCCCGGGCTCGAGTTGGTCCGTCCGGCCGCAACCTGTGGAACGCTGGACGAGCTCGAAGCTGGGTTCGAGATGGCGATTCGCCTGACGGGCGGCGGTCCGCAGCCGCGCAGCTGCTCCTTCTGGTTCGCAGATGTTGTCGAACCCGATCTCGGGCTTGGCGATCCACTTCCTATTCTCATCAACAACATCACCCACAACGTGATCAACGCTTCCGGCATGCGCGACCTCGGGGGCGGGTGCCGCGGACTGTGGGAGCTGACGGTGCGCGCACCCGAGGACGACCCTTTCGCCGCGCAGCAGCCAGACTCCCCCCCGGTGCTGGTGGCGTACCGGGTGTTCGAGTCGGCCGACAACGCAGAGTGCTCCGCCTTGGCCGGGCGAACGCCTACCGGCGATTCGTTCACTTGCGGTGACGTGTTCGTCGCGACGATGGCGGAGCGCTGACTTAGCGCCGCACGGTCGGCTCAAAGACGAACGGAAACGTGTAGCTGACGATCGGCTGCTACGGCGCACGCGGTCATGGCGACACCGTAGTAACGTACCCGCCCTTCGATGCCGAACGCTCCCTCCCGTGGCGCACCTTCGCTTCCGTCGATGCCCCGCCGGGTGATCGGGATGTTCGTGCTCTTCGTGGCGCTCGCGACCGCACTCGACGCAGCGTGCGGCAGCGCATTCTTCTCTCTGCCGCAGTCGCAGCAGACGTACTTCCTCCAGTGCCGTGACTCGATCCGCGCGGCGAGACACGACCCAAACTACTTCCTCGACTACGACGCGTACGCGCACGAGTCGGAGCCGGGCCGGGTCCCGTGGCTCGCGAGAGCCGGGTGCGAGCGAGCGATCGCCGACGAAGCGGCGGACATCCACAGGCGCCGAGCTTCGGGCTCACGAGACGGGACCCCACCCGAGGGCAACCCCGACGATCGACGAGATCTCGAGGCCGCTCATTCGGACCTCCGCGTGGAGACGCGCGTAGACGAATTCACTGGCGAGGTCACAAATGTCCTCGAGGCGTACGTCGCGGAAGGCGTGAGCGTGACCGTGCTCGCAGCTCCCGGCCCGCCCGGACTCGTCGCCATCTTCGACGTCAACTCCGTCTCACATGACGGTTGGAGGTACCTCGACTGTCACCGACTCAACATGCTCGTCGACGGAGTGCCACTGGCGATTCCAGAAGCCGAGCATCGCGGCACCGTGGGGCGGACCTACGTCCTCGAGCACGTGTGGGTTCCCCTGACGGTGGAAGTTCTGGAGAGGTTGGCCAACGCCGAGGTCGTTCGCTTTCGCGTGTGCACCAGCGCGTTCACGATGCCTTCCGGCTTCGGGGCTGCGTTGCGGGATCTCCGGAGTCGCGCGACCGGCGAGACGCTCACCGATGCCGCAGCACCTCCTGCAGAGGACCTTCGCGCGCGCGAGACCGCCGCGCGAGACCATGGCTGTGCGCTCGACACCGTGACCATCGGCGCGGAGCATGACACCGGCTTCTGGCTGAACGTCTGCGGCATCCAGCGCTTCTATCGACGGGAGGGCGACCACTTCGTCGAGCAGCCCGTGCCCTCGCCGCCCACGCCCACGCCCACGCCTCAGTAAGGCGCGCCACGCGCCCCATGCGTGGGCAAGATATCTGTCGTAGTAGCCGAGGCCGGACTTGAACCGGCACCCCCTTGCGGGAAGCGGATTTTGAATCCGCCGCGTCTGCCATTTCGCCACTCGGCCGAGTGCAAGAACCGAAGCGGCCCCTTCTTGTCACCCTTCCGCGCGCCTGCCAAGCGCGACGCGCGCCGGCGCCGTCGCACACCCAGAACCTCTCGCACCCGCGGCGCTCTCTCTCCCGGCCGGCCACGCCCCTCGAGACCGTCTCCCCGAGTTCGTTCGCGCTGCACCACGCGATCATCGCCTCGGTCGAGGTCGAGCTGACCTCGTCGAAGCTCTCGCAGACGCGTCGTCGACTGCGTTGCGTCGGCTCGTGTCTCGATTCTCGGCCACACGATCCTCCCGCGCGACGACGCGAGGGTTCGGAGCGTACCCTCGGCGCGTGAGCGCGGACGTCGACCGGCTGACGCTTTCCCTGACCGGCCCGGACAGCCACGTCGTTCGTCGCGAGGCGGGCGTGGGCAACATGTACGTCGGGCCGCGTGCGCAACGAGCGAACGTGCCGCAGGCGATCGTGCCGGCGGGCGCGCGGCCGAGCTGGGACGTCATCGACACGATCCCACGCGCAGGTGCCTATCCGTGGCCGCGGTGGCTGACGTACGAGGGCGACGACGTCGGCGTCTTCGGGTGGCTGGCGCGGCGGCCACATCCGCTCGAATCGCTCGAGCTCGTCACGACGGCGCCCATGGTCGCGGATGCCGCGAAGGCGCGCGTGGGCGCGCTCCGCATCGAGAGCAGCCACGCGCTGCGGCTCGTCGTGCCGAGCGACGTCCGGCTGTCGCTCCGAGGCGCGCTCGATGGAATCCACGTCGAGGCCGCGGGACGGGGCGCGAAGGTCGACCTCACGCTCGATCCACGACGAGGTCGTCTGGTGGTGACGCCCGGTCTCGCGAGCGTGCAGCGGCTGACCGTGCGAGGGATGGACGTCGATCTCGGCGCGCTGGCGACCGCCTCGCACGTTCGCGAGCTGACGCTCGTCGGCACGATGAAGAACCTCGCCGCGCTCGCCGCGCTGCGCGGGCTCGAGCGCCTCTCGTTGCGAGAGGTGTGGGACCTGAGCGGCCTCCCTCCGTGGAGCGCGTGGCCGAAGCTGAAGCAGGTGAGTCTGTTCGGCGTACGCGGCAGTGATGCGAAGCGACTCGCGAAGACGGCCGAAGAGCGGCCTTCGATCGTGCTCGTGGTGCGCTCCACGCGGACCGACGCGTGGATCGACGATCCCGCGAACCGCCCCCGCTTCGAGGGATGGAGCGTGCCGGCGCGGACGCTGAAGGCCGCCAACGCTGCATTCGCGGCTGCGACGGTCGCTGTCGCGAAGCTGAAGAAGGCCGAGCCGAAGCGAGCGCGGGCCATCGTCGACGACTTCGTCGACCAGCTGAACACGCTGCACGCCAAGAAGGGCTCCACGCTGACGACGCTCGAGCGCGAGGACGTCGCCGAGGCCGTCGCGTCGCTGTTCGACTCCGACCTGCTCGGCCCGCTCCGCGACGACGCGCTCGCGTGGCTCGACGCGAAGCGCGAGTTCTGAGCTGCCTCCGAGGGTCGACCGCGTCGGAGCTCGCTCAGCGAACGCCCGAGACCGCGAAGCACGTGTGGTAGTCGGTACCGCCCGCGCCGAACGGTCCAACCGCGGAGTGCACGACCGGGTGATACGTGCCGTTCTCGAACAGGCCGATGACCTCCATTCGGTGGAGCTGTTGCGGCGGCGGCGCCGCGTCGTTGGGCCCGCGGCACGGAAGCGCAGCAGCGAGCGACGCAGGATCGAAGGTCGCGCCGTCCGCGGTGGAGATGCGTGCGAGCAGTCCCACGTCGCCTCGGGGAAGGCTGCAAGTGCCCAAGCCGTCGACGGTGCGCGCGATCAAGCCGTCGATCGACGGTAGGTGGGTCGCGAGCCACGCCGGATCCGCATCCGGCGCCGTCGACCCGTAGGCCGGCGTCTCGGGCCCGACCTGAGTCCACGTGATGCGCCCGCCCGGCTCGAGCAAGAGATGAATCGTCATGCCTTGCCCCGGATGGCCGGCCGAGCGCGTCTCGACCGCGAGGATCGCACCGACGAACGTCACGACCGACCCCGCGCCCATCGGGCGATACGACGGGCCGTGGAGGGGCGACTCGCCGAGGTCCCAGCCGCTCGTGCCGCACACCCACTCGGCCGGCGTGGGCGCACCGCCCAACGTCGCCATCTCGGCATCGACGAGCCGCTGCATGTCTGCGCCGAACGGGACTTCGCGCGTGTCCTCGGTCAGCGCGGGTACACCGCCGCCGCCGAAGCAGCACGATGCGAGCGCGAACGAAGACGAGAGCAGTGCCAGCGAACGAGCCAACGGGCGTGTCATGGGTCGAGCGTGCGCCCGCCCGGCATGCGCCACCACGACGGCGGTCTTAAATGGCCTTACAGCCGCGCGCCCCGCGAGCGCAGGGCGTCCGTCCCGCGCTGGACGTGATGGTGGCGCCATCGCACAGCCCGTCGGGTCGGCTCGCGCTTCGAGCAGCGTCGGGGCCCTCGGGTCATCGCGTCAGGCGCAGCGTCCGCGTCGAACGTGCCGCGTCTTCCCCTCACCCACGTCTGCGTGCGCGTGGACGCGCTCGCAGACGCCGCCCTCCCCCGTCGGGGAGGGCCGAAGAGCGCATCGCTGGCAGTGACGAACGGGATTTGGGGCGGAGCCCCAACTGCGTCGAGAAATCGCGACGTGATTTCTCGAGAACGGGAGCGTCGAAGACGCCATCCCTTTTTCCCAAAGGAGAGCCGCTCGGCACCACGTGAGCGGCGGGCGGGTGTGAGGCTTTGAACGCAATCCGCAGCGAGCTGCAGTTTGCTCGCGAGGACGCGGGCAAAGGGTCACACCCGCCCGTCGCGTCTGCCCGCAAGTGACGCCCTACCCTGCTACTGCAGCGTCGACGTCGACGTCCCGCGTCTTCCCCTCACCCACGTCTGCGTGCGCGTGAACGCGCTCGCAGACGCCGCCCTCCCCCGTCGGGGAGGGCCGAAGAGCGCATCGCT